>Ga0214917_10005177_pt1 | contig 14066 bp, 12 predicted proteins | sample LL_1208_BB_MetaG_FD_177983 | JGI IMG/M metagenome (GOLD analysis project Ga0214917, IMG submission 177983) | Freshwater microbial communities from Lake Lanier, Atlanta, Georgia, United States - LL_1208_BB | ecosystem: Environmental > Aquatic > Freshwater > Lake | place: USA: Georgia | collected... | reverse complement strand
TTGGGTCGATTGTACTCCTCACTGTCATGCATTTGACAGTGGGGTTTTTGTGCACAATGTAGATTGCAACTGTGTAGGATGGCCACGTAACTGATGTGCAATTACCGCCATAGACCGCGTAATTCGTTGTACAATAGAGTCGTCACCAGACAGTCGATAATCTATTATCAAGGAGTGGTCAATGACGACGAACGCGCCAATTCGTTGGGGAATTTTGGGAACGGGGCGCATTGCTGGGATTTTTGCGGAAGGGTTGCGCGCCGACCCCGAAGCACTCCTCGTGGCAGTGGGCTCACGCAGTGCCGAATCTGCCCAACGCTTTGCGAGTCAGTACAATGTAGCCCGTGCCCATGCCACCTATGCCGATTTGGCCAATGATCCTGATGTCGATGCGATTTATGTGGCTACCCCACATACCAGTCACATGGAAGAATCATTGCGCTGTATTGCTGCCGGCAAAGCCGTGTTGTGTGAAAAACCATTTGCTGTCAATGCCGCCCAAGCCCGTACCATGATCGATGCCGCCAAGGCTGCCAATGTGCCCTTGATGGAAGCGATGTGGACGCGATTTTTGCCCATTGTGCGCAAAGCCGTGGCCCTCATCAACGAAGGTGCCATCGGCGATGTGCGCATGATTCAATCTGATTTTGGCTTCCGCACTGACGTCAACCCCACAGGGCGTTTGTTTGATCGTAATCTGGCAGGCGGTGGCTTGCTCGACGTGGGTGTCTATTGTGTGTCGTTGTCGGTCATGATTCTCGGTGAGGCAATTGCCGCCACCGGGATCGCCGAAATTGGTTCGACAGGCGTCGACGAACAAGGTGCTGCCGTGATGAGCTTTGCCAATGGTCGCTTGGCATACTTCTCGACTGGCGTCCGCACCACAACCCCCATGGAAGCAACAATTATGGGCACTGCAGGCCAGATTCGCCTCGAATCACCGTGGTTTGCCTGCAAACGCTTGACGCTTACCAAGGGTGGCAAAAGCGAAGTCATTGAGCTTCCCTTTGCGGGCAATGGCTATCACTACGAAGCCACCGAAGTGGGTCACTTGCTGCGCGAAAAACGCATCGAGAGCGATATCATGTCGTGGAGCGATACCATGCACACCATGGAAGCCATGGATCGGATTCGCGCTGTCTGGGGTTTACGCTATCCAATGGAGTAGGTAGTACTTTTTATATAGGAAGAGAACAACAATGCAGTACGGCAAAATTCCTGGCGTCGAAAAGCCCGTCTCGCGTTTGGTGCAAGGGAGCGTGATGATTTCATCCGACAATGTTCCTGCGTGCTTCTATTTGCTCGACGAAATCCTTGATGCCGGTTGTAACACCTTTGACACCGCCCATGTCTATGGTAGTGGCGACAACGAGCGCACCTTTGGGCGCTGGATGCGCGAACGCGGCAACCGCAACAACGTCAACATCATCGGCAAAGGTGCCCACCTCAGCCAAGACCGCAAACGCGTAACCCCATGGGACATCACCAGTGACATCTATGATTCACTGGCGCGCTTCAAAATCGACCATATCGACATTTATTTGCTCCACCGTGACGATCCGTCGGTGCCGGTTGGTCCGATTGTCGAAACCCTCAACGATCACCTCAAGGCTGGGCGCATCTTGGCGTACGGTGGTTCAAACTGGAGCCACACCCGTATCGCCGAAGCCAATGACTATGCGGTCAAACATGGTTTGGCACCCTTCATTGCCAGTAGCCCCAACTTCACCTTGGCTGTACAAAACTGCCCACCCTGGGAAGGGTGCATCAGCATTAGCGCTGCCGACCAAGCCCCCGCTCGCGAATACTATGGTCAATTGCAGATGCCGTTGTTTACGTGGTCAAGCCTGGCCGGTGGCTTCTTTTCGGGGCGTTTGCGCCGCGATAATGTTAGCACCTTCGAGACCTACCTCGATAAGTTGGCAGTGACGGTGTATGCCAACGACGACAACTTCAAGCGCCTCGACCGCGTCCAACAATTGGCCGACGAAAAGGGCCTGACTATCCCCCAAATCGCCACTGCCTATGTGATGAGCTACCCGCTTAATATCTTTGCGTTGGTGGGGTGTCAGACTTCAGCCGAATACAAAGCCAATGTGGCTGCCAGTGAAGTGCGCTTGACCGCCGCCGAAATGGCATGGCTCGAACTCAAAAGCGACAGCCGCTAAATGCGGTTACGCTAACAGCGAAAGTGGGTCAGCGCCACTGCGTTGACCCACTTTTTTGCATCATTGGCAAAATTGTGATAACTTTTACAACAGTATTCTTTTCAACAGGTATGTCGTAGATGCTTTATACGCAGAGACGCTCGCTATGGGCGATGGTCGTGGTACTTGGTTTGTTGGTGGGTTGTAGCCAATCGATGGCAGTAACGCCAACGCCGCTGATGCCGACACTGACGGCAGTACCGTCAGCGACAGTGGTACCGACCGTTGCCGCCGGGGTATCCGTAAATGATGTGTCGTTAGCTGGCAAAAACTTGGCGCAACTATCGTCCACCTTGGCGACAATTCAACTCCCTCAGCGCGAATTAACTGTTTTGGCTGGTGTAATCACGCAGACCTTGACATTCACTGTGTCACTTGACCAACAGGCGACTGCCGACGCAGCGTTGCAGGCTACGACTAACACCAAGGTTGTCCCCGTGGTGCGCTTTGATAATGCCGAAATCCAACCACAACTTGAATCGCTCAATCAAGTGGTGATGGCGACATCGGGTGTGACATTGACTCAAAGTGCTGACCCGTTTGATGTGCGATTTGTGAGTGATGTGGCTCAATCTATCGACACCAAAGTCGCTGAAGCGCGTATTACATCGGCGTTGGCAAGTAATGCCATCTCGGTGACGGTGCCGTTGGTGCCAGCGTCCACACCAGTGTTGCCTAGTCATGAACAATTGACGACTGCCGTCACCAAAATGGCTGATGCGTGGCCGGGGATTGTGGGTGTGTATGTCTATGATCTCGACACCGACGAAGTAGTGACGACGTTGAATGAAAAAAGCGTTTTTTCGGGCGCGAGTGTCATGAAGGTGCCGATTTTGCTCCATGCCTATTCCAAAATCAAAGAATTTAATAATGCGCAAGTGAGTTGGATGCGGCGGATGATTATCAATAGCGATAACTTGGCTGCCAACAAAATGCTCGCGACGAGTGTCGATGGCGATGGCACCGAAGCCGCTTATCTCGGTGCCCAAGATATGAACAAAATGTTCCAAGCCTTGGGATTGGAACATACCTATCAAAACATGCCCTATGAAGGGCGCGATTTTTTGATTGGGGTACTCAAATACAATATTGTCAAAGGTCCCAAAATTGAAGGCCCGCCACCCAACACTGATGCCGATCCGATGCTACGTACTACTCCTGCCGAGATGGCGAAGGTCTTTACCGAAATCTACCGCTGTAGCCAAGGCAAAGGCGTATTGCTCAAGATGTACCCCGATACTTTGAATGCCGATCGCTGTGCTGAGATGCTGGCATTGATGCATGAGAACGCAGACAATAGCCGGATGATATCAGGCTTGCCTGCTGATGCGTATGTATCGCACAAAAGCGGTTGGATCGAAGATATGCAGGCCGACGTGGGCATTGTGACGACCCCCAATAAGCAACATTTTTTAATGGCGATTTATGTGTATCGTGATATCGCCGAAAACGGTGGCTACTTGTTGGATTCGGTGGCAGGCCCAGCAATCGGTGGTTTTGCACAGTTGATTTATAGCGCGTTTGTCCCCCAAACCAAATAATACATTTGGAGCGTATCAGTAAATTATCATCTAGTGGTGCACTTTCTGTTCATGTTGCTGTCATGAAGATTACTTGACAGCAACATCATTTAAACAGTAATGTAGTAGAGACACGATGTGTGAGGTTTCCAGCATTGTGTAGATAAATGGTATGTGATGCGTCGCGGTTCCGTTTTTTGCGATGTATCTCCGATGGAGAATGGCATGCGTAGTTGGTATCGAGTTGGGATATTTGTGAGTGTTGTGGTGACGATATTGGTGCTATTGCCGTTTGGGGCGCGTGCTCAAGAAGCTCCGCCGATTTCGGATGGTACTCAAAGTGGCGATAATTCGGCGCCACAACCTACCCAAGCGCCGCCTGCGTTTCAACAAGGCTATGCCCCCACCTATACGGTTCGGGCGACACGCGAGGGCTTAGTTGGGAAGCGTACTGCCAACGGCTACCGCATCCCCGAGCGCGCGTGGTTTGTGGCGTTACCTTCTTGGAAGGTGTTGTCAAGCCAAGGTGGGAACGAATTCCAAGTGCGCGTTACGTACGAAGACAAAAGTATCGTAGTGCCGGTGTGGGATGTTGGTCCGTGGAATACGAATGATGAATATTGGACACCCGAACGGCGCTTTTATCGTGATTTGCCCGTCGGTATGCCGATGGCGCAAGCTGCTGTTCAGTTTGGTTACAACGGTGGTCTCGATATGTTTGGGCGCAAAATCACGCTTGGCAACGGTATCGATATTGCCGATGGAGCATTCCTTGATGGTTTGGGGATGCGCCGTAATGACTGGGTACGGGTTTCGTTTTTGTGGATGGGGCTTGACCCGGGTCCGCAAGGACAAATCGATGCTTCGGCGAGTAGTGCTGCCTATCCTGCAGGTACGGTGATTGTTGACAATGGTAGTCAGGCATATACAAGCGCAGCCAAAGTTGCATGGTATGACAATTTCTGTGGCTTGAACGGCAAGCATGACTGGACAATTGGTACCATTAATCCTGCGACGAGCGAAAATACCGCAACTTGGTCTACCCAGATTAACCAAATTGGGTATTACGAGGTCATGGCATTTATTCCGCCGTGTGGTCGTGCCGCAACGCGGGCCGCCATCTACAAAGTCAATACCAATGGTGCCGAACGTGACGTGTGGGTTGACCAAGCATTGCAAAGCGGTCGTTGGGCGTCATTGGGGATGTACAACATGGCCAATCCGGGGACGTCGAGTGTCACTTTGACCGATGTGACTGGCGATGATGCCCAAGGTGTGCGCTTTGACGCGGTGATGTGGGTCCCCCGCTATGATACGATGCCTCCAGTATCGTGGATCCAAGAAATCTTGCCGATGGCTGGCGGTGCGTATCTCGTTCGGTGGGGGGGGAATGACGACGTCAGCGGAATTAATTCTTATGATGTCGCCTATCGTCTCAATGGTGGTGAATGGGTGACCTGGCAAGGTGGTACGGGTGCTTCTGAGGCACTCTTTTCTCCACCAAGCAAGGGTGAATTCCAATTCCGTGCTCGTGCCCGTGACTGGATGGGCAAAGAAGCGGCCTGGAGTGAAGACCCTGTCACAATGAAGTCGATTGTGGTACCATAACAATAGTGCGGTTGTGACGGAGTCGTCCGGCGGGACGACTCCGTTTTTTATTGTGATGAATAGGCTATGCATTTTATTATTGATGGACATAATCTCATCGGCAGTCTTCCTGACATTGATTTGTCTGATCACGATGATGAATTTAAATTGGTGATGATGCTCCGCCGTGTGGCTACCGCCAAAAAAGGTCGCCAAATTTTGGTGGTGTTTGACCGTGGTGTCTATGGCCATCCCCAAAGCCTCAATGGCTACGGGGTGACCTGTCATTTTGCGCTTTCCCCCGAAGACGCTGATACCCAAATCATCCGTCGCATTAAAGGGCTCGCCAAACCCAAAGAATGGTCACTCGTGAGTGCTGACCGCCGGATTATTGATGTCGCAAACCAATATGGCGTTCGCTTGATGAAAAACGCCATGTTTATGCAACAGATGCTCCGCCAAACCAATACCAAAGCCGAATTCCATGATGAAAAACCCGAAGTGCCCTTAAGTGCCGCCGAAATCGAAGCTTGGCGTATCGAAATGAACCTCCCGGTTGGCCCGACCGACGAAGAATTATTGATGGAAAGTGCGGCACGTGATTTGACGCCCCGCAAGCGCAAAAAATAACCCAAAGCGACGGTTTTACGAGGAATACCATGCCATTGTTTGTTGTCGACGTCAATCGTACCGAGTTATTTGGCGCACCACTGCCCCGCATCGATGCCACCACCCTCGCAAGCTATACGAGTTACATTTATGAAGGCTGTGAGTATGGCTGTAATTATTGTGATGGCTTGGGACGCCATCTGCGCCCCTTTAATGAACAAATCCGCCTAATGCCCGATATTGCCCAAATAGCCAGTGATGAACTGGCCACTATCGATCGCCGGGCGGTGATTGGTCTTACCGCCGAAAGTGACGCCTACCAACCTGCTGAGCAGCTTTACCGTCGCACACGCAGTGTTTTGCGAGTATTGGCAGCGCATGGTCAGCCGACAGTAATCATGACCAAAAGTCCCCACATCATGGACGACATTGAATTATTGGCACAAATTCAACAGCGTTCGTTTGCAATGGTGATGGTGACGGTGATTAGCCATGTGGTAGAAGTCCAAAATAAACTCGAAGACAAAAATATCGCAACTGTTGCGCGCTTTGCCACAATTGCGCGCCTCAAAAAAGCAGGGATTCCTGTCGGTGTTGTCATCCAACCCTTAATTCCGTATCTTAATGATACCGATTATGCTTTGACGCGTTTGATCGAAATGAGTGTGGCTGCGGGCGCTGATTTTGTGCATTGGGATTATTTTTTTATGCTCAATCAACGACACCGCAATCGGGCTTATGAAGCATTGGCACGGATCGGCAATTATCCACTAAGGTATATGCGAAATTTGTATCGTGACGGGATGACCATTGATAACGCGTACGTACAAGAACGCAATGCGACGTTCATCCAGATCTGTGATGATGCCAAATTGCCCGTACATCCTCCGTATGCCTTGTTTGCTACGCGTTTAGACCCGTTTAATGAGCTCGAATTGGCGATTTTGCATGAGGTGCGGCGCGACATGTTGCAAGGGCGGACATTGCTCGCGGCTAATGGACAAACGCTAGCTACGCGCGTTGCTACGGGTGAATTGCCGATGGCGGAATTGCGCAATTATGCTCATTACACGTCTATTCTGCCGGCCATACAACATTGCGAGAGCGCCCCATCAGCTACGCTGTAACGATTATTATGTATCCCGTTAGAGATGTGAACAACCATCTTGACCGTACGAAGCCTGTTGGAGCGAATAGGCTATGGTATACTGTTTACGGAATTGGGTATGCAGGGAATTCGTATGAAACAATGGTGTATGCGTGGTTTGCGTTGGTGTATCGTGCTTGGTGTGATGGTAGGCACGGTGGCATGTGCAGCTCCGTCTGACTCGTTAGCCCCGCGCGAAACAGTGCCGGCAGTGTTGTATATTACTCCTGCCCCAACCCTCGATATCAATGCGACCGCTACTGCGTATACCATGGCTATTGTGCCGTCACCTACTCCGAGTGGGATGTATGTTGTCAAAGCCGGTGATACCCTGAGTGGAATCGCCGAGGAGTTTTCGACTACTGTCGAGGACATCATGGCTGCCAACCCCGAAATTAGCCAACCAGAAGCGATTCAAGTGGGTCAATCTATCATTGTTCCTTCGTTGGTTGATCGTACACCATTACCGGCACCGACGATTGGCCCGCAAGATTTACCGACAGCGACTGCGCTCCCCGCTACCGCCACGCCAATAGTTGCCACCACTACGCCGACGCCATAATTACTTAATTGAGGTTATCTATGGGTGCTCCCCCGGTTGCGAATATTGTGTTTATTGGCCCACCAGGTGCAGGCAAAAGTACTGTGGCGCATGTGGTTGCTGAATCAATACCGCTCGATATTATATCGACGGGAGTGTTGTTGCGTGCGGAAATTGCCTCAGGTTCAACACTTGGTCAACAAATTGCTGCTGCCATTGATCATGGCGATTTGGTGACTGACGAGGTCATGCACCGCGTTCTCGGGGCATATATTGCGACCCTGCCGGCTACGCATGGTTTTATCCTTGATGGTTATCCGCGCACATTATCCCAAGCGCAGTATTTGCCGACGATGTTGGCACAATATGGTCGCAGGTTAACCTTTGTGGCGCTCCTCGATATCACTGATGCGGTGGTCGTCCAACGTTTGAGTGGTCGGCGCATGTGCGTTACCCCTCATGACACGTTCCCGGTACATATCGACGATCCTGCTAGCCTTGCCGAGTGCCAAATGCATGGCGGGACGCTCGAAATGCGTCCCGATGATGCACCTGATATTGTCTTGCATCGTGTAGCCGTATACCACGAAACCACACAGCCGTTGATTGCCTATTTTGATCAACTCCAGCTCCTCAAGCGCATTGATGCTAATAGCCCGGCCGATGTGGTCGCAAAAACCATCTTAGGGTTGGTGGTATGACCCAACAACCGCTCCGGATTTTGATGGTGGCTACCGAAATGGTGCCATTTGCCAAAACAGGAGGTCTCGCCGATGTCATCGGTGCCTTGCCGAAAGCATTGCGGGCTGCAGGGCATGATGTTTGTGTGGTGATGCCGCGCTACGGTTGGATTTCGCCGGAGCGCTTTGATTTACAGACGGTGATTGCGGCGTTGCATGTCCCGATTGACGATGGATATGATGTTGCGGTGGTGCAAGCCACGGTGTTTGCCGATGTGCCGGTCTGGTTTGTGGCGCACGATACCTACTTTAACCGTAATGGCATGTCAATGTATGATGATGATGACCGGCGTTTTGTTTTTTTCTGTCGAGCGGCGCTAGAGTTGACAAAAACCCTGCATTGGCACCCCGACGTCATCCATTGCCACGATTGGGATACGGCGATTATTCCTAATTGGTTGCGGACCGTGTTGCATGAAGATGCCTGGTTTGGTTCGATTGCGTCGCTGTTGACTATCCATAATTTGGCATTTCAAGGCATCTTTGGTCATCGCGTGCTCGAAATCGCTGGCGTGCCCTTAGTCGACTTTGAGGTCACCGAAGGTGCGACCCCGACCGAAACGGTGACGTTGCTCGGGCGCGGTATTTATTATGCTGATATTATTAACACGGTCAGCCCGAGTTACGCCCGCGAAATCCTTGCGCCCGATGCTGGGCATGGCCTTGATGCATTGCTCCGCAGTCGGCGTGACCGCTTGTACGGCGTGTTAAATGGCATCGATGGTGATGTGTACAACCCGGCCAATGATTCCCACATTGCAACTCCATTTACCTTGTATGATGTGACGGGTAAGTATGCCTGTAAAGTCGAATTACAAACGATGTTAGGGCTACAGGTTGATGCGACTACCCCTGTGGTGAGTGTGATTTCACGCTTGACAAACCTCAAAGGGATTGATTTAATCGACGAAATGATTGAATCCTTTTTGCGTAGCCATGCGGTACAATTGGTGGTGATGGGTACTGGTCAACAGCGCTACCACGACCGTTTGACCGAATTACAAGCCCGCTTCCCCGGGCAAGTCGCCTTCCGATTGACGTTTGATGATGATTTGGCGCATCGCATTTATGCTGGAGCCGATTTGTTTGTGATGCCGTCACGGGTTGAGCCGTGTGGAATCAGCCAAATGATTGCCATGCGCTATGGGACAGTGCCGGTGGTACATGCTACTGGTGGTCTGCGCGACACTGTGCGTGATTACCAACCACACACCAATGATGGTACGGGATTTGTGTTTGGCGAAGCCAACGCAGATGCGTTGGTTCATGCGCTTGAGCGCGCACTTGCGCTTTATGCTGATCAATCACGGTGGCGCCAATTGATGCTCCGCGGCATGGCCTGTGACTTCACCTGGCAAGTTGCCGCTGTGCACTATATCGACCTTTATCAGCGGGCAATGGCTGCCCATGCAAGTGATTACGAAAGGAATGGCTAAATGTCGATTTACACCGAAAAAGCCGATCAAGCGGCGGCACTGCTCCACGAATTCGACCTCGATTGTTGGTTGACGTTTGCCCGCGAAACGGTTGTTTCGCCTGATCCCGGCATCGAACTTGCGATTGGGAGCAATGTTACTTGGCCGTCTGCTTTTATTTTTGCCAAAGACGGTCAGCGCATCGCCATCGTTGGGCGCTATGATGTGCCCGGCGTCGAGAGCTACGGCGTCTTCCCCACGATTATCAGCTACGACGCCGGTATCAAAGAAACCTTGATTGCCCAACTTACTGCCTTGAATCCCCGCACAATCGGGCTCAATTACAGCGTCGACGACAAAACCTCTGACGGGTTGACCGTAGGCATGTACATGATGCTTCAATCCATCCTCAAAGACACTCCTTTTGCCAACCGCCTTGTCAGCGCCGGTCCGTTGCTCAGCGCTTTGCGCGCCCGCAAAACTGCCGGCGAAGTAGCACGCATCCAAGCTGCCATCGATACCACCGAAGAAATTGTCGATTTGATTACCGCCCAAATCCGCGTCGGTGTCAGCGAAAAAGATATCGGCGACTTCGTCCACGATCAATTCAAACAACGTGGGCTGCCGGCGGCCTGGGCCTGGGACGGCTGCCCCATCGTTAATAGCGGCCCTAATTCGGCCGTGGGGCATGGTGTGCCCAGTGCTGACATCAACGTCGAACCTGGCCACATCGTGCATATCGACCTCGGTGTGCAACAAGAGGGCTACTGCTCGGACATCCAGCGCTTGTGGTATGTGCGGCGCCCCGGCGAAACGGGCATGCCCCCCGAAATCCAGCGCGCCTTTGATACCGTGCGCCAAGCTATCCGCGAAGGTGCCAAAGCCTTGCGTCCCGGCGCAAAAGGCTACGAAGTCGACCAAGTGGCTCGTGACGTGATTGTTGATGCCGGCTACCCCGAATATATGCATGCCTTTGGGCATGGCCTCGGGCGCGCCTGTCACGATGGCGGTCCATTGTTGGGACCCCGTTGGGAGCGCTACGGCAACACCCCCGACATGCTCATCGAGGTCGGGAATATCTACACCCTCGAGTTGGGTGTGGTGACTTCGGCTGGTTATGTCGGTCTCGAAGAAGATGTGTTGGTGACGGCCGACGGCGTGGTCTTTTTGTCAAAAGAACAGACCGAGATTCGTTTGGTGTAATTCAATATCCCGTTTTCAGCAGATTCTCCTGATTTCTCAGGAGAATCTGTATTTTTTTTGGCAAAAAAAGGCGAGAAGTATGCATAGTAAATGTATAACTATAGTATGGAAAATGTGTGTTTCATGGCGTGCTATTGCAAAATAGCGGGTGTTATACTCGTGTTGTAACGACTCCGCACTACAAAACCCCATCTCTACAGACGTATTTTCGCTGCTGATAGTGCGTAATTCAACGGAGGCTGACATGGCGACTTTTTTGCGTGTATTGCGTGGTATAAGCGACACGTTGCGCTTGGCGCTCCCCAAAATCGGTGCGGGATGGATGTTTGCGTTGTTGACAAGTAATTTCAACCGAGTGTCGATTTTTGACCTAGGGATTGCCGCGGTCATCATCACGGTGATGATTAGCATGCATAATTTTTTGTCACCGTTTCAAGTCGTGTTTGGGCGCATGAGTGATCGCTACCCAATTCTGGGGTTTCGCCGCACGCCCTATTTTTTTATTGGCAGTATGTTGGCCAGCCTCGTATTTATGGCATTGCCAAATGTGGCGGTAGCGATGAGCCAAGGCCAGAGCTGGGCCTACGTGGCTGGCTTTGCGCTGTTGCTCTGTTTCGGGATTGGCTTTGCGGCGACGGGTGACTCACATCACTCACTGATTGCCGAAGTCACTACGTCGGAGCGGCGCGGGATTGTGGTAGCTGTCGTGTGGACGTTCACGATCATCAGTGCCATTGCTGCTGCCATTGTGGTCAAAGCCACCATGGGTGATACCCTCAATATGGTTGAAATGCAACGCCTCTACAACTTTACTCCATTAGTGGTGTTTGTGGCATCACTGCCGATGCTTGGTATGGAAAAACGCCGTACTGCCGCTGAATTACAGACCTTGGCATCCCAATCACAAACGGCAGCCGTGTCACCATGGAACGCCATCGGTGTGGCCTACAAAATGGTGCGGAGCAACGAACAAGTGCGGGCATTTTTTGGATTTGTCTTCTTTAGCATTCTGGGGATATTTTTGCAAGACGCCATCCTCGAAGTCTTTGGTGCGGAAGTTTTTCATATGACAATCAAGCAAACCTCATCGTTCAATACATTGTGGGGGAGTGGCGTATTGATTGGCATGATTTTGATGGGGGTAATTAGTAGCACTACGAGTTTGTCAAAAAAGCTTATCGGGCAAATTGGTGGCTTTGGGACGGCTTTTGGCTTGGGGTTGTTGACGCTGTCCGCTATGCTCAATCAGCAGTCGTTACTGACACCATCGTTGTTGATCATGGGCTTGTTTACTGGATTTTATAATGTGGGTGCCTTGTCGATGATGATGGACATGACGGTCGAAGGATCGACCGGACTCTACATGGGTATGTGGGGCATGGCGCAATCATTTGGCATGGGCATGTCGTCGATTTTGAGTGGGGCGCTGAAGAGTGCCTTAATCGAAACGCATCTTTTTTCGGCAACGGTTGGTTATGCGGTGATCTTTGGTTTTGAAGTAGTGTTGATGGTGGTGGGGATGGCGGTGTTGCGCAATGTCAATGTCCAGCGCTTCCGCAGTGTGTCGGTGGCTGATTTGACGTTGGCGATGGAACAAGGTGCTGGTGCATAACCATTGCTGGTGTGGTAAGAGATTGCACTCCTGCACAGCGTGCTGTGTGGCAGTGCAATCTCTGGATATTGAGGGAGTCAATGGCCAAATTTGATTTTCAACAAGTCGCGAGTCACTACGACGACCTGCATTTACATAGCCCCGCAGTCTCGCAGGCGGTAGGGCAATATTTGGTTGATCAGGTGGGGCCGGGCAAACGCATCCTCGAAATCGGGATTGGCACGGGGCGGATTGCGGCACCGATTATCGCTGCTGGTGGTGAAGTGGTCGGCATCGACATCTCGCCGGGGATGTTGGCGGTGGCGCTGGATCGCCACATCACGCAAATCGCCTTGGCCGACATGATGCAATTGCCGTTTGCTGATGCTAGTTTTGATGCGGTGCTGGCGGTGCATGTGCTCCACCATGCTAGTGATTGGCGCTTGGCCATGCGCGAAATCGCGCGGGTGTTGCGCCCGGGTGGGTTATTTATCGAAGGGCGTGACTGGAGTGACCCACAGTCGTGTAGCATGCGCCTGCGCGCCAAAATGCGCGAAGTGATTATGAGTTTGTCGCCGGGGATTCGTCCACCGGGTCTGGGTGCCGCCCGCCAGCAGTTTTTGGCACGGTTGGGGGGGATTACAAACCCAGAAGCGCCTGCTGCCAGTTGGCACGAATCGGCGGCACCAGCAATGATTCTTGCGAGTATGCGGGCGCGCAACGACCCCGAGACCTGGGCTATTGACCCACAATTACTCAATGACACGCTCGACCAGGTTGAGCTATGGGCTGCCCAAGAATGGCCCGATTTGACCATCCCTCAGCCCTACGAACGGCGCTTTGTGGTGGGGATTACCCAGATTGATCCGGCCCGTGCCCTAGCTGAGTAGGGGCGATAGATTGCCGCTGATGGACTACTGGTGCAAACCAGTGGCGGTGCTAGAGGGGTAATAGAAAGGATGCGACCGATGTCGCCCGAACCAGTAGAAACCAAGGAAATCAAGGAGCCGAGCATCCACCACGTCTTTCCATTCACGGCGATTGTCGGCCAAAGCGAGCTCAAACTCGCCTTGGCGTTGTGCGTGATTGACCCGGCGATTGGTGGCGTGATGATTATGGGGCATCGTGGTACCGCCAAAAGCACGGCGGTGCGGGCGTTGGCGTCGATGTTGCCCCACGTCAAAGTGGTAGCTGGCTGCCCATATAATTGTGACCCGGCACGCCCATCGCCGCTGTGTAGCTACTGTGCCGAGCATGCCAAATCCAAAAGTCTAACCCGTTTGGTGCCGGTAGTTGACTTACCCCTCGGCGCCACCGAAGACCGGGTAGTAGGCGCGCTCGACATCGAGCGGGCCTTGGTCGACGGGGTGCAGGCTTTTGCGCCGGGGTTGTTGGCGCGGGCCAATCGCGGGTTTTTGTATATCGACGAAGTCAACCTGCTGGAAGACCATTTGGTCGATTTGTTGCTTGACGTGGCAACCAGCGGGGTCAACGTGGTGGAGCGCG
>Ga0214917_10005176_pt1 | contig 14066 bp, 10 predicted proteins | sample LL_1208_BB_MetaG_FD_177983 | JGI IMG/M metagenome (GOLD analysis project Ga0214917, IMG submission 177983) | Freshwater microbial communities from Lake Lanier, Atlanta, Georgia, United States - LL_1208_BB | ecosystem: Environmental > Aquatic > Freshwater > Lake | place: USA: Georgia | collected... | reverse complement strand
TGGTGGTCGTGGTCGTTGTCGGTGCGACGGTTGTCGTAGTCGTCGTCGGTGCGACCGTCGTCGTGGTTGTTGTCGGCGCGACGGTCGTCGAGGTGGTCGTGGTTGTCGTGGTCGTGGTCGGCGCGACGGTCGTCGTAGTGGTCGTGGTCGGTGCGACCGTCGTTGTCGTGGTGGTCGTGGTCGGTGCGACCGTCGTTGTCGTGGTGGTCGGTGCGATGGTGGTCGTGGTCGTGGTCGTCGTCGGCGTAATCGTCTCACTGACCAGCGACACGGCACCATCACCGAGCAAGTTGCGGGCCGTCACCCGAAAGCGATACGCCGCTCCGTTCGTCAAGCCGCTGACGGTGGCAGAGGTCAGCGTCGAAGTTCCATCGTTGACGGTCGTCCAACTCACACCATCGGTCGAGACTTCAATGACGTAGTCAGTGACTCTGCTGCCGCCGGTGCTCGCCGGTGCTGACCATGAGAGTGAGACCGAACCGTCACCGGCCGTGCCGGCAGGGGCGCCGACACGGCCGGGTTCGGAGAGCGACGACACGGTGCGATCGGTTCCGAGTAGTACCGCACCGAGTGCATCACCCAACTCTGCAGGGCTGTCGCCGAGCGATGCCGTACCGCCCGAGCCGAGTCGCCCTGATGTTCCGAGACCAAAACATTTCAACGCGAAGGTGTCGAGCACCACGCAGGTATGCGCATCGCCGGCTGCGACACCGCGCACCGTGCGACCCGTGCCAAGGCTCACCGCCGCGAGGTTGTCACCGAGCTCGTCAGGTTGATTTCCGAGATTTGCTGTCGCGCCCGAGCCAAGTCGGCCGCTCGCACCATTCCCCCAACACTTCAGTGAGTGGTTATCGAGCAGTACACAGGTGTGCGAACCGCCCGCGCTCACCGCGATCGCCGTGCGGCCACTGCCAAGGGGCACCGCGACGAGTGCGTCGCCCATTTCGCCTGCATCGTTGCCGATGTCATCAATTCCGCCATAACCAAGCTGACCTTCGGAACTGACGCCCCAACACACCACCGCCGCGTTGTCGAGCAGCGCGCAGGTGTGCTGCCCACCGGCGGTGAGCGCGACCGCGCGCCGCCCCGTGCCGAGTGAAATCACCGCGAGCGATGCACCCATCTCGCCTGGTTCGTCGCCGCGAGAGTCTTCGTCACCCGAGCCGAGACGACCGTTAGCGCCCGAGCCCCAACACTTGATGCTGCCGGCGCTCGACAGCGCACACGTGTGCACGTCACCTGCAGCGATCGCCCGTGTGGTCACGCCGCTCGGCCAACCGAGATCAACGGTCGCCAACGCGTCACCCATCTCGCCAGCGGCATCACCGCGCGCTGCAGTGTCACCGAGACCAAGCTGGCCGTCCCCGTTGTCTCCCCAACACTTGACACTCGCGTTGTCGAGCACGGCACAGGTGTGTGCGCCACCCGTCGCTAACGACAGCGCCGTGCGACCCGCACCAAGATCGACTGGCAGCAGCGCGTCACCCAGCGATGCGCTCGAGCGACCGAGGTCGTCTTCTGCGCCGCTTCCCAATCGACCTTTGGCACCCTCACCGAAACACTTCACCGATGCATCATCGAGCAGCGCACAGGTGTGCAACGCGCCTGCCGACACGGCACGCACCGTGCGACCCGTGCCGAGACGCACCGCCACGAGTGCGTCACCCATCTCGGCGGCCGAATCGCCGAGAGCAACCATTCCGCCTGAGCCGATCTGCCCGACGGAATTCGAGCCGAAGCACTTGAGCGTGCCGTCATCGAGCACCACACAGGTGTGTTGCTCACCCGTCGCGAGCCAGCGCGTGAGTGCAGAGATCTGAGTCGATGACCCGTCCGCCCGGGTCACCGACGCGCCCGACGAGTCAGCAACCACCCGGCGCACCGAGAACATGCCAGTGAGGGCGATGATCGTCGTGAAGGCAATGATGGTATGACGTCGTGCAGACACGAGCGCCGAAGGTAACGAGCGCACTCGAGGTCAGCCGAACGCACCGCCATGAGGTAGCAAAGCATTCACACGACCCTCGCCTCACATCGTTGTCATTTCAGCAACCCGCGTTTCGCAACGACGTGCCGACATCAGAATCACACGATTGCAAGTTTCTACCGCGTTACTTGAGTGCAACGACTTTGCAAAACGACCTGTGACGACTGCCGTAATCACGGCCGAAATCTCCGCTTGCAAAATGTTTCGCGTTTGCACCTACTGTGCAAACCATGGAAGTTCTTCGCACCCCCGACGATCGATTCGTGAACTTGCCCGACTGGCCGTATGCGCCGCACTACACCAACATCGCCAGCGGAGTCTCTGGTGATAGCACCTCACTGCGGGTTGCGCACGTCGACGAAGGCCCGCGTGACTCTGCCACCACGTTGTTGTGTATGCACGGCGAGCCAAGTTGGTCGTATCTCTACCGAAAAATGATGCCGCCGTTTCTTGCGGCAGGTCATCGAGTCATTGCCCCCGATCTGATCGGTTTCGGTCGCAGCGACAAACCAATCGAGCGTGACGACTACACCTACGAACGACACGTCGCGTGGATGAGCGAGTGGTTGACGTCAAATGATCTGTCTCGGCTGACCTTGGTGTGTCAAGACTGGGGCGGCTTGATCGGCTTGCGGCTTGTCGCAGCGTTTCCCGAACGGTTCGACCGCATCGTGGTGGCGAACACGTTTCTGCCCATCGGCGATCGTCCGCCAAGCGATGCGTTCATGGCGTGGCGCAACTACAGCCAGTCGACGCCCGAATTCAAGGTTGGTCGCATCGTTGAGGGTGGATGCGCGCGGCGCCCACTCGCACCAGAGGTAGTGGCGGCGTATGACGCTCCGTTTCCTGACGATCGATTCAAGGCGGGTGCGCGCGTCTTCCCCACGCTGGTGCCGATCAGCACCGACGACCCGTCATCGAAAGCCAACATCGCCGCATGGCAGGTGTTGGAACGCTTCGACAAGCCGGTGCTCACTGCATTTAGCGATGCAGACCCGGTCACCAAGGGTGGCGATCGCGGCTTTCAGCAACGAGTGCCCGGCACCAACGGCCAACCACACACCACCATCGTGAACGCCGGGCACTTTCTGCAAGAAGATGCCGGCGAAGAGTTGGCACGTGTCGTCAACGATTTCGTGGCCCGAACCTCGGCGAACTGAGACAACTCACAGAAGAACACTTGCGCCATGGATGCCACGACGTCTCCAACCCGCACGCCACGTCGGCGGTCATCTGGCGAGACGACGAAGTCGCAGATTGCACTCGCTTTGCTTGCACTCATCAACGAGGGCCACCTGCAACCAAGCCACGAGGCAATCGCCGAACGAGCAGGCGTGTCGCGACGCACGGTCTTTGTTCACTTCAGCAACAAAGAAGAGTTGTATGCCGAAGTCATTCGACGGCACGAGCCTCACGTCGCGAGTCTGATAGCACCACTCTCGCGCACTGCTCCCCTCGTACGACGGGTCACCGCTCTCGTCGCGCAGCGTGATCACTTGTATGCGACGATTGCCAACCTGCGGCGGGCCGTGCGCTGCGATCCGAGTGCTCGCAACTCACCGACGATTGCTGCAGCCGCCGAGCGCCTGCGCCGAGTCTTCGACCAACAAGTGCGAAGAGCATTCGTCTATGAGTTGCGTCGCTTCAAGAAGCCGTCGTCTGCTCTACAACGCATCGAGTTGGCGACATCGTTTGAAACCTGGCACCACATGATTTCGCACCAACGCCTCTCTCGCGAAGTCGCCCGTGAACACATGGCCATACTCGTTCTGCGTGAGATCAACGTCAGTGTGCGTGCTGACGACGCCATGCAGTAAGCGTGTTTTCCACCAAACACGCGACCGTCATCGGGCCCGTGCCACCAGGCATCGGGGTAATCGCCGCCGCCACCGACTCGACGGCCGCAAAGTCGACATCGCCGACGATGCCAGTTTCACCGCGCGAGATCCCGACGTCGATCACCCATGCACCTGGTTTCACGTGCTCGCGGCCGATGCTTCGCGCTTGACCGGTTGCCGACACCACGATGTCAGCCTCTCGACACACCTTGGCTAGGTCGGCAGTGCGACTGTGGGCGATCGTGACCGTGGCATCGGCTCCTTTGCGTGCGAGCAAGACGGCAAGCGGCATGCCGACTAGCGACGAACGCCCCACCACCACCGTGCGACTCCCCGCGATCGTCGCACCGTAGTGCTCGAGCAGACGCATCACACCCAAAGGTGTGCACGGCACCAGCGAGTCGAGGCCGCGCAACAGTCGCCCCATCGACGTGATGGTCAGACCATCAACATCTTTCTCAAAAGGAATCAGCGCGAGTAGCGCTTCACCGTCGAGATGTGCTGGCACTGGCTGCTGCACGATGATGCCGCTCACCGACTGGTCGGTGGCCAACGAACGCACCAACGCCTCTGCATCGCGCTGCGAAACGTCACGCGGCAGCGTTTCGTTGCGGCTCGTCATGCCCGCCAACTGTGCCTGACGATGTTTGTTGCGCACGTACACCTGCGAAGGGCCGTCGTCACCGATGAGCACCGTTGCCAAGCAGGGCACCGATGATGACTCGCCTATCGCAGCTCGAACATCGGCGATGATCTTGTCGCGAAGTGAGTTTCCATCGAGCAACACCGCGCCACCCGCGGTGCGCTTCGGTTCGCTCATCAACATCACGCTATTACGGGCTTGCGAATAGGCTGGACAAGCCGCGCTTCGTTGCGCCAAGGAGCTCTCATGTCACCGTCGTCTGCTGCCTCAGCCAGAAACATTGCGCCCGCAACGGGCAAATTGGGCGTGCTCACCGTGGGTCTTGGCGCCGTATCGAGCACCCTGATTGCCGGCGTCGAGTTGGCCAAGCGCGGCATGGCCACCCCGATCGGGTCGCTCGCTCAGATGGGCACGATTCGCCTCGGCAAGCGCACCGAGAATCGTTCACCGCTCATCAAAGACTTCGTGCCGCTCGCCAACCTGCAAGACATTGAGTGGGGCGCATGGGATCCGTTTCCGGATGACGCCTATGTCGCCGCCCAACGTGCCGGTGTGCTCGAGGGTCCGCGTCACATCGAGGCGATCGCCGATACGTTGCGCGCCATTCGCCCGATGAAGGCCGCCTTCGACCGCGAGTACGTGAAGAACATCAGCGCCGACAACACCCTCGGCACCATCAACAAGCGGGCGATGTTGAATGCGATTCGCGAAGACATCAATCGCTTCCGCGACGAAAAGAAAGTCGATCGCATGGTGATGATCTGGTGTGCATCGACGGAAAAGTTCATCGAGCCAGGTGCTGCGCACCGCGACCTCGCGAGTTTCGAGAAAGCTATTGATGCGAACGACCCGACTATCGCACCGTCGATGTTGTACGCCTACGCCGCGATTCTTGAAGGCATTCCGTTCGCTAACGGCGCACCGAACCTGGCAGTTGACACGCCGGTGTTGCGTGATCTGGCGACGCAGAAGGGTGTGCCCATCAGCGGCAAAGACTTCAAGACCGGCCAGACGATGGTCAAGACCGTCATTGCCCCGATGCTGAAGGCACGCATGCTCGGTTTGTCGGGTTGGTATTCGACGAACATCCTCGGCAATCGCGACGGCGAAGTGCTCGACGACCCAGAGAACTTTAAGACGAAAGAAGAGTCGAAGCTCGGCGTGCTCGAGAACATCTTGCAACCCGAGAAGTATCCCGAGTTGTACGGCAACGTGTTCCACAAAGTGCGAATCAACTACTACCCACCTCGCGGCGACAATAAAGAAGGTTGGGACAACATCGACATCTTCGGTTGGCTCGGTTACCCGATGCAGATCAAGATCGACTTTCTCTGTCGCGATTCGATTCTCGCCGCGCCACTCGCGCTCGACTTGGTGCTGTTTTCTGACCTCGCCCAACGGGCGGGTCTCGGCGGCATTCAAGAATGGCTGTCGTTCTATTACAAGAGCCCGCAAGTGGCCGAGGGGTTGTACCCCGAACACGACTTGTTCATTCAGTTGACCAAACTGAAGAACACCTTGCGCTGGATGATGGGTGAAGAGCAGATCACCCACCTTGGGCGCGAGTACTACGACGAGGTGTAGACCGTGGCGTCAGCCTCCATGCCGAAACAAGCCGGCGGCATCACGCGCGCAGCTGGCTTGCGATTCATTCTCGACGTGTCGTGCGTCGTGATTTTTGTGATCGTTGGGCGACGCAACCACGGCGAGACCACCGACGCCGACGGCACGTTGCGCACTGCAGCACCATTTCTCTTGGCTCTTGTATGTGCCTGGTTGGGTTCACGAGCCTGGCGTGCACCGAGTGCGCTTGCCACTGGTGTGGTGCTGTGGGTCGCGACCGCCGCAGTAGGGCTCGGAATTCGTCGGTTTGTCTTCGGTGATGGCACTGCGACACCGTTTGTCATCGTTGCCACGCTGGTGCTCGGGTTGCTGCTGGTTGGCACACGCCTGCCGAAGCGGCGCGTCGCACGTCGCTAGGCGATACCTCGTTCGCTGCGTACCGGCGTCTGACTAGGCGCGACGCAGCGTCGTGCCCTGCTTGGTGGTTTCCACCAACCAACCAGCTGCCTGCAACTCGGCACGTAAGGCATCGGCCTTGGCAAACTCTTTCGCAGCGCGCGCGGCGTCGAGGGCGGCGGCCTTCTCACGAGCCGCCGCGAGATCGGCGTCGTCGACCGTGTCGCGTGTACCGAGTGTCAGGCCGAGTGCCGCGCACATCTCACGAGCCGCGCCAGCCAGCGATGCTGCGCTCGGGTCGTTGGCGTCGATCGCCGAATTTGCTCGGCGCACGGTGTCAAAGATGAGCGCGAACGCATTCGGGGTGTCGAGGTCGTTGTCGATGGTGGTGCGAAACTGCGCGAGCACGTCGGCATCTGCCGAAGCCCCGACGAGCGCCGCGCTGCGCGCAGCAAATGCATCGAGGCCCGCAAGTGCCTTGACTGCAGCGTCGAGATTGTCACGACCAACGCGCACCGGCGAGCGGTAATGGGTTTGCAGCAACAGCACGCGATACGCGCGCGGGTCAAATTGGTCGAGCAAATCGAGCAGATTGGTGACATTGCCGAGACTCTTTGACATCTTCTCGCCTTCGAGGTCGACGACGAACCCGTTGTGCATCCAGTGGCGTGCAAACCGTTTGCCGAGCGCCACTGCCTGAGCGCGTTCATTCTCGTGGTGCGGAAACCGGAGATCTGCTCCACCGCAATGCAGATCAAAACCTTCGCCCAACAATTCGAGCGACATCACCACGCACTCGCTGTGCCAACCTGGCCGACCGGCACCCCATGGTGCGGGCCACGACGGTTCGCCGGGTTTTGAGAACTTCCACAACGCAAAGTCGGCGGCACTTCGCTTTTCGTCGGCGCCGAAGACTTCTCGGTCACCTCCACCGGCAAGCATGTCGTCAAGCGACTGATGAGCGAGTGCTCCGTAGTCGGGCACCTTCGAAACATCGAGATACACACCATCAGAAGTCGCATACGCGGCACCGCGAGCAGTGAGCTCGCCAATCATCTGCACCATCTGCTCGACATACTCGGTTGCATGCGGCACGTCGGTCGGACGCTGCACCCCGAGTCGACCCATCGCATCGAACCAAACGTTCTCGCACTTGTGGGTGATGTCTTGCCATGGTCGCTGTTCTCGATTGGCCCGATCGATGATCTTGTCGTCGATATCGGTGATGTTCGAGACCAGTCGCACCTCGATGCCACACCATTCGAGGTAGCGCCGCAAGATGTCGTACACCAGCGTCGCGCGCCCGTGACCGAGATGCGGCGGACCATAGACAGTGGGCCCGCACAGATAGACGCCGAGTCGACCCGAATCTCGCATCTCGAGCACCCGAACTTCGCGTGTCAGCGTGTCGTACAACGAGAGCACGTTTCCAGCCTACGAATGCAGTTGCCCCACTACCGTTAAGTGAGCATGTCGAAGACTTCGGCGGCGCGTCGTGTGCCCGAAAAACCATCACTCGAAGGGGTGGAAACCAAGTTTGCCGAACGGTGGCGCGACGAAAACCTGTACCGCTTCGACCGACACGCGCGACGCGATGAAGTGTTTGCCGTCGACACCCCGCCGCCAACCGTCAGCGGGTCGTTGCACATGGGACACGTGTTCTCCTACACCCACACCGACACGATCGCTCGTTACCAACGCATGCGCGGCAAGCGCGTGTTTTACCCAATGGGTTGGGACGACAACGGTCTGCCCACCGAGCGCCGTGTGCAGAACTTCTTCGGCGTCACATGCGACCCGTCGCTGCCGTACGTCGCCAGATTCACTCCGCCGTTCCGCGGGAATCCGCCCAAAGATCACCGAGCGATACCCGTTTCACGACCAAACTTCATCGAGTTGTGCGACGAGCTCACAGCGCAAGATGAGCAAGTGTTCGAAGATCTCTTCCGCCGACTCGGATTATCGGTCGATTGGTCGCTGCTCTACACGACGATTTCTGAGTATGCACGCCGCACTTCACAACAGGCGTTTCTCGCCAACTTGGCGCGCGGCGAGGCATATACACAAGAAGCCCCGACGCTGTGGGACGTTGACTTCCGAACCGCTGTCGCTCAGGCTGAGTTAGAAGACCGCGAACGGCCCGGTGCGTATCACGCCGTTGCGTTTCACGGCCCCAGCGGCAACGTTGTTATCGAAACGACTCGACCAGAGTTGATTCCGGCGTGCGTTGGGCTCGTGGCGCACCCAGACGATGAACGATATTCGGCGTTGTTCGGCAAAACGGTGCGCTCGCCACTGTTCGATGTTGAAGTCGGCGTCTACCCGCACGCGCTCGCCCAACCCGATAAAGGTTCGGGCATCGCCATGATCTGCACGTTCGGTGACCTTACCGACGTGATCTGGTGGCGCGAGTTCAACTTGCCGACGCGCGCCATCGTTGGCCGCGATGGTCGCATCGTCACCGAGCCACATGCGGCAATCACGAGCGACGCGGGGCGCGCGGCCTATGAGTCACTGGCAGGCAAGTCAGTGAAGCAGGCGCAGACTGCGATTGTCGAACTGCTGCGCGCATCAGGTGACCTGCAAGCAGAACCGCGCGCAATCACTCATCCGGTGAAGTTTTACGAAAAGGGTGACCGTCCGCTCGAAATTGTCACGAGTCGCCAGTGGTATATCCGCAATGGTGGTCGCGACGAGTCGTTGCGCAATGCGCTCTTGGCGCGCGGCGATGAAATGGCGTGGCATCCCGACCACATGCGACACCGATACGCCAACTGGGTGCAGGGCCTGAACGGCGACTGGCTGATCTCGCGACAGCGTTACTTCGGTGTGCCGATTCCGGTGTGGTACCGCGTCGGTGCCGATGGTCAGCCCGAGTATGACGCACCGTTGGTTCCCGATGCCAAACAATTACCGATCGACCCCAGCACCGATGTGCCGAACGGATTCGTCGCTGCGCAACGCGGTGTCGCCGGGGGGTTCGTCGGCGACCCCGACGTGATGGACACCTGGGCTACCTCGTCACTGACTCCGCAGATTGCCGCTCGATGGGTCGATGGAGACGGGCTCTTTGATCGAGTGTTTCCGATGGATATGCGTCCGCAAGGCCACGACATCATTCGCACCTGGTTGTTCTCCACGATGGTGCGTTCACATCTTGAACACGGCACGATTCCTTGGAAGCGGGCGACGTTGTCGGGTTGGATTCTCGACCCCGACCGCAAGAAGATGTCGAAATCGAAGGGCAATGTCGTAACGCCGATCGACTTGTTCGACAAATATGGCAGCGATGCCGTGCGTTATTGGGCAGCATCAGCACGGCCGGGCGTCGATACCGCGTTCAGCGAAGACCAGATGGCGGTGGGCCGCAAACTGGCCAACAAGCTGCTCAACGTCACCAAGTTCGTGCTCGGCGTGAACGGCAGCATCGACGATGCAATCACCGTGCCCTACGACGCAGCGATGTTGGTGCGACTTGCCGATGTCGTGCGTGATGCGTCAGCGGCCTTCGATGACTTCGACTACGCCCGAGCACTCGAACGCACCGAGGCATTCTTCTGGTGGTTCTGCGACGACTATGTCGAGTTGGTGAAGACACGCGCCTACGGCAATGCCGACGGTGGAGTGGTCACGGCAATCCCCGCGACGCCAGAGCAAGCATCGGCGCGCACGGCGCTGACGCGGGCACTCGGTACCTTGCAACGATTGCTGGCGCCGCACATGCCGTTTTGCACCGACGAAGTGTGGTCGTGGTGGCACGACGCGAGTGTGCACACGGCAACCTGGCCATCCGAAGACGAGTGTTTGGCAAATATCACTGGTGGGGCCACGTCGGGTGATGTCGACTCACGCGCGGCTGATCGCACCACCGATGCCGACCTCATGCTCGATGTCGTCAGCGCCGTATTGGCCGAAGTGCGCCGAGCAAAAACCGAAGCCAAAGTCTCACAGCGCGCCAAGGTCGCGAGTGCCGTGGTGAGCTGCGATGCGCTGCGTCGCTCAGCGCTCGAAGCTGCTCGCACCGATCTGGAAAATGCCGGCAGCATCGATGCGCTCGAGTTCGTCATGGGTGAGGGTGTGTCAGTAAGTGTGACCCTCGCCGAACAACCATGACGCCCAACCCACATTCGCGACACCAGCCGCGTCGGCCCCGCACACATGGCGTGCTTCTGGCAGCCAACCTCATGCTCGCGACGCTGCTGGTCATCGTTGGCGTGGTCGTCATCTGGGCGAACGTCAAGGTGGGTGATCGACTCGTGGTGAGCATCGACGGCGTCGGTGCGACCGATGCGCCAAGCGGCGACTCTGCCGACAGCGGTAGCGAAACGTGGAACTATGACACCTCAAGCCTGCGCGCGAAGAACTTTCTGCTCACCGGCTCAGACAATGGTGCCTGCCCGACGAAAGGTGACGGCACGAGTGGTGGCATCGGTGATCGCAGCACGCTCGGCGAACGATCAGACACCATCATGGTGCTGCGCGTCGACCCCGTGGCCAACGATGTAGTCGTCTTGTCGTTTCCTCGTGACCTGTGGGTGAAGATTGCCGGCACTACTCGCCAGGCACGCATCAACTCGGCATTCGACAGCAAAGACCCGAGCCGATTGATTCGCACGATTGACGAGAACTTCGGCGTGCCCGTCGACCACTATGTCAACGTCAATCTCTGTGCGTTCAAGGAAATCGTCGACTCAGTGGGCGGAGTGAAGATTCCCTTCGCAAATCGCACCAAAGATGACAAGGTGGGCTTGCGCGAGACCGGGCCAGGCTGTGTCGAATTACGCGGCTCACAAGCGCTCGCCTACGTGCGTTCACGGTCGGGCTACCAGTACTTCGATGAATCAAAACAGAAGTGGATCAGCGACCCGACCGGCGACATCGGTCGCATCAATCGTCAGCAAGATTTTCTGCGTCGCTCGATGCAACGTGCACTCGACCGAGGCACCACGAACCCAGCCACTGCAAACGCGCTGCTCAACGTGGCACTCAAGCGTGTGATCACCGACGATCGAATCACCCCGCGTGATTTGCTCAGCCTCGCCCAGGCCATGCGCAGCCTCGATACACAAGGCGTCGACTCGTACACCATCGAATGGGCGATGCGTCGCATTGGTGGCGAGTCGGTGTTGCTGCCGATTACCGATACCGACTCAATGAAGGCCATCCTTGCCATCTTCACGGGCGAAGCGAAGATGAGCGGTGAGCAAACTTCCGGTGAGCAAGATGCATCTGCGGCATCTCGACACGCCGCTGCTGCCGGTATCACTGCCTATGCGGGCGAACTGCCACTCGTGTCGGTGCTGCTCGATGCACTGGCATGGCACACCGCCGCAGACGACACGAGCACAACAATCCCCGGTGCGCGGCCGACACAAGATCGTCTCGGAGTGTTTCCGCCGGATGATCCGAGTTGTCGCTAGCGCATCGCAACGCGCAAACTATGCCACCGCGACCAACTGACGAGCCCGCACGACGTCACCACCAACACTCGTTGCTCATTCGCTGAGAACTACACTCGCCACGGGAGCCATCATGGAATCTGTCGAATCGTTGTCGAACGTGGGTGAGATTCTGATCTATCTCGGCATCATTCTGATTGGTTACGTCCTCGGCACGTTTCCGAGCGCCGAGCTTGTCGCCAAGCGATTCGGCACCGAGATCACCAAGGTTGGCTCTGGCAACCCTGGCGCATCAAACGTGATTCGTGAACTCGGTTGGAAGGCCGGCATGACCGTCTTCTTGCTTGATATGGCGAAAGCAGCAATTGCAGTTGGTATCGCATGGGCAGTCTCGGGTGCACAACGTGACCCACTCGCCTACACCGCGATGTGTGCCGCCATCGTCGGTCACGTTGCGCCGGTGCAGCGAAAGTTTCACGGTGGAAAAGGGGTCGCCTCTGGCGGTGGTGCCATGTTCGTGCTCTTCCCCGTGGTGAGTGCGGTGCTCTTTGTCTCATGGTTTGTCATCAGCAAGATCACGCGCAAGGCTTCGGTCGCATCGCTTGCCATCAGTGTGGCGACCCCAATCGGCATGTACCTCGATGGCGCAAAGGCCTGGGAGCTCTATGTGGTGCTGGGCATCGTGGTGTTCGTCGTGGTGAAACATCTGCCAAACCTGCGTCGTCTGAGGTCGCACACCGAACCGTCTTTGTAGCGTGCTGTAATGCTTGAATTCGTCAACCAAGCATTCAGTTGGCTGAAGGATTTTTCTTCGTCGCCCTGGTTCTACGTCATCATCTTTGTGATTGCACTGCTTGACTCTGTGCTTCCCATCGTGCCGAGCGAGACACTCGTCATCATTGGCGGAGTCAGCGCCGGTCTCGGTGAATTGTGGCTGCCGCTCGTCATCATCTGCGGTACAACTGGCGCATTCATCGGCGACAATCTCAGTTATCTCATCGGTCGTGAAGCAAGCGACTGGGTGATGCGTCGTCAAACCCGCACCGAGAAGGGTGCGAAGCGAATGGCGAAGATCGTTGAGCAGGTGCACGAACGAGGCGGCCTGCTGCTGGTAACCGCTCGCTTCATTCCGGGTGGACGCACGGCCCTTACCTTGTCGTGCGGCGTCACGCGCCAACCACGTCGGTGGTTCGTCGGATGGGTAGTTGTCGCCACGGTGATCTGGGGCAACTACGCGGCACTGCTCGGATTCATCGGTGGCAAATCATTCGAAGAGAACCACACCCTCGCCTTTGTCATCGCCTTCGTCACAGCGTTCAGCATCACCGCGCTCATCGAGATCATTCGCTGGGCGCTGAAGCGCGCCAGATACCGTCAAACTGCATGACGTTGCGGCTCGCCGTCGACTCGGCTGCTTGGCAGAGCCACGTTCGTCGAGTTGCAGATCAGGTCGGCGAGATCTTGCCGGTGGTCAAGGGCAACGGCTACGGGTTTGGTCGCACCGCACTCATGCCGCACGTCGCTCAACTTGCAGCCCATGTTGCCGTTGGTTCGGTCTACGAGTTGGCCGAGGTGCCGACCACACTTAGGCCATTCGTGCTGACTCCGATTGGAATGGCGGTCGACTCTTCTCCACGAGCCGACGCCGTGCTCACGGTGACGAATCAGCATGACTTGGCGCATCTCACGCGACTCGGTGCGCAACATGACGTCGTGGTCAAAGTTCGCTCAGCCATGCAGCGCTTCGGTGTAGATGCATCTGAGGCCAACTCATTGCGCAGCACTGCAGAAGGCGCCGGTCACCGTGTGGTGGGTTGGTCGGTGCACCCACCGCTCGTCGGCACCGACGACGATCACGCCGATGAAGTCGCCATGCTGGCTGCATCTCTGTCAAACGATTTGCCGATCTTCGCTAGCCACATTGGTGCGGCGGCTGCCCGTCTGCGCACGCGAATTCAACACCGCGTGGTGGTCCGCACGGGCACTTCGCTGTGGCTCGGTGATAAGTCAATGGTCGCGCTGCACGCCGACGTGCTCGCCGTGCGTGCCGTGAGCGCGGGAAGTGCAGCGGGTTATCGCGGCTCTCGTGTCGATGGTGACTCGCACATCGTGATGGTGGGTTGTGGGTCTAGCCACGGCGTGGCAGCCCTCGACGACGGTCGCAGCCCTTTTCACTTCGCCAAACAACGACTCGCCATGCTCGAGGCGCCGCATATGCACACCACGATGTTGGTGACCAC
>Ga0214917_10005175_pt1 | contig 14069 bp, 13 predicted proteins | sample LL_1208_BB_MetaG_FD_177983 | JGI IMG/M metagenome (GOLD analysis project Ga0214917, IMG submission 177983) | Freshwater microbial communities from Lake Lanier, Atlanta, Georgia, United States - LL_1208_BB | ecosystem: Environmental > Aquatic > Freshwater > Lake | place: USA: Georgia | collected... | reverse complement strand
GTTGGCTGCTGGTGGAGGCTGTTTCGATGGTGCTGCAGAATCCGCGGGATCCACTCCGGTCAACCGCCAACCAAATTCTCAAGGAGCGGTATCCCCAGGTCGCGGATTATGACCTGCTCTCCTTCCGGACCCTGGCGCGAAAGGAGCATGATGACTCGGCTTCATTCACGGCTAAAAAGACCGCCTGGTAAAGCATAAGTTGAGGACAACCTTTGTCTTCCTGCTGGCCACTTCGCCCCCCGGACGGCTTTTATCCTGAAGGTGCCATTGTCGCGCTTTCATCACCCGTCGGTTCATGACCTGAGTCCCGGCTCCCTCCGCGTGTGGGTGCTGGTGGGCGTCGCTTTGGTTTTCATCGGAGTGTTTGCTCTTCGTTCAGTGGTGGAGATGGTTGAATTCCGCTCCAGGCTTTCGGTCGCTCAGCAAACTCTCGCCACCTTTCGCTACGGGGTTCTTGCCTACTCTGCCGAGACACAAAATCTTCCCGGCGAATTGCTTTTTAAGATTCCGGAAAAAAACGAACTATCTCCCACAGATGCCGATACACCAGCTAAGGAAACACCGACCGAAGATTTTGCCCGTAAAACTTCCTTTGGGGAGGTCTTGGTGTCCTTAAAAAAAATCGACCGGATCGATTTTCCCTTTGGGCAAAAAGACATCCCGTTGAAACCCGATAAATCCAACCTGCTGCAGGTCAACCGACCGCAAATCTGGGCAGTCTGGCTTCCTTCGTTTGCGCAATACTTTAAAAATCCCCAACTCTTTTCCTCCGCCCGTTCCGGCCAAGTGGCCGTCCTCGTAGTGCCTTTTCTTACGGCCAAGGAAGCGGAGGCCATTCAGAAAATCGTTGGGAATCTAAGTGAATCCAAAGACGGGAAGGTTGTTTATCGGGGAGACTGTTTTTTTACCCACAGTTCCGAGGAGGGAAAGTTCAACGGCTGGATCTTTCTTTCCGATTTGTAGTCTGGTGGGTTGACCGTTTATCCCTCTATCTGACCGTTCATCCTTTCGAGAGACCATTTATCACATAAAATAACATAATATTTGTCAACCGGCACGAATCGAGGACAATAGCCCCCATGAACAAAAACCCGTTACTCCGTTCCATGAGCCGCGCCTTCACCTTGATCGAGATGATCGGCGTGCTCGCCATCATCGGTATCCTGGCCTCGGTGGTCTCGCCAAAGGTCATTGAGGCAATTCGGGATGCCAAAATCACCTCTGCCCTCAGCACAGCCAGAACCATTCAGTCTGCGGCGGTCAACTACTACGCCCGGTATAATTATTATCCTGTGGACGGCACCAAACTGGCTGTTTCCAACGGCACAACCACCGGGTGGTTCCGAAACTACGGCGACCAAGCGCAGTGCACGGCTGCGGTGACTACTTTTGGCGACATCCTTCTTTCTGAGGGATTGCTGGATCAAATGAAGTTCACGGTTGGGGTCAATAGCAATAATACGCTATCTGCATTAAATACTGCTGCTTTCACCGCTGCCACGAATGCCGTTGCATGGAACGCAGGCCCGGTTTGGCCCACGGTCATGTGCATCAACAGCACGAATGCGACTCTCTTTGCTTCAGCGGTGAATCCCACCCGGATCATTTTTCTCCGGATTCCGGCTGTGACCACCCTTGAGGCGGCGGGAATGAAAACCAAGGTGGATGGCCCCTTTCAGGCTAGTGATGTATCCGGCCCATTTGATTTGGTGGCCAAGGCGATCGGAACCGCAACCTCAACGAACAAGCTCATTACCGGAGGGAATTGCAGAATCGTTGCCAATAGCACTCCTGCACTTGGCTATGACGTTTGGGTTTACATGGCGCACGAGTAATTTCGGGTCTTAGGTGCTTGTCGAAGGGGTGCTTCCTGTTGGAAGCACCCCTTTTTCTTGTAATTAAAAGTAAAAAGTTAATACTCCACACATGCCGGTCCTGCTTGATGAAAACGGTCTGGTGAATGGGGTAGACCCTGCTGAAAACCCTACCCAGTTCAGCGCCAAAAAGCTGGATCTGGCCGATTGGCTTCTGGTTTGGGGCCATGTCACCAACGCTCAGATCGACCTGGCCAGCCGCGAGGCCAAGCGAAAAAACCAGTCCCTAGGGCAGGTTCTTTCTTCCCTGGGTTTTGTCGAGGCCCGGGTTCTCTCCAGCTACATTGCCCAACGCTCGGAAAGCGAGAACGTCGACGTCCGCAAGGTCATCGTGCCTCCTGGGGTCAGGGACCTCATCCCGCGTGAATCGGCGATGCGCTACCTCGCTCTGCCCATTCGCCTGGATGGGGATAAACTGGTGGTGGCCTTGGGCAACGCTTTGGATCTGACTGCAGCCGATGCGATTGAACAACTCGTCCGCCGCCCCGTGGAGATCGTCGCCTCCACGGAAGGGGATGTGCGGGAGGCCATCAACCGGACCTACACCCAGGAGTCCCACCTGGACGAGACGATCGACGAGATCCTTGCCATGGACGCCGCCACCCTGGCGGCCGCCTCCGAGACGGACGCCCCGATGATCCGCCTCGTCGAACAGCTCCTCCTGTTTGCGATTTCCAACGGAGTGAGCGACATCCACATTCACCCGGAGGAGAAGATCCTCCGCATCCGGATGCGGAGGGACGGAATCCTGGACGAGGGCATCCTCGTCCCGCGGGAGATCCAGAACGCCATCACCGCGCGTTTGAAGATCCTCGGCGACATGGACATCACGGAGACGCGCCTGCCCCAGGCCGGCCGCTACAACTTTGACGCCGGGGCGAAGCCGGTGGATTTCCGCTTCTCCTCGCTGCCCACCGCCTTCGGTGAATCGATCGTCCTGCGTATTTTGGACCGCTCCAGCCTGAACCTGGATCTCAACACCCTCGGATTTCAGCCATCGGTCGAACGGAATTTCTTACAATTGCTGGAACGGCCCCACGGAGTGATTTTGGTAACCGGGCCTACCGGCTCCGGCAAGACGACCACGCTCTATGCCGCACTCTCCAAGCTGCGCGGGGACCAGAAAAGTATCTTCACGCTGGAAGATCCGATCGAATTCCACATTCCGCTTGTCCGCCAGACCCAGGTGACTGAAAAGATCGGACTGACTTTTGCCGCGGGCCTGCGAACGCTTCTGCGGCAGGACCCGGATATCATCCTGGTGGGAGAGACGCGGGACCAGGAGACAGCGGAGTTGATGGTGCGCGCCGCCCTGACGGGACACTTGGTCCTTTCCACCCTCCACACGAATGACGCCTTGGGAGCCATCCCCCGCCTGATCGATCTGGGCATTCCTCCCTACATGTTGCCCGCCTGCCTGCTGGGCCTGCAGAGCCAGCGGTTGGTCCGCGTGCTCTGCCCCTCCTGCCGGGAGCCACACCCAAACGCCGAGGAGATGCTCGAGACACTCGAGACGCCTCTGCCGGAGGGATGCGAGCCGAAGCTGTGGAAGGCGGTGGGGTGCGACAAGTGCAAGCGTTCCGGCTACCGCGGGCGGACCTGCATCGTGGAGTATGTCCCCATGGACGATGACTTTTACGCCCAGATCCTGAAAGGGAATGACCCGATCGCCTTTCGGAAAATTGCCGCAGAGAAAGGGTATCATACGATGTTCCAGGATGGGTTGATCAAGGCCACCTCTGGTGTGACCACCTTGGAAGAGATTTACCGCGTGACCCACAGCACCTAGCCGTCCGCACCTCCATGCCCCTCTTTAACTACACCGCGATTGCTCCCAGTGGACGAACGGTAACCGGAAAGGCCGACGTGGCCTCCATGGAGGCGCTCGGGGCCCAACTGGCCAAGGAGCGCTTGGAACTGGTGGAGGCAAAAGCGGGCGGATTTTCTAGCCTTGGCGGGGTAGGCGAGAGCGAGGTGGTCAAGGATCTGACCGGGCGGGAAAAGGTAAGCCGACGAGAGTTAGTGGATTTTTTCTTCCAACTCTCCGTTTTGCTCAAGGCCGGCGTTCCTTTGTTGAAGGCCTTGGATCTGATTGCCAATGACATTCCCGACCGCAAGTTCAAGAGCGTCATCCGAAACATCGCGGCGCAGGTCCAGTCCGGATCCACCTTCGCCGAGGCGGCCGCGGCCTTTCCCAATGCCTTTCCCCCCGTGGCCTTGGCCCTGCTGAAGGTGGCGGAGAAAAGCGGAACCCTGCCGGAAATCTGCGCGGAACTGCGGCGCTACATGGACTGGCTGGACAAACTGTATGCGGACGTCAAACAAGCCCTAGTCTATCCCTCCATTCTTATCGGGGCGACGGTCGCGTTCATGTTCGTGATTTTCACGTTTGTGATGCCGAAGTTCATCAAGATTCTGGATGAGATCAAGGTGCCACTCCCTTGGTTGACGCGGCAGGTGATCGCCTTTACTCACCTTTTCCAGTACCACTGGCATCAGTTGCTGCTGGGAGTCGGGGTTCTGGTGGTGGTGTACAAATGTCTGATGCTATATTATCCCCCGTTCGCGCTTTGGATCGACCGCAAGAAACTGGAAATTCCGGTTTTCGGTCCGATCAACCTGATGTTGTGCATGTCCCGGTTTGGCCAAAACCTGGCCACCATGTACCGTTCCGGCATCCTCATGCTGGACTCCCTCAAGCTGTGCCGGGAATTGGTAGGCAACCGGGCGCTGGCCGAGGCGGTGGACCGGATCCACGACGGCGTGGCCACCGGTCGAAAGATCCACGAGATGATGAAGGAGAGCGACCTTTTTCCCAGCCTCGTCCTGCAGATGGTCACGACCGGAGAGAGCACCGGCAAGCTGGCGGAGTCCCTGCAGAACGTGGTCGACTACTACAACGACATCATTCCCCGGGCGATCAAGAAGCTGTTCGGAATCATCGAGCCAGCGATCATCGTTTCCCTCATCCTGCTGATCGGCACGGTGGCCCTTTCCGTATTCCTGCCAATAACCTCAATGATGAATATGAACAAGGCATGAGAAGATTATCCGCAGCAGCCTTTACCTTGCTGGAGATGATTGCGGTCATGACGGTGATCGCGATTTTAGCCAGCCTTTTAGCCCCTTCCCTCGTCCGGCAGATCCAATCGGCAACGTCGGTCGGCGAAGATCAAAACCTGACCACCATCTCACAGGGCATTCTTGAATATATCAAAGCGAACCAGACTCTGCCGAACACCAACCCTGCTTCGACAAATTGGGCGAGCCAAATCTCGGCATTTACCAGCCTTTCTCCTGAAAAAGTCCTATACGTTTTCCCGGGGCAAATCTCTTCGCGCAGAATGTTGGTTTATGACCCAACCTTCCTGGCTTGGGGCGACTTGCAAACAAATGTCTGGTCGACGAATTCAAAACCAAATCCAGCCAGAATATTGCTGGTGAGCAGTTCGAGTGCGGACACTAATTTGACAGTCACAAGCATTACCAGTTCTGAGTTCACTAACTTATTGAATTGGAACAAGGCTTACTCCAATGGGGTCATTAACGCCCCCCCCGGTATGCCGGCTCCTTGGCAAAAAAAAGGAGAATTTCTTCATGTGAAGACCATTGATCTTGGATCCTATTTTTGCCAAGTAGGCTTTAGGGACTGCTACGCACCGATCGCGAATATAACCAGCTTCAATCCAGGAACTAATTATACAAACTCTCAATTTATATTCACAAATCAAAACAGCACTTATCAGGTAAACTGCGATACCAACACCACAAAAATCATTTCCATAAGCCTAATTTCAGCAGCTGGATTTAATGGTACAAATTATTCTACCAATATTACTGTTCCCTTTGGGGAAAACGGAGCATTCATCAATGAACCGCCATCACGGGGATCAATATCTTTTAATACGAATGGGGTTGGCATCACACCCGATCAGATAGCTACAAATATTGTGCTACGTGGCACCAAGCTTTACCTGCAAGGTTCCCAGTCTTTTGAGATTCAAAAAGACAGTGAATTCGAGTTTTTCAATCAAGTCTGGACGCAACGGTATTGATGAAAAAAAATCCAATATTCCGATTCTTGGCCTGGGCTGAAAATTTGAATTCAGTAAACAACTGCCCATTAATCTGGATTTAAGGTAGAGTCGACTCATGGCCAGTATCGCCGTCAGTTGGATTCAGGGTGTGGTCCGGATCGCCTCGGCCACGCCCGGCAAAATTAGCCGGGCATCGGAGGCCGGTTCCCTGGTCAACAGCCCGGCGGAGTTCCTGCCGATTCTGAACCAGCTCCTCACCACCACCCGGGTGAGCGGAACGGAGGTGATTGTCTGCACGGACAACCCCATTATTAACCCGCTGGTCGAGGAAACCCCGCCCGCCAATCCCAAGGTGGCCGCCAATTTGTTGGCTCGTCGGGTGGAAAAGGCCAAGCCGTTCCCGGAGCCCAGCCTCTTTGGGTTTGCCCGGGTTAACCCGGAGGCAAAATCCGGCCCGCAATCCTACCTAGTGACGGCCAGCCCGAAGAAGTTTGTCGAGGAAATGGATGCCACGGTGACCGGGCAGGGTCTGGATTTGGTGGGTTACTACCCCGCCGCGCTCAGCCTGCGTTCCGTGCTGCGCTCCCTGCCGTCCCCGGGGGAGCAGGTCGTCCTGTTAGTGGCGGATGCGGAGACTGGGCTGATGCAAGTGATCGGTCGCTCCACCGGGCAGGTGCTTTTTTACCGCACGTTGGGCGCCTCGGAGGGTCGCGGCGCTGAGGGGGTGCAGCGGGAGATCCGGCGGACACTGCTTTTTGCCGAGCAAAAGCTGAACGCAAAGATCGGCACAATCTACACCTCCGGCACCTCCTCCACCACGCTGCTCCAGGGGATGTCCGGCGCCGACGGTCTGCAGGTGTTCTCGGCAGCGGTGAACGTGGATCCGGCGCTCTACCTGCGGTCAATTACCGCCCTGAAGTCCACCTCGACGGAGAACATCCTGCCCGCGGCCATCTCGCAGCGGGGCAAGCGGCGGCGCATGCGGTTGGCGATAAACCTGATTCTGGGAACAGCACTTATCTTCTCCTTATTTGATACCGCGCAAGTCCAGATCAAGAGACACAATCTCCAGTCGGACATCCGAATTTTCAGTGGCGAAATTAATGCCCGGCAAGCTGAAGTGCTCAAAGCGCGGGAACAACTCCTGGCCCTAACCTCAAGGCAGGAGACAATCCGGATCCTGGAGGAGGAGGCGGATGCTCCCGTGGTGGAGGCTATTTATCGTTCGTTGGACGAACTGGTCTTGGCAGGACTGACCCTGGATCGCTGCTCTATATCCATGGATAAAATCGGATCGGACGGTCGGGCGGAATATCTTTTGCAAATGGAGGGAATGGCCCCAGAAGGGAAAAGGCTTATCCCTATACTGGAAAAAATGAGTGAAATCATGGAAAGGTCAGTTTGGAAAATGAAAGTCGAGACCAAGACCGGGGACGCCCCAGCTCCCGGCGCTGACCCCAAAAAACAGGAGGGCCCCCGGAAACCCGGAGGCTATTTTATCCGTGCCCGTATCCGGTAGCCGTGGAGCCCCGTTGCGGGGGTTGGCTTTGCAGCTGTACACGATCTTTGTTCACCCGATCTTCCAGATGGTGGCGTTGTTGGCCTGTGGACTTCTTTTTTACTACAACCGCTCGGCCCTGGAACCGCTCCAGCGACAGAGGTCCGAGTTGCAGGACCGCAGCAATCGCCTGGTAGGTGAGAAAAACCAGCTACTCAAGATGATGCCCAGCCTTAGGGTTGAGGATTTGGACCGGCAAATGGAGGCGTTGGGCAAGAAGGTGGTTCAGAACGAGAACCAGGCCAATGGGGAGGCGAAAAAGATCGCCAAAGCGGTGGAGGAGTGCAACTGGACAGGGGAGGTGACGCCACTTCCGGCCGTTTCAACGCTACCGCAAAGCCAATTTCTTAAACATTATCCTATCCGGGTGGCCCTTGTCTCCTCCCCCGCCTATTCGGAAAAGCTGGAAGAAAAAGACCAAGTGAGGCTTTTCAGATTTTTCAAGGAGGTTGAGCGGACGCGAAAGCTACATTTCCTGCGAAAATTAGAAGTAGAGGCGGACGGGAGGAATGGAACCAAGGTGAATTTGGAGTACGACTTTTACTCCCTCGAGGAAAACCCCCGTGGCTAGTCCGCTGAACAATCCGTGGGTGGTGGGTGGCTTGGTGCTGGGGGGCATCTGTTATGCCCTTTACTCCTATGTGCCCAGCGATTGGCTTGAGCGTTTGGAAGGAAGCAAGGCCCCCATAGTGCCACCCCCGCTGAACTTGGTTTCCCCACAAAGTTTAAGTCCCGACAACCGCTTCTTCATCGCAAGGCCTCCAGGAATGCCTGAAAAAAATTCCACGGTGATGCAGAAGTCGGGTTTCGGATGGGATCTTTTTTACGAAACGCCCAAGGTCGGTGTCTCAAGAGGACCGTTGCCCCTTCCCGCTGATTGGAAATTGACGGCCATCTACATGGATCAGAAAACCATTCCGCCAGTCAAAGCGGCGGTGGTTTCGGGTGATATTCTCAGGGTCGGAAGCAAGAAGGGGGAGTTCGTGGTGGAGGAGATTACCGAAGATTCCATAATGTTCTCCCATCCGTCGGGCAAACAGTCCTTAAGCTTTTCGAGAGAAAACCCCGATAAAAACAGAGCGAAGTAGTAGCACAAAACCTTGTATTTGTCCCAAAACGGACAAAATCGTCTTATCTTAAGTAATTGTCAATAAGTTACATAAGCATAAAAATACACTTTTTAAGTTTTTATACAGAAAATGATTGACTATATGTTGTGCCTGTTTAATTCATTAATTTAATGCGGTCCCTTACCCTATGGTCTTTAAGAGTTTGCACGCTCCTCTGGCTTCAGGTCGGATGGATCGTGGCTCAGCCCATTTCCATGACGGAGCCGATGTCTCCCGGGCCTTACCCCGACGAAACCAGCAAGGGCGCCCGCCTTCAGCCTAGGGGGAAGCCGGATGAAAAAAAACCAGAAGCCTCCCTGGCCATCGAGGAATTGATCAAGAAACAGCGCAAAGCCCGTTCCGACAACAATGTGGAGCTGGAGAAACAGTATTTGGTGGAATTAATCCGGCTGGATCCGCTGAACCCGGTCTATCGTGCCCGCCTGGACGAATTGGGGGGAATGCAGCCCCAAGCCGAAGTTCCTGGTCGGATGAAGGTGCCTCCGCCTCCGCCGGCCAAGCCCTTGCCGCCGCCGGATCCGAACCGTTACGAGTTTGCGGTGGAAAATGTGCCGTCCCAGGTGGCGCTTTCCCTGGTCACGCACCTGCAGAGCTTGAAGACCACGGATCCGACGTGGAACAGTTCGACGGTGGAGGTGGTCCCCGTGGATGAGGCAGTGGCCGAGAAAAAGATGCTGGATGGCGTCGTGGACAAAGCGGTGGTCGGATCGAAGCTGCAGAACCTTTACATCGACAATCTCACCTTGGGGCAGGGGCAGGCCTTGATGGCTTTTTGGAACAGCGTGCAGTCGACCATGCCGGATGAGGTGGGAGCGCTGACGCCGAAACTGGCGCCGTGGAAGCCGGAATCAGAGGATAAGAAATCAGTCGGCAAACTTAGCCAGCTCATCGCCAAAAAGAAGACGCGGAGCGGCAACCGGAACTCCGGGGACATCCTTTATAGCTTTACCGCAAAAGACATGGAGATTACCGATGCCTTGGCGCTATTCGCGCGGCTCAATGATTTGAATATTGTGCCAAATCCCGAGGTCAAGGGGACAGTCACGGTGGATTTCCGGGGGCTGAATCTCGACAAAGCGTTGGAAGCAATCTTGGAGGCAAAAGGATTTTTTGCCGAGGAGGAGGGGGGGTTAATCCGGGTGAAGGGCTTGGAGACCCGGTACTATGTATTGGACTATCTTCGAATTCAGCGACAGGGCCAAGCCCAAGCGCAGGCGGACATTTCGAATATCGCCAATTCCGGGGGAGGATCGGTCAGTGGAGGAGGCGGTGGTGGAGGAGGCGGTGGTGGAAGTGGCGGTGGAGGCGGGGGGGCTACCGCCGAGGGCACGGTTTCCATCCAGTCCCAAGACACGATCGACATCTGGAAAGACATCGAAAAACAGCTAAAGGAACAGCTTTCACCCCAAGGCAAACTTTCCATTAACTCGATGGCCGGGACGGTGATTATCACCGATACCCGACCCAAAATCCGGGAGTTCGACGAATATTTTAAACTCCTCAAGGGTACCATCTATCGACAGGTCGACCTCTCTATGAAAATTTTGGATGTGGAGCTGAACAATCTGTTTGAAGCCGGGATCAATTGGGAAAGGGTGGCAGCTTATGTTGCGCAGACCTCTTTGGTGGCTGCGGGAAACATGACCGGGGTGTCTATACCTGCGACCATTCTCACGACCCTATCGCCAGCTACTCTGACCGTAGTCCGGGGGGCTGACCAAATTAGCTCTGTCCTGCAAGCCATCGCTCAACAGGGAAAACTGAATGTAATCTCCCAACCGAGGATCCGGACCCTCAACCACATGACCGCCTTGATCAAGGTGGTCCAGGAGAATCCCTTTTTCATCTCCCAGTCCAACGTTCTCCAAAGCCAAAGCGGGAACGCCCAGGGCAACAACGTGGCAGTCAACACCGTCAGCACGGGTACGGTTCTTTCCATCACGCCCCAGGTTTCGGATGACAGCAAGGTGCAACTCGACATCCAACCGGTGGTTTCCACGTTGCGGGGAACTTCCGAGTTTGTTCAAACGGTGACCTTCACCAATGATTTAGGGGTTAACATTCCCGTAACGACAACCAATGCAACCGCGCCGATCATCGATGTTAAGCAAGCGGCCTCGGTCGTCAGGGTGAACGATGATGATACCATCATCATGGGTGGATTGATTCAGGAGCAGATGGTGAAAAATAAGGAGTGGATCCCCCTTCTCGGCGACATCCCCGGCTTGGGCTATCTGTTTACGGGGGTGGCTGAGGCCAAGGTTCGTAAAGAGCTCGTGCTATTCGTCACCCCGACGATTGTCCGGGACTGAAGTCCAGCCGGCGGCCATGACCCGCTCCCTCCATCGTCCTTTGCTCCCCGGTGGTTCTTCCGGAGAGGCTCGGCAGATGATTATTGTGGCTCTTATCGTGATCTCCGCGGGGATAGGTGTCTGGACCTACTGGCCGCAGATTGAAGGACTGATCTCTCCCGGTTCGAAAATCCCTCCACCTGTTCCCGCGTCTGCCTTGGGCGCCGGCGCTTCGGTTCCAGCTTCCTCTGCCGAGCCGGCGGCCAATCCGAAACTCCGCACCCGCTCCTCGGCCGGCCTCCAGCCCCGCGCGGACGGTGCGGTGGATGCCAAAAAGACCTTGCCTTTCAACTTGGTGGAGGAGGCGGCCGCGCCGGAGGAGCCGGAGGGCAACCTTCCTGAGAAGCTCAATACGATCAAGATCCTCGAGGGGGACGAGATCAAGCGGATCGAGAAGCAGCTGGTGGCCAAGCAGAAACAGGACGAGCCGTCCGTGATCCGCGATTATCTGAACTCCAGCCAGATCAGCGGGGTGCGGGTGGCGGGGCCGATGTCGAAGCTTTTGCTGAATGGGCAGGTGTATCAGGTGGGCGACACGGTCCGGGAAAGCCCGAAAATCACAATCCAGAAAATCACTACCGCGCGGGTGATCTTCAAAGACCAGCAGGGAAATCAGTATCCGGTGAAGTATTAGAAGCCGGAAGCAACGGGGGGACGCAAGGGGTGGGAATTAAGATTAAGATGAGGCTGGGAAAAATTAAAACCGGGTAGGGACGCCTATCCCTACGCCTCCATTTGGATGATCCGCGGATAAGCTTTGCACATAGACGACGAAGGATCGCCGTCCCTACCGGTGCCAGGCGAGGAAGATGGCACCAAGAACGAGTAGAGCCTGAAAGACCAGGCCGCTGGTGGTGGAGAAGGGATCCCGGCCGCGGAAATGACAGCGGTCATGGAGGCGGTGGAGGGTTTGGAGCCAGCCGGGCGGTTTTTTGCAGAGATCCCGCAGACCGGTGAGATAATCGGGAAACATCGAGCCGACCGCACCCGCCAAAAGCAGGTTCCAAGGGACAGTGGAAAAAGCGGGAGAGCGGAGCAGAATCAGAAACACAACCAGAGCCACCACCTGATCCGCGATGGACATGGGCAGAAGGCGGGAGAGTTTGGTTTTTCGGTCCGGGGATGAGTGCACCCAATGACCGATGCCGGTATCCCCGTGGGGGATGGCGTCCAAGGCGAGATGACTCAGGACTGAGGCGAGGAAGACAGGGATCTCTCCGCCGGGGACGACCTTGGCCAATCCCATGCCGACGGCGATATGGACGGGCGAGAACAAGGGTCAGCGCCCAGTCCGTGCAAGGGCTCGGACAAAAGCGCGGACGCGGGCGGGATCAATCTTGCCGGATCGCTTCAGCGCGGTGCCGACGATAAAGCCGGAGGCTTCCGGCAGATAATCGGCAAGGTTGTCCAAGGTGGTACCGCTGCCGAGAAGCAGCGGGGCACGGGGGGCGGAGGTGTGGGCACGCCGAACGTGGTCGGGATCCGTGCCATGGCCGGTACCGGCGCCGCTGAGGATGAGGGCGTCGGCCCCGCCGCGTTCCCAGGCATCGCGGGCCTCATCCTCAAGGGTGTAGCCGGGGGCGAGCGGGGCGGAATGTTTCACGTCCACATCGGCGAAGATGCGGATCCGGTCCGCCCCGATGCGCCGGCGGAAGCGGAGGAGTTTTTCAGCGATGCCGTTCAGGACGCCCTGGTCGGCGAGGCGGGCACCGACAAGGACGTTGACGCGGATGAAGTCCGCCCCTGCGGCGGCGGCGATGGCCATGGCACCCAGGCCGTCATTGCGGAGCAGGTTGATGCCGAGGGGGCCGGGGAAGAGTGTGCGGGCCTCGCAGGCGAGGGAGGTGAGGCAGGCGACCGCGGCAGGGCCGGCGGATTCGGCCGCGAAAGGGGCGTCCCCGAAATTTTCCATAATGACGGCGTGGGCACCGCCCCGTTTCAGGGCGAGCAGATCGCGGCGCATGGATTGGCGAACCGCCTCAAGTTTACCGCCGTAGGAAGGGGCCCCGGGAAGGGCGGGGAGATGAACAACGCCAAGCAGGCAGCGGGCGGGAAGAATTCCAGCGACGGGTTTGGAGGAACGTGCCATCCGCTCACTTTACCGGAAATGTATCCAAGAGCACTCAAACTTTTCAGGAAACGCCACCCGGCATAAATTTTCAAAAAATTATAAAGCATTGATGGGTAAGTAGAAATGGTGTGAATAAGATCATAAAAAGCGATTGCAGGCATCTTTCATGATAGCAGATTATCTTTGCGAGGGCTCTCTCATGGAGTGCATTCAAAAAATGATTGTCGGGGCCTTGAAAAACTCCGGCCACACGGTGGCCTTGGTGGATCGTGAACTACGGATCCGCTGGGCAACGGGCCTACACCGGAAGATGGTGGGGGCGCAGGTTCATGCCATCTGGAAGGGGGCGCGGGTGGCCCAAGGGCAGATCCGCAACCTAATCCGGGATCTTTCCAACGGCAACGGTTGCACGGCCGAGGGGCGGGCTTCCCGCAAAAGCCGTGAACGGATGAGGATTGATTTCATTCCGCTGCGGGACGCGAGCGGGGAGGTGGAGGGGTTTGCGGTGATCCGCCAGATCGTGGGGGCGGCGGCCACGGGGGTTTCGGACGGCGTGGCGGAGATTTATGAGCTACTGTTTGAATTGAACGCGGATGAGTTTTCAGGGTTGCTGGCGGCCTAGGTGGAAGATAGTCAAGTCACGGCAGTCCAAATCAGGTTCCTCGATTCGGTTTTGGTTTACCTTTAGGAAAATTCTGAGATTTACGTTGGCTCCGAAAGGAGTGGGGCTCTACAGAGAGATGCTGTGACCGGGAGAGATTTCAACACGGCGGTGCCGATCGAGGAGTTTGTGGAACGCTATGCCTGCGGCGTGCCCAATTGGCAGATCGACCGGCCACAACCGGAGGTGCGGCGGTTGATTGAGGCGGGAAAATTCGAGAGTCCGGTGCTGGATGTGGGATGCGGGGCGGGGGACAACACCGTGGAGTTGGCGCGTTCCGGCTACCGGGTGTTGGGGATCGATCCCGTACCGGAGGCGTTGCGGCGCGCACGGGAGAAGACCGGCCAAGCGGGGCTGGCCTCACCGCCGGAGTTTTTGGAGGCAAAT
>Ga0214917_10005173_pt1 | contig 14070 bp, 13 predicted proteins | sample LL_1208_BB_MetaG_FD_177983 | JGI IMG/M metagenome (GOLD analysis project Ga0214917, IMG submission 177983) | Freshwater microbial communities from Lake Lanier, Atlanta, Georgia, United States - LL_1208_BB | ecosystem: Environmental > Aquatic > Freshwater > Lake | place: USA: Georgia | collected... | reverse complement strand
AGCGCCATCTACAAATCCATCACAACCCGATGTTCTTCCCGATGCACCACCAAAAGAAAAAGATAAACCAAAACGAAGAACACCTTATGAACCGGGACCCGGTACTGACCCTAAACCCAAAGCAATGTATGGTGCCATTGTTGGAAACCAACCAGCGCCATCTACAAATCCATCACAACCCGATGTTCTTCCCGATGCACCACCAAAAGAAAAAGATAAACCAAAACGAAGAACACCTTATGAACCGGGACCCGGTACTGACCCTAAACCCAAAGCAATGGGAGAAAGAAAAAATATTAGATAATGAAGTTTTTAAAAAAAGATTTATTACGTATATTAGGTGAAAACCTATACGAAATGCCAATGGATTTTGATACCCCCGATAGGCCATATCAGGGTTTACAAGATAAATTATCACAAGGAGATACTCCCTTAAAAAAAATTCCTTTTCCATCTACAGGTGAGGAACCAAATAAGAATTTCCAAGAATTACTTGCTTCCGAAAGATACAGACAAGTAATTGCTAAAGTTAGAGAGTATACCGGTGTGGAAACACCAATGCGAGGTGAAGAAGGTATCATGCCGTTGGCTCAAATGATGATGGCAGCACACAATGAAATTGTTCAAACAGAGGCTGCACATAAAGAAGAGTTAGAAAGACTTGCAGTCGAATTGGTAACAAAGGAAATGGCAATTCCCGAAGGGGCGTTACAGTTTGACGCTAAGATTGTTGGTATGGGTGAAATTGATACTCAAAACTTCAATCGAGAAATGCAACAACAACCAAACATTGACCCTGTCGATATTGAAAAGGATTTAATGACTGACTTGGAGTCAATGACAATGGAGAAAGCGAAAAGAAGATTGATTAATAATATGATACAAGGGGCGTCTAAAAGGGGTCACTATATGTATCATTATGTTGCCGATAAAATCAGAGAAATTACGGGTTCAGATAGAATCATAGGTCAATATGGAATCTTAATGTCAGTCAACGATTCCTTGTATTGGCAATTAAGTGATGAAAAAATGAAAATGATGATGGGTTCTATTGGTGGTAAAGAAGAGGTAAGGAGAAAGACCAATCCTCCAACAATTGTTGCAAGAGGTGTTAATTTTCCAATACTTGTTCATGAATTGATTAAAGGTATAATGGAATTGTTTGCAATTCAAGGAAGACCTACCGATGAAGAAGGTAACGAAGACGAAGAATCGTGGTCTGAAATTGAGGGTTCTGAAGATACTCTTGAAAAAGAATTGTGGGATTTACGTTTGGGTCCACCAATTTGGGATAGAATTAGAAGACAATTTCCTGAAGAGATTCTTTTGGATGAAAATAAAGTCGAATTACAAAATTACCTAATAACTAATATTTTTAGATTACCCGCAAAAAATTTATTGGTGTTTGCGAAGGAAGTTCTTTCAGGTTCAGAAAATGGTAGACGTTTAATGAATGATTTGGTAGATGGTATTGATAAATTATTTAAAAACCAAAATTATCAAGATGCGATTGAAGCGTTTAACGAGAATTTAAATGACATTACAGATAATACAGATGATGATGATTTATCTGATTTCTTAAATGATTTGGGGATAAAATTATCCGACGATTAGTTCGTTTAGATACCTAAAGAAAGAAAAGGGGGACTTATGTCCCCTTTTTTTATATTTATATGTATGAGTAATCAAAAAATAGAACAATTAAAGGAGTATGCTAAAATTATTAAAGACACCCCTTATGCATTAAAAACGTATTTGCAAACTTACGATAATACACAAAAAAGATTTGTTCCATTGGAGTTATTTCCTGACCAAATACAATTATTGGAGGATTATGAAAAATACAATGAGAACATAACGAGAAAATATAGACAAGCCGGTGTAACAACGGTTACCGCGGCTTGGATTTCAAAAAGACTTCAAACAGCAAAAAAAGATAATCCTGAAAGGGTATTAATAATTGCAAATAAAAAAGACACTGCGGTTGAAATGGCTAACAAAATCAGAACGTTTCTTGAACAATGGCCAGATTGGATTAATGTGGGTTTTTCACCGGATAAAAATTCAGAAAGTAGATTTAGATTAAACAATGGTTGTGAGGTAAAAGCGGTGGCGACATCTGCAGATGCGTTAAGAGGTTACACACCAACAATATTGATTTTTGATGAGGCGGCATATATTGAAGCGGGTGATGATTTTTGGGCGGCATCTATGGCCTCGTTAAGTACTGGTGGTAAAATTATACTTATTTCAACCCCAAATGGATTTGACCCAATTTATTATGGTGTTTATGACCAATCAATAAGAGGGATAAATGATTTCCATATAACAGATTTAAGGTGGTTTAAAGACCCTCGATATACAAAAGATTTAAAATGGGTAAAATGTAACGACATCGTACACTATATGTTAAATAGAGAACAATATAACGATGATGAAATTGTTGTATATGATGTAAGTCCAAGTGAATATAAAGATTATGAAGAAGACGGATATAAACCATTTTCATCTTGGTTTGAATCGATGTCAAAAAAATTCAAATACGATAGACGTAAAATTGCTCAAGAATTAGAGTGTGATTTCCTTGGTTCAGGTGATGGGGTTATTCCTTCAGATGTTCAAGATAATATTGTAAAAAATATGTTGAGGGAACCAAAAGAAAAATACATGCAAGGAACATTTTGGCAATGGAAAGAACCAATTCAAGGACATAAATACATAATGGGTGTCGACGTTTCTCGTGGAGATAGTGAAGACTTTTCATCAATAAACATAATTGACTTTGATGAGAGAGAACAGGTTGCTGAATATATTGGTAAAATACCACCTGACGATTTGGCTTTGGTTGCATATAAATGGGGTATTTTATATGAAGCATTCATAGTTGTTGATATTACCGGTGGTATGGGGGTTGCAACTTCAAGAAAGTTACAAGAATTAAATTACAAAAATCTTTACATTGATGGAATCAATACCAAAAATATTTGGGAATATAATTCCAAAGCAATGGAAAAAATACCCGGAATTAACTTCAACAATAAAAGAGCTCAAATTGTTGCCTCTTTTGAGGAACAATTAAGAAAAGGTTTTCAAGTTAGGTCATCAAGATTAATGAGTGAGTTAAATACTTTTGTTTATATTAATGGTAGACCTGACCATATGAAAGGTGCCCACGATGATGCTATCATGAGTATGTCCATGGCTTTGTATGTTGGTGATGTTTCATTTTCACAATTAACAAAGAATGAAAATGCCAATAAAGCAATGTTAGAGTCTTGGACAATATCTGAAAGAACTTACGAACCAAATAAATCATTTTATTCATACGGAACCGCGTTTGACCAAATAGGTTCAATGTCTACAGATGGTAACCCAATTTTTCAACAAAATAATAATGTAACAAAAGAACAATATAAACAATATTCTTGGTTATTTGGTAAAAAACGATAAACGTTTATTTTAAACTAATTTTTGTTTATATTCTTTAATAGTATTTATATATATGGCTGATAATTTAACAGTATTTCAACGACTAACAAAAATATTCGGATTTCCAGGTAAGGTAACACCAGAACAAGCCCCATCTTTTAATTTTGATAAAGAACAAATTTTAAAAACAAGTAGTAGGGAAGAATATGAAAAAGCAATGTTGCAAGCTCAACAAACTCAATACATTGCCGATAAATTTTCTAAACTTGACCAATCATTATATAATCAATCGGTATATTATGAACCAAACAGATTGTCAATGTATTATGATGTTGAGTCGATGGAATTTTGTTTACATGGTGACACTAAAATCGCCACGCCAAATGGTTTTACAACGATAAAAGAATTATCCGATATGGGTAGGGATTATGAATTCATTGTTTATTCATATGACCATAATCTAAAAAAAGTGGTACCAGCAATTGCGAGAAATGCTCATCATACTAGAGATGAGATGACATATAAAGTTACATTTGATGATAATTCATTTATTATCGGTACTTGGGAACATAGATTAATGAAAAGAGATGGTTCGTTTTCTCGTATTTCGGAATTAAAATCAGGCGACTCTATGATGCCATTTTATAGAAAATCCTTTTATAACAATCAAACTTATAATTGGGTTTATGTGTGTAATTCAAAAGAAGGACATAATGGTTGGATTAGTGAACATCGATTAATTGCGGAATGGTTTTATGGTCGAGCGGTAAAAGAAAACGAAGAAGTTCATCATATTGATTTTAATGGTAAAAATAATTTACCTCAAAATCTTAAAATAATGGACGGAACTGAACATAGGTCATTTCACAGAAAACTAAATAACGAGACGTTATGGTCGAACGAACAATTTAGAGAAAAGATGAAAGAAGTTGCAAAAAGAAAGGGTGAATTTTGTTGGAATGGAAAAAGAAAAGGTAAGAATAACCCTTCTTATTTTCATATACCTTTTGATTTAATAACAGAAACAGCCAAAAAACACAAAACACTAAAAGGTACATCAAGAGCGTTAAACATTGCCCATACTAAATTACAGAGAGAAATTATGTGGGCGGGATATAAAGATTGGTCAACTTTTTGTGATGCATATAATATTGAAAAATCTAAATATTCAACCGCCAAAGTAAAAGGAGAATCATACTCGTTAAATCATAAAATTGTCTCAATTGAACCATATGAAGTTGTGCCTGTATATGATTTAACAGTACCTGGTTATAAAAACTTTGCAACCGACACTATTTTTTCACATAACACTCCGGAAATTTCAGCCGCTTTGGATATATACGCTGAAGAATCAACAACGTTATCGGAAAAGGGGGATATATTAACAATATTTTCGGAATCTGATAGAATTAAATCAACATTGGAAGATTTATTTGTAAATAGATTAGACTTAAACACTAATTTACAAATGTGGACTAGAGGTATGTGTAAATATGGTGATAATTTTGTTTATTTAAAAGTTGACCCTGAAAAAGGCATTGTTGGGTGTCAACAATTACCTAACATTGAAATAACAAGATTAGAGGGTAAAGAAAGTAAAACCCCTAATCAAATGGACGTTATGCAGATGCCAAGTAGGGAACTTAGATTTCAGTGGACAAATAAAGATATGGAATTTCAATCTTGGGAAATTGCCCATTTTAGATTATTAGGTGATGATAGAAAACTTCCTTATGGGACTAGTATGTTGGATAAAATTAGAAGAATATGGAAACAACTATTATTAGCTGAAGATGCCATGTTAATTTATAGAACAACGAGGGCACCCGAAAGAAGGGTTTTTAAAGTTTTTGTTGGTAATATGGATGATAAAGACATCGAACCATACGTACAAAGGGTGGCAAATAAATTTAAAAGAGACCAAGTTGTTGATTCAAGAAATGGTCAGGTTGATATGAGATATAATCAAATGGCGGTTGACCAAGATTATTTTATTCCTGTTCGTGACCCAGCACAAACAAATCCAATTGAGACATTACCGGGCGCACAAAATTTGGGTGAAATTGCTGATATAGAATATATTCAGAAAAAAATGTTAGCGGCATTAAGAATACCAAAAGCTTTCTTAGGATTTGAAGAAGTTGTTGGTGATGGTAAAACATTGGCGTTAATGGATATCAGATTTGCAAGGACAATTAATAGAATTCAGAAATCATTAATACATGAATTAAATAAAATAGCTTTAATTCATTTATACCTTGTTGGATTAGAAGATGAATTAAATAATTTTTCATTATCTCTAACAAATCCATCCGCACAATCAGATTTATTAAGAATTGAACAATGGAAAGAGAAAATTTTATTATATAAAGACGCAACGTCAGACCAATCTCAATTAGGTATTCTACCTGTTTCACACACATGGGCAAAAAAGAATATTTTAGGTATGAGTGATAGTGAGGTTATGTTAGATTTACAACAACAAAGATTAGAAAGAGCCATCGGTTTTGAGTTAACCAATACTCAAATGGTAATAAAACGTTCAGGAATTTTTGACGAAGTCGATTCTAAATATGGAATACCTGAGACTGAGAGACAACAGGCATCACAATCTCCAGAAGGTGCGGAAATGGGTGGAGGTATGGACATGGGGGCTCCTCCAAGTCCATCAGCACCACCAGCACCAGGTGGTGAAGCACCATTAAGTGAAAATAAAAAAATTAGATTGAAAAATTTTTTAGGTGAATCTGACAATTTAGAAGATTTATTTGATATTAATAAAGCACAACAGAATATTTATGAAATAGAAAATAAATTAAAAGACATATTAAACCAATAATAAAATGACAAATTTTGGAGAATTTAAATTAAAGATGTTAACAAAGTTAACTGATTTATATACATCAAAAAATAAAGTGGAAATTAAAAACACCATAAAATCAATTACATCAAATAAACCTTTGTCTGAAATGTATACCTTCTATGAGGGTATTGAAAAATTGAACATAAAATCAAAGGATAAGGCAAAATTATATGTTGAATCAATTGAACCAATTCTAATTGAAAAAATGAAATCTTTGAAAAAAGATTTAACAACATTAACCAAAAATTTAAAAAATGTTGATTTTGAAAAGAATTCTTTATATGAAGATTTGGATATTCTTTCTGAAGAAAATACAATACACAATATATCCAAAAAAATAGATGCTAGAGAAAATCTAATTGAACATCTATTGAAAGAAAAAAAAGAAGATGAGAAACCAAGTGAAATTCAAATAGAGAATCACACATTATTAAACGCGGTTTTGGTAAATAACTTTAATATAAAGTATTCTGATTTTTTAAATGAAGAACAAAAAACAACATTTAATAAAATTGTTTCAATGTCCAACGAAGAGTTAATAACTGAAACAAAAAATCTTAAAAAGGAATTAACCACTAAAATTGACTCTTTAATTAAAGAGTCAAATGAAGACACATTAAAAGATAAGTTAAAAAATGTGATGTCAGAAATAAATAAATCTGACACCACAAAATTTGATTACTATAAACTTATCGAATTGAAGAATGGTCTAGTATGACCTATCTTCTTTGCTTTTAATTTTTTGTTTATAAATAGCTTTAAGTATTTGGTCCCTTCTGGCGACCGATGGTTTTACGAACTCTTCTCTATCTCTTAATTGTTCATTTTGTCTACTTTTTTGAACCCTAAACTTATATTTTTTTAGTGCGGGTTCAATTCCTTTTTCTTTAGTTACATTTATTTTTATCATAAGTTTTTTTTTAAAATATACGAAAAAAATTTCAAATTAATAACATTTTTTCATATATTTTATATACACCATAAAAAATAATATATATGATAAATAATAATGAAAAAAGGAAAATTTATAGTAATTGGTTCACATGGGAATGTGAAAATGGGTTACGGTACGGTTGATTTTAAAAATTTAAAAACAATTTATATTCAATTAAATTCTTGGATACAACCAACATTAGATGAACAAGATTTTGATAAATTAATATACAAAAGTAGAAAAAAAATAAAAGATAAAATTTATTTACTTAATTCTGAATTTTTTAAACCACAATCTATTGTGGATTTAGATATAAAAACAAACGGAGTTAAAATAAATAAAAGGTCTTTCATGGATTTAGAAATAACTCTTTATGTAAATAAACATTTTGATGTTAGGTCCAAAGAAATAAAAAACTTTGTTTCTAATCTATCTAAAGATATTATTGATACCGTACTTATTGATAAAACTTTTTATAATTTCTTCGACAAAAAGAATTAATCTTTTTAAGAAGTATTTATTATAAAAAGTTTAATGAAGATATTGGGACCTAATGACACTGGTAGAGGTATTCTTTTGGAATATGATGCCGGTTATATTTCATATGAAGATAATAAAAGAATAATTTCTGAAATGAGAGAAACGGATTTCTCTCAAGATATAATATTATTTGCGGTTTTACAAAAATATGATACACCAAATAAAAATGGTAGAATATATCCTGAACTTTTATTAAAAAGGGAAAATGAAAAATACCAAACCCTAATTAAAAAGGGAGGGGCATTAAATGAACTTAATCACCCAAGTTCATCTTTAATTGATTTAGATAGGGTTTCCCATTCTATCTTGGAAACGTGGTGGGATGGAAAGATTTTAATGGGTAAAATAAAATTGTTCACTTCACCTGGATGGAAAAAAATGGGTATTGTGAGCACAAAAGGTGACCAAGCCGCAATGTTAATTATGAATGGAGCAACACTTGGTATATCATCAAGAGGTGTTGGTTCATTAAAAAATGTAAAAGGACAAAACATTGTTCAAGACGATTTTGAATTGGTGTGTTTTGATTTGGTATCGTCTCCAAGTACGCCTGGTGCATACGTATTTTCTGACCTAAACGATAGAGACCAATACCAAGAATCTTTAGAAGAAAAACCACAAGACATTAATAAGATGAAAAATCTTATGTCGAGATTGGATAATTTCTTATCAAAATAATTTTTTACGTTTTTAATGTTGTAAAATAATATTTTTTACAAAAAACAATATATTTATTATAAAACTATATTCATAAAAATGAGCGACAAATCAATTTTGGAACAAGCGTTACTTCAAGTACAAACACTTGAAGAAGCAGTAAAAGCGAACGCAAAGGGTATACTGGCTTCCACAATGAAGCAGGAACTAAACGATTTGCTAAGAGAATCATTGGAAGAAGAGGAGAAGGTTGATGAACAACCCGATTCTGAAGAGGACACAAATGATGTACCAGCGGAAACTGGTGATGATGAAAATCCAGATAATGAAGACGATGAACCATCAAAAGATATTGATTCGATGGACGATGATGACATGACTCCACCTATGGATGATGACATGACTCCACCTATGGATGATATGGACACTGATGATGACATGACTCCATCTATGGATGATATGGACACTGATGATAATGTCTTGGATATGACCGGTGCCGATGAAGACGAGATTTTAAAAGTTTTTAAAGCAATGGGTCCTAATGATGGTGTAATTGTTAAAAAAGACGACAACCACATTGAATTGTCTGATGGTGATGATGAGTATATCATTAAACTAGATGAAGATGAAATGTCAGTTGACGAAGACGAAATGATGTCTGATGAAATGTCAGTTGACGAAGACGAAATGATGGGTGATGAAATGTCAGTTGACGAAGACAAAATGATGGGTGATGAAATGCCGGTTGACGAAGACGAAATGATGTCCGATGAAACTGTTTACGAAATCGAACTTGACGATGTAGATGAGGGAGATGTAGAACCAGTTGAGGGTGACGTTGATGAAGCGGCAAGAACCAAATCAAATCCTCATGGAGATAAATTTGGAATGAACAGAGCCGGTATTAAAAGCAAAAAAATGTATAAAGCTGGTTCGGGTTCAATCAACGAAGAAGTTAGTAAACTCAAAAAACAAAACGATGAATATAAAAAGGCACTAGTCTTATTCAAAGAAAAGTTAAATGAAGTTGCTGTCTTTAACGCTAATTTGGCTTACGCAACTCGTTTGTTCACTGAACATTCAACAACAAAACAAGAAAAACTAAATATTTTAAAAAGATTCGATTCAATCTCAACCTTGAAAGAATCTAAGAACTTGTACAGTTCAATAAAATCCGAATTGGGAACAAAAAAACCAGTAACCGAATCGGTGGTTGAAAAAATAAATTTAACACCAACTTCTTCTTCCACAAATGTATTGTCTGAGTCTAAGGCTTATGAGAATCCACAATTTAAGAGAATGAAGGATTTGATGCAAAAATTAAAATAAAAAAATAAACTTAAAAAAATAAAAATCTAAAAAAATGGGAGCATTATTAGAATCAGGTATGGTTGGTAACATTGGATTAAAACACCTCCGTGTTATCAAAGAAGATACCATTAAAAAATGGGATGACCTAGGATTCCTTGAGGGTCTTGGTGGTCACCAAAAAGATAATATCGCGCAATTGTATGAAAACCAAGCGTCATATTTGATAAACGAAGCAGCTGTTGCAGATGCATCAGGTTCATTTGAAACTGTTGTATTTCCAATCATCAGACGTGTATTCTCCAAATTGTTGGCGAATGACATCGTATCTGTACAAGCAATGAACTTACCTATCGGTAAATTGTTCTACTTCGTACCTAAAATTCAGGAAAGAACCGCATCTAATGGTCACTATCAACCTTACGGTTTCCCAAGTTCTTTGACTGACCCTTCAACTGGTTACACAGGTAACAACTTGTACGACCGTTTCTATGAATCGTCTGATGCAAATGACCAAGGTTTGTTTGACTATTCAAAAGGTACGTACACAACTGTTAGTACTTCGCCAATTGAAATGGTAACATTCACAAGTGGTACTGCATCTACTCGTTCAGCAATTACAACAGGTAATACTGTTGGTAGTGTAATCTTGAAAGTTTCAGGTTTCACCGCAACATATGATGGAGCTGGTAAACTTGCAGGTCCTAACGGTCACGTTATGGATACTGAAGAATTCTTAGCCTCATTAAACGTATCATGTGACCAAGTTAGTGGACACACTGCAGGTTATACAGCTCTTCCTATCAATATCGTAACTCAAAAATACGGTAAAGGTATTGTTGAGTATGGTACTAAGAGTTCTGGTAGAACTGGTAAATACAATAACATCTGTGACCAAGACGGTATCATCTACATCAACGTAGACCTTCAAGCTTACAGTTCAACTACTGGTTACACAGATTACACAGTTGCAGGTACATCATTGGCGGCTTCTGACTTTACTGTAACTTGGAGAGAATATAGTTCATTAGAATTCGAAGAAGAAATCGGTGAAGTATCTTTCGACCTTGAATCAGTAACAGTTTCTGTAACTGAAAGAAAGTTGAGAGCTAGCTGGTCTCCTGAATTAGCACAAGACGTAAGTGCATTCCACAACATCGATGCTGAAGCCGAATTAACAGCTTTATTGTCTGAACAAATCGCAGCAGAAATCGACCGTGAAATCCTTCGTGACCTTCGTAAAGGTGCGGCTTGGACAGCTAAATGGGACTACAACGAATGGAAATACGGAGCAACCGGTGGAGCCCCTTTCCAAGGTTACACTCAAAAAGACTGGAACCAAACTTTGGTTACCAAGATTAACCAAATCTCGGCTCAAATCCACAAAACCACTTTAAGAGGTGGTGCTAACTGGATTGTTGTGTCTTCTGAGGTATCTGCAGTATTTGACGACTTGGAATATTTCCACGTTTCAAACGCACATCCTGAACAAGACCAATACAACATGGGTATTGAGAAAATTGGTTCATTGGCAGGTCGTTACCAAGTTTACCGTGACCCATACTTACCAGCTGGTAAGATTATAATCGGTCACAAAGGTAAGTCATTGTTGGACGCTGGTTACATATACGCACCATACGTTCCACTACAATTGACACCTACAATGTACAACCCATTCAACTTTACACCAATCAAGGGTATCATGACAAGATACGCTAAGAAAATGGTTAACAACCGTTACTTTGGTGTGATTAACGTTAATGGATTGACAACGTTTAGTCTTAACACCTTAAGATAATCATAAATTATCTTATATTTAAAAGGGGGACAATGTCCCCCTTTTTTATTGCACCATTCTTTCGTATATTTGTAATATGGAATCTCAAAAAATAAAACCCATAATCTACGAAAAAACAAAAAATGGTTATATTGTGGGTATTGATATTAAGGATGAAAAAAATTTAACTGAAATTGGTAAATTAATTTATAAAGGTGATGCGTCTAGATTAAATTATTATTGTGATGATAGAATCCATTTTATATCTAAAGAAAAATTAAAATGAATTGGACGGAATATTTTTTAAACATTGCCGAGACGATTAAATTAAAATCGAAGGATAAATCAACCCAAATCGGTGCGGTTATCGTTGGAAATGATAATGAAATACTTTCTACGGGTTATAATTCATTCCCAAGGGGAATGGATGATAATATTAAAGAACGTCAAGAAAGACCTGAAAAGTACTTTTGGTTTGAACACGCGGAAAGAAACGCAATATATAATGCTGCGAGAATAGGTGTTTCTTTAAAAAATTCCACAATTTATTTAACTTCAGGTATACCATGTGTGGATTGTGCTAGAGGTATTGTAAATTCAGGTATTAAAATTGTATGGTGTAAATATAATTGCACAACAAAAAACAAAGAAAAATGGGAAGAATCCCAAAAGAGAAGTATTCAATTATTTGATGAGTGTGGTATTCAGGTGTTTTTTTACCCTAACCACTAAATCCCCCGTTCCTTTAATTATTCGATGATACAGACCTTCTGGTACGTAAATAGGGGTATTTTTTTTAATCGGTATCGGTAATTCGTTATCAATCTGAAATAACCAATCTGTTTCGTGTTCACAAATAACCGTTCGGTCTTCTTCATCAAAATGCCATTTTAGTTCTGTATCTAACGTATCTGAACTAAATGTCCTAATGTAGAATCCTTCTTTTAAATTTTCTGTAAAAGGTAAATCCATATATATTATAAATATTTATAATTAGGATAGTTATCACTTTTTAATCTAAATCTTATTGTTCCTCTATCAATATTTAAAATTTTAGACGCTTCGGATGTCGATATATATTTTATGTTATCAATTAATACTTTTTTTCCTAATTTTGTTTTAATTGATAACATTGTTTCTTCTGATATATTATGAGATAATTTTGGTCTTTTTCTTAATAATTCTTTTTCATTTTCTGTTAATAAATATGATAATTCACCGTGTAAAAAATTTCTTATTTTACGAGATATTTGTGATTTATTTAAACTTTTATAATAATCATTTCTTGTTTTATTTGGATTGTTTAACAAAAATTTTAAAAGTTTATTTTTCCTTTCTATAAATTTTTTTATTCTATCATTTTTTATTTTTTCTATAGATTCTTTTTTATGTTTAAAAGGTTTTTCCAAATATTCAACTATTTTGTTATATTTATCCTCTCCAATAACCTTAATAAACAAATCTAAATTTTTTCTTTTTCTGTACCCAAAATAACGTGACTTTAATACGTCAAAATCATTAATTTCATAATATCTTTTTTTTAATTGTTCGATTTTTTTGTTTTCAATTTCTTTGGGTGTTTTTTTTAAAGTAACTTTTTTTGGTTTCAATTTAGAAAGTTCTTGTCTTGTTTTAGATTGTTTTTCTTTTATCTCTTTTGCTTTTTTAATGCCATAGAGTTCTTCTAAACTTTTTCCTTTTAACCTCTTGGTCAAATTTTTTGCTAATTTTTCCTTATACTGAACCACTTTATCAATTGAAAACAAATCTTCATATTTTTTACCTTTTCTTACATTTGATATTTTCGATTTTATAATTTCTAAATTTGGGTTGTTAGACAAAGTATCTCCACCGTCTCCACCCCTTGAAATATTGTATCCAATTTTTAAATTAGTTGAATTGAAATGTTCTATCCAATATTTTTCTTTCAAACATAACTCATCATTAGAAACACATTCTTCAATAATTTCTTTTTTGAAATTTTTTATACCATATTTTTCAATTGCTCTTTTAATTAATACACCAGAACCATAATAGTTTTTATCTGATACCGTATCTTTTCCAATATAGATTTTATTATTAACTAAATTTGTTATTTTGTAAATTTGCATAATATTTTTGTTTATTATATAAATATATAAAAAAACATGAAGAGTAAAGTCTATTTTACCATGGTTAAAACATCACCAACTGCGGGAACTTTTAATTCCTAATACTTTCCTATATCTTGAGACATTGCAACTCCAGTACCCCGCCTTTGTCCTATCTTTCTTCTGGTCACACTTATGACGAGCCCTGAACGACTTTGCTGCTTTTGGGTTGTTGTTCCTAACTCTTAAGTTAGGGTCCCCAAAAGTGACCTTAATAACGTTACCACTACTATTTTTTACATATACGGCGAATTTCTTTGGCCCACCTGGTGTTCTGAATGGTTTATTAAGTTTTACATTCTTACCTCTGTGTTTTGCTTCAACAAGATATTCTTCCTCATCTAAAATAAATGGGATATCTAAATATACTTCTTCCCCTTCATAAATCCCTGTTTCACCTATGTTTGTTTTA
>Ga0214917_10005171_pt1 | contig 14071 bp, 12 predicted proteins | sample LL_1208_BB_MetaG_FD_177983 | JGI IMG/M metagenome (GOLD analysis project Ga0214917, IMG submission 177983) | Freshwater microbial communities from Lake Lanier, Atlanta, Georgia, United States - LL_1208_BB | ecosystem: Environmental > Aquatic > Freshwater > Lake | place: USA: Georgia | collected... | reverse complement strand
AAAGGTGCGTGAGCTCAAGAGCAAGAGCGGCGCCGCCGGCGCCAGCCGCAGCGGCGGCACCCGCCCCAGCGGCCCCAACCGCCACGGCTCCAAGCAGGCCGCCGCGGCCGATGCCTCCTGGAAAGTGGGCGTGAGCGAAACCCTCTCCGGCCAAACGGTGACCGGCACCCAGGCCAACCGCTCCCCCAAGACCACCGGCAATGAGGCGGCCACCTGCCGCACCATCACCGGCACGGAGTACCTGGGCGCAGAGGTGTTCCAGACCTTCTGTGGCACCCAGCCCGCCAACCCGGTGCAGCCCGCCAAGGTGCGCGTCACGGCCACCAGCCACGGCAACCGCGTGACCGGCAATGAGGTGGGCCGCAGCAGCAAGGTCACCGGCGATGAGCCCGGCACCTGCAAGGTGGTCACCGGCACCGAATACATCTCCGCCAACCAGTCCGCCGCCTACTGCGGCAGCACCACCCCCGCGGTGCGCAAGGTGGGCCGCAGCCAAACCCTGGGTGGCCAGGCCGTGAGCGGCGTGCTCGTGGGCCGCAGCGAAAAGGTCACCGGCGATGAACCCGGCTCCGGCCGCCAGCTCACCGGCGATCAATACCTGGGTGCCGAAGCCCCGGCCGCAGGCCGGGCCCCCACCAAGGTGAGCAACCTGAACACCCTGCGCGGCACGGGCGTCACCGGCACCGCCGTGGGCCGCAGCCAGCAGGTGACCGGCGATGAGGCCGGCAGCTGCCGCAGCATCACCGGCGATGAATACATCGGCAGCCAGCAGTTCGAAAGCTTCTGCGGCAGCCGCCCCGCCGCCGAGGCCGCCAAGGTGGGCTTCAGCGTCACCAACCGCAACCAGGTGGTGAGCGGCACCCGCACCGGCCGCTCCGCCAAGGTCACCGGCGATGAGCCCGGCACCTGCAAGGTGGTCACCGGCACCCCCTACGCAGGCCTGGAGCAGGCGGGCGACTTCTGCAACGCCGCCGCCGTGCGCGCCACCCGTGAGCGCACCCCCGTGCGCAACGCCAACCGCATGACCGGCATCCAGCCCGGCATCGGCGGGGTGATGACCGGTGCCGAACGGGGCGCCTGTGAGGACGTGACCGGCACCCCCTACGTGGGCGCCGATCAACAGAACGCCGCCTGTGGCACCGCCCCCAGCCGCGACGCCGACTTTCCCCAACCCCTGAACGCCGCCGCCTGGCAGCAGTTCAGCGTGCAGTCACCCGCCCGCACCGCCCAGGTGGAGCGCGAGCGCACTGGCTCCGTCACCGGCAGCACCTACGAACAGGGTGGCCGCATCACCGGCCCGTTCGACATGGCCAGCGGCAAGGTCACCGGCACGGAGCAGTTCCGCTTCGACCGTCGCCCCGCCCTGGCGGCCGCCCCGGTGAGCATGGATGAGGATCAGCGTCCCGTCTCCCGCGTGACCGGCGAGGGCAATGGCTCCCGCATCACCGGCGACGACTGGGACCGCGGTGACCGGGTCACCGGCACCGAGGGCAGCTCCGCCCGCCGCCGCAACCCCACCCGTGTGGGCCCGATCAGCGCCATGCCTGGCTTCCAGCGCAAGCGCAACGACGAGATCCCCGCCCCCAACAACAAGATCACCGGCTCCAGCGGCAGCACCGATCAGGGTTCCCTGATCACGGTGTCCGGCGGCGCCCGCGGCTGAGGAGCCTGATCGATGCGTCGGAGACCCGCCAACGTTGAGCGGCCCCTGGCCCCCACGGCACCCCGACGCGGCACCCTCGCGAGCGGCGAGCAGACCCTTGATGCCAGCGCGGGCCTGAGCCCGGTGTCTGGGCTGAGCAAGCTGGTGGTCCAGCGCGAGCTGGCCAACGCCGCCCGCCAGCCCAAGGCCGAACTCCCCGGCCCCCGCCGGGTGCGTCCCGTGGCCACCCAGGTGGTGATCCGCCCGGCCGGTGGCCCCGCCGGCCTGCATCCGCTCAGCAACGGCCAGGCCAATGCGGCCCTGCGGGCCTACGAACAGTGCACCCTCGGCGCCTTCGATCGGATCGTGCCGGTGCTCAAGCGGCTCTCCGCCCTGCAGCACGAGCCGGATTTTGTCGGCCAAGCCCAGCGGCTGGCCCAGGCCGAATTGGGGCATCCCCTGCCCCTGCCGGTGCTGGAGACCGCCTGGACCAGCCAGCTGGACATGCGCACCCTGTTCGCCTGGTGCGTGTTTGAGGCCTACGAGCAGACCAGCCTGGCCTTCTTCAACGACGATCCCCTGGCGGGACAGGCCGGCAGCCCGGACGCGGATCGCTTCGATGCGTTCCTGTTGGAGTGTGGCTTCCACCTGCTGGACATCACCCCCTGCGCCGACGGCAGGCTCGCCCACGCCATCGCCTACGCCCTGCGGTTGCCGTTCAGCTCCGTACGGCGCCGCTCCCACGCCGGCGCCATGTTCGACGTGGAGAACACGGTGGATCGCTGGGTGAAAACCGAGCACCGCCGCTACCGCGAAGGGATCCCCAACCCCGCCCACGACGACACCCGCTACCTGAAGGTGGTGGTGTATCACTTCAGCTCCAAAGACCCCTGCCATGAGGGCTGCGCCGCCCACGGCAGCGACGACACGGCCGCCGCCGCCCAGGGGCTGCAGCGCCTCAAGGATTTCCAGCAGGCGGTGGAGAACAGCTTCTGCTGCGGCGCCTCGGTGGACCTGCTGCTGATCGGCATGGACACCGACACCGATGCCATTCGCGTGCATGTGCCCGGCCGCGATGGCACCACCAACCTGGACAGCTGGCTCGACGCCCGTGACGTCTACGAGCAGACCCGCTCGCTGGCGGCGGACCGGGCCCGCGAGCGGCTGATCGAACTGGTGGAGGCGGCGGCGGCCGCCAGCCCCGATGCGGGCATGGTGCGGCTGGTGGCCCGCCTGATCGAACACAACCTCTCCCAGATCGATTACGTGCGCCAGTACCACGGCGGCAGCTATGGCGATTTCGGCCACGCCGAACGGTTCATCGGTGTGGGCATCGGCTTCAAGGAGGTGCACCTGCGCAACCTCACCTACTTCGCCTACATGGACACGGTGGAAGAGGGCGCCCCCGACCTGGACGTGGGCGTGAAGATCTTCACCGGTCTGAATGTGTCGCGCGGCCTGCCGATTCCGGTGGTGCTGCGCTTCGACTACCACGGTGCCGTTCCCGGGGCACGGGAGCGGGCAGTGAGCCACTGCCAGCGGGTGAAAGCGGCCATCGAGGCGCGCTACGGCGAGCTCTGCCAGCAGGGTCTGCTGCACACCCTGCTCACGGTCCGGGATCGCGATCGTGCCGTCCCGGCCGAGACCATAGGCTCCTCAATCACGTTCAACACCGGAGGCGGGCACTGAGATGTTGATCTGCAAAGTGGTGAAGCCCCTGGTTTCCACCAACCGCATCGCTGATTTCCAGCACAAGCACCTGCAGGTGGTGCTGGATGGCAGCACCCAGAAGGTGGCTGTGGACGCCGTCGGCGCCATCCCCGGCGACTGGGTGATCTGTGTGGGCAGTTCCGCCGCCCGGGAGGCGGCTGGCAGCAAGTCGTACCCCAGCGATCTGACGATTGTGGGCATCATTGACCACTGGGACCCCGACGCCGCCAAGGAGATGGCCGCCGGCGGTCCCAGCGCCAGCCAGGCCAATCCCGCCAGCGCCGCCAAGCCGCCGGAGGCCGCTTCCTGATGGAAATCATGCAGGTGATGGGCTCGCTGGTGTGCACCAACCGGGTGGAGGGCTTTGCCCACCAGAACCTGCGGGTGCTGCGCACCACCAAGGGCAAGCTCAACGTGGCCTGCGACCCGGTGGGCGCCTCCCCGGGCAACTGGGTGTTCACCGCCAGTGGCTCCGCCGCCCGCTATGCCACCGGCAACGCCGATCTGTTCACAGATCTGACGATCGGCGGGATCATCGACCACTGGTCGCCCGACGGTTAAGGGGCCGGATCACCCCTCCCGGCTCCGTTCCCTCGAACCACAGCCGGGTCCATCCCGTACCACCGCGACCCACCTCCGGGCCCTGCCCGCCACCACCATGGCCACTCCCAAACCCCGCACCACCCCTTCGGCCGCTGCCAAGCCCGCCGCTGCCGCGGCGACTTCGGTGACGGCCATCCCGGCTCCGGCCGCCAAGCCCGCCACCCCGGCGGCGGCGACGGCAGCCTCAGGCGGCACCGCTCCGGCGGTGACGGTGAGCGCCAAGACCGTGGCCTCAAAACCGGTGGCCACCCGGGCGGCGGCCTCCAAACCCGCCGCCAGCCGCGCACGCACCGCCACCCGCGGCGGCGGCGCCACCGGCTCCGGCGGCAACAACCGTTCCTCTTCCCCACGCAGCAGCACCCCCATGGCTTCTTCCGTTCAAGGCATCGCCCTCGGCCTGATCGAAACCCGCGGTCTGGTGCCCGCCATCGAAGCTGCAGACGCCATGACCAAAGCCGCCGAGGTGACCCTGGTGGCCCGGGAGTTCGTCGGCGGTGGCTATGTGACCGTGATGGTGCGCGGTGAAACCGGTGCCGTGAACGCCGCCGTGCGCGCCGGCGCCGACGCCTGTGAGCGCGTGGGTGACGGCCTGGTGGCAGCCCACATCATTGCCCGCCCCCACAGCGAAGTGGAGCCCGCCCTGGCCGGCACCGACAACCGCCGCGCCTGATGGTCATGGACGCCGTCCATCCGCGCGTCCTGGGCTATCTGGGGCGCGCCCTCAGCCTCGAGCTGAGCGCCGTTCAGCAATACATGACGCAGGCCTCCCTGGTGGATCTCTGGGGTGACCAGGCCTCCGCCGAGCGCTTCCGCGAGGAAACCGTGGAGGAGATGCAACACGCTGAGCGGATCGTGCAACACATGCTGTCGTTGGGGGTGGCTCCCGCCGCCTCCCAGCTGCAGCCGGTAACCCACGCCGCCGATCTGGTGGGACTGCTCGAACAGAACGCCGAGCTCGAGCAGCAGCTGGTGAACCACTACAGCGAAGCCAGCCGCTTCTGCGGCCTGATCAACGATCAGGCCAACGCCAGCTTCTTCAACGGCCTACTGGAGGACGAACAGCACCACAGCCGCGACCTGGAGGCGTGGCTGCTGCAGCTGGGGGGCCGCCGGGCCCGGGGCTATCGCCGCTACGGCGGCAGGGCCAGCTTCTGAGGGCTGGCCCGAGCCGCCTCCAGCCTGGCCCATGGCCCCAGAACGCCATTCGGGGCAATGGTTCTGCGTCCACTAGAGTCCGCCGACTCGCGCGTCCCGCCCCCAGGAACGCAGCGGCCCCCTGTCCGGTTTTCACTTGAGCGCTGCCCTTCCGCTTCCGCTGCAGCTGATCTGGCTGGTGCCGCTGTACGGATTCAGCGGCATGCTGCTGTCGCTGCCCTGGGCCACGGGCTGGATCAAACGCAATGGCCCCAGGCCGGCGGCCTATCTCAACCTGCTGGTGACCCTGCTGGCGGTGTTGCACGGCAGCCTGGCGATCAACGAGGTGGTGGCGCTGGGCCCCCAGCATCTCGATTTCCCCTGGTTTCAAGCCGCGGACCTCAACCTGCGCATCGGCTTCGACCTCTCGCTCACCAACCTGGCGGCGCTCGAACTGGTGACCACCATGAGCCTGGTGTGCCAGGTGTTCGCCCTCGGCTACCTCGACAAGGAGTGGTCACTGGCGCGTTTCTACGCGCTGGTGGGCTTCTTTGAAGGGGCCATGAGCGGGGTGGTGCTGAGCAGCAACCTGCTGCTGAGCTACTTCCTGCTGGAGATGCTCACGCTCTCCACCTATCTGCTGGTGGGCTTCTGGTACGCCCAGCCCCTGGTGGTGACAGCCGCCCGCGACGCCTTCCTCACCAAGCGCGTGGGGGATGTGCTGCTGCTGATGGGGGTGGTGGCCCTGTCGGCCTGGGCCGGCTCGATGGAATTCACCGACCTCTACGCCTGGGCTAGCCAGGCCCGCGAACAACAGCTGATCACGCCCCTGGCGGGCACGTTGCTGGCGCTGGGGCTGATCGCCGGACCGATGGGCAAATGTGCCCAGTTCCCCATGCACCTGTGGCTGGATGAGGCCATGGAAGGGCCCAACCCCGCCTCGATCCTGCGCAACTCCGTGGTGGTCACCTGCGGAGCCCTCGTGCTGCTCAAGCTGATGCCGGTGGTGGCCCTCTCCCCGCTGGCCACAACGGTGCTGCTGGCGGTGGGCTGCATCAGCGCCCTGGGGGGCGGCCTGGTGGCCCTCTCCCAGGTGGATCTCAAGCGGGCCTTCAGCTACTCCACCACCTCCTATCTGGGGCTGGTGTTCATCGCCATCGCCCTGCAGAAGCCCGGCATCGCCCTGCTGCTGCTGTTTGCCCATGGGCTGGCCCGGGCCCTGCAGTTCATGGGGGTGGGCAGCATCATCGCCACCACCAACTGCCAGGACCTCACCGAGCTGGGTGGGGTGGGCAGTCGCATGCCCGCCACCGCCCTGGCCTTCCTGGTGGGCAGTGCCGGGCTGGTGGGTCTGCTGCCCCTGGGCTGTTTCTGGTGTTACGGCCTGATGGTGGACAACCTGCGCCAGGTGGCGCCCAGCTACGCGCTGGTGTTCCTGGCCACCAACCTGCTGGCGGCCGCCAACGCCAGCCGCGTCTACCGCTCGGTGTTCCTGGGGCCGGTGATGCCCAAAACCAAGCGCACGCCGGAGGTGAACTGGCTGATGGCCCTGCCGATGGTGAGCCTCACGGTGATCGTGCTGCTGCTGCCCTGGATCATGCAGCGCCTTGATCCGGTGCCCGGCATCGCCTCCTTCCCCCTGCCGGTCGGGCTGGCGGTGGCCGCCAGCGGCCTGTTGGGCGTGGGTCTGGGATCGCTGCTGCCGCAGGATCAGTTCTGGTCGCGCTCCACCCAGCCCACGATGCGGGTGGTGCAAGACCTCCTGGCCTACGACTTCTACACACCGGAGATCTACCGCCGCACGATCGTGAGCCTGGTGGCCTCCCTGGCCCGGTTCACCCGCTGGTTTGACATCACCGTGGTCAAGGGCCTGGTGGATGGCATCGGCCGGCTGTCGCTCACCACCGCCGAGGGCCTCAAGCTCAGCGTCAGCGGCCAGCTGCAGAGCTATGTGCTCACCGTGATCCTGGCGATCGTGCTGCTGCTCGGTGGTCTGCAGGTGCTGCGGGGGGGAAGCTGATCGTGCTGCTCTCCGCGCTGCTGCTGATCCCGTTCGCCGGGGCCCTCACCCTGTTGCTCTGGCCGAGGACCCCCGGCGCCACACGGCTGCGGCTGATCACGATTGCCATCCTGCTGCTCCAGCTGACCGTGAGCCTGGCGGTGGCGCTGCGCTTCGATCCGGCCCTGCCGGGCATGCAACTGCAGGAGCACCACGCCTGGGTGCCCGGGATCGGCCTCGACTACGCCCTGGGCATCGATGGGCTGTCACTGCCCCTGGTGCTGATCAACGCCGCCCTCACCCTGGTGTCGGCGGTGATCACCCGCGACCTCGACAAGCGACCACGGATCTATTTCGCGATGCTGCTGCTGATCAGCGGCGCCGTGAACGGAGCCTTCCTAGCCGAAAACCTGCTGCTGTTCTTCCTCTTCTATGAGCTGGAGTTGATCCCGCTCTGGCTGCTGATCTCGGTCTGGGGGGGCGTGAACCGCACCTACGCCGCCACCAAGTTCCTGATCTTCACGGCCCTCTCCGGCATGTTGATCCTGGGGGCCTTCCTGGGGCTGGCGCTGCTCACCGGCAGCGTCGATTTCAGCCTCACCCCCGTGCTCAGCGAACGGCTGGCCATGGGCGGCCAGCTGTGGTTGCTGGGGGCGTTGTTGATCGGCTTCGGCATCAAGATTCCGCTGGTGCCGCTGCACAACTGGCTGCCCGATGCCCACACCCAGGCCTCCACACCCGTCTCCGTGCTGCTGGCGGGGGTGCTGCTGAAGCTGGGCACCTACGGCATGCTGCGCTTCGGCCTGCAGCTGTTCCCCGAGGCCTGGGCCCGCCTGGCCCCGGCCCTGGCGATCTGGGCCGCGATCTCGGTGCTGTACGGCTCCCTGGCCGCCATCGCCCAGACCGACATGAAGCGCATGGTGGCCTACAGCTCGGTGGGCCACATGGGCTACGTGCTGCTGGCCGCCGCGGCCGATACCCCCGTGAGCCTGCTGGGGGCGGTGTTCCAGATGGTGAGCCATGGCCTGATCTCGGCCCTGCTGTTCCTGTTGGTGGGCATCGTGTATCGCAAAACCGGCACCCGCGATCTGGAGGTGCTGCGCGGCCTGCTCAATCCGGAGAAGGGGCTGCCGCTCACCGGCTCGCTGATGATCGTGGCGGTGATGGCCAGCGCTGGCCTGCCCGGCATGGCCGGCTTCATCTCCGAATTCCTGGTGTTCCGGGGCAGCATCGCCACCTTCCCCCTGGCCACCCTGCTCTCGATGGTGGGATCGGGCCTGACGGCGGTGTACTTCCTGCTGCTGGTGAACCGCGCCTTCTTCGGCCGGCTGGCGATCACACCCCCCAGCGGTGATGCCGTGGCCGATGCCCGCCTCGATGTGCAGCTGGCGCCGGTGGCGCCGCGGGAGACCATCCCGGCCATCGCCCTGGCGGGCGGTGTGGTGGTGATCGGGCTGCTGCCCAGCAGCCTGGGGCGGATCAGCGAGGTGGCCACCACGGCCCTGGCCACGCTGAGCGGAGGGGCGGGCTGAGATGCCGATCATTCCCGCGGAGCTGGTTCAGGCCAACCCCTCGATCGACCAGGGGGAGGTGAAGCGGCGGCTGCTGACCGGCGAGACCCTACTCACCGACACCCCCGATCACCTGCTGGAGGTGGTGGGGGTGCTGGAGAGCTATGGCGAGGTGCTCGACGCCTACAGCACCAACCTGATTTTTCAGGCGGAACGGCAGTTCCTCAATCCGGTGCCGATCTTCAAGTATCTGGATGGGGATCTCAGCCCCGCCAAGATCTGGCGCCACCTCAACCACGACCGCATCAATTTCGAATATGCGGAGTACTGCCAGAAAGCCATGTTCTGGCACGCCACCGGTGGCATGGATACCTACCTGGATTCCGATGCCTTCGCCGAGAACTGCCGCCGGATCATCGCCGCCAAGCGCCGCCGTGATCCGCTGCTGGCCCTGCTGCATCCGCTGTTTCGGGGCTTCCTGCCGGAGTTGATCCGCTCCGCCGCCACCACCCATGCCCTGGGGCAGTTTTGGCGGGTGATGAGCGATCTGTTCCTGGATCTGGCCGCCGCCGAGCGGGATGGCCGCGTGCGCAACATCCCCGATGTGGTGGACTTCATCAAGGACGGCCTGGTGGCCGCCGCGGCCAATCCGATCCGCTACGCGGTCACGATCGAGGGTGAAGCCTTCTGGGTGCTGCCGCCGGAGGCGGGGCTCACCTTCCTGGTGGATGTGGCCGTTCCCTATGTGGAAGCGGTGTTCCTGCGGGGCATGCCCTTCCTGGGCACGGTGAGCTTCAACGCCCAGGCCCAGCAGATCTCCCCCGACCAGGGGTCGTTCACCTACGGCGCCCTCTATGCCGACCCGCTGCCGAGCATGGGGGCCGGCATTCCCCCCAGCCTGCTGATGCAGGACATGTACCGCCACCTGCCGGAGAACTTGCACCAGTGGTACTTGGAACGCACCCGTGGGGAAGGCGATGTGCGCGTGAAGATCTGCATGAGCTTCCAGAAATCGATGTTCTGCGTGACCAACGCCACCATCAACGGCACCATGCCCCACCCGCTCGACAGCAGCGATCCGGCCGCCCGCGCCGCCAACGAGGCCTATGCCAACGCCTGGGCGCAGCGGCTGGGCATCGCCCGCACCGACTGCCTGGCGGCCTGAGGACGCCGATTTAGGGTCAGGCCATGGATCACCAGTGGAACCCCCGTCCCAAACCCGACCGGGTGGAGTGGCTTGAGCGCCGCATCGAATTCGACGACTACGCCAGCAACCGGGACTTTCTCGATCGCCTCAACGACTTCTGCGAGCAGCAGGGCCGCTATCCGGACATCAGCTTCGGGCGTACTTACGTGAACATCACCCTGCGGGCCGAGGGGGAGCAAAGCGCCATCGGCGAGGCTGATCACGCCTTTGCAGCGGCGATCGATGGTCTCCTCTGAGCACCAGGGCAGCATCGAACCAACGTCGCCCCCCACCCCGGACAACACACCGGTGAACCTGGAGGCCGTCCTGGAGGGGGCCCAGGTGCATGAGGTGCTGGAACAACTGGATCGCGAGCTGATCGGCCTGCAGCCGGTGAAAACGCGCATCCGCGAGATCGCCGCCCTGCTGCTGGTGGATCGGGCCCGCAAGCAGGTGGGGCTGGCCACCACCGCCCCCAGCCTGCACATGTCGTTCACCGGCAGGCCCGGCACCGGCAAGACCACGGTGGCCGCACGCATGTCGCAGATCCTGCATCGACTGGGATATGTGCGCAAAGGCCATGTGGTGACAGCCACCCGCGACGACCTGGTGGGTCAATACATCGGCCACACGGCGCCCAAGACCCGCGAGATGCTCAAAAAGGCGATGGGCGGCGTGCTGTTCATCGATGAGGCCTACTACCTGTATCGGCCCGAAAACGAACGCGACTACGGCGCTGAGGCGATCGAGATCCTGCTGCAGGTGATGGAGAACAACCGCGACGATCTGGTGGTGATCTTCGCCGGCTACAAGGAGCGGATGGATGTGTTCTATCAGAGCAATCCGGGCCTCTCCTCACGGGTGGCCAACCACATCGATTTCCCCGACTACACCGCGCCTGAACTGCTGGCGATCGCGCGGCTGATCCTGGCGGAGGAGAACTACCGCTTCAGCGAGGAGGCCCTGGCGGCCTTCGCCGACTACATCCAACGGCGCATGCAGCTGCCGTTCTTCGCCAATGCCCGCTCGATCCGCAATGCGATCGACCGGGCCCGCATGCGCCAGGCCAACCGGCTGTTCAATGGCATGCACAACGGCGGGCTCACCAAGCTCGACCTGATGACGATCGAAGCCGAGGACATCACCGCCAGCCGTGTGTTCTCCGGCGAAGTGGAGGGGCTCGACCGCAGTCAGCCGATCACCGGCTAGCGGGTGCGGCGGCGGGAGTCGATCTGCAGCAGATCCCTCACCTGCTGCACCTGACGGCCCAGCTGGGGATCGGCACTGAGCTTCTTCTCGATCTGCTCCACCGCGTACATCACCGTGGAGTGGTCCTTGCCGCCAAACTCCTCGCCGATGCGCGGCAACGACAGATCCGTGCCCTGACGCATCAGGTACATGCCCACCTGGCGGGCCTGGCTCACGGCCCGTTTGCGGCTGGGGCTCTTCATCTCCTCCACCGCCACACCGAACACCTCGGCCACCTTGCTCAGCACCTGGGCGGGGGTGACCTCCACCTCCACTCCACTGGGATCGAGCATCGGCGCCACCGATTCCACCGTCATCGGCAGACCGGTGATCGAGGCGAAGGCCACGGCGCGGGTGAGGGCCCCCTCGAGCTCGCGGATGTTGGAGGTGAACCGGCCCGCCAGGTAGTGGATCAGCTCGCGCGGCAAGTGCACCTGTTCGTGCTCCGCCTTTTTGTGGAGGATCGCCATCCGGGTTTCCAGGTCGGGGGCCTGGATGTCGGCGATCAGCCCCATCGAGAAGCGCGAGATCAGGCGCTCCTGCAGCCGTGGGATCTGGCTGGGGGGCCGATCGCTGGCGATCACGATCTGGCGACCGGCCTCATGCAGGGCGTTGAAGGTGTGGAAGAACTCCTCCTGGGTGTACTCCTTGCCCTCGATGAACTGGATGTCGTCCACCAGGATCAGATCAGCGGCGCGGTAGCGATCGCGGAACTTCTGCATGCCGTCCTTGCGGATGGCCTGGATCAGATCATTGGTGAAGGTTTCCGTGCTCACGTAGGCCACACGGGCCTGCGGATCGATCTCCAGGCGGTAGTGGCCGATGGCCTGCATCAGGTGGGTCTTGCCCAGGCCGACGCCGCCACAGATGAACAGGGGGTTGAACTCGCGGCCGGGGGCCTCCGCCACCGCCAGGGCCGCCGCATGGGCCATGCGGCTGTTGGGCCCCACCACAAAGCGGTTGAACACGGAGCGGGGGTTGAGCCCCGGAGCCAGCTTGCGCGGCGCTTCGCCCGTGGCGGCGGCACCCTTGGTTGCCGCGGCGGTGGGGGCCGGGGCGCTGACGGGCGCCGCGGCAGCCAGGTCGGAGCCCGGACCATTGAGCCCCTGGGCCGGTTCTGCCCCGGCAGCGGTGTCCACACGGACCGCGATTGAGCGACCGGCGATCTCGCTGGCCACCGCCGCGATCGTGCTGAGGTAGTTCTTGCGCAGCCAGCCGCAGGCAAAGGCGTTGGGGGCCAACAGATGCAACTGGTCGGCGCTGAGATCGCTGCAGCGGGCCGGCCGGATCCAGGTTTCGAAGGTGGGTTTGGAGAGGTTGCCCTGCAAGGCTTCCTGAACCTGACGCCACAGCTGCTCCCCCTGCTGCACCGTCACGCCAAACCTCGGGGCCCACGAATATAGGGGTAGTCAGCGAAGCTGCCTGTCTCCGATGATGCGCCTGACAGACCGACCCCAGCCCTTGCCGTCATGGCTCGTTTGATGCGTGCGCGCCGCCGCCTGCAGCTGAGCTCCGCGCTGCTGGCGGGCCTGCTGCTGGGCGGGTGCAACGGCGGCATCCCGGGCTTTCCGGGGAGTCGGGGGGGAGACCCCACCCAGGTGAGCGATGCCCCCCCCAGCACCAGCCTGCAACCGGGCAGCAACTTCATCGTCAACGTGGTGAACAAGGTGGGGCCCGCCGTGGTGCGGATCGACACGGTGCGGCAGGTGGTAAACCCGATGGGGGGTCTGTTCGGCAGCGGCCCCTCGGTTCAGCAGCAGCAAGGTCAGGGCTCGGGGTTCATCACCCGCTCCGATGGGGTGATCCTCACCAACGCCCACGTGGTGGAGGGGGCCAGCGAGGTGGGGGTGACCCTGCCCGATGGCCGCAGCTTCAGCGGCAAGGTGCTCGGGGCGGATCCGATCAGTGACGTGGCCGTGGTGAAGGTGGCCGCCGCCGGCCTGCCGGTGGCACCGCTGGGCGACTCGGCCAAGGTGCGCCCGGGCGAATGGGCGATCGCCATCGGCAATCCGCTGGGGCTCGACAACACGGTGACCGCCGGCATCATCAGCGCCGTGCAACGCACCAACGCCGTGGGGGAAGGGCAGCGGGTGCCCTACCTGCAGACCGATGCGGCGGTGAACCCGGGCAACAGCGGTGGACCCCTGATCAATGAGCGCGGCCAGGTGATCGGCATCAACACCGCAATCCGCCAGGCACCGGGGGCGGGCCTGAGCTTCGCCATCCCGATCAACCTGGGCCGCCAGATCGCGGCGCAGATCCTCGAGAAAGGCCGCGCCTCCCACCCCTACATCGGCGTGCGCCTGCAGGCGCTCACCCCGCAGCTGGCCCGTGAGGTGAACGCCACCAACGCCGAATGCCGCCTGCCGGAAACCAACGGCGTGGTGGTGGTGGAGGTGATGCCAGGCAGCCCGGCGGCCCGCGGCGGCTTGCGCCCCTGCGATCTGATCGAGCAGGTGGGCAATAGCCGGGTGGACAACCCCTCCGAGGTGCAGGTGGCCGTCGACCAGGGCCGGGTGGGTCAGCCGTTGGGGGTTCGGGTGCAGCGCGGCCCACGCCAGCTCAACCTGCAGCTGCGGCCGGCCGAACTGCCGCGCCAGAACTGAACGCCTTGGGGCTGCCCCAGCGCCGGCTGGTGGTGCTGGCCCGCTGGCCGGCGGCGGGGCGCTGCAAGCGGCGCCTGGCCGCCGACCTGGGATCCAGCCAGCGGGCGGCGGCGCTGCAGGGGCTGCTCACGCAGCACACCCTGCGGGCCGCTGCGCTGGCGAGCCAGGCCTGTGGCGCCGAGCTGGTGCTGGCGGCCGATGGCCTCGGCCCGCGGGGCCTGCGGCGTTGGGGCCAGCGGCTGATGCAGGCGGAACCGGGCATCCGCTTGCTGCTGCGGCCGCAGGGGGGTGGCGGCCTGGGCTGCCGAATGCAGCGGCAGCTGCGGCAAGGCTTCGCCCGGAGGCGCGAGCAGCTGGTGCTGATCGGCAGCGATCTGCCCGGCCTCGAGGCGCGGGATCTGGAGCAAGCCTTCCAGGCGCTGGAGTGGCAGC
>Ga0214917_10005170_pt1 | contig 14071 bp, 12 predicted proteins | sample LL_1208_BB_MetaG_FD_177983 | JGI IMG/M metagenome (GOLD analysis project Ga0214917, IMG submission 177983) | Freshwater microbial communities from Lake Lanier, Atlanta, Georgia, United States - LL_1208_BB | ecosystem: Environmental > Aquatic > Freshwater > Lake | place: USA: Georgia | collected... | reverse complement strand
CGGCTCTGTTCGTAGTAATCACCGTTATTAAAGTGAGGGTCATTCTTAATGGCGCGGATTTGAATAGAAGCTGTTCCGATTTGATCGCCGGTAGCAACTGCTGATGAACCAATGGTGCAGATTGCACCGACGCGATGTGGAAGTTGGACCGCCCATTCGAGTGATCTCATTCCACCAAGGGAAGGGCCAACTGCTAATAAATATTTATCGATTCCAAGCGCATCACTAAAAGCAACTTCAGCGTTCACCATGTCGCGAATGGTGATGATCGGAAAGCGGGAACCGTAACGCTTTCCATCAGGGGCAATACTCGACGGGCCGGTTGAGCCTTGACAGCCACCAATCACATTGGGACAGACGATGAAATATTTATCGGTATCAAATGGCAGCCCTGGACCGACCATCTGTGGCCACCAACCGGTGACATCAGACCACCCAGTCATTGCATGGTTAATCAAGATTGCATTGGATTTATCAGCGTTGAGAGTTCCCCAGGTTTGGTATGCAATGGTGATATCTGGCAAGGTCTCGCCATTTTCCAAAAGCAGGAAACCGATCTTGATGAAGTTGCGATCACCAGGATCATCGCCCTCAAGCCACGCACCGGTGACATCGAAGTTAGGTGTTCTGCTCATAGATGAATCCTTCACGCACTTGCAGCAGCACATACTGTGCACCTGCCTGGTCGTCACCCGGAGCACCCCACCGCGGTGGAGGGTTGCCGTCTCATCAGCCGGGGCTATCGATGAGAACTCGTGACCAGTGCTTATATTACCCGAAGATTCCTGCCACAACTTTGGGGTGAAGCTGGGCTCGCATTGCACTGAAGGAGTGAGGTGGCCAGCCAGCGGTAAAGACTCGGCGTAGCAAGAGCGCCAATGAGTATTGATCGTCATCATGCAGCGCTCGATCAAGTGCCTTATGGGCAAGAGCGCCTTCACCGCGTTCGTATGCCATTGCCGCAAAGAGGCAGGCAACAGGGGCTACAAAACCACGAGGTGCGATGCGCAGAAGATCTCGCCACATCGTCCAATAAAAGTCTGCCGTTTCATCGCTATGAGAACCCAAGGCAAAGTCGCGCACTTGAATATCGCTCATGCGACCAATTACGCGCGCAACTAGTTCACGATCTTCGGCTCCACGTAATTCGCGGTACTCGCCCGCTAAATCAATGATTGCTGTAGCACCATCGCGCTGTAAATCATTGATCTCTTCGCTATCGCTACTGACCCAAAATTCTTGAACTTCATCTTGCCACCCAATTTCACATGACGAAGGAACTGCTGCAATGGATTGCACCAATCCATCAACGCTTTCAAAAGGCATCGGATGTCCAGCAATCACATGTTCTGCAGCAATTCGTGTGGAATCGAGTTCAGGAACTTCGTTGCCATCCGGTGGGCAACACGTGGAATCGGTGCAGAGCATCGATCTAAATCGGTTGTTGCGAACAATCAGCGACTCTTTGATATCGATACCTGCGCGAACCAGGGCAGCCGAAGTATTTATCAAGATACTTTCAGGATCTGCCGATGACTGCTCTGCATAAGCGACGATAAAGGCAGCTTCTGCACCTTCGCGCACAAAGTGTGAAGCGAGGAGGTCATAGCCTTCCGAGGCAATCTCGCTCGGAAGATCTACTCGCATTGCCATACCCACTGCATCTTCTTTGAGTGAGACCATCACTAGCGAATTCTGCGGGTGGTATCCAATAAGAAATGGAATTGCAGCAAGGAGATCGTGCGGAGAAGTAAGTGTGGTCATGAATTGCCTTTCTGGTAGAGAACAGGTGGGGTAAAACGAGATGGTGCTGCAACAACGGTGATAGGTAGTACCGAGACAGAATCGATTTTTCCGGGGATTGCAAGCGTCACTCCTTGAACAGTGAATTCACCTTCCCAACGGGTAATGAGTTCAACCAAGTAATGGCCAGGGTTTGTATAGGAATGTCGGATCTCTCCATCGGGATAGGTGGCGCCTGCTTTTCGCGTCATGTAGAAGGTGCCATCGCCGTAATGCCAGATAAATGTGGGCTTAAGTTTTACCGTGACGGCTTCGCCAACTATCTCTAACTTCTTCGTGACTTCTTCCGGGATGTCGCACCAGAAGTAGACCGGAACTTTGATCAACGGCTGAAAAGATGGCGAGTATGCGATGCCTGCTGTCGGCAGCATCTCAATCAACTTATCGTTCAGCGATGTTGCACTTGATGTAGATGCTGGTGTGGGTTTCTTTCGCACCACCGGTTTTTTCGTGGAAGTAACCACTTTCGGTTTGCCAGATCCCGTCACCTTCGGCTTTGGCGCTACAGGTTTACGAACAATCGCTTTACGCGTCTTTGTAGGAGCTGGCACAACCGCCTTCTTCTGCACCGGCCCGCTGCCCTTGCGACCTTCGATAACAATCTTTCCGTCCTGGGTATAGACATCGATACATGCTTTTTCGATGCAATCTGCTGCCTGGGCTGGAGAAAAAATGGTGCTCATTAACAATGTCAAGGCAATTAAGGTATTCATGCGCGCGAGGGTAAGTGCGTATGAGTCGCTTTAAAGTTCGAAATCTACGAACTGTGGATACTCTAGGAGTATGACTTCGCGCGATGGTGATGGATGGATTGAGTGCGCATGCGGTTCACAGCATTGGGGCAAACACGGCGCAGCTGGATTGTTGATTATCCGAGATGGCGCCATCTTCTTGCAGCATCGTGCACCATGGGTGCATAACGGAGATACCTGGGGAATTCCTGGCGGAGCTCGCGATTCACACGAGACCGTGATTGAAGGTGCGATCCGCGAAGCAGTGGAAGAGACCGGCATCAAACCTGAAGATCTTCAGCCGGTTCACACATTTACCGATGACCATGATGGATGGAGTTACTCCACCGTTATTGCATTTGCCAATGAAAAACTTGAAGGCCACGAACTCAACGATGAATCACACGAAGTTCGTTGGGTGAAATTTGATGATGTCACTCGCTTGCCGCTTCATCCCAGCTTTGCAAAGACATGGCCGCAAGTGCGCACCATCATTGATGAATTAGAGGCTATCGCGTAATCGTTTAAGTGAATCGCGCACAATTGCGCCATCGCTAGTGCGCCATAGGGGCGGCATCGAATTTAAGAGAACGTTGCCATATCGCTTTGTCACAATACGTGAATCGAGAATCGCAACAACTCCACGATCGTCGATACTTCTAATCAAGCGACCTGTCCCCTGTGCCAAAAGAAGCGCTGCACGTGGAACTGATACCTGCATAAATCCACTGCCACCTGATGCATCAGCAAGTGAAGAACGCGCAGACATAACTGGTTCATCAGGGCGCGGAAATGGAATGCGATCGATAGCGACCAAGATGCATGAATTACCTGGAACATCGACGCCCTGCCACAGCGACATTGTGCCCAACAAGATTGAAGTCTCATCTTTGGCAAAGCGTTCGACAAGCGGACCTACTGCGTCCCCCCGCTTCTGGGTAATAATCGAAATCGGAAGATCAACTAAAACTTTACGGAGGTGCGCATCAGCTGCTTCTACTCCACGCCATGAACTAAAGAGCGCCAAGGTGCGACCGCCTGCTGCATCAATGAGTTCGCCAAGTTCATCGAGGACTTCTTGGCTCGGCCCTTCACGCCCTGGTTCAGGCAGGTGCTTAGGCATATAGAGAACGCCTTGGTTGGCGAAATCAAATGGAGAACCTACATCGAGCATCTGCAGATTTGCTGGGTCAATTTCACCGGGCTTGATTTCCTCATCAGCATCTGAGCCGACGACGAAGCCAATACTGCGTGCCATGGCATCGAAGTTATTTCCGACTGTCAGTGTTGCTGATGTTGCAATCACTGGGTTCTGTGTCAGCAAATTGCTACGCAATACATGTGAAACCGAAAGCGGTGCTAAATGCAGAGTTGAGAAGGTTGGTTCATACCAGAGCACATGCTCCTTCCCCATTTTCAGCAATTTAGTAGCGATGGTTGCAATCTCTTGAACTGCGCCCTTTACACGTGCACGTTCAGCATTTTCATCTGGATCGATAATTTCATCATCAGCATTGATTAACTGCACCAAGGCAGCCGCAGCTTCTTTCACCTTTCGAATTGGCGCTTCGAGCGACATGGGAATCTCTTCCAGGCGACCTTGCGCAGAGAAATCGCCCTTTACATCTTCACCGTAATCAGCCATCGCATCATGGAAGCTATCTGCTGCATTGGTAAATGCATCCGATGGCTTACCGGGCATGTACTTACGCGCCATTGCCGCAGCTCTTTGCACGCGCCCCGATGTCAGCTCTTCAGTAACGGCTTGTGTTGTGCGATCCATAAATTCGTGTGCTTCATCCAAAATTACCGCATCGCGTTCGGGCAAGATGGGATGTGAATCAACGATTTCAATGGCAAGCAGTGTGTGGTTGGTGACGACAACGTCGGCTTCTTGCGCCTTCGCCTTAGCTTTCGCTGCAAAACATTGCGCGCCCCAGGCACATGAATCAGCGCCTACGCACTCACGGCCCGATAGAGAGTTAGCCGCCCATACTCTGCGATCTACTTCAGGTGCATCATCGCGATCCCCTGATACTCCCGGCGTCTTTGCCCAGGCGATTAAACGTTTGGCATCTTTTTCAAGATACGAAGACTCAAGAAGTAATTCGCCATCAGGGTCTGTGTCATCTGCATTCATCTTCTGCAGACAGACATAGTTACCAACGCCCTTATAAATTGCATAGGTAATGTCTCGGCCCAACGCCTTTTCAAGTGCTGGAACAACTGCAGGCAAATCACGTTCGACTAATTGGCGTTGGAGTGCAAGTGTTGCCGTGGCTACCAATACTTTGCGGCCATGAACGAGAGCCGGCACTAAGTAGGCCAGTGACTTTCCGGTTCCGGTACCTGCTTGGACCATCAAGTGATGTCGGTCAGTAAGCGCATTTGCAACAGCTTCGGCCATCTCAATCTGACCTTCACGAGCAGATCCACCGATTGCAGTGACTGCTGCATCGAGTGCACTGCGCACCTGTGCCGATAGATCACTCATGGGTGCACTCTATTAGTACTTTTCTCAATGTAGTTCGGGATCAGCTTCGCCTTCTCGCCACTGTGTAAAGATAACTTCTAAACCTGCACGAGTCGGTGCGCAGAACATTGGGCCAGCTTGCCAAGTACGAGTTGGATCAAGTGGAGCCACGCGAACTAGGCGTAAATCACTATTAATTCCAGCGCGGATTGTGACCGCATCCCCTGATCTGCTGACGCGCACAGTGACTTCTTTATTCATCCATTCAGGAACGGGTGCTACAGACCAATCTGAATTCATTTGTGTAACAACGGCGCCTACTTGCGGAAAACCATCACAGTATTCAACGCCAGCTTTAATCCAATTTTCGTTATCGGCGGTGATAAAGATTCCAGCCTGATCAAATTGTTCGGTGTAGTTGAGGATAAATGAGACCTCAACTGCTGATTCATGAGGAAAGTCCTTTACGAGTGCATGGCCATCATCATGGATAAATCCATAAGAAGTAGTGCGCCACCAATCGCTTTCAGCTGCAGCCTCTGCGATAAGAGATGTGCCATCTTCTGTGATTGATACCGGCTCGCGGCTCCAACGACCTTCAGACCATGCAACGTTTTTCATAAGCTGAATTAAAGACCCATCAGAGCAAGGGCAGCAATAGCGCTGTCGTAACCCTTATCTTCTTTGCTCCCAGGTCGACCTGAACGAGCAATCGCTTGATCAAGGTCGTTACACATCAAAACTCCATAGCCAATTGGCTTTGAGAATTTGAGTTGTACATCAACGACTCCCTGTGTGACACCCTGACAGACATAATCAAAGTGTGGAGTTTCGCCCTTGAGAACAAGGCCCACTGCGACAACTGCGTCATATCCTTTTTCAAACATCTTCTGCGCAGCAAGTGGGATCTCGAAAGAACCAGGAACGTACACAACCTTAATCTTCTTTACTTCAGCTGCCTCGAGTGCGCGAGTTGCACCTGCAATGAGGTCGTTGCAGATATCCAGGTGCCAAGAGGAGGAGATGATGGCGACCTTTGCCTTAGGAAACTTTGGTACTGCGATGTCAGGTGCGTGACCGGCCATTACTTTCCTCCCAATTGATGAGTTGGATTATGTCCAAGGCGTTCTGCCTTAGTTGATAGATACTTCTTATTAAATTCATTAACTTCGATGGTCAGCCCAGCTTGAGTGCAGGTGATTCCGCTTTCAGCAACTGCCTTTACCTTCTCTGGGTTATTAGTCAGCAGAGTAATCGCTGAAAGGTTGAGGTTCTTCAAGATTGCAATTGCTTCAGTCCAGTCGCGTGAATCAACTAAATGACCTAACTGTAAGTTGGCATCGACGGTGTCGAGGCCCTGATCTTGCAAGGTGTACGCCTTCAACTTTTCAGTAAGGCCAATTCCGCGACCCTCATGATCACGGATATAGATGATGTAACCGCAGCCATACTCTTCAATCGCTGCAATCGATGCATCGAGTTGCTGGCCACAATCGCAACGCTGTGAATGCACCACATCTCCTGTGAAGCATTCAGAGTGAATACGGACCAAAGGAGTTTTATTCTCAAGGCAGTAACGCATCACTACTTGTTCGCGATGCTTCAGAGACGGATACGTAGCAAGATCCCATTCAGCGTTACGGAGTTGAACCTTTACCCATTCAAATTCATGCGGTGCATATGTGTTCACGCGTGGAAGTGCGGTGAGCTTGCTCTGATACTCCTTGATTTCGGCAATAGAGATAACCGGAATTCCATGTTCTTCAGCAAAGACAGCAAGAGATTCACCGCGAGCCATAGATCCATCTTCGGCAACGATTTCAGATAGCAATGCAGCAGGGTAAGAACCAGTTAATTCAGCGAGAGCGATCCCTGCTTCAGTGTGTCCCCCGCGTGCTGCCAGGCCATCCTTATGTGCAATGAGTGGATAGATATGTCCTGGACGGATGAAATCAGTTGGCAAAGAAGTTGAACTTCCGAGTGCGCGAATTGTTGCTGTTCGTTCAACGGCGCTCACACCTGTTGTAATTCCTTCGGCCAAATCAACAGAGACAGTAAATGCTGTCTTTCGCACATCTTGGCTCTGTTCGACCATGTAAGGCAGACGCAAATGGTGTGCGCGCTCTGCAGTGATTGCTACACACAAAATTCCAGTGGTGTGGCGAACCATAAAGGCAGTCTTTTCAGCAGTTGCATGTTCTGCCAACATAATGAGATCGCCTTCATTTTCGCGATCATGGTCATCAACGACAATCACCATTTCGCCGCGGCGGAAGCGATCGAGGGCATCAAGGAAATTATTCTCCACGAGCAACCCCCTTTGAAATCAGGCGTTCTACATACTTAGCCAAGATATCGACTTCGATGTTGATCAAATCCCCTGCCTTCTTAGTTGAAAGATTTGTCTTGGCAAGAGTTTCCGGAATCAACCAGACGGTGATGGAGTCGGTGGCATCATCAATAGCGCCCACGGTAAGTGAGACTCCATCGAGAGTAATTGAACCTTGTGCCACTACATACTTGGTTAAGTGCGAAGGTGCTGTAATAACAAACTCTGCCCACTTTTCACCCGGTGTCAGGCTGACAACAGTTCCGGTGCCATCAACATGTCCCTGCACAATGTGTCCGCCCATGCGCATATCCATCTGCGCTGCCAGTTCTAGGTTTACAGGAGATCCAACTTCAAGTTGTCCTAGTGAAGTCAGCGACAAGGTCTGCACCATGACGTCGGCGGTAAATGAATCTGCAGTCAGTGATGTTGCAGTCAGACATGTTCCGTTGACTGCAATGGAGTCACCAATCGACAAGCCCGCAACTGACACTGGCGCTTTGATTGTAAAGATTGCTGAGCTTTCACCGCGTTGGATGGAAGTGACGGTGCCGAGTTCTGTAATAAGTCCGGTAAACATTTAGCGCCCCTTCACTAGGTAATGGGATTTGATATCGCTACCAAATGGTGCAACCGAGAGCAGTTCCAATGAAAGATGATCTTTAAGCGTTGAAATGCCCAAATGGCTGACAAACTCTTTGCCTGCGCCCAACATCTTTGGCGCCTGATAAACAATGAGTTCATCAATCTTGCCTGAGGCCATCAGCGCTGACCCCAGAGTTGGACCAGCCTCTACAAGAACCTGATTAAATCCTTCATCACTTAAAACCTTAATCAGTTCTGGAATTGATTTGCTCTTCACAGAAATAGTGCGCGCTTCGCTATCAAAGACTTTATGAGTGGCCGGCACCTCTTGTTCCCCCGAAATAACGCGCACAGGACGCGCTTCATGTCCGCGAGGAATCAGGTGTGGGTTATCAACCAAAGCAGTATTTGTGCCAATCAAGATGGCATCAGACTGTGCGCGAAGTGCCTGAACATCTTCACGCGATTCTGGCCCTGTAATCCACTGCGATGTTCCATCACTTGCTGCGACCTTGCTATCCAAAGTTGTGGCAACTTTCCAGACCATTAACGGGCGACCGGTGCGCTCCTTATGTAGCCAGGCGCGTTGCACAAATTCAAGATCTACAGATTCGCGATGTTCGACAACGATTCCAGCATCAGCTAACTTCTGTGCTCCCCCAGCCGCAAGCGGATTGGGATCTTTGACTGCATAAATAACTTTTACGATTCCTGCATCGATAATTGCTTGAATACATGGAGGCGTTGTTCCGGTATGTGCACATGGTTCAAGTGAAACCACCATCGTTGCACCACGCGCTGCACTGCCAGCCTTCTTAAGGGCAACGACTTCTGCGTGATCAACTGAAACTTTGCGATTATGGAAACCGTCTGCAATCAAGGTTCCATCAGCTGTATAAATGGCAGCTGAAACATTTGGGTTGGGCGTACTGACGCCAAGGCCTTTGAGGCTGAGCGAGTACAGATGCGCGTAGGCGTCATCGATAAACATGGTGCACCGATTCCGCTGTTATCTCTCATCCGGACTTTAACCGTCGGTCTCAGAGTTTCACTGAGTCAACCGCCCATTGGATATGTGCGGGTCGCGGACTATAACCGCCGGTTCGAAATTACATCGACCCCGATAACAACAGCATCAGTCTACTACTCATCCACAGGGCCCGAGAAATCAAATAAATCTCTTCGCTCAAGGACCTATTTTTCGCGCACTTCACCTCCAGATCTCATTGGGCTCCGTCACTGACTTCCCCCATTAATTCCGCCACATCCGTGGCGGATGAGAGAAGGGAGGAGTTATGAAGGCATTTGAAACGCTCGAAATTGTTTTGTGCACGTGCAGATTCATATTTCTATTTATAGAAATGAAGAATGTCCGACGCAGGAACGACGGGCATTCAGATACTTCTTAATAGAAGTTGGAGCACCGTCTTGAGATTTCTCAGGGCGGTGTTTCCATTGTGGTGACATGGCCGGTAGCCACCTTCGAATTGAATCAAAGCTGACTTGCCGACCACCAGATACGAGTCCTCAGAGGCGCATCTGTTCGCCATGGGAAAAATATCATTTAGATCGATTTTTGATTCATTTTCCTGAGAATATTTCGCTGAATGAAAGAGAAATCCCCCGACCTGTAACCAAGTCGGGGGATTTTCTTACTAACAGTTAACTATTAGCTGCAACCAGATGTGTTTCCACAACCTTCGCATACGAAGCAAGCACCTGACATACGCATCTTCACGCCACATGTCATACAGAGCGGTGCATCTGATTTGATTCCCATTGATTCAAGGAGATCAGATGATGATCCGATTGTTGGAGCAACTGCTGGTGCAGGTGCTGCTTCAATCTTTACGCTGACTGCCTTTGATTCGGCTGGCTTACTTACAGCCGCAGGAGCCACCACAACCGCAGGTGCTTTTGGGGTATCAGCACTCGCGATTGGTGCATATTCGCCACCGTTATCGAGAGCTGCTGCGCGCTCTGCTGCTGTGTAGAGACCCATTGCTGAACGCTGTTCGAATGGAAGGTAATCGAGAGCCAAGCGACGGAAGATGTAATCCATCATTGACTGTGCGATGCGAACATCTGCATCATCTGTCATACCTGCTGGTTCGAAGCGAAGGTTGGTGAACTTCTCTACGAATGTCTCGAGAGGTACTCCGTACTGAAGTCCGATCGATACAGCGATTGAGAATGCATCCATGACGCCAGCAAGAGTTGAACCCTGCTTGCCAAGCTTCAAGAAGACTTCACCGAGTGCACCATCAGCGTATGCGCCAGCGGTCATGTAACCCTCTGCGCCTCCGACTGAGAATGATGTTGTTGTTGCAGGACGTGACTTAGGAAGGCGCTTACGTACTGGTGTTGAGATTTCTTCTTCAACTACAGCGTCCTTCTTCTTAGCCTTGCCATCTGAAAGTGGCTGGCCAACCTTGCAGTTATCGCGGTAGACAGCAAGTGCCTTGATGCCCATGCGCCATGCCTCGAGGTGTACTTCTTCAACTTCTTCAACAGTTGCATCCTCTGGGAGGTTTACTGTCTTTGAAATTGCACCTGACAAGAACGGCTGGCAAGCAGCCATCATGCGCACGTGGCCCATTGGAGCAATGGAACGTGCACCGAGCGCACAGTCAAATACTTCGTAGTGCTCTTGCTTAAGTCCTGGAGCATCGATGACGTGACCATTTGCAGCGATAAATTCAACGATCGCTTCAACGGTCTCTTCTGAATATCCAAGCTTACGAAGTGCCAGTGGAACTGTCTGGTTAACGATCTGCATAGATCCGCCACCGACAAGCTTCTTGAACTTAACGAGTGAGAAGTCAGGTTCGATACCAGTTGTATCGCAATCCATCATCAAACCAATTGTTCCTGTTGGTGCAAGAACTGAGATCTGCGCGTTGCGCCATCCGTTCTTATCGCCAGTTGTAAGGCATGCATCCCACGCCTTATTTGCTTCTGCCCATACATCGATATCGAGTGTGGTCTCCTGCTTTGCAGCAGATGAAGCAGCAGCGTGCTTGCGCATAACGCGTGCATGTGGCTTAGCGTTCTGTGCAAAGCCTGCATATGGTCCAACGATGCCTGCGAGTTCTGCAGAGCGCTTATATGTTGTTCCAGTAAGAAGTGATGTGATTGCACCAGCAAGTGCGCGGCCACCTTCTGAATCGTATGCAAGACCTGATGCCATAAGAAGCGCACCAAGGTTTGCGTATCCGATTCCGAGCTGACGGTATGCACGAGTTGTGTCACCAATCGCTTCAGTTGGGAAATCAGCGAAACAGATTGAGATATCCATTGCAGTGATGATCAAATCTGATGCCTTAGCAAATGTCTTTGCATCAAATGAACCATCTGCATTGAGGAACTTCATCAAGTTAAGTGAAGCCAAGTTACATGATGAGTTATCGAGTGACATGTACTCAGAGCAAGGGTTTGACGCATTGATGCGACCTGACTCTGGAGTTGTGTGCCAATCATTGATGGTGTCATCAAATTGAACTCCTGGATCAGCACATGCCCATGCAGCTTGTGCAATCTTTGTGAAGAGTTCGCGCGCATCAACTGTGTCAATAACTTCACCTGTTGAACGAGCTGTGAGACCAAACTGCTCTCCGTTTTCAACGGCCTTCATGAACTTATCTGAGAGGCGCACTGAGTTGTTTGCATTCTGGTACTGGACAGAGATGATGTCTTTTCCACCAAGGTCCATATCAAAGCCAGCATCACGAAGGGCGCGAATCTTCTGCTCTTCATTGACCTTGGTCTCGATAAATTCTTCGATATCTGGGTGATCAACGTCTAGAACAACCATCTTTGCAGCACGACGGGTTGCGCCACCTGACTTGATTGTTCCTGCTGATGCATCCGCTCCGCGCATAAATGAAACTGGGCCAGAAGCTGTTCCACCTGATTTAAGGAGTTCCTTTGCAGAACGAATACGTGAAAGGTTAAGGCCGGCACCAGATCCGCCCTTAAAGATCATTCCTTCTTCGCGGTACCAATTGAGAATTGACTCCATAGTGTCATCAACAGACAAGATAAAGCATGCAGATACTTGCTGTGGGGCAGCAGTTCCGACGTTAAACCAAACTGGGGAGTTGAAAGAGAAGATTTGGTGCATGAGCATATGTGTGAGTTCGTGCTCGAAAATTGTTGCATCTTTATCTGTTGCAAAGTAACCGAATTCTTTTCCGGCCTTTGTGTAGGTAAGTACAACGCGATCGATGACCTGCTTGAGAGACCATTCGCGATTTTCTGCTCCGACTGCTCCACGGAAGTACTTGGTGGTTACGATCGTTGAAGCATTCACTGACCAGAAGTCAGGGAATTCAACGCCGCGTTGTTCGAAAACAACTTCGCCTGTCTTCCAATTCTGTTGGACAACATCGCGGCGATCCCATGTGACTGTGTCATAAGGATGTACGCCTTCTGTTGTGTAAATACGTTCGATCGTTAAGCCCTTACCTTTTACGGTGTTGTGAGCTTTGATCTTAATTGGTCGATTGATGACCGTATCTGACATGTGTTATTTCCCCGTCTTCTGTTGTGCTGTTGATGATCCATCTTGTGATGACATTGCTGGTGTTGTTACTTGTGTAGCTTTTGATGCGTTTGTTGCATTTGAAGGGAGGGCGCGGAGAAGTGCTATCTCACCTTCAAAATCTTCAAGGGAGGCAAAGTTACGGTACACAGACGCGTATCGGAGGTAAGCCACCTCATCGAGTTCGCGGAGTGGTGCAAGAATTGCCAGCCCTACTTCTTGAGCTTCGATTTCTGCTTGACCTGTTGAGCGAAGGGTTTCTTCAACTCGCTGGGCTAAGAGAACCAAATCATCTTCATCTACTGGGCGACCTTGGCACGCCTTACGAACGCCCACAAGAACTTTCTCGCGGCTAAATGGTTCGGTAGCACCTGATCGCTTGATGATGTTAAGGAGTGCGACCTCCTGGGTTGAAAAGCGCTGGCCGCACTTTGGGCATTCGCGGCGACGGCGGATTTCTGTGCCATCTTGGACCGGACGAGAGTCGACGACTCGGGAATCATCATGTCTGCAGAACGGACAAATCATCTCGGTGTGTCTCCCTTCGAAATACTCAAGTTTCCAGTTTTTAGCTGTATTGGTGAACTGCGAAAACTACCTTAAAACCACTACTAATGGAAGTTTTTTCGCTTTCGACCCCTACATATAGTGGGAACTATAAAGCATTTCTTGAGACTCTGCCTGCTGAGTAGGTATTTCTACTTCGTGTCGCGCCGCGAGCTGTCAGAAACCTAGTTAAGCGGGATACGCAGCTTCTGCCCTGTCTCAACATCGACTGAGGCCAATGAGTTGACTGAGATGATCTCGGAGACGAGCGAGCGCACATCCCCCGACCCTGCAAGGCGGTTGGCGAGCGACCAGACGGTATCTCCAGGCGCCACAGTGACGGTGATGAAGGATCCGGAGCTAACTGGGGCCACATCTTGGCCCGCCCCTGCCTTGGCGCTGACGACTGACCCCAGGACGATAGCGAGAGAGAGAACCACAAAGGTACGTGCCAAACGACCACGGCGATTCAGGTGAATGCCAGACGGAACGGCCGAAAGTGCCTGATTTACACTGCCTTTGGAAGCATCGCTTCCAAATTGATTACCTAGGGAGCCATATGTAGAAAGTGTGTATGTGCTCATGGTTCGTCTCTCCTGCTATTGACTAAACCTTGGGGAAGGTTTTCGAACACTTGTTCGATAGGAAAACCATATACCTGACCACCGACATCTGCAACATTTTTTCGAACATTTGTTTGAATTTATCCCCAACCTGTGGAACAATCTGTGTATGGCCAAGAATCCAACCCCACAGTCATCCTCTAGCAAGCCTGAGCTGACCACCCGCCAGGTAACGATCCTCGACTTCATCAAGACCTCTACCGAATCCCAGGGCTACGCCCCATCTATGCGTGAAATCGGTGAGGCAGCAGGGCTCAACTCCCCTGCATCCGTTAAGTACCAGCTCGATATCTTGGAAGAGAAGGGCTTCATCCGCCGCGATGCCGAACGAGGCCGCGCCATGGAGGTCATCCTTCCCGATTCAATGACCGGCGAGGGTGCCCACACAGATAAGACTCGCTTTATCCCACTCGTTGGTTCTATCGCAGCAGGTGTTCC
>Ga0214917_10005169_pt1 | contig 14073 bp, 13 predicted proteins | sample LL_1208_BB_MetaG_FD_177983 | JGI IMG/M metagenome (GOLD analysis project Ga0214917, IMG submission 177983) | Freshwater microbial communities from Lake Lanier, Atlanta, Georgia, United States - LL_1208_BB | ecosystem: Environmental > Aquatic > Freshwater > Lake | place: USA: Georgia | collected... | reverse complement strand
GAAATTTAATTTCTTTAAATGCGGTTATTGAGAAACGAAGTTGCCAAGAATAGCGCCCGGCGACCGACATTCGCAACCCCGTCGCGCGGACGAGCGTATATCTTTGATCAATGAAGCCGCTGCGACCGTTCACCACCCACCCCGCCTCGGTCGGCGAGAGCTACTTCGGGCATTTGCTGACCGCCGCGCGCTTCGGACTGCGCATGATCGTCGGCGGTCTCGCCTGTTTGCTACACGGCCTGTTCCCGTTCCTCTGCGTGACCACGGGCTCCGATCGGGTGCGTAAGTTGCATGCGGAAATGACGGCGCGTTGCGAGCGGGCCCGGGCGAGCGATACTCAGCGTTCGGTGTCCGAAATCGCGAACACCAGTCGCATCGGCGCATAAACCCGTTGCAGATCGAGCAGGGCGTTCTCGATCTCGGTCCCCGCGCCCCGCAACACCAAAACTTCCGGCCTCACCAGCGTCTCCTCGAGCACCCCGAGCAGCGTCGCATGTGCTTGCGGTTGCCGCACGAGCGCGGGCCAGGCGAGGGCGAGGATGCGGTCTGCCGACACGTCCCGCGTCTGATCGCCGGACCATGCGGCACTGCGGCGCAGCACGCGCGCGAGTAGCGCATTGCCGGCGGGCATCGTCTCGTCACCGAAAGTTTTGAGGTCATGAAAGGATTTCGGCTGCGTGTGTCGGGGCGCGAGGTCGAAGTAGCCGCCGGCTTCCGGGTCCTCGAATTCGGTGCGTAACATCGTTAGCAAAGATTCGAAGAACTGATGCAGCGCCGGATCCCACCGTTGTTGCAAAAGTTCGAGCACTGCGTCGGCGAGCGCGGCATGTTCCTCGAGACCGGCTGCCTGTCCGGCGGTCGTCGACCACGGTAAAGCGGCACCGTAGCGCTGTTGCAGCGCCGCGAGCGCAGTTGCAGCGGCATCCGTGAATTGTGCGTCCCGCAACGTGCGTGCGGCCCAGACGAGGCCGCGGATCGCTTGCGAATTGCCGATCGGTAGCGCGCGATCGTCGCGCGCCGCACCGTGAAATGCCGTGGCGAACGCACCGTCCGGCAAGCGCCAATCGCGTAGCAGGGCGGTAGCGAGACGACGCGTCACGATGGTGAATTCCGGCTCGCCGGTCGCGAGGGCCGTCTGTGCGTAGAGCGCGAGCAAGGCACCGTTATCGCCGAGTGTGAGTGAGGCGTTCGGCGACGACCAATCGGCCTGCGTCGAGTGATCGTGAAACGCACCACTCGACGTGCACATCGGACTTTTGGCGAGCCGCGTCAGCGTCATCGTGACCATGTACAGCGCTTGCAAATCGGGCGTTGAGCCGGTCGCGCTGCGACGCCAGTCGCGCAGTAGTCGCTCGAGTAACCACGGACGCACGAACTTCGGTGTGGTGACGAACCCACCGTGCTCGAAATCGAACGCCGCCGCGAGCGTTTGCCGCGCGGCGCGCAAAGGCGCGTCATCGAATGTCGCCGTCGATGCGGGCGGTGGTCGTAAATCGGCGAACGCTGCGCGTAGCGCAGCATGTTGTGCGGCGAGTGTGTCCGGCTCGGCATCGTGAAAGGCGCGGATTCGCGCGAGCAGGCTCGCGGGCGGCAAGCCGTGCGCGTCGGTCCCTGCGACGGAAAAAAACGGTAACTCGGTGGACGCATCAAAGAAAACGAATAGCGGCCAACCGCCCGGCGATTGCGTGAGTAGTTGATGGGCGAGTTGGCAGAGTCTATCGAGTGCCGGTTGCTCGTCGCGATCGATCCGGACGACGACGAATCCCGGTGGGTGCGCGAGATCGTGCGCCGCGCGTGGGCCGCGCGTGATGCACAACAGCAGCGGTTGCCGTGTCTCGCGTGCGTGTGCGAACGCGGCGGTGCCCCAGCGGTGCGGGGTCGGTGGATCGATCGACATCGGGACGGCGCTTCGATTGCTAGAATGGCGCCGCACTATAGCCGAAGGCACGCCATGTCCGATTTCGATCCGCCGATCCTGCGCCTGCGCAAACACGAAGAGCGACGTTTACGCGCCGGACACCTTTGGGTGTTCAGCAACGAAATCGACACCGCGGTGACGCCGCTCACGGCATTTACCGCGGGTGATCTCGTGCGGGTCGTCACCCATCGCGACCAAGACCTCGGGGTCGCCTATTTGAATCCCGCGACGCTGATCGCGGCGCGCATCCTCACGCGTAGTGTCGTGCCGATCGATCGCCGCTGGTTTGCCGCGCGTCTGCGGGTCGCCCTGGAATTGCGCGAGCGTTTGTACGCCACGCCGCACTACCGCTTGGTGTTTGGCGAATCCGATGGTTTGCCCGGACTCGTGCTCGATCGTTACGGTGACGTGCTAGTCGGTCAGCTGGCGACGGCCGGTATGGAGCGCCTCAAAGATGAGATCGAGGCAGCGATCGCCGAGGTGATCGCGCCGCGCAGCTTGGTGTGGAAGAACGACGGCGGCGCGCGTGCACTCGAGCAATTGCCTGCGGAATTTACCGTCGCGTGGGGCGATGCGCCGGAGGAGCTCGAGGTCGTCGAAACTTTGCCGGACGGCCGTGCATTGCGCTTCGCTGCCGCACTCGCGGCCGGGCAAAAGACCGGATGGTTCTACGATCAAACCTTCAATCGCAGCCTGCTGCCACGCTTTCTCGCGCACGGCGCGCGCGTGCTCGACGTTTGCAGTTACGCGGGTGGTTGGGCGGTCACCGCGGCAGCGGCCGGCGCGGCCGAAGTGAGCTGCATCGACTCTTCGCAGTCGGCGCTAGAACGCGCGGCCTTCAACGGCGCGAACTTCGGTCGCGCGCCGAATTTGTTGCGCGGCGATGCATTCGATCGACTTGCGGAACTCGCTGCAGCCGGCGAGCGATTCGATGCGGTGATCGTCGATCCACCCGCATTCATCAAACGCCGCAAGGAATTGCCGCAAGGCGAGGCGGCGTACCGCAAGCTCAATCAACTTGCGCTACGCGTGCTCGCACCCGGCGGGTTGCTGATTTCCTGTTCGTGTTCGCACCATCTCGCGGCCGAGGCGTTGTCGGCGGCGATTCAAGCGGCGGCACGCCACGTCGATCGCCACGTGCAGGTGCTGTACGCCGGCGGTCAGTCGCCCGACCATCCGGTGCATCCCGCCATCCCCGAGACCCGATATCTGAAGGCGTTTTTTTGTCGCGTGACGAACGCCTGACGACTAGAATCTTCGCATGCTCGTCTATCCCGGATTCGATCCCGTCGCACTCGAGCTCGGTCCGCTCAAGATTCGATGGTACGGCATCACCTACCTCGTCGCCTTCGGCGCTGCATGGTGGCTGGCGCGGCGGCGGGCGGCGTTGCCCGGGTCGCGCTGGACGGCGCTGGACGTCGACGATTTTTTGTTCTTCGCGATGCTGGGCGTGATTCTCGGTGGTCGCATCGGCTACGTAGTGTTCTACGGCAGTTCGCTCTGGGCAGCCGATCCACTCTATCCCATCCGAATTTGGGAGGGCGGTATGTCCTTCCATGGTGGTTTGATCGGCGTGCTGGTCGCGCTCGCCGTGTTCGCCGTGCGTCGCGGCCGCGCGATCGCCGACGTGTTCGATTTCGCTGCCGCTTTGCCGGGGCTCGGCATCTGCGCGGTGCGCATCGGCAATTTCATCAACGGTGAACTTTGGGGTAAGCCCGGCGATGCGCCTTGGGCGATGTTGGTCGACGGCGTCGTCCGTCATCCGACGCAACTTTACGAAGCCGCGCTCGAGGGTTTACTGGTGGCTGTCGTGACCTGGTGGTTCACCAGCAAGCCGCGACCCCAGCTCGCGCCCTCCGGTTTGTTTCTGATCACCTACGCGTGTGGCCGCATCATCGTCGAATTTTGGCGTTTGCCCGACGTACAAATCGGCTACCTCTACGGCGGCTGGTTGACGATGGGACAAGTTTTGACCGCGCCAATGCTGCTCGGCGGCATCGCGCTACTCGTGCTCGCGTACCGCCGCGGGCAGCCGTCGGGAAATCTTTCGTCTTCGGGTTGAGTCGATGCAGCAATACCACGATCTCATGCGTCACGTGCGCACGTCCGGCACGCGCAAGACCGACCGCACGGGTACGGGCACGTTGTCGGTTTTCGGGCACCAGATGCGCTTCGATTTGGCGCACGGCTTTCCGTTGGTCACCACCAAAAAAGTCCACCTAAAGTCGGTGGTGCACGAGTTGCTCTGGTTCCTGCGGGGTGACACCAATACGCGCTACCTCCGTGAGCACGGCGTGACGATCTGGGACGAATGGGCCGACGCGAACGGCGAACTCGGTCCCGTCTACGGCAAGCAATGGCGCTCGTGGCCGACGCCCGACGGCGGCAGCATCGATCAAATTTCACAAGTGCTCGAGCAGTTGCGCGCCGCACCCGACTCGCGCCGAATCATCGTCAGCGCGTGGAACGTCGGTCAGCTGTCGCAGATGGCGTTGATGCCCTGCCATGCGTTTTTCCAGTTTTACGTCGCGGACGGCAAACTCTCCTGCCAACTCTACCAACGCAGCGCCGATATTTTTTTGGGCGTACCGTTCAATATCGCCTCGTACGCCTTGCTCACGCACATGATCGCCGAGCAATGCGATCTCGAGCCCGGCGATTTCGTGTGGACGGGTGGTGACTGCCACCTGTATTTGAATCATCTCGAACAGGCCGACCTGCAACTCTCGCGCGAACCGTACCCGTTGCCGAGCTTGCACATCGCGCGTCGCCCGCCGAGTTTGTTCGATTACACATTCGACGATTTCGAGTTCCGCAACTATCAACACCATCCGGCCATCAAGGCGCCGGTCGCGGTCTGAGCGAGAGCGGGGCTGTGACCGTGCCGGTGCTACGCACCAGTCCGTGGGTGCAGGTGAAGAGTTCGAAAATACACGGTAAGGGAGTGTTCGCGGCCAAGCGCATTCCACGGGGCACGCGCGTGATCGAATATTTGGGCGAACGCATTTCGCATGCCGAAGCGGATGCGCGCTACGAGCATCTCGACCCCGCTGACAACCACACCTTCCTCTTCATCGTCGACAAAAAAATCGTCATCGACGCGGGTGTCGGTGGTAACGACGCGCGTTACATTAACCATTCTTGTGACGGCAACTGCGAATCGGTGATCGAAGAGCGGCGGGTGTTTATCGAGGCGACCCGCACCATCGAGGCCGGCGAAGAGCTCGGCTACGACTACGAAATCGGTCGCGAACCGGACGACCCGCCGAACATCGACGAAATCTTCGCGTGTCGCTGCGGCAGCCGAAAATGTCGCGGCACCATGCTCTGGCCGCCCGAGCGGCCGAGTGAGCGCTCACCCGCGAAGAAAAAGCGCGCTCGCCAGGCTGCACCATGACGCCATCGAGTGGGTCGCGCCCTGTCTTGACGCTCGTCGTCGCAACTACCGACGATGGCGTGATCGGCGCGCAAGGCACACTGCCATGGCACTTGCCAGAGGATCTCAAGCGCTTCAAAGCCGCGACGCTCGGCAAGCCGATACTGATGGGACGCAAAACGTTCGAGTCCATCGGTCGCGCGTTGCCCGGGCGTCACAATATCGTGTTGACGCGGGCGCGCGACTATCGGCCCTCGGACTCGGCGATCAGCGTGGCGCACGATCTCGACGCGGCGTTGGTCGCAGCGGGCGAGGTGGCCGAAGTGATGGTGATCGGTGGTGGCGACATCTACGCGCTCGCGTTGCCACAGGCGCAGCGCGTGCTGCGCACGCGCGTGCATGCCAAGGTCGTGGGCGATGCGTACTTTCCGGCGTTGTCGGCGGACGATTGGCAACTCGTCGCGAGCGAAGACTTCGCTGCCGACGCGCGTCACGCCTACGCCATGACCTTCGAGACGCTCGAGCGTCGTCCCGCGCGCTGAGCACGCACGACGCCCGACTCGATCAGCGCGTGCGAGTCGGGATCGCCGTCGCGGCGATCTTTTGGCTCCACTCGGCGGGACCGCTCTGGTGCACCGAGGTGCCGGTCGAGTCGACCGCCACCGTGACCGGCATATCTTTGACCTCGAATTCGTAGATCGCTTCCATGCCGAGATCTTCGAAGGCGACGACGCGCGAAGATTTGATCGCTTTCGAGACGAGATAGGCGGCACCGCCGACGGCCATGAGATAGGCCGCCTGATGTTTGCGGATCGCTTCGATGCCCGCCGGGCCGCGTTCGGCTTTGCCGATCATCGCGATCAAACCGGTTTTTTCGAGCATCATCTCGGTGAATTTATCCATGCGAGTGGCGGTGGTGGGACCTGCGGGCCCGACCACTTCGTCGCGCACCGGATCGACTGGGCCGACGTAATAAATCACGCGATTTTTGAAGTCGACGCCCGGAGGCAGACTTTGTCCACTCGCGTACAGATCGGCGATGCGTTTGTGAGCGGCGTCACGACCGGTGAGCATCTTGCCGTTCAGCAACAAACGATCGCCCGGTTTCCAGGCGGCGACTTGCTGTGGCGTCAAGGTATCGAGATCGACGCGGATCGCGGCGGCGGACGGCTTCCAATCGACCTTCGGCCAGCGAGCGAGATCAGGCGGTTCGAGTCGCGCCGGGCCGGTGCCGTCGAGTGTGAAATGTACGTGCCGAGTTGCCGCGCAGTTCGGAATCATCGCCACCGGTTTCGAGGCTGCGTGGGTCGGATAGTCGAGAATTTTGACGTCGAGTACCGTCGACAGTCCGCCCAAGCCCTGTGCGCCGATGCCGAGTGCGTTCACTTTTTCGTACAACTCGATGCGCAACTCTTCGATCGGCGTGCGCGCACCGCGCGCCTTGAGTTCGGCCATGTCGATCGGTTCCATCAAAGATTCTTTGGCGAGCAACATCGCTTTTTCCGACGAGCCGCCGATGCCGATACCGAGCATGCCGGGCGGGCACCAACCGGCGCCCATGGTCGGCACCGTCTTCAAAACCCAGTCGACGATCGAGTCGCTCGGATTCAGCATCACGAATTTCGATTTATTCTCCGAGCCGCCGCCTTTGGCCGAGACGATCACTTCGACGTGATCGCCGGGCACCATTTCGACGTGCACCACGGCAGGGGAGTTATCGCGGGTGTTTTTGCGCGTGAACGCCGGATCGGCGACGATCGAGGCGCGCAATTTATTGTCGGGCAAAAGATACGCGCGGCGTACGCCTTCGTCGATCATTTGCTGCAGGGTGAGCGTCGCTTCGAAACGCACGCCCATGCCGATTTTCACGAACGCCACCACGATGCCCGTGTCCTGGCAAATCGGGCGATGACCTTCGGCGCACATGCGCGAGTTGGTCAGAATTTGCGCGATCGCGTCCTTCGCAGCCGGTGACTGCTCGAGCTCGTAGGCACGGCCGAGCGACTCGATGTAATCCATCGGGTGGTAGTACGAGATGTACTGCAGGGCGTCGGCGACGCTGTCGATCAAATCTCGTTGTCGGATGACGGTCATGGCGGCTCCGCGCTGCGCCCGTGCGTCGGGCGTGGCCGCATTCTACCGCCGTCTTTTGCAGGGACGGCGCAGTGCCTCAGTCGCCGCCCGGGGCTCGGTAACTTCGGCAGGGCACGGCGTACAAAGCCTGCGCGTCACTCGCCTCGGGCGGTAGGTCGAGGTTGCAGGCGGTGAGTGCGCCGCCCCACACGCAGCCGGAATCGAGCGCGACGAGCTGCGGTCGGCGCACGACCCCGAGCGTCGACCAATGACCGAACACGATGCGCGAGATCGCACTGGCGCGACGCGGCACCTCGAACCACGGTAAAAGTTCGCGCGCCTGCGAGCCCGGTGCATTTTTGGGTCTTAGATCGATGCGACCTTCGAGCGTGCAATAGCGCAAGCGCGTCAGCACGTTGATCACGATGCGGGTGCGCGCATCACCGTCGAGTTGTGGCTGCCAACGCGCGGGCTCATCGCCGTACATCTGCGCGAAGACCTCGCGTGGTTCGTGCGCGAGTCGTTGCGACACCTCCGCGGCCAGTTGTAGCGCATCGTCGGCGGACCATTGCGGCACTACGCCGGCATGCACCATGAGGTCGTCGCGCCCCGCGCTCGTGTCCCGCACGGCGAGCGGACGAGTGCGCAGCCAATCGAGCAGACCTTCACGATCCGGTGCCTCGAGCACGGCGTCGAGGGTGTCGTCGGCGCGCAGCCGACGTGCGCCGCCGCCGTAAGCGACAGCGAGCAGATGCAGGTCGTGATTACCGAGGACCACGCGCGCATTGGCACCGAGTGCGCGGACGAAGCGCAGCACGCCGAGCGAATCGGGTCCTCGATTGACGAGATCACCGACGAACCAAAGTTCGTCGCGGTCGGCGTTGAAGTGCAGCTGCGCGAGCAACGCGCGTAATTCTTCGAGACAGCCTTGGATGTCGCCGATGGCGTAGCGAGCCATCGTCAGTGCAGCACGCCCGGCATCGCGAGACGAAACGGCGCGATCGGTGCCTCGAACACGGTGCCGTCGTCGCCTTGCATTTCGTAGCTGCCTTGCATCGAGCCGAGTGCGGTTTCGAGCACCGCACCGCTTGAGTAGCGAAACGCAGCGCCCGGTGCGAGATGCGGTTGCTCACCGACGACGCCTTTGCCGCGCACCTCTTGAACTTTGCCGTCCGCGTCGGTGATCAGCCAATGGCGCGTCAACAAACGCGCACCGACGCTGCCGTGATTGCGGATGGTGATGGTGTACGCGAACACGTAACGCTTTTCCTCCGGGTCGGATTGCGACTCGAGGTATTGCGTTTGCACGTCGACGTCGACGCAATGCGCTTTGGATCGTGAGCTCACTTGGGCACGCTAAACGTTGACCACGGCCGCTGCAAGTCGGCCGAATTCCGCGGGCGCCAGCGTCTCCGGGCGCGCACCCGGATCGATCCCGCAGGCGCTGATCGCATCGGCGTCTAGCCAGCTGCGCAGCGCGTTGCGCAGGGTTTTGCGCCGCTGCGAGAACGCCGCTGCGACCACGGCCGCGTAGGTGGGCGCGAGGGTGAAGGCGGGCTCGGTGCGCACCGTGAGTCGCGCGACGGCCGACCACACTTTAGGCGCCGGACGAAAGGCTCCCGGGCCGACATCGAACAAATGTTCGGTGGCGACCCAAGGCGCGAGCATCACCGTGAGACGGCCGTAGGCGTCGCTGCCGGGCGCGGCGCAGATGCGTTCGATGACTTCCCGCTGCAACATGATGTGCAGGTCCTGCAACACGCTCGGCGTCGTGAGCAAGTGGAACAGCAACGGCGTCGAGACGTTGTAGGGCAGGTTGCCGACGACGCGCAGTTTTCGACCGCGCGTCGCGGCGAGCGCCGCGAAATCGAAGCGTAGTGCATCGCCCTCGTGCAACACCAAGCCGCGTGGGACGAGCGTCGCGCGCAACTCGGCCGCGAGGTCGCGATCGATTTCGACTGCGTCTAGCGAACCGCTCGCGCGCGAGTCTGCAGCCGCAGTGACCACGGCATCGAGCAGCGGCCGCGTGAGCACGCCGTGTCCGGGGCCGATTTCGACGAGCGCATCGTCCGCTCGCGGATCGATCGCCTCGACGATGTGCGCGATGACCCCTGCGTCGTGCAGAAAATTTTGACCGAAACGTTTGCGGGCGAAGACCACGGTCGTGATCAAAGATCGCGACGCCGCACGAGATCGACCGCGAGTGCGACCGCCGCTGCGAGACTGCCGACGTCGGCGCGCCCGGTGCCGGCAAGATCGAGCGCGGTGCCGTGATCGACCGAGGTGCGCAGCACCGGCAGTCCGAGCGTGACGTTGACGGCGTGACCGAAGCCCGCGTGCTTCAGGGTCGGCAGTCCTTGATCGTGATACATCGCGAGCACGGCGTCGCAACGCGCAAGTTCACGTGGCACGAATGCAGTATCGGCGGGCAGCGGACCGAACGCGTCGATACCGCGGGCGCGAGCGGCGGCGATCGCGGGCGCGATGATGCCGTCGTCTTCGCTGCCTAGGTGACCGCCTTCGCCGGCGTGTGGATTCAATCCCAGCACGGCGATACGCGGCGCAGCGATCCCGAATTTTTTGATCAGATCGTCGTGCAACACGCCGATCACCGCTTCGATCTCGGGCTGCGAGAGTGCGTCGGGCACGCGTCGCAGCGGCAAGTGAGTGGTGACGAGTGCGACGCGCAACGTGCCGGCGACCAACAACATCACCGGTCGCGCGCAGCCGGTCCGTTCGGCGAGATATTCGGTGTGACCCGTGAAGGCGAGACCGGTGTCGGCGATCACGCCCTTGTGCACCGGTGCCGTGACCATGGCATCGAAGCGGCCGGCGGCGAGACCTGCGAGCGCGGCTTCGAGCAATTCGATCACGTATGGTGAGTTCTTCGAATCGAGTATGCCGGCCCGTGCCGGTGCACGGAGCGCGTAATGTTCGACGGCGGCGGTGCACGGCAGGCCGATCGCTGCGGCGCGACTTGCGAGCAGTTCACGATCGCCGAGCACGACGAAGTCGCAATCTGCGATCCCGCCGGCGGCCAGTTGTACGCAGAGTTCGGGGCCGACGCCCGCAGGCTCGCCCGAGGTGATCGCGATCCGCGGGCGGTCAGCTCTTGATGTCGACATACGCCTCGTCACGCAGCCGGCGCAGCCAGAGCTCGGTCTCTTCGTCCGCTTTGCTCTCGCGCAACTGCATGAAGGCGCGTTGCCGTCGCAGTTCGTCGGTGCTGTCGAACTGGCGACGACCGAGCACTTGCACGATGTGCCAACCGAACTGCGTTCGGAACGGCTCGCTGATTTCGTTGACTGCGAGTGCGTCCATCGCCTTGTCGAACTCGGGCACGAAAGTGCCGGGTGCGGTCCAACCGAGATCGCCACCTTCGGCCGCCGAACCCGGATCTTCCGACAACGTCTTGGCGAGCGGGCCGAATTCCTCACCTTTGACGATGCGCTCGCGCACGTTGCGCAGGCGCTGTGCCACGGTCGCGTCGTCTTGGATTTCGGTCGGTTTCAAAAGTATGTGACGGGCGTGCGTCTGTTGCACCACGACTTGTTGATCGTTGCCACGCACCTCGTTCAGTCGGACGATGTGGTAGCCCGAGGGTGTGCGCAGCGGTGCGCTCGTTTCACCCGGTTTCAAAGGCACCACGAGATCGGCGAGCACGGTCGGAATCTCAGGACCTTTGCGCCAGCCGAGCTTGCCGCCTTCAAGAGCGGTCTGGCTGTTGGAGTAGGCGATGGCGAGTTTCGCGAAATCTTCGCCGCGTCGCGCTCGCTCGCTCACGTCTTGCGCGCGCTTGGCCGCTTCCTCGAGTTGTTGCGGCGTGGGATCTTGCGGCACCGCGATCAAAATATGCGAGATGTCGTATTCGTTTAGTTCGGACGGCCGCGACTTTTGACGTTCGAGAAATTGCTCGAGTTCGCGCGGCGAGACGTTGATGCGTTGGATGACGTCGCGTTGGCGCAGCACCTGCAGCGTCATCTCGCGACGCACGCTTTCGCGGTAGCTTGCGTATTCGATGCCTTGTTGTGCGAGCGCGGCGGGCAGTTGATTGAGTTGCAGGTTGTTACGACCGGCGACGTCCGCGAGCGCTTGGTTGAGTTGTTCGTCGTTAATGCGGATGCCGCCCTTGGCGGCGCGCTGCATCTGGATTTCTTGCAACACGAGGCGCTCGAGCACTTGTTGGCGCAGCACCGACTGCGGTGGCAGTTCCTGGCCGGCCTGCTTCAGGCGCTGCACCACCGATTCGATCTGATCGTCCAATTCGCTTTGCAGAACCACGCCCTCGTTGACCACGGCGGCGACGCGATCGAGCATCGTGCCTTTGTCGGAGAGCGTGCGGGTTTGCGCCTGCAGACTGGTCGCGAAGGTCGCGAGGAGCAGGCAAAAGAGCGGACGGAGATGAGTCATTGATCGGTCTCGAAGCAAAGGAAAATCAGCGGCTTGCGCCTCGCGAGTATCCACGAATCGCCTGTTCGAGGAAAGCGTCGGCCGGACTTCCGACACTTGCGAGACCATTGAGTTCCAACTGTAGATAGATGCCGGTGTCGCGACTGCCGGTGCGGGTCGAGACATAGCGGCGACCGACCAAGCGCAGTCGCCAACAACAGGCCTTGAATTCGAGTCCGGCGAACCGGTCGAGTGCGTTTTTTTCGTTGAGATCGTAGACCACGCGCGCGAAGGCGTTGAACTGCCGACCGAGCGGCCAGACCCCCGACAGTTCGCTCTGCTCGAGTTTGCCGCGTTGTTGCCGGTAGGCGAAGTTGAGCGCGCGGTCGGCATCGGGGCGGTAGCGCAAGCGCACGTGCGTGCGTTGCGATTCGCGTTGTTGCGGATTCCACTGCAAACCGAAGTCGACGTTCCAATCGGCCCAAGCCGATACGCCGAGTTGCGCGACCAGATCGGATTTCGCACGCGTCGCTTGTGGCTCGTCCGGCAAACGCACGCGCGGCGTCTCGAAATAAAAAGTTTGTCCGAGCGTCGCACTCAAAAGTCTGCGGCCGCTGTCGCGTGCGTAGATCTGCGAGGTGAAGCCGACGCTCGCTTGGTTCGCATCCGAGACGCGATCGGCACCGATGTAGCGATTGCTGCGAAAGAGTTGGACGAAATCGAGGTCGGGCACCAGCGTATCGAACACGGGCAAAGAGTCCTGTGCGCGATAGGGTGTCCAAAGATAGAGCAGGCGCGGCTCGAGCGTGACGCGCAGCGTCGAGTCGGGCGGTGCGCGCTCGAGCAAAAGCCCCGCGTCGAACGACGCGTAGGGCAGCGAGCGCGACGGTGTTTTCGCGCCCGGCGTATCGCGCAGCGCATATTGCGTATAACGCAGCCCCGCGCTTGGCCGGAGATAAAAGCCGGGTTGCAGATAATCGAGCGTCACCGATGGCGCGACATCGGCGCGCCAACCACGCACACCGCTGCTGCGATCGAAATTCGCGAACTCTCCGGCGAGCGCGTATTGCCATTCACCGCTACCGCCGGCGCGCAGACGTCCGTCGAGCGTCAAGCGTGGCAGGCTCGAATACGGGCGGTCGAGTTCGGCGAGACTGCGATCGATGGTTTGAAATTGTTCGAACTCACCGCGTAAACGCCAAGTGTCGTCGCGATATTGCAGCGCGGCGACGCGACGCAGGAACGTCGTACTCGAGCCCTGCGTGTCGCGTGCGAAATCTTCAAAGTATTGGCTGTCGCTCACCGATTGCGCATCGAGATCGAACCGCCAGCCGGCCGGTAATTCGCTGCGGTGTTCGACTTGCAGCCAATTGCGATCGTTGCGCGTCAGCCGATCCGAGGGCAAATAGGCGAGGTGTATGCTGCCTGCATGGTGCGTAGTCAGGTAGCGAAACTTCGCATCGAGATCGAGGCCGCGGCGACTAAACAACATCGGCTGTAACAACAAGTCGTAGTTCGGCGCCAGATCGAAATAATACGGGGCAGCGAACTGCACGCCGCTGCGCGTGCTGTGACCGAGATTTGGGAACAAAAAGCCGCTCATACGCTGCGCGCCGAGCGGAAACGAGAGATAGGGCAAACGCAGGATCGGTACGCCGAGAAACTCGATCGCCGCGTCGCGGCCCGTGCCGATGCGACGGCGCGTGTCGAGATCGAGGTTGCGCGCGCGGATGCGCCACGCGGGTTCATCGGCCGGGCAGGTGCTGAACCAAACATCCGACAGTCGTAGATGACCGTCGAGATCGAGCGCGAGCGAGCGCGCCGCGCCGCGCGACGGCTGCTGCGGTAGCTCGAATTCCGCAGCCTCGAAATCACTGCCGCGCGCCGGGTCGTAACGTCCGGAGCCGCCGCGCGCACGGACCACCGGATCGCGATAACTCACCGCGCCGCGCACCGCGAAACTGCGGCTGCGCGAATCGTAGGCGACGTCGTCGGCGGTCAGTTCGCGCTCGCCTTGCACGATGCGCACCGCGCCGCGTAGCGCCGCATCACCGCTCAACTCCAGCGTCGCGCCGTCGGTGGTCACTTCGATCGGGGCCGCGGCGCGCGCCGCGTCGAGGGCGGGCGTCGCGGGTGCGAGATTCGGTGTCGGGACGATTTGTGCGGCGCGTTCGGCCGAGGGCGCCGGGCAGCGATAGGTCTGCGGCTCGGCCGCATGCGCATCGAGCGCACCGGCGATGAGCCAGGCGACGACCCCGGCGAAAATGCGGTGCGACGACGGCATGGAGGCCGCCATTATAATGGCGCCCCTTTGCTG
>Ga0214917_10005168_pt1 | contig 14073 bp, 13 predicted proteins | sample LL_1208_BB_MetaG_FD_177983 | JGI IMG/M metagenome (GOLD analysis project Ga0214917, IMG submission 177983) | Freshwater microbial communities from Lake Lanier, Atlanta, Georgia, United States - LL_1208_BB | ecosystem: Environmental > Aquatic > Freshwater > Lake | place: USA: Georgia | collected... | reverse complement strand
CCTCAGAACCAAAACCTTCACTTTTCCAAGGAATTTGAGAAAAAGAGCAAGACCAGGCTTTCTCTTGAAAGAAAGGGAATCTTGCTTCAACAAATTGACGATCAAACTTGGCATTATGCGCGATAATTAGTGAAACATCTCTGACCAGGTCTTCAATTTCAGCGCTGATAAAACTCTTTCCTCGTACCATTTCATCGGTAATGCCATGAATTTTAGTTGATGTTGCAGGAATAGGCATACCGGGATCTGCAAGTTCACTGTAAGTTTCAAGAACACGATAGGCTTGACCGGTGCTTGGGCAGTATTCAACAATTACAATTCCTAGCTCAATGATTTGATCTGTTAGTGCGTTAGTTCCTGTTGTTTCTACATCTAAGATGGCTGCTTTTAACAAAGAAGTGGGAGAGGGTGCTTGGCTATAAGCTACTCGCGGACTAAAAGGTGCTACTACTTTGTAGTCCTGGGTTTTAAGCCAGGCAATAACCGATTCTAAATCAAAGGGTTCAGCATCTTGTTTCATAACACAGTATATTCTTTAAGAGTTCACCGCTTCTTTTAACTCTTTACCAGCTTTAAAAGTTGGACGATTGCTAGCTGCAACATTAATCTCTTCTCCAGTGCGTGGATTACGAGCTTTGCGTGCTGCACTTTTTTGTACTTTAAAACTTCCGAACCCAACAAATCGAGCTTCTTGATTTTTTTTCAATCCTGAAACTATTCCGCTAAATACGGCATCGATGGCCAGAGCAGCATCTTTTTTTGTTAATTTTGCCGCATCGGCAACGAAATCAATCAAATCTTGTTTGTTCATAATTTTTCTCCTGTTTTTAATTAAACTCTTCAGTCCGCTAATCAAGGTGGACAGATATTATGTCTTGTATAGCGTATTTTTAGAAAAAGTTATATTCACTAAGGAAAAGACATTTAGGTGAGCTCTGCCAGCTTTTATTTTAAAGAAGGGCAACGCTTTATGAAATTATGATTGGGATAAAAACTCCTTATAGGCAATAGGACACTCAATAATAAGAGGTTTCTTCTTGTCATGTAAGTGATATTAATCTGCCAAACCTGATGGGGTTTGTTAATCTCCATGCCTTTCTAAATGCTATTTATCGCTTGGCTTTCGTTTATGCTTTAAAATGATTAGCAAATTTTATGCACCAGTCACGGACAGTTTCATGATGCAGAATAACGCCTCGAAATGCTAGCTATTCCTAGACATCGCGATAACTATGGTTAAATCGATTGTATAGCCATACAGCCTGGCCGATGATTGAAAGAGGGAAACGATAACGTTTCAGTTTCTGATCTAACTGCAATAGAAAATTGATACTGTGTCTACCTGCTATGTTCTATGTTCTATTATAATCAAAACCCAAGTTGACGGTGCCCTAAAAAATCAACAAAATAAGCAGGTGAAAATTGTAGATTTTTTCACTTAATAAGATGCGTTTAAAGAAACTCCATACAGGAATTGACACAAGAATCAGAGCGAAAGCCTCTCAAAATTTCCTAAAAAAATAATCACCAAAAATCATACCTCGAAGAAGTGGGGGATGTTGCCCATTCCTTAACACTGAGCCGTGCGACACGAAGTTGCCGATAAGAGCTGTCTCAACACGGCAGGTAGCCATGGATGAGACCACCGATGCTGCTCGGTGAATCTACATCTCTGAATAAAGAGCGAGATGGACAATGCAGCGAAGCACATGATTTTATGTGTGGGAATCGATGTGCGAGCTGAGATTCCTCCTGGTAGCCAAAACCAGGTGAGCGCTAGATAACGGATATGTCGAAGATATCTAAACCTGCGTCAAAAGATCGAAATGTGTAAACAGAGGAAAAGGCTGATACCTCTGATGGAAGTAAGCTAAGGAGCTGGGCCTAACCTCCTTCGCAGCTAACAACTCTTCCCGGTCTCTAGTGGGCGACTAAGTCCGTAATGCTCTTGCGGCGGAACGTGGCAAGCTAATTGGGTTCCAGCTTAAAATCTGGACAGCGAATCGTAAGAAACGCCTATGACTCAGTTGGTATGGGATGTTCGAGAAAGCGAATGCCAAGCTGTAATCGCTTGGATACGGGTTGTAACATCACCCGGCACGAAAGTGAGCCCACTTTGAACAGGTGTTAAATGGTGAGAAAGTTTGGAGAATTGAATTGATGAGGAAACGCAAATGACAGGGATTCTATCCACTGGTGCAGCTTCAGCAAAACCTAACATCATCTGGTCAGAACTAGACTGGAAGGAATTAGAAGGAACTGTCTTTCGACTCCAAATGCGTATCGCTAAGGCAGAAAGGGAAGAGAAGCGAGGTAGAGTGAAAGCTTTGCAACGTCTCTTAACCACCTCGTTTGCTGCTAAATGTTTGGCAGTTAAACGAGTTACAAGTAGTTCAGGCTCTAAAACGCCTGGAGTTGATGGTAAAATTTGGCGAACCGATCAACAGAAAATACAAGGAGTCCTCGCCCTCAAACGTTGTGGTTACAAACCCCAACCGTTGAGGAGGATTTACATCCCTAAGAAACTAGGAACGCATGAGCTGCGGCCTCTCTCGATTCCAACCATGATGGATAGGGCTCAACAGGCACTTTATCTGTTGTCACTTGAACCTATTGTGGAAGAACGAGCTGACCCAAATGCTTATGGGTTTAGGCTGAAACGCTCGACACATGACGCACGCGAACAATGCTTCAATGTGCTGTGTCGCGCAAACTCAGCAGCCTGGGTAATCGAAGGTGATATTAAATCCTGTTATGATAGGATCAATCATGAATATCTACTTCAAGAAATCCCGATGGATAAAGTTATCCTAAGGAAATTTCTAAACAGTGGATTCATGGAAAATAATCAACTCTACCCAACAACAGCCGGAACTCCTCAAGGGGGTGTAATTTCACCAGCTCTTGCGGTTTTGGCCTTATCTGGTCTAGAACGACTTGTGCGTAGCACTAAGGACAGGCAACAGAAGCTTGAGAAGATCCATATGATCTCCTACGCTGATGACTTTGTCGTAACTGCTGCAAGCAAAGAGCTCCTAGAATATAGGGTCAAGCCGATACTGGAAGAGGCTTTAGCCAAGGTGGGGCTTGAGTTATCTCCTACAAAAACGAAGATCACTCGCATTTATGATGGATTTGATTTTCTTGGCTTCAATGTACGCAAGTATAGGAATGGAAAGCTCTTGATCAAGCCAGCAAAGGCAAACGTCAAAAGGTTTCTCCAAGAAATCAGAACTATCATTAAAAAGGGTGTGGCACTGCCAACCGAACAGTTAATCCACACGGTAAATTCACACTTAACCGGATGGGTTAATTATTACCGGAGCTCGGTGTCATCCGAAGTATTTGCCAAGATCGATCAAGAAATAGTGCAAGCCTTATTGCGCTGGGGTTATAAACGCCATGCCCGTAAAGGTAAGTGCTGGATTGTAAGAAAATATTTTACAATCTTGAAGGGAGACAACTGGAGGTTCCACTGTATAACTAAAGATAAAGTGGGCAACAAAAAGCCATTATATCTGAAGAAAGCCAGCGATACCAAGATTCGTCGCCATGTCAAAATTAAAAGCGAAGCAACACCTTTTAATCCGAGCTATAAAGAATATTTTAAAGCTCGAGAAACAGAGAGAAAGCAACGCAATGCTATCAGTAACTACAGTAATACTGCTGGGTTGAGGATCATTCAACCTTATTAATGCCCGAGCCCGGTGCCGTGAAAGTGGCACGCCGGGTTCCTCGAGGGCTGACCCCAAAGTAATTTGGGGTCGGCTACTCTACTCCTGGAAATGTTGATGACCGTAAACCTATTCGAAAAATGACAACAAACCTTGTCGGATTACTCTTTGGCGACAAAGGCTATATTGATCAAAATTTATTTCATGATTTGCATGAAAATGAGTTGAAATTGGTGACTGGCATTAAGAAAAACATGCAGAATAAACTGATGCTTCTCCAGGAAAAAATATTGTTACGCAAGCGTTCAATTATCGAAACAGTGAATGGTGTTCTAAAGGAAGATTTTCAACTTTCTCATACACGTCACCGCTCCTTCATTAATGGCTTTATTCATATCTTTTCAACCCTCGTCGCCTATGTCTTTAAATCTAATAAACCTGCCATCAAACTTCATAACCTATTCCCGAACTGAGGTTAACAATATTGCTCTGATTTGCTTCTTCAGACAAAAGAGATGCAATGATATGTTGCATATTCTCGTCTTCATCTCTTATAAGCCTTTCATTAAAGGCGGCTGTTGGCTTAATTAAGCAGCCATCAAACTCTTCTGGTTCACTAAAAGAAATCATGGAATTTGTTTTGGAACCTAAACTTCGATAGCGTGGCCCATACAGTTTATCAATCACGTGCAAGAATAAGAAGTTGAGTTGATTCGCACCCTCTGTGTCTGTTGCTAAAATGTCTGGTCTTATAATTGAAGTATTATTATAGAATAAATCAAATAGAAAGTGGCTTTCATGCATATTGGCCCCAATAAGCAGGCAATTAATTGGCACATGATTCGCGATCAATGAATAAGACACCACACCTTTTTCAAGCCCAAAATATTTAAGTGCAAACCTTGCTAGTAAAACTTCACGTTCAGTTCGCATCTTCTGTCCATCTGCAGATGCTAACAACAAATCATCCATCAAGTTCCAGGACTTGAAAATAGCTAATTTTGATATAGTGTTGCTAATCAGATCGTTGGAAGCCCTAAGTGTTGATAAGCGAATATAGTTTTTGTCGGCATTTCTCAAATCACTTTGATCAAGGTCGCACAAGAGGAACATCTTATCGATGCCAAGGTTCGTGCCATTTGCTACAAGTGTTGCAGAAATTGCCATTTCGTCCATTTTTGATTTGGCATAATGCGGCTTAATATGAGTAAACTCATTCAAAAAACCAGTGCGTTCATTAACCACTTGCAGAAGGTGCGTAATGCTAATGTTAGGTAAGGTCGAATAAAATGGATTAGTAATTTCTTTGTTTTTTCGCGTATATGGTAATGTCCAGTCTTCCTGGCCATCCTTATCTTTTTTGATTTTGACGTATTGATTGCGTCCGCTTCTTATATCTTCGTTAAGATTCCTAATCTGCTGATCTAAAGGTTTAACTTGCGTTTCAATAAAATCATCTAACCCCGAATTCAAAAAGCCATTATTCAAATTTTTAATAATAGCAATTTTTTTATCCTGCCAGTTTGGTACAAGCTCATCGGTTAAACTGTTGTAGCGCGTGCTATTTGTGACATAGAGTGCCGATTTGTTAATAAGCAAGGCAATACGATGGTAACAGTCATACTCGTAACGGCAAGGATGAATGATTTTATCAGTTTCATCGTAAATAAATTTCTTACTCGTAGATGATATAAATTCTTTGGGAAAATTATCGAACTTCACCTGTGATAATGGAATCCCATTATTCAAAGTGTTTTTCAAAAAAATATGAGCATTTTGAAGCTCTACATGCTGATCGCCATTTAATGTTAGTACTTTAATTAATAATCGTAAGGGTTGCGTGTATGTTGCGGCCAACGCATCTACAGCAAGCCAATGAAATTGATTACGATAATCTCTTTGGGTAGTCTCATTTCCCAAGGCAAGCACAATTTGGTCAATTTTATCTGGTGGTAAAAAATTATGGACTTGCTTTTTAATCTTACAAAACGCTTGAGTGTCATCGACGCTAGAATCATTGTAAAAACGCAGAGCTTTAGCAATTTTCCAATTTTGATCTCCCGGTTTAAGCAAATCTGCCACCAACAGCTCTTGTGCTTTTTCCTCAACCTCTGTTTTGTATTTGTTGCTGCTATAAATCAACATCGTTGCCAGGTTGTCCATCATCAAACGGTAACGCTTGTACACAAAACATAAAAGCCATAAGCAGCTTTGATTTTCATCTAAACGATTCAAACCCTGAACTGTATAATGTTCGACAAGGCTTGCGTAATAATCTAGAGCAGTTTTAGAAAGATTGAGCATTGGAAAAACACGATCTGCAATTTGGTACAAAGGCAATAACCGTTCAAAGTTGCTAACTTCTTTGCGAACTGCGCTCAGTCTAAAATTTTTTGGATGTTTTTTAAGACAAGTAATTGCATAAAATGGCTCAGATTCTTCAAGTAGGCTCAATAATAATTCATGTTCAAGAGGTTGCATGTTAGAGGTAATCGTTGAATAAAGCCGTTCATTTTCATGAGCAAGTGCTCTTGAGATAATCTGTTCTTGAAATGTAGTGTAGCCGGGTATCGTGATTTTGTTATTTTTTAGGAAATCAAATAACCCGCGAAATAGAAAAAGTGGTTCATTAGAAATGCGGCATAAAGACTTTGATTTTTCTAGCAAAAGAGGAATATGACTTGAAGGATTGAACAGCGTCATTCTCATAAATTGCAGGATAGCCTGTTGATTGCGATATCTTTGGGTCCTACTTACAGTTTTTGCGCGTAGTTTTTCTCCTGAATAAAAGCGATTAAGAACATACGCGGCATCTTCCTTAACATCTTCCAGTGTAAAATTAAAAAATTGATGCTTTGCTTTAAAATACCCCAACTGAATAATAAGATCGATCGAACTTGCAATTGAATTTTTGGATTCTAAAAGGACTTGCTCTTCTGTATTGAGCTCAAACCAAATCTGACGCTCATCATCGTTAAACGCTGGTATCGCAAATAAATCATCTATTTCATTTTCAGGAAGAATACGAATGCGTTTTGTGGGTGCAAAATTTAGCATAATTTTACACGTAATTCACTTTAATCTTGCTTTATAGCACGGTAATAAACCGATCGAGTAATGCCAACCATTTCACAGATTTGGGTAACAGAAAAAGCATCATTAGCGCAAAATGACGCGAGTAATTCTTTTTTATCAGGTGTTAGGGCTCGAGGTCTGCCACCCTTTCTACCCTTTGCGTGAGCAGCATCAACTCCTGCCTTAACGCGCTCTATAATCAGCGCGCGCTCCATTTCAGAAAAAGCAGCACACATACTAAACAAGACCATCCCAAGTGGAGTTGTGGTATCGATGTTGTTTTCAAGGGCTACAAAATTCACCTGCTTTTCTTTAAACTCATTGATGAGGGTTACAAGCTTAAGCATACGCCGACCCAGACGATCTAAGCGAACGACACAGACTGTATCGCCAGGTCTAAGTTTGCTAATCAGCAAATTTAATTCCTTACGATCCTCTTTTACTCCAGAAACCTTTTCTTGAAATATTTCATCGCAACCAACAGCCTTTAGCTTTTGGATTTGAATCTCAAGACTTTGATCATTTTTTGAGACACGAGCGTAACCGAATTTCATAAAGGTCTTCCAATATGTTCCAAAAATCATTTTTAAGAGACTTTCGGCACAAAATTAATTGGTACTAGTTTTGAAATGGATTTTTGCCATTTTTGACTATAAATACAAGCAAAAAACTAACCATTCCAAAAACACTTGTTTTTGGAACCCATTAATAGCTCGTTTTATGATAATAAGAACTTTTACTAAAATGGTGATTAAAATATTTTACTTACTGTTAATCACTTTGATGCTAGAATGGAAATCATAGCAATTATTAAGCAAGAACAATATCTAATGTTATTGAGAGCTAAAATATCAAAAGGTGGGAAAATTTCTATACCTTCTCTTTATCGTAAAATGCTTCATTTTAAGGATGGCGAGGAAGTTGTCTTAGATATGAAAAATGATACACTGGTTATTTCTTCTTTAAGATGTGTTTTAGAAAAATCCCGTCAACTGATTAATCAGTACCATTATAATAATGAAAGTTTAGTTGATAAATTGATAGCTGAACGCAGAGAAGAGGCTAAAGATGAGTAAAGTTATTCTCGATGCGTCTGCGTTACTTGCCCTTCTCAAAAATGAGCCAGGTGCCGATAAAGTCGAACCTTTGTTGGGGCAGATTGTCATGTCTAGCATCAACGTTTCGGAAACAGCCAGTATTTTGTTAGAATCAGAAATGAATTCCCAGGAAGTGCGAGAGTGCCTCTTGCCACTTATCTCTGAGATTGTTTCCTTTGATGAAGAACAAGCTTTCCTTGCGGCTGAACTTAGAAAACACACAAAAAACCAAGGCTTATCTTTAGGAGACAGAGCGTGCATCTCTTTGGGCATGAAGATGAACCTTCCCGTTTATACGGCCGACAGAGTATGGCAAAATCTTCAGTTGAATAATCTTGAAATTAAGCTTATCCGATAACCAGTTAGATAATAATTTTTACATAGAGCAGATAAAGTTATTAATAAAATTCACTGAATTTTTTTGAAATTATAACTCAAAAGGAACATATCGGGGCGCTTCTCAATTAACCCCAAAAAGCTTATGAGATTGATATTCAATCATGGAAAGACAGAAGAACTTGGGGCACCTCAACGGAACTCAATAAAAGCGACAAAATGACCATTTAATCAAGCAATTCTGCCGTGTTTCCGGCTTTATAAAAAAGTATCTCCCTTTCCCCTAAAATAGCTTAAATGATTAATGTCAATTATAATTTCCTCTGACGACAATTAAAAATCCCCTTTTTTTAAGTGTAAAAATTATGCATCAGTTTCTCCTTCTTCTTGTTGTTTTTTAAGTTTTGCTTTTGCAATTCGGTAGCTCTCTCCATTCAATTCTATAATTACTGAATGATGCACAAGTCGATCAATTACTGCAGCTGTTGTCATTTCATCTTTAAATAAAGATGACCATTTTCCAAACGGCAAATTACTGCTGATTAACGTGCTTCTCATCTCATATCTTTCCGATAATAACTGGAACAACACATCCGTCTCCGTTCTTTCAAACGGAATGTAAGAAATATCATCAATTAAAAGAACTTCGTACCTATCAAGCCTTTGAATCAATTGTTTAAGTTTCAAGTCTTGCTTGGCCTGTAAAAGTTGTTGCACTAAGTTCGCTGCATTTGTGTAATAAACTCTGCGTCCTTGCAAACACCATTCACGTGCTAAAGCTATACTTAAGTGGGTTTTCCCTGTACCTGGATTCCCAAAGATGAGCACGTTATCAAACCTATCAATAAATTCCCCTTTTGCTAATGTTTGCAGCAGTGTTTGCGATAACCCCGGAATTCTTTTGGTATCAAAGTCACATAAGTGCTTGTTTCTTGGTAGCTTTGCTTCCTTTAGTAACGCTTTGATACGCTGACTTCTACGATGCTCAACTTCCTCTGCAGCTAATATACTTAGGTAATCAACATGACTCTTTTTCTGACTTTCACAAAGGATGGCAACTTCATCAAAACGTTTGATAAATGTTGGGAGCAATAACTGGCGCAATTGCTGCTGTAGAGAATCTGTGGTCATTGGCAACCTCCAAAGCTATGTAAGCTATCATACGCAGCTAAATTAGGAGCTAAAATTGTTGTTTCAACACAAGGTCTTTTTGCTACTTGCAGATACCCAGATATCGTCTCTTCATCTGGTAGTATTTGGGATCCTTGAGCAAGATGTAATGCTGCAACCACTTGAGACTCTCCATAGCATTTTGCAAGATGCAAAATCTTCAAATAACTTTTATGACCCGTCTCTGGCTTAACTTGGATTAACTGGTCATAAACAATCCTAAAAATTGGCTGAGGAAAAAGCTGAGCACGATATTGATACTGAGCAAATGCCCCAGGTTTTCTGATCAAACTATCAATGATGTGGCGATAGTCAATACGTACACCTTCGTTTATACGAGGCATCGTTATCAATAACTTTTGACCATAATAGAGTTCAACAGTGTCTGGGTACACTTGCACTTTCAATGTATAAGAAATAAGACGTGAAGGAACTGAGTAAGTGCATCCCAGTACTTGTATCGTGCTAGAAGGACTAACTCTAGCCGTAAAGGTAATCGGATCTCTCCAGCCTCGATCAGGTAAGGCTTGTAAATAAGGAAGTTCTTCTTTTAATTTCTCTTGACGTTGAAGGTTGCGACGTTCCTTAATCGTGGTCAGGAAGGCTTCATAATCAGCAAGATCTGCAAAATCACGTGACCCACGCAGCAGCAAATGTTGATTGACCGCGTTTTTAAAAAGATCATGACTTTTTTCTACTGAACCATTCTCATGACTTACCCCTGGATTATTACGACTAGGATTCACATCGTAATGATCCAAGAATTGCTGCCAACGTTCAGTGAAGGCGCGGCTACCTCCAGCTTTTTGCGTAGCAGCACTTAAATTATCAGTACGGTGTACAGGTAAAGTTCCTCCAAGCTCAAGAGTTGCTCGTGCAAATCCTTTGGTTAACGTTTCAAAGCTTTCGTTGTGGCAAATCATGATGCTTTCCCAACACGAATACGGCAACATAAAGTGAAATAAGCAATGAGAAAAAGGTTCACGGGCTATGGTTATATTAAGAGAATTCATCTCGGTCCAGTCTGATTGGCTTGATTGTCCTGGCTGGATATTTTGCAAGAACATCACAGCCTTTGATGCACCATGAAGTGTTAAGTAATCTCTAACTCTACGTTGCAAGGTGCGCAAATGAATATCGCTGTAACGATTTGGATAACGTTCCATCAAGTAGTACAAAACTGTTTTAGCTTGTAACTCTGGAGCTTGTTTCAATAGCTCTTCAATTTCTTGCCAGTGCTCAGCAAAAGGGTCACTTCGTGTTCGATGAGTCCTAGCTTTTTTGCATTCACTTGGGAGCTTTCCTAATTTTAAGTATTTGCGTGCTGTTTTAGGGCACATTCCAGCTTTGGCAGCGGCCGTTAATACGGGGTATTTATTTTTACAGTTCATAAATAATTTCACCTGTTGGTTGGTACATGTCATTTTTATCCAATTAAATGTTTGGAGATTGCATGTACAAATTAAACTTTTTAGGTCTATTTTTTAGGGGAACTTTTAATTGTCGTTACTGGTATTTCTAATTGTCGCTGATCAGTTGTCGATTTTTCTCACCTTTGTGCCGAGATTACAAACACAAAAGCACGATCTTTCCTTGAAAAGGATGGACTATTCAGAAAATTCTATGTTTACTCTTCAGGAAAAAGCTTTGAAATCACAAAAAGGATTACTCGTCTATAACCCAGAATACTTGGAAAATGTGCGTGTTTGAAAGAAAGATCAAAAACTATGAAAAACGTTATTACTTTCAGTAACAGCAAAGAAAAGGAAAAGAAGATGAAAGAAGGAATATTCATTGAAAGAGCAGGACAACCATCTCCCAATCGAGAAAGAGATCGCTTAAATAAGTGGCCAAGAATTGGAATTCGTTTAGAAAAAGTAATGGCAGTGATAGGGCATATGGAGGATCTTGCCCGATTACTGCGTGAAGATGAAGGGTATGCTGGTATGTATACAATAGAAGAACAGATTCAACGTGCCTCTGATAACTTGCGTTTTTCAATTCGTGCTTTTGAAAATATGCATGAGGTCAAGGTGGAAATCTTTACCCCTTACAGTCCTTTTGAGGACTATTCCGAAGCTTTTCTTCCTTACATTAAAAAACCTGAAGAAAACGCATAGCAAGAAAAATGGAAAAGATTATTGATCTAAAGGTAAAAACTTTATGACCTATAGCAAATTTGCAGGGTTTATTCTTATTACGATGAGAGCTTCGCTTGTAAATTCCCTAAAATTTTATCGTTACCTGTATAATCTACTAGTTGGGTTTTTTAAATTTGGGGTGCATGAAAAATTAACTAAGTAAAAAATCTAAAGTGCTCGTGCATAAATCAGCTCTAATCTTTTCAGTGGCCTGCCGCTCTCTATACGAAATAGGAGCCGGTGATTCTGGCCTATATAAATTGATAGATGAAAAAGTACTATACGTATAATGATTCCAGAAAAAAGGGCTGGAAAGAGACCAAAAATGTAAAACAATACATAACCTTAGAAAAAAGTAAAAATATAAGTGGTTAAATTTCAGAGCTTAGCATGCAGTGTGCAGGCCAAGATATCCTAGAAGCTTGTGTGCTCATAATACTAAAGCCAAGGTTGTGTCTTTTTGAGGAAAAATTAATAATATTTTTTCTTTATCTTAGTGCCAGTAGTTAAATGTCTTGAGTTTTTCTCCATTTATCATAAGCAGCATATTTAGCTTCCGCTTGTGTTGGAAAATACACTATATTTCCCTTGCTTCCTTTGAGGTAATCGCCATCATTAAAACGCACACAGTACCCTTCCATACCAAATGATTTTCCTGAAAAAACTTTTACAAGACTTTCAAAATCTGCTGGAATTTCATCAAAAAGAGCTTTAGTTTTTTTTCTTGAGTCAGACTGTTGTTCACTCATAATAGGTGCAATTCGTGTTTCAGATTTTCTTTTAGAAACACAAGGCATTTCAGGAGCTGTTGATGTAATTCTGGCAAATTCTGTTTCTTCAAAAGATTGAATTAATGCATGTGCTTCTGCTCCTCTTAGTGCTATGGACATTTCGAAGTTATTTGCATCATGATCAAGTTGAGATACGGCGGATAACCAATTGAAAGATCCTTCACAGATGAAATGATCAGCGATAAGAGTTTTTGCATGAAAGTTAGGGTAGGTGACATATGAAAAGTTGGGATAACGGTGGCATAAAGTGTCTAAATCAGAAAAAATACTCCTTTGCTCTTCCAGATTACGACTGCACGGATTAGGAAGTGTGATAAGTTTCATTTTTACGTCTCTTCGTCCAAGCTTATTGAACAAAGAATGTGTAAGAGTGCGGTGAAGCTTATGCTGCCTTATAAACGGGGAGAATAGAATAATACGTGTTTCTGCCTTTTCAAAAACTTCTTGTAAAAGTAGTTCATGAGCTTCGGGGGTTCTGGCTGTGTAAAGAAATTGTCCAGGGATAAACTGAGAGCATCCTGTAGAGAATGCATCACTGCTAGCCAAGAATTTTTCGATACCTGTTTCATTACCATGCTCCAAGCTTTGGTAAAAACGAATGCCTTGCCAAACCTGAGCAATAATACCTGATGTTATTTCACCGGTAAGAATGATAGTGCCATTAGAGGATTCCTCTCTAGAATCAGATAGCCAGTTATAAGATCCAATAGCGACTGTGCTGTTGTCCTTGATAATACATTTTGAGTGATTTGCATTCTCGTCAAATTTAGCACAACAAGATGCAACTGACTCTAAAGCAGCAAAGTCTTTGGATGAATACCAAGGTCGATTTTCATAGTAAATATAGATCGCAACACCTCTAGCAGCTGCGTCCATAATTACTTTTCCTAATTTTTCTTTCCCAAAAAGTCTCTTCGAAGAGACATTATAGGTGGAGATCATGATGGTGCGCGTTGCAGTTGCTAGGACTTCCTTTAAAAATGCCGTGTGTTCTGCATCAGAAACGAGCCTCCTTGCATGTAAATGGTTATCGATACCACTGGGGTTTTCCTCTTGAGAGGAAAGTAGCGTGAAAAAATTTAAGATAAGACCACATAGTAATATATAACGTGCCATGACCGCTCTTTAAAAAAGAAAAATATTTTTACATATAACAGATTTTACAATAAAGATCGTATGCATAAAATGCTGCATGCCACATCCAAAATCAAATCTGATTTATGAGAAAAATCATTTATTTTTCCCTCTTCACCTTTTTTTGCTAATAAAAACTATCTTCTGAAATTAGTCTAATTTGCAACGACTGTTCACACCCTAAAATGGGGGGTAGAGTAAAAAATAAGTCAATTTTCACTCTGAGCAACGAGACTAAATTTAATCCCATTAAGGCTCATGAGAATGTTTTTAGATTTAAGCTCTTCCCTTTCTATATCAACCGAAGATTCATAGAGTTTTTCTTGGAATAAAGCCATTAACTCTATAACATTTTTGGGAGCGTTATGTTGTTTGATCTTTTCTGATAAATCATTTTTAGTTGCAGGGAAACGAAGGCCTTTTGTGTATTCTTCAACGTTTAGTGTGCACAAGTTAATTTTTTTTCTTTTCTCATTCTTGTTAATATCGTTATGTTTTTCCTTGATAAACATCACATTACCCTAGATTTAATTAGTATCTTTAAATACTTCAAAAAACATTTTAAAAATACCTATGCAATAAAATAGTTTATTAAATAATTTATGCATGTGATGAGTGCGTTAAAAATCTGAGTCTTTTATTAAAAAATTAAAAT
>Ga0214917_10005167_pt1 | contig 14073 bp, 20 predicted proteins | sample LL_1208_BB_MetaG_FD_177983 | JGI IMG/M metagenome (GOLD analysis project Ga0214917, IMG submission 177983) | Freshwater microbial communities from Lake Lanier, Atlanta, Georgia, United States - LL_1208_BB | ecosystem: Environmental > Aquatic > Freshwater > Lake | place: USA: Georgia | collected... | reverse complement strand
TTCGTCGATATATACGCGAAACCCATGATTGACACGGATTCGGAAGAATTCGCCGAAGCGCAAAACGAATTGGGCAGGTCGGGAATGATCGGCCCTAGATTGGAAACACCCATTCGACCTTCGGCGTCTTTTGGGCCTGATGTTGCGGATTGGGCGAAACTATTTTTGGGTGTTGATCTCATGCCGTGGCAAGTTCGCGCACTAACCGGCCAATTGGCACATGATGAAAACCTTGATTTGATCCACAAGCAAAGTTTGGTTTCCGTGGCCCGGCAGTCGGGCAAAACCGTATGTGTTCAAGCCTTGATTGGTTGGTTTCTAACAGTCGAAGCAACACGGCGCGGCAAACCCCAAACCGTGATTTCCGTAGCCCACAACCTTTCATTGGCCACAGCTACTTTTCAAGCGTTGGCCCCAATCTTGAAAGACAAGTTCAACGCAAAGGTCAAATGGTCATTTCAAAGAACCGAACTAACAATGCCCGACGGTTCAAAATGGTTAGTCATGGCGGCAACACCGGCGGCCGGCCACGGCTATTCACCTTCGCTAGTTATTGCGGACGAAATTTGGGACATATCAAACGACGTCATCTTTAACGGTTTGATCCCGGCACAACGCGCGCAAAAATCACCTTTGTTTTCGGCATGGTCAACGGCCGGTTCGGAAGATTCAAAAGCAATGCTTAAACTTCGTGAACAGGGTTTGCGCGCTATCGACACCAACACGCCCGGCAAGTTGTACTTCGCGGAATGGTCACCGCCGCCCGGTGGGGAAAATGACCCGGCAACGTGGCACATGGCCAACCCGGCGTTGGGGCACACAATCAAATTTCAAGATCTCATTGCCGATTCACAAACACCCGACCGGGGCGCTTTCTATCGCGCATTTTTGAACCTTTGGATTTCTTCTAGCCAATCATGGATTTCACCCGGCTTGTTTGACAAGCTTCGAATCCCGGCAATTCCCGACGGCGGAATTCTTGCGTGCGATTCATCAATTGACGAACAGCAGTATTGCGGAACACGCGCCGTTCTCATGCCCGACGGCAAAGTTGGGGTGACCATTGCATTTGTTGTGGACACGTTGGCCGAAATGTGGCAAGAGATAGAAAAAGTTTACCCAACCCTTGAAACATTGGCATTGACGCCGGCATTGCATGACATGGCCCCTATGGAATACCGCAAAAAAGTAACGGTTGGTTATAAAGAACTATTGACCCACACGGCCGTTATTCGTTCAATGATGAACGAAGGCCGGCTAGTTCATACCGGGGAACAAATGCTTGCCGAACATATGAACCGCGCGGTTGGTGTTCGAACCCAACAAGGTTTTGTTCTCTCATCACAAAAAAGCCCCGGCCCAATCACGTTGGCGCGTTGCACTATTTGGGCGGCCGCGTTGGCTTCACGCCCCAAATGGAAAAACAAGCCGGCTATGGCAACGGGTGGGTAATCAACCCATATATTTATTTTTTGCCATTGTGTTTTGTTGTTGCAAATGCAATGATTGTTTCAAATGGCTATCTTTTCCAAAAAGGTCACCGCACCGGCGGTTAACGTTAGTGAAGTTCAGGCCGCGGCCGGTTCTTCACAGGTTGGGCAGTTCCTCACATATTCCGTCGGGGGATTAGAGGAACGCGCCCAATCAATCCCAACCGTCAACCGTGCCGTTGATCTCATGGCGTCAATGATCGGGTGCTTAGATTTACAGCAATACACCCTTCAATGGACAGGCGAAGAATACGAAGAAATTTATGTGCCCGGTGAATCATGGTGTTCGCAACCCGACCCACGCGTTACCCGTAACTTCATCATGGCCAACACCTTTCGGGATCTCTTCTATCACGGCCGCGCGTTTTGGGCGATAACTTCGCGCTATTCCAACAGCTTCCCGGCCACGTTTACATGGATCCCAACCGCGAATATTTCGACAATGGATCAATCCGGCCCCCAATGGTTCGGGCCTTCGGACAACATCATGTTCAACGGTATGCCAATGGATTCAACAAACGTTGTTCAATTCTTGTCACCAATACCCGGCTTCTTGTATCAGGGCGCGCGCGCTACAACCATTGCAATTCGGTTAGATCAGGCCGCGGAACGTTTCGCGTCAACAGAAATTGCCGCCGGCTACCTTCAACAAAAGGGTGGCGAACCCATGTCTGCCGAAGATTTGGGCGAACTTGCCGGCGCGTGGGCTAACGCCCGACGCCAAAACAGCATTGGCGCCTTAAACGAATTTGTCGAATGGCACGAATTCTCTAGTGATCCTTCCAAGCTTCAACTAGTCGAAGCGCGCGAATACAGCGCCCTAGAACTAGCGCGTTGCGCCAACATTCCGCCATATATGGTCGGGATTGGAACAACCGGCATGACATACAACAACGCGCAACAAGCTAGGCAAGATCTCTATTTGTTCGGCGCCAAACCATTTATTGATTGCATTCAAGAAACACTTTCAATGAACCAAATCTTGCCGCGCGGCCGCCACGTCAAATTTGATTTGGAAAGTTACCTTTCCGATAGTTTGATCATGCCCGACGTCATGGTTGAACCACCATCACCCAACGCGCCAACACCGGCGCCCAATCAACAGGACATGGCCGAATGATCCACTTAAAAGCAACGTTTGTTTCCATTGATTGCGCGGCAGATAACGCCGAAACACCAAAACGTTCAATAACCGGTTTGGCCGTTCCGTGGAATGTTGACGCCACGGTTTTAGGTGGTCAAGTTGTTAGGTTCCTTCCCGGTTCTCTTCCTGAGACAGGGCCGGCACCAAAACTTCTTGAAGAACACGCCGGGTTACCGATTGGTTTAGTTACCGAACGGGTTTCAACCGAAGAAGGAATGATGTTTACCGCAAAGCTTGCCGAAAACAACACGCGCGCAAATGACGCAATGGCCCTTTTAACTATGGGCGCTATTGACGCGGTTTCCGTAGGCGCAATTCCAACCCAATTCAAATATGACAAAAACGGAACAATGGTTGTTTCAAAAGCCGATTTTGTCGAAATCAGTCTTGTAACCGCCGGGGCATTTTCCGACGCCCGAATATATGACGTAGCGGCCACGGCCCAACGTACACAAGAAGGCGTTTGGGTAGAAGTACCCAATGAACAAGAAGAAGAAGAATCCACCTCAACCCCAACACCACCCACAGAAGAAAAGGAAATTCCAATGAGTGAATCACCCGAAGTTGTCGAGGCAACTACACCAACCCCAATTTTTGCAACAGCAAAACGCGAATTTGTTCTACCTTCCGCCGGCGAATGGTTGGCGGCACAATTACAAGGCGGATCAGTAGCGGCAGAATTTAACGCACGCATTCGCGCCGCCGCGCCAAATGTCACGACAAGTGACCTTGATGGATTGCTTCCGACCCCCATTGTTCCGCCCCTCTATTCGGGAATCCAGGGCTTGCGCCCTGTCGTTGATGCAATCGGCGCGCGTCAAATGCCACAAGGCGGAAAAGTGTTCATTATCCCGAAAGTAACCACGCATACAAGCATGGGCCAACAGGTAACACAAAACACCTCACTTACTGCCGGTCAATTCATTGTTGACGACATTCAAGTTACTAAAGGTATCTACGGCGGATATGTTGAATTATCCGAAGCTTCAATTGATTGGTCGGATCCCGAAGTTTTGAATGGCCTTCTTGAAGACATGGGCAAAAAATACGCCCTTTTCACCGACGACGTAGCGGCAGACGCGCTAGTTGCAGGCACCACACAGACAACCGGAAACGTTGCAACAACCGACCCTTCCGATTGGATTCAAAAAGTGTATGCATGCGCGAACACCATTCTTGCAAGCGGAAATTACCTACCGGATCACATTTTTGTATCCGGTGACGTTTTCGCACAGCTTGGTTCACTAAGCGACACCACAAAACGCCCATTGTTCCCGGAATTAGGGCCAATGAACGCATTTGGAACAATGACACCTTCAGGCCGCGAAGCTTCCGTTTTTGGTTTGCGTTTAGTAGTTGACACAAACTTTGCCGCAAAGACAACGATTGTTGGCGCGGCCGCTACCGGTGCATTCCGTTGTTATGAACAGCAGAAAGGCGCAATTGTCGCCGATATCGGTTCGGGTGCTTCAACACTTTCACGCACGGTTGCATGGCGCGGTTACTTTGCGCCAATCATGGTTGATGCAAATCAATTCATGAAAATTGCACAGGCTTAATTAGACCTAGCTAACGAAAGGGATATTGCAAAATGGCCGCGTTTACACTTACGCACACGCAACGCAAAGACAACGTGGCTATTTTGCAAACCCTTGAACCAACCGAAGTTGCGGTTGGTCAATCAATAACAATCACCGGCAACGCGGCCTTCAACGGCACCTATGTTGTTTATGACGTTCCCCAATACTTGTTTATGGGCGTTGACGAATACGGCGATTATCTTTTTGATTACGACGTAATCATTTTAAATCAACTATTAGTGAACCAATCCGGGACAGATTCGGAACGACAAGCCGCAACCGGCACGATTACGCACACCCAAACATGCACTTGGATTGTCAACCAAAACGTGTTGGATTTTTTGGGCATTGCAACAGCTACCGCAAATGACACGGCCTTTGTTACTGCTTGCACGGCGGCAAGTAACAGTTGGGGATTCCGTAAGCGCGTTGAGGCCGGATACCATGACGGGCTTACGAATTCACCAAACAGCGCCGCAACCCTTGCTTTAACAATCTATGCGGCAAGCCTTTATAGGCAACGTGGAAGTGTCGATTCCTTTCAATCGTTTGAATCAATGGGAATTGGCGCGCCAATTGGATCAATGGGCGAAATCATGCGGTTGCTAGGCGTTAACCGTAGTCAGGTCGCCTAATGGCCGCGACAGGTTTTTTAGCAGAATCGCAAGCCGCCCTTGCTTCGCGTTTAGCGGCGCTAGGAATTGTGACCGTGACCGATTCGCGCAATGCAAGACCAATGACGGTTTTAATTGAACCCCCATCTTTTACTTCCTTCACTTACAACGTTGCAAAAGTAACGTTCACATTGCGCGTATTGGCGGCACCACCCGGCAACCAAGACGCCGTGGATTACCTTTACACAACATGCGACACAATTATTGACACCCCAACCATTGATGTTTTGGAAGGCCGCCCAAGCTTGACAAACATTGGTGGACAAGAAATACCTTCCTATGATTTAACCGTAGCCGTGGCTACCCAACGGCGCTAAGAGAAAGACAAGAAATGGCAACCACCACTTTTCTAGGCAATGCAACAATCAACATTTCAGTAGGGGCAAGCCCGACCGTTTATGACGTTTCCGACCAATGCACAAAATGCGAAGTCATGGTTGGATACGATTATTTGGAATCAACCGCATTTGGCGACACCGGGCACCGCGCGGTTCAAGGCCTACAAACCGTATCTGTCAACATGGATTTGTTCCTTTCATACGGCGTCGGTGAAGTCGAAACAATGATGGCGGCAATTCAAACCGCCGGCAGTTGTTCAATGATTATTTCGCCTTCCGGAACTTCTGAAACGGCTTCAAACCCCGAATTTGTACTTTCTAATTTAACACTTGAAGCCAATCAGGGCATCATGTCAACGGTGGGCGAATTGGCCGTTGCTTCATTGTCGTTCACTAATGGAACTTGGGTTCGAGACATTACCCCCTGATTTAATCCCTTAACCGTGCAAAGGAAAAAATGAAATTATCTATAAATGTCAACATTGGTGAAAATGATTTTGTCGTTGAAACCAACTTATTTCACATAGTCCAATTAGAACGAAAATATAAAGTTAAAGCTTCTGATCTTGCAAACGGTATTTCAATTGAACAATTGGGATTCCTTGCCCATGAAGCTTCAAAAACGGGTGGGTTTCCGACACCGTTACAACTAGACGATTTTCTAAAGAAGCTTGTAAAACTTGAAGTTGTTGATAGCGATAACGCAAACCCCACCAACGGGGATCAATAAGCCGGTCATTGGCGGAAATCCTGATCGAAACCGGTTATTGGCCCCCGGAAATAAGTTTTACAATCCAAGATTTGAACACCGCAATTGATGTTCTTAATAAGCAAAGAAAGGCCCAAAAATGACTGTTTCAACAAACATTGAAATTGTCGGGCTAAAAGACGCGCTAAAGAACTTGAACAAACTTGAACCATCATTGCGGCGTGGAATCACTAAAGAATACAAAACCATTGTTGACCCGGTTATTCAGGAAGCAAAAGCAAACATTCCAAAAGAACCATTGTCGGGTTGGCGGTATTCATGGACAACCAAAAGCGGTTTCAAAATGTTGCCGTGGGATTCGAACAAGGCAACTAAACTTGTTAAGGCCGGCGTTTCGGGTAAAAAGGTTAAAGAATTTCAAGGCCGAAATAGCAACCTTGCCGTTTTCTTTATTCGTTGGTCGGGCATGGTTGACACCATTTTTGATATGGGCCGCAACGGCATTATGTCAAGAAACCTTTCCGCCAAATGGGGCAAACCGTCACGCGTCATGTGGCCGGCGTATGAAAAACACAAAAACGAAGTTGAAGACGCCGTTGAAGGATTGGCCTTCGAAGCAATGAAAACCGCCGACCGGCTTATGAAAGGCAAATAATCCGTGGCTATAACAATCCCAATCATCACCGAATTTGCCGGGGCAGGCATTGATAAAGCAATCAAAGAATTTCAACAGCTTGAAACCACCGGACAAAAAGCGCAATTCGCTATTAAGAAAGCCGCCGTTCCGGCCGCCGCCGCGTTAGTCGGTTTGGGCGCGGCCGCAATTAACTTTTCTAAAGCCGCAATAGAAGATATAGCCGCACAAGAACAATTGGCGCGCAACATTCGGGGCGTCACCAATGCTTCAGATGCGGCAATCAAAAAAAATGAAGATTTTATTTTTTCACTTTCAATGACGACCGCCACGGCAGACGACGAACTACGCCCGGCATTAGCCAAACTTGTCATTGGTACCGAAGATCTAGCACAAGCACAAGACGGCCTTCAATTAGCGTTGGACATTTCGGCAGGCACCGGCAAAGACCTTGCCACCGTTTCCGACGCCCTATCAAAAGCTTACGCCGGCAACGACAAAGGATTAAAAGCCTTAGATCCACGCATGAAATCACTTCTTAAGGCCGGAATTGACGTTGAAGGCGCCATGTCTATTTTGGCCGATACCTTTGGGGGAGACGCCGCCGCCGCCGCAAACACGGCCGAAGGCCGATTCAAAAAATTGGGCATTGGATTAAACGAAACTAAAGAAGCCATTGGCGCCGCCTTATTGCCGGCAATTGAAGCCGTTCTTCCTTTTTTGAACCAACTTGGACAATGGGCACAAGATCACACAACAACTTTTGTCACAATAGGCGCCGCAATAGCAACAATTGCCGTAGCAATTATTGCAATCAATACAGCAAATAAAATTTGGGCCGCTACAGCATTAGCAACAACCGCAATAAACGCGGCATTAGCAACATCATTTACTGCCCTACAAGTAGCTACCGGTGCAATTATCATTACAGCACTTATCGCGGCCGTCGTTGCACTTCAAGCCAAATTCAACATTCTTGGAAAATACTTTGAATTTTTGGGCGCGGTTGCTTCGGTTGTTTGGAGCGGAATTAAAATCGGGTTGCAATCGGTAGGCGATTTGGCAACAAGCATTTTTGGCGGCCTAAAAACAGGATTTGGCGCCGTTGTATCGGCAATTCGCGGTTATGTTGAAACGCTAGTTGGAATCTACAAAGGCTTATTCAATGGCATTGCTTCAGTATGGAACAACACCGTTGGCAAACTTTCTTTCAAAGTTCCCGATTGGGTGCCCGGATTAGGCGGAAAAGGTTTTGATGTTCCAAATATTCCCATGTTGGCCGACGGCGGCATTGTTACCGCCCCAACGGTTGCCATGATCGGCGAACGCGGCCCCGAAGCCGTAGTTCCCTTGCGCGGCCGCAATAGCGGCGCGCTAGGAAACACATTCAACATCACGATTCAAGGCGGCGACCCGAACGCCATTGTTGACGCGTTACGCCGCTATAACCGTTCTAACGGCCCATTGCCGGTCAGGGTTGCATAATGGCCGAACCGTCAATTTGGAAGGCAGAATTCAAACAGGGCGCGACTTGGTACGCCTTGCCTAGTGTCACGGCCGTTTCAATCTTTCGTGGCCGTCAATTACAGATTGACGATTATTCAATTGAATCCGCCCAAATCTCTAGCGAATTTCCTTCATCATGGACAACCACCCCAAAATTAGGTGACCAAATTATTCTTTACATTTACAAACCCGGTGTGGTTGTAGGCAAAGATCAATTCACATGTTTTGTTGGCCGCATTCGAGACGTAGCAATCAATTACGGATTTGTAACAAACATGGATTCGGTCACAATTAGTTGTGAAGGATTACAAGCAGATTGGGGCCGCGCGCAACTAGTCAATTACGCATTGACCCAACAATTGACCGAAGATCAAATTCTTAACTTAGCCACGGCCGCCGGCCTAGCCATTGCACAATTTCGGGGCCGTTCTACCGGTTCCGCGCAAACCTACACCGGCAACGCCTTTGAACTAGCAAACCTGATAACCCGAACCGAAGAAGCGCGAATGTGGGGCGGCGAAGCTTATTTCAAGGGCACACCGACGTTGTATTGGTACGGCAGAAACACCACCGGTCTTCTAGCAAAAGAATATGTTTTCAATGACGGCACCGCCACCCCATACACAACCCAAATGAAATACGAAGCAATCCAATTTCGGTCAAGCGCCGACAACTACTACAACAAAGTGACCATTAGCCCGGAAGGTTTAGCCGCGCAAACCGCCACGCTATCAATAACCCCAATTTACGGTTGGGACAAAGCAACCCTTGATTACACAACAAGTCAAGCTTCCGACCATGCAAATTATCTGTTAAATAATTTCCAATCCAAAAACAGCACATTAGCTTCAATCACGTTGACCGACGTTCAACAAATCCCACGCTATGACGTCGGAACAATCAACGCGGATTTTTATACTTTGATTGAACTTCCCATTAACACCAACGGGAAAGTAGGGTTTCGCGGCAGTATTTACTACACCGTGATTGAAGGAATTCAAATTGACGCAACACCCGAACAAACCCGAATTACCGTGTTTATGTCGGGACAGGACACCAACGCCTATTTGGTTCTCAACAACACCCTTTATGGCACCCTTGATAACAACAGATTAGGATTTTGATTTATGGCAATTAAAACGTTTACTACCGGCGAACTTCTTACCGCGTCGGATACAAACACTTATCTAGCAAACAGTGGACTTGTGTATGTTGCCCAAGCTTCGCCGACAGCCAACGCAACCATAAACATTGACAGCGTATTTACTAGCACTTATCGAAATTATTATGTTGTTGTTCGTGGTACGGCTTCTAGTGGGTCTGCCGTCTACTTGCGATGGCGTGCAACTGGCGCGACATTGACTGACAACATTTACAGCGTTTCAATGGGTAACTCAAATGGAACTACGGCTTTTGGTGGTGTGGCACGTTCTGACCAATACGCTTTATTTCCGGCAATGTACCCAACCTATCCAACCAATGTGACAATGACTATTTACAATCCGCAAGTATCGGATTACACAAGTTTTAATCTGCAATCAAATTACCCAATAACTGCAACAGATTTGGGACAAACCATTCAATCAGGTTCAAACAAGGTAACAACAGCCATAGACGGCTTTCAATTGACAACTGCCGCGGCGCCAACGCTTGCCATAACTTATTACATATACGGAATAAGGAATTCATAATGACACCACAAGTAACTACCGTCAACCATGAAACAAACACCGAAGAAGTGCGCGACATGACACCGGAAGAATTAGCAGAAATGGAAGCGTTTGATGTTGTGGCGCCTTAGTTTTGTTGGGTTGTTGTTTCTAAGCATTTTCACAGCTTGTGGGGATCGTGAACGCGTCAATTGCCCGTTGTTGACCAAAAATAAGGCGTTGCGCGCGGCCACAACAATTACCGTTGACACGGCAAGTGTTGGATCTAGTCGAATGGTTCAAGATAAATGCCTATAATTCCGCCGCCGCGCCGGCCCGACAGAATGACAAACGAAGAAATCAAAGCGCGACTAATTTTTATTGTTGGTTGCGCGTTGTCATTCACATTTGTTTTTTCAACATGCTTCCTTTTGTACAATCTCGCATTTGTCACGCAACCATTAGAAGTTTCAGACAACGACAAAAGCGCGTGGGCCACATTGCAACCGCTACTTCTATTCTTGACCGGATCACTAGCCGGGCTACTTAGCGCAAACGGCCTCAAAGACAAACAGAAACCAAAAGACGAATGAACTACACCGGCACAACAGACGGCGCCGCCACCGGCAAACGCCCCGGCACCGAAAAATTCGTGGACATCATCACCAAAAAAGGCTTCACCAATTTAGGAACATGGGCCGTTCGAAACATGCGCGGATCGGATCGGCTATCAGTACACGCCACCGGGCGCGCCGCCGATATCGGCTACAAAGACAAGGCCACGGCCGCCTCATGGGCCAATTGGCTAGTCGCCAATTATGAACAGCTTGGAATTGAAGAAGTTCACGATTACGCCGGCACCACCAAAAAAGGTTGTGAAACATGGGGGCGCGGTTGGCGTTGTGACCGCAACGGCAAACCCGGTTGGAAAGATTGGACACCAACCGAAAACGGCGGTTCAGGCGGCGGCCTATGGCTTCATGTTGAATTAACCCCCGAAATGGCAGACAACCCCAACAAGTTTGTTGAAGCTTGGAAAGCAATTCCACGCCCCATGTAACACCCGGTTGTTAGGTTTTGGCTAAATCCACATACACCCGATTAATTTCGGCTATGTTGTCATTTACCACCTATCGACCCGACACGAAAGGCACCAAATGAACCCCCCATTTTTCTTTTCTATCCCTCTACCGGGAAAGAACGATTAAGCGCCTGATGGTCACCGTGTTGACCACCGCCATTCTTGCAACACCCACAAACGCCGCCGCTAACGCGCGCCCAACTTCATGCCCAATGTTCGAAACAACCGCCCGATTAGCAGGTTTCAAAGGCGCCAATCTCAAAAAGATTAGTTACATCATGGCGCGCGAATCGTCATGTTTTCCGCGCGCATGGAACAAAAAAGACCCATATTCGGGTTCATATTGTTTAGCCCAATTGAACGGTTCATGGAAATTAACGTTTAAGCATGCCGGCCTGATTCGAAACACAATGGTTGAATTATTCAATCCCAAAAAATGCTTACGCGCCGCCTATTGGATTTACACCAAATCCGGTTGGGCACCGTGGGGAACCAAAAGTTCGCAATAACCAACAAAGAAAGAAAAGAAAATGACCCCGACAAACAAAAACAAATCATTAAGGGCCGACCTGCTACAACGGATTGAAGCACGCATTTTTTACAATTGCGCGTTCAATGATCCCGACGAAGATACACAGCTTCTTATTGAAGCCGCCGCTTATTTGAAGGCACAGGAATACCCGATTGATTGGCAAGAAATCGCCAACGACATTTTCCTAAAAGGCATGAACAACGAAATTACCGGGGGCAAATAATGTTTCCGGCAGATTATGAACCCGTTGATTTCCGCATTCACCGTTTCTACGACAAGCACCCCGAAGGCCGCATTCTTACCGAATTGCACACAATCCACCGCAACAGCGACGGCACCGCCCGGCAATACATATTCAAAGCCGAAGTGTTCCGCGACATTAAAAGCGTGATACCCGACGCCATTGGATACGCCGAAGAAACCGTTGGCATATCGACAGGGCCGCGCGCGTCACTACTAGAAACATGCGAAACAAGCGCAATCGGGCGCGCATTAGCAAATCTAGGGTTTAGCCCAAAAGGGTTTCGGCCTAGCGCGGAAGAAATGGAAAAATCAAGCCGGCACGCCCACCCTTCGGCCGCAATCGTTGACCCCGAAGCCGAACCACAAGAAAAAACCTATGGCTACATAAAGCAACCAACGAACCAACCACCGGTTCGTGGATTGGCGACAGAAAAACAAATTGCCTTTGCCAAATCATTAGCAAAGAAAAAAGGCTACGACGCGGAAATTTCCCCCGAAATGACCGTTCCCGAAATGGCCCGATTTATTGACCATCTAAAAACATTGGCGGACATAAAGTGATGCGCGTCTTGACAGAATCCGACTATTACGAAGTGTGTGTGAAACCCGTTGACCGTGAAATTCACATTGTTTTCGTTGGCCGTAATTGGGATATAGAAAGAATGCGGAACATTTACATTAGGGAAATTTCCCCAATGGTTCGCGCCAACGCCGGCGAATACTTTTCATGGGAACAACGGTCAATTGACTACATAGGCATTTCTATGAATTGCTATTCGTGGTCCTGGCGCGAAGAAGGCGACAAATGATTGTTGAACTTGAACCCTTTGAATACGCGTGGGCATGCCATGTTGGCAACCAACGGTTCATTGCCAATTGGTACAACACCGACGGCAACCATTACCAACACCGAACAGACAACAACACCGACGACAGGCGAACGGCAGACATGGCCGCCGCCATTTGTGAACTAGCAATTGCTAAAGCAACAAACCGTTATTGGGCCGGGCACGTTTGGGCGCGCGAAGATCACCAAAAGTATCGTGGCCGCCCCGACGTCGGAACTAACATCGAAGTTCGCCGATCCAAAAACAATCAAAGTGTGATGGTATTTAAAAAGGATTTAGGCAAGAACCAAATCTTGTTTGCCGCGCACCCTATACCACCGGAATTTCGGCTTGTCAATGTTTGGGGATTCCTGAATTGTGATGAAGCTTGGCGATTAGGTGACCCATCAAAATTTGACCCGGACAATTCACGGCACGTATCGAAGAACCTATTTCAACCCATAGCAGAAAGAACCCCGACAAAATGAAAGAAAAAGACTTCCAACAACAAGTGATTTCAATAGCCCGAATGTACGGGTGGAAAGTTCAACACTCACGCGCCGTTCAAATGGCAAATGGGCGTTGGGCAACCCCAATTCAGGGCGAAGCAGGGTTTCCCGACCTTGTGCTAGTCAAATCAAACCATGATGGGCGCGGCGGTGTCATTTTCGCCGAACTTAAAACGGATCTAGGGCGCGTACAAGATCACCAAAAGGCTTGGATTTGCGCGCTACGCGCCGGCGGTGCCGAATGCTACGTTTGGCGCCCAACCGACTTATTGAACATCTCGCACCGTTTAAGCGCCCTTTCAAGCCATGTGGCGGTGACCCAATGACCATCATTCGTGCCCCACGCCCTGAACGTAACTTTTCCATCATCAATAATGAGATAATCCGCAACCAACAATTGACCTACCGGGCGCGCGGAATCCTCGCGTTTCTGCTATCCCAACCCGATCATTGGCGAACTAACACCGACCGGTTGGCGTACCCGAACACGGAAGGCCGCGACGCCATTCGAAGCGCCATGAACGAACTTCAGGAAGCCGGCTATGTGGTGCTAGTAAAGCGTCAACGCCCAAATGGTCAATGGCTTAGTGAATGGTTGGTTTATGACGAACCAATGCAAAACCGAAGTGTTGATGACTTGTGGATAACTTCAACGAACCCATCAAGACCGAAGCCTGAAAAACCGACGTCGGAAAATCAGGCGCTAAAGGAAAGACTAACTAACAAGATTGACGTAAAAAAATCACAAACATTACTAAAGACTATGACAGTCACGTTGTGTACAACATGCAATGGATCAGGCAAGAACGCTTCGACAACTAACAAAGGATATCTAATCAAAGCTTGCGGAACGTGCAAAGGCGCCGGCACATTATGAACCAATATGGTGACCCGGTTTATCAAGCCAACAGAAAACAAATCCTAAGTGATGAACCGTATTGTCACTGGTGTAAGCGCGCGAAAGCTTTTACCGCCGATCATCTCATTGAAGTTGATAGAGGCGGAACAAATGACATTGACAATTTGGTGCCGGCTTGTCACAAATGCAATAGCCGGCGCGGCGCGGAATACCTAGCGAAGAAACGCAACACAAACGTTCAAAATAGGAAAAAAGTTGAAATTTCGCCAAATTTTTTTGATTTTCAAAAACAAATCAC
>Ga0214917_10005166_pt1 | contig 14073 bp, 22 predicted proteins | sample LL_1208_BB_MetaG_FD_177983 | JGI IMG/M metagenome (GOLD analysis project Ga0214917, IMG submission 177983) | Freshwater microbial communities from Lake Lanier, Atlanta, Georgia, United States - LL_1208_BB | ecosystem: Environmental > Aquatic > Freshwater > Lake | place: USA: Georgia | collected... | reverse complement strand
GTCAGCACCGAATAGAACCTTATCCCGATACTGGACGGCTACGATTGTGGTCATGCCCCAATCGTAACTCTTAGGGTTTCACAACCTCGGTAGGAAGCGCCATAAGTCCGAACGAGGCGTTCTTCCACACCTCGGGAGTTCCCGTATCAGGAAGGTAACCGCCAGCCCCGCCGAGCAGAATCGGCATCTCGGGGAATTGCTCACGGATAAGGCGCATTGAGTTGAAGTATCCCTCGGGCGTGTACTTGAGATTCGATAGCGGGTCATCGGCTAGACCGTCAGCACCGCAAGCAACAAAAATCATAGTTGGCTGAAATTCATCACACGCATCAAGGAAGCCCTCGGTTGCGCTAATCAGAGCATCATCGCCTGAACCTGAAGCAAGCGGGAAGTTGTAGGCGCGATTATTCCAATCGCTGAGTAAACCCGTGCCTGGGAAAATCCCGTACTCATGAACTGAGTAAGTCAGAACATTCTTGTTACGGCGCAAGAGCATTTCGGTACCGTCACCATGGTGAGCATCGCAATCAAAGATAGCAACACGGTGTTCGTATTCGTTGGTTGCTTTAGTCGCGGCGATAGCAAAATCGGCAAAGACACAGAATCCGCTTGAGTAGTCACGCATCGCGTGATGCTTGGCTCCAGCGAAATTGATGGCAAGCAAAGTTTTCTTGTCAATCAAAGTATCGAGCGCAGTCAAAGTACCGCTCACAAACAACTTGGCTAGTTCGCCTAGGTCGTGGCGTTGTCCGTTCCACTCCGTAGATTCGCCTCGCACAACTACATCGAATACATACGACATATCGTGAACAAGATGAAGGTCATCGGTAGAGCAATGCTCAGGCTCTATCTCCCAAACATTGAGTCTGCGCTTTTGCGCTTCCAACAACAACTGATTACGAGCATGGAGAAATCTACGCCCTTGAGTTGGATGCGTTTTGTCAAAAACCCAATTCGCATACTCAGGCGAATGAACGAGTATTGCGTGTTCCATATATTTCTCCTCTCTCTAATATAAACCTAAGTTTATACTAATTATCAATTTATCTCAAATCACACTTAGGACATTTGAGTGTGTACTTTTCTTGAATCAATTCAGTTTTACATTCACCACAATAGAGATTCGTACTCACGATAGCCACTCCTTTAGAGTTGATTGTGGGTATCCAATCTCTTCAAGCCATGCGATGACTCGAGATTCGTAGTGTTCAGTTGTAAAGACATCTACGCTTTGTGAAAAGACATTGGATGTTTGCTCAGTCAAGACATAGAACGGATAAGGTGTTGGGAACTCACCCTCAGCAATCGCGTTCAAGAATTGATTGAACTTGGCTTTGCGCTGTGTTGATTCGTCAGCCCATCCAGTTGTCCAGCCTTGAGCGATAATCTTGACATTCTTGAAGTTCTCGATTGTCGAGCCATGACCACGCCAACCATCAGTCTTAGTCCACTTGCGGACATCAATTTTCTCACCGCATAAATTTTTGAAGAAATCGGGAATCTCTAGGTCATCGTCGTAGATTACATAGTTACCGATTCGGCATGAATTGATTTCGCCACCGTGAACCAATACGAGACTTGATGCGCTTTGTAAATCATCTTCTTGGCATCCGTAGCAGAGAACGCCATCCTTCACATTCGAGAAAGTATGGTCGCCATCTTCTAAAACCTCTTCACAACTAACGCACTTTTGTTTTGTATCAGTTGTCATTTCTCCCCCTTAGTAATTACGCCAGCCTCGATTAGAGCGCTCGCAGTTCTTCCATAATGACCTTGTAATTGCCAAGCCAAACCAGTATTGACTAAATGCTGGAAAAGTTCAATAGTTTTCGCTTCATCTAGTTCGCCTGATTCATAAGCGATAATCGCGCCTACGCGGTCATAAGGCTTTTGAGTTGGGCAATCTGCGTAGGGATTTTCTTTACCCTCGTTATCCTCACAAGTACAGAAATTGAATTTCTCTACCTGAGTGGCATGAGTAAGTTCTGCTAATTCTCCCCATGATATTGATTCTTGAGTCATGCGTTTACCTCTTCTCTCTTAGTCGATTTTTTCATGTCACAGGACGCACACAAAAATGTATAAGCGGAATGGTCGGGGTATCGAGTAATTACTGCCCACAGTCCTTTGACCGTAGCGTGATAGTTACAATCAGAACATTTGAATTTGAATTGTGGCGCTTTATACAACCCCATTAGGCATCCACCTTTCCGAATGGAACATTGACATAGCAACTTGCTTTGTAAGCGACTTCGCCTACCTCTGTGAAGTAGACATCTTCAACAACGCCCTTGACTTTGACTACACCTTTGCGGACAAACTCGCGTCGCACAATCCATGTATCCATGAATCCAAGAGTGATTGCTACTCGGTAGCCATGACCGACAGGAAGTTGAACCTCGACGGTCTCACCTTCATCATTGACGACAGAATGAACGCGCCCGCCTGAGATGGCAAGAACATTCATCAAGCCGATTTGATTGACGAGTTCTTTAGTATCAAAAACTCGCTGTTGATATTCGTTCTTCATTTTGTCTCCTCTCTAAGACAATCTGAGTATAACATAACTGGGGTTAGGAATTCACTTTTTCTTGAACAGAATAAACCGCGCCGAAACCATATTCGCTCGGAAGGAACTTGATGTCAGCGTTTTCAGTCTTGAGCCAACCAAAATCAGCGCAGGTGTAACTCTGACCGTCGATTTCGATTTCGTCACCGATTGAAAGTGATGTGTGAGTTCTATCGGGAGCCAATCGCGCTTCGATGACATTCCATAGATAGATTTCGAAAGCGCTCGCGCCGAAGTCGGCTAGTTCGCTTTGAAGATTAGTTGCTTTGTAAATCGCATTGAGAAGAACCTCATGCGATGGGTTTGTGTCGTAGATGTCGAACTCAACGCTCGAAACGAATCTACCTTGTTCGACCTTATTGCCGAACGCTTTCCAAGTGACTTTTACTTTCACTTTGTTGCCTCCTCAACAAATACGGTAGTGATTCTGTATTGCCCGCCGCCCCAAGCCGTAGCCGAAACAGCGAAACTCTTTGCTAACTCTTTTTGATTAGCCTCGAAGTAATGGACGCCATTAGCGTTATTAGGAGCGCCTCTGACTTCGACCTTGATTACTTTTTTCATTTCGTCCTCCTCTCAAGAACAATCTAAGGATACCACAACTGGGGTTAGTTATCCTTCTTTACACGAACTTGGGAAACTTTGATTCCGTGTTCTTTGGCGTATCTTCTTTTGGCTTCAGCCAAGACCGCACGACCTCTTTTGCTTTGCGCTGTAAGTTCCAAGAAGGCAATCACATTCGCAAAACTCTGAGCAACCTCGATGTTGTCATCGGATGCGTAAAGGGCTAACCATTCCGCGGCGTGTTCTAACTGGTGAGCGTCAGGCGCTTGAGGAACGACGACTCCTTCAAGAATCGCAGTTTCAACAGTATCGCTATCAGCCGACACCTTGTTTCCGTACTTGTAGTTCTTGTAATCAAGAGCCATTACTTCAACCTCGCAATCTTCAAGGCGCTCTGAAATTGTTTTTCAAAAACAACCGCATAGCAAGCCAAGCAAAGTTGTTCAGGGAACATTTCTAATTTCCCAACGACAACACCGCACTTGGAGCATTTCTCCATGGGGCGCCTCCTCTCTCTCGACTCCAGTATACCAAACTGGGGTTAGTAACGCGAATCGTTATTAGGCTCGAAACCTGTGTCAAATCGTGGCGTGTCGGGTCGGAGTTGAGCGGCGCTGACTCAACTTTTGGAATCTTTCCAAACCCCCGTTTGATATAATGGGTAATGAAAGGGAGGAAATATGCCAAAGGTCAAAGACCAAGCAGGTCGGCTTTACGCCGCCGAAGAACTATCGGGCATCAAGTACGGCGAAGCACTCTCACTCAAAGAGTGTCAAAAGTTCGTCGATAAAATTATCGCTCGAAAATATGTAATCGATAAATATGGCATCCAAGCCAAGCGTCCGATTGTTGTCCTCGATGGTCGAGGTCGTCGCAAGGCTTGTGCCACATTTTATCAAGGACGAAGAGCAATCAAGTTGCCTCGATGGGCTAGAGGAAGATATGTGATTCTTCATGAGGTCGCTCACCATCTAACAGACCTCAACGGTCACAGAGCGGAGTTCGCATCATGTCTGCTCGATTTAGTTCGACACTTTCTTGGACAAGAATCTGCCGATGCGCTTCAAGGCGCTTATCACCTCAAAGGTGTCAAGGTCGTCGGAAAGAACGGAGCAGTCAAAGCCCGATGCCCACAATCAAGAAAAGATTGGGTAGCGCAGAAAAAAGAATCCGAGAAAATCAGGAAACAATTACAAGCAGTTGAGTCTTATCCCGATTTAGATAAATTAGTTGGGAGAAGCGCGTAGGTTAGACTTGGAGAGTGAAAAAACTTCAAGATATTTTGACCCGCATGGTTGCCGTCTTTACAGTTGGCGCTCTCGGCACCCTCGGTGCTGGCGCGGTCATGGGAGTTGAAACATGGGTCGCTTTATCGATGGCTGGATTGCTGGCAGTCGCATCCGTGGCGGAACGATTGGCTCGAGAATATCTCGATGATGGAAAACTAACTCTTGATGAAATCAATGGAGCGTTCAGTCCGTTTGCTAAATCGGAAGAGTTTAGTCGTCCTTCTTCTCCCGACGAAGAGGGTAAGTCAAAGCCCAAACGCCGAGGGTAAATAGAATCGCGTTACCTACGATTCCTTTCGCAGTTCCATCCAAAACAATCCAAGCAACGAACATTCCAAGTAATGTCCAAAGTTGCCCAATCATGTCATTGATAAAGTTTTTCAATTTCGTCTCCTATATCCGACACCGCCGACAGCGACGGAAGCCATTGTAGTTGTTGCGATATTGCCAACGATTGTCGCGGCAATAATTGTCTTGGTCGCTTCTTCTCTTTCTTCAGGTGACATATCGGCACCAAGATTTCCAAGAGCAAAAATAAGTTGAGCGGGTGATTCGAATATCGCGTTCAAGATTTCGGCTGGCGATACAAGAAGTTCTAAAGCATCGGCAACCTCAGCGGTGATGATGACAGGGTTTCCATGTTCATCGGTTCGAACATCAACAGGAGTCTCGGCTGGAAGGTCGGCATAATCAAGACCCGCTTCTTTGAGTGCCTCGGCTGGTACAGCAATAGCATCAGCGAATTGAGCAACAATCGCAGTCGCAATTATCTCGCGCTCTTCAGCGTCGAGTTTTCCATCCGCTTTAGCAGATTCAACAAGTGATTCAACTTCCTTGGCTGTGACAGTTCCATCTTGTAGGATGTCTTTTATTATTTCAGAGGGAGATTCTTCAGATGTCGGTTGTGGTTCAGGTGTTTGATTTATCGGGTCAGTTTCCGTTGGGCTTTCAGAGGGTTGAGGCTCAGGTTCTTGAGAAGGCTCAGGAATTGGCGTTGGCTCAGGGTCGGCAGAGGGTGACTCTTCAGGACTTGGACTTGGCTCAGGTTCAGGGGACGGAGTGGGAGTGGGTTCAGGTTCAGGAGAAGGCTCAGGTGAAAGTTCAGGAGTCGGCTCGGGAGTCGGCTCTGCCGAAGGGCTATCGCTTGGACTCGGAGCAGGGGTTGGTTCGGGACTTTGAATCGGCTCAGGTGACTGAGATGGAATTGGGGTAGGCGATGGCAAAGGTGTGGGTTCAGTTGTGGACGGCTCAGGTAGCGGGGTCGGTTCAGGTTGAGGAGTCGGAGTTGGCGAAGGTTGAGGGCTTGGAGAAGGTGAAGCCGTTGGTTCCGATGTTGGTTGAGGTTCAGGAGAAGGAGTGGAAGTTGGTTCCGACGGTGTTGGTGAAGGAGTCACCGTTGGTTCAGGTGTCGGGGTTGGTGTCGGAGTTATCGACGGCGCAGGAGTTGGCTCGGGCTGAGGAGTTACTTGAGGTGTTGGAGCCGTGGAAGGACTAGCATCACCATATTCAAGAATTACTTGAAGTCGCTTCACGATTCCACCGCAAGGGTCACCGAAGATTGCGTTGCTCGCTTGAATGACCGCATTATTTTGACCAAGAAAAATCTCGGAAACTTTTTGGATTGAATTGACAGCATGACATTGAGCATTGATTACAAAATTTTCAGGTAATCCATAACTAGCAAAAAGAACATTAGTAAAAATCTTTCCAATCGGAGCAATTAGATTCAAAGACTCATTTTCGTTTGCCGTACCATTCACACTATTAGAAGGAGGTTGTGATGGACTGGACGGATTGGCTGTTGCTGTTGGGCTTTCTGATGGGGTGGGCTGTGGGCTTGATTCAGGGGTCGGCGAACTTGAAGGCTCGGGTTGCGATGGCGATTGAGATGGAGTCGGCTCGGGTGATGGAGCGGATGAATTTGTTGGAGTCGGAGTTACGGTGGGCGAAGGCGACGGTGACGGCTCGAGACTTGGACTTGGCGAGGATTCAGGAGAAACAGTCGGAGTGGGCGAAGGAGACGGTTCGACAGTTGCCGTCGGTGAAGCAGTCACAGTCGGAGTATCAGATGTCGGAGACACAGAAGGCTCGGGCGTTGGCGAATGGGTGGGGGTGGGTGTTGGGAGAGGAGCGGGGGAACTAATCGAGATAGTAAAGATTGGTCCGTACCATCCAGCCCAAAAACCGTTATCGATTCCTGATAACGAAATTGTTACTTGACCCGAAGCAACAGCGCTCACGCTGGTCTGCTCAATCGCATTACCACTAAAACTTTGTCCGTTGATTGAAACGCTCCAGTTATCAGCAATCGGAGTACAACTACCAATACAGTTGGCGATTGTGTTATTGATTGAAACCGTTACCGTTGAACCGTCGGTCACATTCGTCAGATAGGTAGCGCTACCACCGCGATAATCGAATTGAATCGAAGCGCCCGAGACATTCCCATTGACGACGGATTGCCAAGTGCCGTCAGCGCTCGCCGAATCGGACATAGGGAGCAAACTCCACCAAAATACAAGAACACAGACAATCAGGACTCGGATGAGACGCAATTTCGACCCTTTGAACGGGGTCACGCAGGACACGAAAGACTCAAACAGCCCTAATTGTACCTTCTCGCCAATCCATGCTAAACTGGGGTTGTAAATACGAGAGGAGTCAAGATGGCAGTCACAAAAGAGTTCGCGGTCAAGATTGATACCGAACTATCTGCTCTTTATGACAAGCGCTGGAATTTACGAAATGAATTAGAAAGCGCTAAGGAAACAAAAGAGTTTTACGAAAAACATTATCCAAACAGAATTGAAGAAATCGCAAAGTACGAAAACAAGATTCAGGTTATCGCAGGAAAAATCCGCGAGGTTTATTTTGAGATTTGTAAGTTAGACGAAATCTACGACCAAGACCCATGGACAAGAGCGTTCTTGGTAATCAACAGCAACGGTCATGTTCATAGTTCGATGGATTGCTCGACTTGCTTCCCAACTACCCGTTATCAATGGTTGGTTCAGTACAGCAATGACGATGAGAAAACAATCGTCGAGGATGCTGGACAAGACGCTTGTACGATTTGTTACCCAAGCGCTCCAGCGGAAGTCTTGAATCGCCCAAGCCGAATCGTTACCGCTGACAAGATTGCCAAGGCTAAAGCCAAAGAAGAGCGCGATGCGAAAAAGGCAGAACGAATTGCCAAGGAAAAAGCAAACGCTCCAACAGCCAGCGGTGAGTTCCTTTACTTCAAGAGGGGCAAGTACACCGAAGTTATCAAGACCGAGCGCACCGCAGTTAGCGAATGGTTCAATCTTCAATGGCAAGTCAATCGAGAGATTGTCACCGAGTATTACGACGGAACACCTCACGACGAAGAATCAATCGAGAGACAAAAGCGAGAGAGAATCGAAGCCAAAGAGAAGGCGGACATCATCTGCCAAGCACTTGCTGAGAAGCATGGCGTGTCATTTGACCAACAGTTGAAAATACTGGAGAATAAGGCTAAGAAGAGGAGGGACTAATGACAAAACCTGATTTCGCAGTAGACCCAAAAGATTACGCGAAACTGTTTGAGGCAATTCAGAGACAGAATGAGCCACTTCATCCTGACCTTCTTCCATATTATGAAGAAGATTCTTTTGCCATGTTGCGCCATCCATTGATTTATCAAGTGCCATTCTTTTCAGGCGGTCAAGCCAATTATCAATATGAAGTAAAAAAGAAGTTGGTCAAAGAAGCGCTAGAAAAGAAAAACTATAAATCTTTTGTTTGGCTTCATGAGCGCCCATATCGCTTAGAGGCTTTCGCTCAAATAGAACAGTTGCTTGATGATAAAGAGTATTGGAGTTTGCTCGGTCAGATATGGACAGATACCGAGAACGGTTGGGCGCATCTTGCTCAATGGAAAAAGTTCTTCAAGTCAGACAGAGCGCACCGAAATTATTTGATGGATTGGGATGAGCAGATGGCTCTCGATAGTCTTGGAGATAGAGTCACGATTTATCGCGGATGCCAAAAGGGATTGAACGAGAACGGAATCTCTTGGACTCTCAAGCGAGATAAGGCTGAATGGTTTGCGACACGCTTTGGCAAAGATGGCAAGGTGCTTGAAATGCGAATCAATAAGAGCAGAATTCTTGCCGTGTTTACTGGACGGAACGAATTCGAGGTGGTGATTGTATGAAGTGTTTTAGTTGCGGAAGTGAATTCAGAATTACCTTTGTCAAAGGTAAACCGTATTGCTTTCAATGTGAGGTAGATGCCTCCTTTGAAGCGTATGGGTTAGTTCGACCAATCAGAAAAGAGAGGGCATCATGAATGAAGAACTGGGAATGATTGAAAACTATCTTCTCAAGAAGGGAGTCCGATTGACCCCCAAGGGGCGTCGATGGGCTGACAACGCCGAGGGAATCGCCTTCGCACTATTTATCCTCCTTGCTTTTGGCATTGTGGGGTCAATAGAGAGCGGAAAGTGGTTCTAGTGATACTCCCATCATGGCTACGCAGGAAAAAGCCTGTACGGGTCTCTCAAGGCTCGCTAAGGGCTATAAAAAGAGCCGAGCGTGAGAAGGCGCTCGCCTTGGAATCAGACACGCTTAGGGCTAAGTTGAATTCCCAACCATAGTTTGATATACTGGTCTTGTCTTTGAGAGGAGGACACATGACTCAAGTGGTCGAAAAGAAAAAGACTCTTGGTAAGCGTGAGTGCGCTCGCATTTACAAAGAGGCTTATGAGGCTGGCATCAAGGCTGGCAATGAAGCAATCCCAACTCCAATGATTGTTGGGCAACCAACTACTCCACTTGGTAACGATATAGATTTCAAAAAGCAAACCTATTTCGTTGCTGAAGGTGCTTGCGGGTTTGCGTGGGTAAATATCTCTCCAGCGAGAGGTGCCTTCGTGAATTATCTAAAGAGCATCAATGCGGGAAGCAAAGGTTATTACGGCGGTTATGAAATTTGGGTTCGAGAATTCGGACAGAGCATAACTCGCAAAGAGGCTTTTGCTGGAGCGTTCGCAAGGGTTCTTGAAAGTTACGGAATCAGCGCTTACGCTGGAAGTAGGTTGGACTAAGAATTCAGTCACCGACATCGACTCTCTTCCGTTGAGGACATGAGACCCGTCGGTGATTGAACAAAGCGCTCCACGAATCTCTTCTTAGGTTCGTGGGGCGTCACACATATCTGACTTTCCAACCTTTCAAAGATATGTGTGTGCGGTATCCTTTACGCGGGTACCCTAAGTTCGGTGGCGTTGTAGCGCTGTTGCGCGTCCGTCCTCTCTCTAGCGTGACTGTATTGCTCCGCCACCGAGCGCCCAATATCCTTGACACTCATTCATCTTGATGCTGTACCCTAAAACTAAGGTTCGCAAAACACCTTATTTTCAAAAGCGGGGTCAGTCCGATACTGACAACATGAAAGTACCGAAGCCATCGGTAACAAAGTGTCCGCTCCGAACATCGGAGGAATATGCGATTCTATGAAAAAGTTCGACAACCAATTCCAGCAATCATTCTTATCGTTGGAATTATCATTCTCAATCCATTCCATATCCCGCCTGACCCAAAAGCAAACGCTGACGAAACTCCAGTAATCAAAGCGGTCTTGGTGGAGCGCACCCCTGAAGCGGCTCAAGAGTTCGCAAAGAAGCGCTTATACGAATATGGATGGGATACGCCTACTCAATGGCAATGCCTACTATCGCTGTGGACTAAAGAATCAAACTGGCGTCCCGATGCCTATAACAAAAAAGCCGTTTATCAAGATGGAGAAAAACTTCATGCTGGCGGTATTCCACAGATATTAGGACTCAACCCTGACCTATCCGTAGAGACACAGATTGAACGCGGTCTCATTTATATCGAAAGTCGCTACTCAAATCCATGTACGGCGTGGCGCTTTTGGGAAAGAAATTTTTGGTACTAACCTGCCCGAATGGGAAATCAAGAAGAGCATAAAAAGCCTTCAGTAATTGACGACGCGCTCGCCGAAATCGGGCGCGTCGCTTTTATTGAACCAGCAATCTGTACGGGATGGGTTCTTGTATCAGAATGGATGGGAGAAGGCGATAAGGATTACTGGACGCTAACTCTTGCTGATGACCAAAATCCCGATTGGCGTCATATTGGATTAGTTCATCATGCGATTAGAACTTGGGAGGATAACGATGATGTCGGACTCAGAGACAAACCGACCAATGAATGAACAAGAGAGAAAAGATTTATTAGATAAATTGATTCGTGAACGCTATGGAGATTGGGCGACACGCAAAGACACAATCAAAGATTCTGAGAAATAAAGCGATAAAATTTCAACATGGGTTCATTTACTGCGTTAGCGCCATGTCGAGATGCTGACCCTTGGCTCTTCGACCAATTCAATCTTGATTTAGCGCAACCCGCATTGAATTATTGTGCGAGGTGTCCCTTTTGGGAAAAGTGTGAATCTCTAGTACAGCCTAAGTCCAATGCTTATGACGGAATTGTTGGCGGAAAAGTATGGCGTAATGGGCGCGTAGTCGCTAAGTTAGACGCCTCTTCCCCTAATCGTCTAATTGTTGGAGAGGAACCTGATGAAGATTTTGATGCCATGGAATTTCGAGGGAGCGAGTTGCTCGGGAATCGAGACGGAATTTTTCTTTCCCGACAGTCAGGGGATAACGGAGGAGAACAAGCAAGCCAAGAAGATTTGTAATGGATGCTTTTGGAAAACAGAATGTCTGACCTATGCGTTACATTACAGAGTAGTCGGTATTTGGGGTGGAACATCTACAAGTGAACGCGACAATCTAAGAAAAAAACTAAACATAATCGCCAAACCAATAACTAACGAGAGGTACATAGCATGACAGCAATATCAATAGCAGGAAACTTAGCCAATGACCCTGAGTTGCGCTTTACTCCTAACGGTAAAGCAATGGCAACTTTTACAATCATTTCTTCTAAATCACAAAAGAAACCTGATGGGACTTGGGAAAATACAGATGTCACACCTTGGTCAATCAAGTGCTGGAATAAACTCGCGGAGAATGTTTGCGATTCTCTAAAAAAGGGAATGGGCGTAATCATCCAAGGCACCGCAGTTTGGGAATCTTGGGACGATAAAAATACGGGAGAGAAAAAGGGTCGCATGACCGTGACCGCTTTCAATGTCGGCGTTGATTTGAAACGCCATATAGTCAATGTGGTTGATGTCCGCCGTAATGCTGAGGGCGATATGGAGATAGACCCATGGAGCGCTCCGACTTGGAAGAAGGAACCCGAGGTTCCTGAAGCGTTTCCTTTCTAACCCTTATAGGGTATTATTGGGGTTGAAAAACTCTCGAAAGGAGTTGAAAATGGCTTGGACTGATTTCTTCACAAAAGAATTAGTTGGCTCGAAAGTTGTCGTTGATTCCAGCGGTAAGCCGTTTGTTTCAAAAGAGATTGCTCCGAAAGAGTATGTCGAAATTGAACTAAACATCCAGCAAGATGCTTTGCCATACAACATTTTTTTCCGTCGCTACGATGCGATTGGCGGAGAGTTAGAGAATCGCCTTTTCGCTCAAGTTGGAGATAGAGACTTGGCTTTAGAATCTGCTCTTGGAATTACAACTAAACGAGTCAATTCTTTTGAATTGGTTTTAGACGGAGAATAAAGGCAAAATTCACCTAACGCTATAATCGTGAGGTGTATGACAACCTTTCGCCCAATCGTGAGGGAGTCGTGTCTGTTCTCGGGGCTTTTGCTATTCAGACCCACGAATTATTTTCGGAGTTGGTAAAAGCAGGGTTCAATCAAGAACAGGCAATAGCAATCGTCGTAGGATTAGCAACCAAAGAGTAGAGGGTTAGATGGCTGAAAATACAACGCCTGATTTGTCGGAGTTCGGCTCTACTGGTCTGCGTCGCTCGGGCGGTACCGTTTACGAAGAATTTCTCACCAATCTCCGCGGACAACGCGGTGCCAAAATTTACCGAGAGATGGCGGATAATGACCCCACCATCGGCTCGATGTTATTCGCAATCGAAAAAGTTATTACCCGTCTTGAATGGCGAATTGACCCATATTCAGATAATTCGCAAGATGGAGACATCACTCCTGAAGATAAAGAAGTCGCGGCGTTCGTTGAATCTTGTTTGAACGATATGAGCGAATCTTGGGATTCAACTATTTCTCAGATGCTCTCAATGCTTATCTTTGGTTATTCATATCATGAGATTGTTTACAAAGTCCGCAATGGTGACAATAAAGACCCACGCCATAAATCAAAATTCAATGATGGTCGAATTGGATGGCGCAAAATGCCAATCCGCGCTCAGGAGACTTTATTCCGCTGGATGATGGATGAAGATGGCGGAATCCAAGGAATGATTCAGGTAGACCCATCTTCGGGCGGTATTCACCACATTCCAATCGAGAAGGCTCTTCTATTTCGTACATCAAGCCAAAAGAATAACCCTGAAGGTCGTTCAATCCTTCGTAACGCATATCGCTCTTGGTATTTCAAGCGCCGTATTGAGGAAATTGAAGCCATCGGAATTGAGCGCGACTTAGCAGGTTTACCAGTCGCTTATGTTCCACCTGAGTTTTTATCATCCAACGCAACGGCTGAACAGGCTTCAGTTCTTAGCACCATGAAAGATATTGTTACTTCAATCAAGCGTAATGAACAAGAAGGCATCGTCATGCCATCAATGTATGACGACCAAGGACACAAAGTTTTTGATTTAGTTCTTTTATCTTCAGGTGGTTCTCGCCAGTTCGATACAGACAAAATTATCCAGCGTTATGACCAAAGAATTGCTATGTCGATTCTTTCTGACTTTATTCTTCTCGGCTCTGACCGCGTTGGCTCTTATGCCCTTGGTACTTCCAAGATGGATTTATGGTCTATGGCAGTTGATTCAATCGCTAAAAATATCGCTGAGGTTATGAATCAACACGCTATTCCTCGCCTACTCAAACTCAATGGCATGGATATTTCTCGCGCTCCTTATCTGACCTATGGTGAAGTAAGCCATGTCGATTTGAACGAGATTGCTGGATTTGTCGGAGGCTTAGTACAAACTGGCGCGATTGTTCCTGACCCTAAGTTGGAAGAGTATCTGCGCGACCTTGCTGGTCTGCCACCTGCTGAACATGATGGACAAAATTTTGGTATGCCACCAATGCCTGAAGGCGCAATGCCTCCAGCCGAACCAGCGACAACAGGTGAAGAAGAATTGCCAGTTGCTCCACCGACACCCGAGGAATTGACTCCGAAAACTCCTGAAGTTGGTTAGAGATGATTCACTTTGCGAAAGCGGAGCGACCTCGCCGTATTCCTCTAACCGCTGAAGAACAACTTTTAGCAAGAACGCTATTTGATGCTATTCAGCGAGCAACGGACAAAATTAGTATAAAAGATTTAGAGCGTTTAGTTCGCCGTATAGACCCTGAAACTTTGAATCGACTTCTCAACACAATTACGATTGCGAACCAAAAAAAGATTGAACAGGCGCTTTTATCTGCTATTGATATTGGTGGAAGCGAAGCAGTCAAACAGATTCAAAGCATTGCTCCTAAATTAGCCTTGCCAGCCTTCTTACCAACTAAGGTACAGATAACAAACAAGAAGCCAATGGCTAACATGACATTTACTCAAATTCCAATGTGGGCGCAACCTAAACCTCC
>Ga0214917_10005164_pt1 | contig 14077 bp, 9 predicted proteins | sample LL_1208_BB_MetaG_FD_177983 | JGI IMG/M metagenome (GOLD analysis project Ga0214917, IMG submission 177983) | Freshwater microbial communities from Lake Lanier, Atlanta, Georgia, United States - LL_1208_BB | ecosystem: Environmental > Aquatic > Freshwater > Lake | place: USA: Georgia | collected... | reverse complement strand
CAAGGACATGCAACTGGTCTATGGCCGCAGGACGATATACATCACATGCCGCTAACAGAACCCGTTTGCCTTTTTTGTTTTTTAAGTAGGAACCTAATTTTCCTGTAAAGGTGGTTTTACCAGAACCTTGCAAGCCCGACATTAATATAATTCCAGGTGTTCCTTTGGTATTGATTTCCACTTCATTGCCGCCCATTAACGCAATGAGTTCTTCATGGCAAATCTTGATCATCAACTGTCCCGGAGACACCGCCTTTAAGACGTCACGTCCTAAGGCTTTTTCCTTGACCTTGTTCGTGAAATCTTTGGCCGTACTGAAATTCACATCGGCATCCAGAAGTGCTCTTCTTACCTCTTTCAGGGTTTCAGCCACGTTTATTTCCGTGATTTGCCCTTGCCCCTTTAGGACTTTGAATGCGCGTTCAATTTTGGAGCTTAAATTTTCAAACATAAAAAAAAATAATTTCGGGAAACAAAAGTACGGAAAGCACGGTAAATATTATGAAATCATCCATCACTTACTTTTGCGAGTTTTGAATTTTTACGTCCATAACCGAAATATATTAAGAGCCCAATAAGCAACCAAATGGAAAAGAAAAACCAATTTTCCGCACTTATTTCACTCATCATGTAAAGGCAAGAGAGCAATCCAAGCAAAGGTATCATGGATAAATTATGTTTGAAGGTCATCCAGGTGATAAATACCGTAAATAAAATAAAAATCCAAGTGGGTATTTTGTTGAGAAAATGACGCCAACCATAGTGATAAAAATGGGATTTTGGCAGGTGCAAAATATTGAGGTCTTGAACAAGCTGTGTAACCGGCAATTTTTCATAGAATTTATTAATCGTTGTATCAGCTTGTATAAAAGCGTTGCGGTCGGTTTGAATAAGATGGTTTTTTAAGCTCAATATTTCGTTGGGATTAAGCCCTTGAATGATTTCATCCTTTGACTTCATGTTTTCTTTGTTCGTAATAAAATGAATGGTTTCAGATTTGTAATTGGTAAATAAAAATAATGCTGCAAAAACCAACAGCATAGGCATAATGAATTTTCCGTTCAAATATGGTGTTTTAAAGCTACCACGAGGTATGTCGGTTCTATTTTGAAGCATGAGTACACCACCACAGACCAATACAAACGCGAAGAGGGTACCAATGCTACACAAATTGGTTACCATTGTTAAGTTCATGAATAAAGCTGGGACGGCCACCACAAAACCTACTACAATGGTGGCAAAGGAAGGGGTTTTAAATTTAGGATGGATCTTAGAAAAACGTTTGGGGAGAAGCCCGTCACGACTCATGCTCATCCATATCCTGGGTTGTCCCATTTGAAAGACCAACAATACTGAAGCCATGGCCACCACGGCGCTTATGGAAATTATACCACTTAACCATGTTAAATTGATTTTCTTGAAAACAAAAGAGAGGGGTTCCCCGACTTGCAGAGACTTATAAGAAACAATACCGGTCAATACAAGAGCTATAGCTATGTATAATATGGTACAAATAATAATAGCCCACATCATGCCACGTGGTAAATCGCGTTGTGGATTTTCACATTCCTCAGCCGTTGTTGAAATCGCATCAAACCCAATGTATGCAAAAAACACTGCGGATACACCCTTAAGTATTCCGCCAATACCATTGGGTGCAAAGGGCGACCAATTATCTTTATCGATGTAGAAAATCCCGACGCCTAGCACCAAAAGAATGACGGCTAATTTAATGATGACCATTGCATTCGATGCATTTCGGCTTTCTTTTATTCCTCGATATACTAAAGCTGTAATCAGGACAATGATAAACAAGGCAGGTAAATCTAAAATCAAATGTAATCCCCCTATCATAGGGCTGTTTTGATAAGCTTCATAGGCTGTTAAGGTTACTTGATCGAGGTCTTTCAAACTTTTTCCTGACTCCAACAAGGTTAACGCGTGGGCGTGTCCATTCAGGGCGGAGAGATAATCCATTTGCGCCCAAAACGGCACATGAATACCATTAATTCCCAAACTGCTAATATGGATATGGCTCAACATATCGGTAAAATAATCCGACCATGAAATCGCCACAGTGATGTTTCCAATGGCGTATTCCATAATCAAGGCCCATCCGATAATCCAGGCGATTATCTCGCCAAAAGCCACATAAGAATAAGTGTAAGCACTTCCAGAGGCAGGCACGATAGATGCAAATTCGGCATAGGCAAAAGCGGCAAACCCACAGGCAATGGCGGTGAATAAAAAAAGGAAAATTACAGCAGGACCAGCCTCAAAGCTTGCTTGCCCAATCGTACTGAATATTCCGGCACCGATAATTGCAGCAATACCAAAGGCAGTTAAATCCCTCACTTTTAAATGTTTCTTTAGACCACCGGTACCATCGTTTTGGTTATGCTGGTTCATCTGTGCAAGAATATCCTCAACTCTTTTCCTTCGAAATAACAACTTCATGTTTCCTTTTTTTGCCTAAAATATAAATAAATTCACGATGAACTCTTTTTACTAGGCACTTGTTACTTTAGTACTATGTCGAAATTTATTGAAATCAAAGGGGCCGAGGCGAATAACTTGAAAGGCATCGACGTACTAATCCCACACGGTCAATTAACGGTTATTTCAGGCGTTTCAGGTTCGGGAAAATCCTCTCTGGCGTTCACAACCTTGTATGCGGAGGGACAACGGCGCTTTATTGAAAGTATGTCCTCCTATGTGCGGCAATTTCTCGGAAAATTAGACAAACCAAAAGTTGCCTATGTGAAAGGGCTTTCGCCTACCATTGCCATCGAACAGAAAGTGATTTCCGGAAACCCAAGATCCACGGTCGGCACGACCACTGAAATATACGATTATCTGAAAATCTTATTTGCACGAGAAGGCGATACGTACAGTCCAATTTCAGGTGGAAAAGTCACCAAAGATACCCCTTCTAGTGTTTTTCAATGGATGCAATCGCACCAACACCAATTCCCTTTCGCTTTGCTTTATCCCATAAAATCCAGCTTGGCTTCAGACAGAGAAAAAGAATTGAAAGAGGCTGAAAAAGAAGGGTTTATAAGAGTTTATATCGATGGGGAATTGAGACTCGTGCACGAAATCACGTCCTTTGCATTCCAAGAGGGGTACCACGTGGTAGACCGTATTAAAAGTTTACCTGAGGACGAACAAGACCGATCAAGGGTGTTGGACTCTTTGCAGATTGCTTTTGAACGTGGTAACGGACAGTGCACCTTGCTCGATATCCAAGGCAACGTATTGCATGTTTTTAATAACAAATTCGAACGTGACGGTATGGTATTCGAAGAACCCAGTGTGCCTTTTTTTGCCTTCAATAATCCTTACGGTGCCTGCAAAAGGTGCGAAGGATTTGGTTCTGTGTTGGGCATTGATCCAAATTTGGTTATCCCAAATCCGAATTTAAGTCTATTTGAAGGTGCGGTGCATCCCTGGAAGGGTGAAACCATGGGGGAATATTTGCAAAATTTTATCCACTTGGCCCATCATGTTGATTTTCCGGTACACACGCCGATGCATGCGCTCACGGAAGCACAACGAAATATCCTTTGGAAAGGACACAAACACGTTATGGGATTGGATGATTTCTTTAAGTTTATAGAAAGCCAATCTTACAAAATCCAATACCGCGTGATGTTATCTCGATATCGAGGAAAAACGATTTGTCCGGAATGCCACGGAACGCGCTTGCGAAAAGACGCCCAATATGTGAAATTTCAGGGCAAATCCTTGGACGAAATCGTGCTTATGCCCATCCATGAACTGAGCGGTTTTTTTATGCAACTGTGCCAACAACCTGGATTGAATAAAGTGCAAGCACGCTTGCTTCCGGAAATTGCGCAAAGGCTTGATTTTCTCGTGCGTGTGGGGCTCGGTTACCTCACTTTGAACAGAGCTGCGAATACCTTATCCGGTGGCGAATCGCAACGTATCCATTTGGCTACTTCCTTAGGAAGCAGTTTGGTAGGGTCTACGTATGTGTTGGACGAACCCTCCATCGGCTTGCATCCGAGGGATACGGAAAATCTTATTTCGGTCTTGAAAAGCTTAAGGGACTTAGGTAATACGATAGTCGTTGTAGAACATGAAACTGCATTGATCCAAGCTGCAGATTATGTGATTGAAATCGGTCCTATGGCAGGGATATTTGGTGGCGAGGTAACTTTTTCGGGCGATCAAAAGTCCTTTTCGCAAAGTAAAGCGCTCACCGCTTTATACATACATGGTAAGAAGCGCATACCTGTTCGTGATGATCATAGGCTTTCGCGCGGTGCTATTCACATGCAACATGCTTCGTTGCACAACCTGAAAAACGTGGAAGTGTTCATCCCTCTTGGACAATTGGTATGCATTAGCGGTGTTTCCGGTTCTGGAAAATCCACCTTGATGAAATCTTTGTTTTGTCCTGGCTTGAGACAGGTTTTGGAGGATAAGGAGAACCACATATACAAAGGATGTTTGTTGACAGGAGATTTTGACCTTATTCAAGAATTAGAATTGATTGACCAAAATCCCATTGGGAAAAGCAGCCGAAGCAATGCGATCACGTACTTGAAAATTTTTGATGAAATACGGGACATTTATGCGCGGCAACCGTTGGCGGTTCGAAGAAATTACAAGCCTGGCTTTTTCAGTTTTAATGTGGAAGGCGGGCGCTGCGAGGCATGCGAAGGCGAAGGTATGATTTCCGTGAGTATGCAATTCATGGCGGATGTACAGTTGCGCTGCGATACCTGTTTAGGAACGAGGTATAAGGAAGAAACCTTGGAAATCCTATACCGAGGAAAATCGATTTCCGATTTGCTATTGATGGATCTGCAAGAACTGCATAACTTTTTTTTGGAAAGCAAAGAAAAAAAAGACCTGGGAATTGCCTCCATGATATCCCCGCTGCTTTCGGTGGGTTTAGGATATTTGAAAGCTGGCCAAGCATCGAGCACCTTGAGCGGTGGTGAAGCCCAAAGGATCAAATTAGCTTACTTTTTGGCCAAGGGAAAACAACAGCGCCCTACCCTATTTGTATTCGATGAACCCACTACAGGTTTGCATTTTTATGACATCGAACAGTTGTTGCACGCCTTATATGGTTTGTTGGATCTAGGACATTCCGTGGTGGTGATTGAACATAATTTAGACGTGATCTCCAGAGCGGATCATGTGATTGACATGGGGCCAGAAGGCGGAGAACTGGGTGGCAAAATTATGTTTGAAGGAAGTCCCGAAGCGCTTGCCCTCATCGAGACGAATTATACAGGTAAGGCCTTAGGTACCATGGCACACATGAATTGACCGGAGAAAATACCGCTAATTCCAAGTGCTTCGAACAATCTTATTCTAAGCGCTTCTTTTCTTCTTTATCTTGCTTTTCGTCTCTACGAACTTCCCTGAATCCAAGACCAAAAAAACTGATCAACAATAGTAGGGAACCAATTTTACTTAACAAAGATCCTCGATGGAATGATTTAGGTTCAAATCGCCACACAATCTCATGCGAACCTGCAGGAACTTCCATGCCGCGTAAAACGTAATTTACATTGCAGTATTCAACTTCTTTTCCATCTATGGTGCAAACCCAACCTTCCGGGTAATAAATTTCACTGAATACTGCGAAGCCTGGATGCTTCGAATTGCTCTTATACCTTATTTCTTTCGTACCATATTTTGTCATGGAAATCATATCCATTGAATCGGTAGTATAGGATGGTTTAACCTTCAAATTGGTACTGCTCACATCTAAAATCGCTTGGGTTTTTGTATTAAGCTTTCCCAAGCCAAGTAAGGCTTCATTTGCATTTTTTACTTGCTGAACCTGTCGAACAAACCAAACATTGCCATTGACATGGCGATTGATAACCGGGGCATCATTGCGTTTCACAACGACATATTTAGTGTTGAGCATGTTCAAAATTTGACAACTATCGTTCAATTCGCCTCCCGCCACGGAAATGGTATCGAATATCTCTTGCATTTTGTCATTAGGTAGGGTTAACGTTTTTGCGTATTCTTGAAGTTTATTCATTTTAATGGCACTTATTGCACGATTTGCGCGGTTCATTTCGTTGTCCATGTAGAAGTCTACCATCTGTTGATAGCGTTTTACCTTAGCCCCATGATAACCTCCAATGGATTTGTGGAAAAAACTGGTGACAGTTTCATTGAAGGGGTTCTCGAAGGTCAATACGCGGTAATTGGAATGCAATTGTAGCGCTGTAAATTGCGCCATCTTGTTGATTTCTTCCTCAGATTGTTCACCATAAATATTGGCGTCCACAATCGCCTTTTTTGCTTGCGAAACCTTTTGATCAAATTGGGGTACCTGTTTAGATTCTATGCGTAATATCTCTGTATCAGCTTTACCAGAAGGATATGGAATTTGGTTTTGATTCACCGCTTCGTATTTTTCATAAATGCCTTCTACCTCCTCGTTATTCAAATATCGTTTCGCAATTTGAATTTCATCTACAGCGATAAGCATGGCAAAGGCACCTAGCCAAATCCATTTGTTTTTCAAATAAAATAAAGCGAGAAATAAAACGGCTGCACTAAGGATAACAAAGGTCAAAGAACGTTGCGCATCTGCTTGATAAATGGTTTTTCTTACGTGGGTTAATTCCGAACGCAGGCCTTGAATTGCAGCCATTTGATCGGGAGATTTTTTTGCGTATGCATCAAATTGCTTTGCTTCCTCAGAGGTGATAAAAGACCCAGAAATCGAAGGCGAAAAATAGAGTATGGCAGCTACTAACACCAAGCCACCTAATACGCTGTATCGCATGATTCTTGATCTATTGTTCTTATCCTTGACCGCTAAAGCGACTTCTTCTGACTTCCATACAGAATCCAACATGAGCATCCCCATGAGCGGAACAAATACTTGTAAAATCACCAATATCATTTTGGTATCCCTGAATTTATTGTACAAAGGAAAATGATCGATAAACCAAAAGTTTAAGCTACCGGATTTCAAGGACAGTAACGTACATAAAACCAGGAGCGCAATGGCTGGGAATTTTAAAGTATCTTTCACGAGAAACAAGGCTGCGAAAAAGAGAAAGAAGGCCACAGCACCCAAATAAATCGCGCCACCGCTAAACATTTGACCACCCCAGTAGTGATTGCTTTTACCAACCTGCTCGGTATAAGTAGGATCATTGATGGCCCCCATCGCATCCTCGTTGTTCGCAATATACCCGCCTGCACCTCCTTTGGCGTTTGGAATAAAGAGGGATAGCGCTTCACCAGGACCAAAATTGTATTCAAGAATATAGTTTCGGTCCAAACCTGATTTTGCTTTGGCTTCTTTTTCTTTCCCCTTTGGAACTACTGAAATATCGGACTCTCCTCGTGTCGAGTATTTCGCATATTCATAGGTCGTCATTAAATTGCTAGCTGAAGGTAAAACAGCCAAAAAGCCACCGATAGCGAGTCCTGCTGTGGCTTTTAAAAGCGGCATAGTTTGTTTTTCCAGAAGCAAGCGAATACCTTCTGCCACGGCAACAATGGTCAACATGATCATCAAATAATAACTTATCTGGAAATGGTTTGCACTTAAGTTTAATGCGAGAAAAAAGGAAAACACCACGCTCCCCCAGAGCCATTTACCTCGTGTAGCCAACAACAATCCGCCGAGGGTGGGCGCCATAAAGGAAACCGCATTGACTTTTGTAAGATGTCCTGCACCTAAATAAAGAATATTAAAAGATGCGAAACCAAAGGCCAAGGCTCCCACGATGGCTACCCATGGTTTGATGCGCAAGCACATTCCGAGAAAATAAAACCCCAACATTGTAACAAAAAGAATTCCCACAGGGACGGGCAAGCCCAATCGCAACCATTCACCTATTTTTGCGATGTAGTTACCGCTGTGCTTTACGCTAATTTGATACGCTGGCATGCCGCTAAACATACCATTGGTCCATAAGGCCTCGTCCCCATTCACCATGCGATAATCTGTAATTTCTTTTGCCGCACCTTGGTATTGTTTCACATCCGACTGCATCAATTGATTGCCCTCCCAAACTGGTGAAAAATAAAAGGCTGCGAAGCCAATAAAAACTAAGATGGCAATACTATGAGGAATCAATTTTTTAACATCAAATTTCATTTTCTTTTTATTGAGGGTTAGCGTATTTTAAAACATTGGGCTCTGAAATATCTCCATCGCATAAAATTACTAAACGTTCCAACACATTGCGTAATTCGCGGATATTTCCTGTCCAGTTCATTGAAGTGAGTGCTTCCAAGGCCTTGGTTTCAAGTTGTTTGGTCGCTACACCTAAGTCTTTGCAAATTAGCTGTAGAAAGTGCGCACATAATTCGGGAATATCTTCTTTGCGTTCGTTAAGTGAAGGGACGGCAACGGGAATGACAGCAAGTCGATGAAATAAATCTTCACGAAATTGTCCTTTTTGAATGGCATCTTTAAGATTTTTATTGGTCGCCGCCACCACACGGCAATCGATTTTAATATCCTTTTCGCCACCAACACGTTGGATCACGTTTTCTTGCAAAGCCCGCAGCACCTTAGCTTGGGCGCTTAAGGGCATGTCTCCGATTTCATCTAAAAACAATGTGCCCCCCGAGGCCAATTCAAATTTCCCTTTTTTTTCCTTTATTGCGTTGGTAAAGGAACCTTTCTCATGGCCAAAAAGTTCGCTTTCCACCAATTCAGAAGGAATGGCTGCACAATTCACTTCAATGAAGGGTGCTTTATGCCGTTTGGATTGTTCATGCAGGCTACGCGCTACCAATTCTTTTCCGCTTCCATTTGGCCCAGTAATAAGTACCCTTGCATCAGTGGGCGCCACCTTTTGGATCATTTCCTGCACCTCTACTATTCCTTTTGAATGTCCAATTATAGCGTTACCCAAAAAGCGATTGATGCTGGTTTTTAGTGCAGTATTAGAGCGAATCAACTGGCCTTTTTCTTTCACGTGTTGCACAGAAACCAAAATACGGTTCAGGTTTAATGGTTTCTCGATGAAGTCATAGGCTCCAAGTTTCAAGGCCCTCACTGCCATTTCAATGGTACCATGCCCCGACATGACAATAATATCGGAGGTATTTCCCCGCTCCAACAATTTCTCCATTAAGGTAATGCCGTCCATTTGTGGCATTTTGATGTCGCAAAAAAGGACGTCAAATAAAACATTTTCCGTTAATTGTAGGGCCTTTTCTCCGTCTTCCGCTTCCTCAACTTGATGCCCTTCCATTTCCAAAACATCGCGAATGGCCCGCCGAATGGCGCGATCGTCGTCGGTAATTAAAATCCTCATTGCGCCGTTTTGTTAATCGCTACTTTACTTTCCAACATTGGAACAAATTTAAAGGTCCCGAATTCTTCCCGAAGATAATTGTTTTCGTTCGTTCGGACAATTTTTAGCATTTTCTGTTCGACCCCTTCTCCTACCGGAATGACCATAATTCCTCCAACGGCCAATTGCTGCAATAAAGCCTCTGGGATTTCTGGCGCCCCGCAAGTCACAAGGATCCGTTCGAAAGGCGAATAGCTCGGCCACCCTACGAAACCGTCTCCATATTTTAGGCGCGAATCGTAGTTCATGTGACGAATTATTTGTTCCGCTTTAAGATGCAGCTCTTGGTGCCTTTCGATCGAGTAAACTTTGGCTTTCAACTCCGAAAGAATGCATGTTTGGAAGCCTGAACCCGTGCCAATTTCCAACACCTTCATTTTGGGAGCTACTTCCAAGAGTTGGGTTTGAAAAGCAACCGTGTAAGGATGCGAAATGGTTTGTCCCGAACCGATTTGAAATGCAGCATTGGTGTAGGCCAAGTCGTCAAGGGCGAGATCCATGAAAAAATGGCGAGGTACTTGGAAGAATGCGTCAAGAATTCCATGGTGTGATATGCCCATTTGTCGCAATTCTTCGATAAGCATTTTACGTTTTCCTTGGTGCCGGTAAGTGTCTTTTAGATGATTCATGGGACTCACAAAATTAGCAGTAATGGAAGGATCAAGAGAAATTATTTACCTTTGTTTTGAACATAGGCCCGTTAAATGAAGATACTCGTCACCGGAGGTGCAGGATTTATTGGTTCGAATTTATGCGAGGCACTTTTGATGATGGGGCAAGAAGTAGTATGCCTTGACAACTTCATCACGTCTTCCAAACGCAACTTGGACCTTTGTTCGGCATCAACCAATTTCGAGCTCTTTGAAGGTGACATCCGGAGCATTTCCGATTGCAAAAGGGCGATGGAAGGCTGTCAGGCAGTAGTGCATTTGGCAGCACTAGGTTCTGTGCCCAGATCGATTCACGACCCTCTATCCTCCAACAGCATCAACATAGACGGCTTTCTGAATGTGATCCACACAGCAAAGGAAATAAACATTCAACGATTCGTGTTTGCAGCAAGCTCCTCTACCTACGGCGATTCTACTTCCTTGCCTAAAAAAGAAGAAATTATCGGCAATCCGCTTTCTCCTTATGCGGTAGGGAAATACGTAAACGAACTTTATGCACACGTTTACCATTTGAATTACAATTTTCCTTACATCGGCCTTCGTTATTTCAACGTGTTTGGAAGGCGCCAAGACCCAAATGGAGCCTATGCCGCAGTTATTCCGAAATTTATCAACCAATGTTTACAAGGCGAGTCCCCTGTCATCAATGGAGATGGGAGCAATACGCGCGATTTTACGCATATTGATAACGTGGTGGAGGGCACCATCAAGGCGTTAATGAACAACAAGCCCGAGGCGCAACATCAAATCTACAACCTCGCGTACGGGACCAGCACGAGTCTTAACGAGCTCTTGGCAATCATACGAGAAGCCGTGCAACATCGGGATCCAAGGATTGAACTAAAGGAAGTTGTTCATGGTCCTTGCAGGCAAGGCGATATTCCTCATTCCTTAGCCTCCATTGAGAAAATTCGCCATTATCTTGAATACCAACCTGTGGTGAGCGTACGGGAGGGAATACAAAAAACTGTAGACTACATGATGGGCTTAGAAGTGTAAGGTTATCCCCACTGGACAATGGTCGGAACCTAATATCTCGTTATGAATCGTGGCGGCACTGAGGTGGGGTACCATCGATTCTGACATGAGAAAATAATCAATTCTCCAGCCGATATTGTTTTGCCGTGCGCCTGCTCGGTAACTCCACCAAGAATATTTGGGGATTTCTGGGTTGAGAAAACGAAAGGTATCAATAAATCCATGGCCGATAAAGGCATTCATCCCGTCGATTTCCTCTTGCATATACCCTGCAGCCTTGTTGTAGTTTTCCTTCGGACGTGCCAAATCGATAGACCTATGGGCCACATTGAAATCACCGGATACAATTATAGGTTTCTTGGCTTCTAATTTTTTCAAATAGCTTAAAAAATCGCGATCCCAAACCTGACGATAAGGCAAACGGGCTAATTCGCTTCCAGAATTGGGTACATATACCGTCACCAGAAAAAAACCTTCAAATTCTGCACAAATTACACGCCCCTCGTTGTCGTGATCGGCGACCCCCAATCCATACGTCACTTGCATCGGAGCAATTTTTGTTAAAATAGCCGTTCCTGAATACCCTTTGCGGTCGGCTTCGTGGGCAAACACAGTGTAATCGTTCATAGACGACAACGTTTCCATGACTTGGGCGCAGGTGGCTTTGGTTTCCTGAAGGCAAATAATAGTAGGATCAAGACACTTCATATCTTCTATAAAACTTTTCCCCACAATGGCACGAATGCCGTTCACATTAAAAGAAATAATATTCATGCCTTGATAATCAATAATTTACTGTTGTTTAATTAAATTCCCTTTACCGTATTTATTATAGAAAACAGCCGAGGGGTTTCCCCAATACAAAATATTACCAATGCCATCGATTTGTACTTTTAGTGCAATTCCTTCGGCGCGGATGTATTGGTCCCTGGAGGAAACCGACAAAATATTTAAAGAATGTGTGATGTTAAGTTCTTTCATATCAAAGAATCCGTCGCCCATGAGATTAGCCCTAAGCGTTTGGGTTTCTCCTTTTAAGGTTAAATTCGCCCAACCATAGGTGTTTTCTGCCTTGATATCTATCGCTTTTACGGTTAAATCGAAATTCCCTGCCCCATCCCGGGCAGTAATCGTAAGATAATCCGTAACAAGGGTGTCCTGATTAGTAAGGGTTCCGCTTACTTCAAGGTGCATATTGATAATCTTGGTAAGGTGGATTTCCACCAATGGAACTTCGTATTTTCGTAAATAATTACACCTGTTTTTATTTTTGATCGTTAATAACCCGTCTACGTTGGAAATTTCTATCAATTGTAAAAGATTCTCTCCTCCTTTGATGACAACTTTATTGGTGGAATCTTGAATCAAGACAAAGTTCATGTGTTCTGAAAGGAACAAACGGTCGAAATTGTTGACGCTTATTGTACGTTCGGATACTTTTCCACTTGTTTTAAAGCAAGTACGGTATGGGGCTTTTTTGCAAGAGATCAAAAATAAAAGTGATATCCCGAGGAGAAGGAACTTACTGTGCATGATTCTTCTGCCTTTTTCGATAATTAAAGGTATAACCGATACCGTATTCTAAATAATCCGCACGGGCGAAATGGCTTTTCAGGGTAAGATTTAAAATAATCCCATTTTTTAGGTAATACCTTGCGCCTATTCTATGGTAAACGGGGTCTTCAGGACTGTATTTGTCACGTATATATGCACCCATACCGAACACAAAATGAAAACGGTCCAAAGGCACCAGGTAAGCGGCATAGAGCCCCATCTGTAGGATATCCCATTGTGATTTTCTAATGAAAGGTTCATAATCTAAAATAGCTTGCTTTGAAAAGAGATCAAAATCCAATTCAAGTCCTGCTTTATGGTTAAAAATCCGCTTTGCAGATAAGTTCAAGCCATAGACTGGGTAACGCCTACCGCCAATTGGCATCATTTGTTTTCCGTTGAATATAAAGGTGGCGCTATAAAGCCATCGATTGTAGGGCATGGACATTGGAGTTTGTGGGACGCCATCTTTCGAATTGAATTTCGTGGCATCTACTGGCACTATTGTCCTGGCATAACCAAGTGACAAATACGGAACATTGATTCCGAAATTAGGTACCGTAAAGGCCGCATTGCTAAAATGTGTTAAGTCTATGCTAAAGGTGATCGCATTCATTCCGAAATGGTAATTGTGCTTCATACCTAGGCAGATATTCCCGTTAAATTTGCTCCCTAGTGCGACATTCATTGGATTTTTTACTGGGTCATAAGGGCTATTGTGGAAACCTAATCCGAGGGATAACCTGAAATCCATATGGTAATGCTTCACCCTGACCATAGGGATATCGGCAAAGCCATAAACGGCGACAAATTTCCCCAGCACCTTATTGTTACCTACCGTGCCAAAAAATAGCGTTGTTCCGTATGTGGGGTACCGATATTTAGATTGATATGTTTTATGTCCTCTGGTTCGAAATAACAAGCTCAATTCATTCGCGTGAGCAATGTTTTGTGGAAGATGAGCCATTACCCCTCGATGCGCAGCAAGAAAACCAATCTTTTGGCGGTATTCTAATGCTTTTTCAAAATTTTGTTGGGCGAGCATACTGCCTGCCAAAAAAAATAGCCCAGCAAGGAACCTGTATTTCATACTATAAAAATAATAATTTAAAACAAATGAAGAACGAATACAAGTACTTTTGTACATGGATCATCGCTTATTAGCCTTTGAACGGCTGCTCAACATTATGGACGATTTGCGGGAAAAATGCCCCTGGGATCAAAAACAAACCTTTGAATCGCTTCGAAATCTTACCATCGAAGAAACCTACGAATTGGCCGATGCGATTACCAAAAATAACCTCCAGGAAATCAAAGGTGAACTAGGGGATCTCTTTCTTCACATGGTTTTTTATAGCAAGCTTGGCGAAGAAGTTGGGGCTTTCAATGTGAGCGATGTGTTGAATGGCATTTGTGAGAAATTAATCCACCGTCATCCCCATATTTATGGCGATGTTACCGTCCAAAACGAGGAAGAAGTTAAAGCCAATTGGGAAAAACTAAAATTGAAAGAAGGAAAAAAATCGGTACTGGAAGGTGTGC
>Ga0214917_10005163_pt1 | contig 14078 bp, 13 predicted proteins | sample LL_1208_BB_MetaG_FD_177983 | JGI IMG/M metagenome (GOLD analysis project Ga0214917, IMG submission 177983) | Freshwater microbial communities from Lake Lanier, Atlanta, Georgia, United States - LL_1208_BB | ecosystem: Environmental > Aquatic > Freshwater > Lake | place: USA: Georgia | collected... | reverse complement strand
TCCCTTGGGTGGGATCGGGATACGTTGTTAAGGTTTTGGCAAAACGCATTTCATCAGTAATGTCGTCCAACAAGACAAGATCTGTAAAAGTTCCACCAATATCAATGCCTAATTTCATATATTAATGGTATTCTTCACCTCCAGAAACATTCATAGCCTCACCGGTAATATAAGCCGCCTGATCAGAAACCAGAAAGGCGACGGCAGCGGCAATATCAGTGACTAATCCCGTTCTGCCCAGTGGATTTTTATCTTTGATTCCCTGTAAGTATGTTTGATAATCGAGTCCTAATTTAGCACTAAAAAACTGATTTTGCCAGTGACCAAGCCCAGTGGTTATATGATTGGGACAAACCGCATTGACCCTGATTTTATATTTTCCCAACTCCACGGCATTGGATCTTGTTAAACCCAGAAGTCCATGTTTGGAGGCTGTGTAGGCAGCGGCAAAAGGAAATCCGGATTTAGCGGCCTGACTGGCAATATTTACGATGGATCCGCCGGTGCCCTGAAGGATCATCTGGTTAACAGCGTGTTTACTGCAAAGGAAGGAACCTTTGAGATTCACATCCAGGACAGCATCCCAGCTTTGTTCTGAAAATTCGGGGAAAGCTTCCATTAAATAACCAACCCCTGCATTATTGACTAAAATATCCAGGGATCCAAATGTTTTTACGGCATGCGCCATTAGATTTTTTACAGAATCTTCATTTCGAACGTCACAAGGAAAGGAAGTAACCTGCGCACCGGATTTTTGTAACTGCTCCTGAATTTCTTGCATCTCCTCAGTAGTGCCGATATGGGTTTCGTCAAACTGCGCCCCAGAAGGAACCCCGAGATCGCTTAGAACCACCCGGCATCCCTCGGAGGCTAATTTGGCGGCTATGCTTTCGCCGATGCCCCCTTTTCGTCCACTGCCTGTTACGACTGCGGTTTTATTTGTTAAGTGAAACATGACTAACCTGCAAATTTATCGGTTAACATAAAAATAGGTTGATCGGCATAGGATTGAAAAATACCGGCAATTTCAGTCATAATCTCAGACTGAAGTTCTGCAAACAATCCTTCCAAATGATTTACTACTATCATTTCGACATAGTCAAAGGGAGGTTTTTGGTCGGATCCCAGCAATCCAGAACTTCTGTAAACAGTAAACGAATCAACGGATTTCAGAGCGGAGACTGTCGGCACATCTCTGTCGCGAGCGAATATTTCATATTCCGAAACGGAAACGCCTGCTTTCAGATTAAATAATACGATGAGGGTAGTCTTTTGCATATGGATTATGTTATTTTGAATTGATTGATACCTTCGGAAATTAATCCCTGAACTGAATTTAAGATAAAAGTAGCACCTTTATCTGTTAATGCTTTTGCTTGTACCCGATTACCGGCAACGGTTCCAATACATTTCTGAGCAGCCAGCACCTGCACAAAAAGATCATTAATTTTACTTTTCACTTCATCATGAGCGGGTCCGTCATAAAATCCCATGCTTAGAGCGAGGTCTCTAGGACCAATAATAAAGCCATCGACTTCTTTGACGGCAAGGAGATCAGGTAGATTTTCAATACAAATCAGATCTTCTATTTGCGGTAAAATTAATAAACCTTCATTGGCTTCCTTAATATATTGAGCCTGCGCAACACCCTTCATATAGTTGGCTGCCCGAACTGGACCCAGGCCTCTGATACCCAGAGGTGGGTATAGCATGGCACGCACCAACTTTTGAACATCTTCGAGAGACTCAATGCCAGGCATCATGATTCCCTTCACCCCAGCATCTAGAAATTGAAGGATTAGTTTTTCATTTAGATTACCTACTCTGGCCAGAGGGGTAATGCCCATGCATTCGCAGGCACGAATCATATTTCCGATATCTGATGGGGTAATGGCTCCGTGTTCTGCGTCAATCATATAAAAATCAAGTCCTTCCAGACCTATATATTCACAGATAACCGGATCAGTAGTAGGAGAAAGGACTCCAAAGACGGGAATACCCGCTTTCATTTTTCTTTTAACAGGATTATCAAAAATCATACAACAGATTAATAGAGTTCTGCAATAGTGCCATTGGCAATTCTGGATTTGACAAACTCCATAAGGCCTCCGGCTTTGGCGACTTCGGAAACGAAAGGAGCTACAGGCACGGACGTAAAGGATTGGCCCGACCTGAGATTTTTAATGATGCCAGATTCCTGATCCCACTCCAGCTCGTCACCTGAAATACAACCTTTTGCAATATCCTTGCAGGTAATAAAGGGAAGGCCATAATTAATTGCATTTCGAAATTGCAATCTGGAAAAACTATCGGCAAAAACAGCCTGGATACCAGCGCCCATCAATCCGGTGACCACATGTTCAATGCTTTTTCCCCCGCCGGCAAAATTATGGGCGGCAACGATAAAGGAATAATTTTTTTCAGCAAAAGCGTTTTCCCGATCAAATTCGGGAGCAACACCGGACATAACTCGTTTTGCATTTTCTGTTTTATCGATAGGGCTAATCCAGTAAGCCTGAACGATTATGTCATAAGCCATGACATAATCTTTGGTAGCCCAACAAGTTCCTTTTATTTTCATCCTGATTTGGTTTTAAAGTTTTCGTGGATCTTTTATTTTGCCGAAAAGGGAGGAAGCGGCAACGACGGCAGGACTTGTCAGATAGATTTCTGCATGTTTACTTCCCATTCTGCCTTGCATATTTCTGTTTCCGGCGCTGAGAATAATATCCCCATCACCTGCAACGCCAGTGTGAATGCCGGCACAAGCGGCACAAGAGGGGGTATCGATGGCGGCACCCGCCTCGACTAATGTAGCCAGATAACCTTTTTTCATGGCTTCCAGATAAACCGCTTGGCTTGCGGGAACGAGAAGCATGTTGACATCTCTATGTATTTTTTTGCCTCTTAGAATATTAGCCATCATTTCAAAATCCTCCACTCTGCCATTGGTACAGGTTCCGACAAAAGCTTTATTGAAGGGGATTCCTTCAACGTCTTCCACAGAAACGACATCATCAAGAGAATGAGGTTTTGCCACCTTAGGGGTAACATCTTTCATATTTACCTCATAAACTTGTTCAAACTTTGCATCGCGATCGCTATGCAGGGGCAGGAAAGAACCTTTTGCTCTTCCCTTCAAATAATTTTCAGTAACCTCGTCAAAGCCGATAATCCCGTTTTTTGCACCCAGATCCACTGTCATATTACAGAGGGTCATTCGTCCGGCCATGCCTAATGAAGAAATAGCCTCTCCGGCATATTCAATGGTTTTATAGATTAGATGGCCGTTCCAGTGCATCATACCCATGATATGCAGGGATAAATCCTTAGCCATGATATAGGGGTTCCAAGTTCCTGATACTTCGAATTTCACGGTTTCAGGAACCCGAAGCCAGCATTTACCAGTGGCCATAGCCACGGCCGCATCGGTCACCCCAATGGCATTTCCCAAAGCGCCAACAGCACCATAGGTATTGGCATGGCTATCGGTTCCAATACTGATTTTCCCCGGTAGAACATGACCTTGTTCCACCATAATCTGATGCGCGATGCCCTGATTTCCTAAATCGTAAAAATAGGTAATATCATGTTCTCTGACGACTTTCCTCCATTCGTTCAGCATAGTGGCAAATTGAGCAGTCGGGGGAGGAATTAAATGGTCGGAAACGCATATAACCCGGTCTTTATCGAAGACTTGGTCGACGCCCAATTCGTGTAATTTTGTAAACGTTTGCTTCCCTAAATAGTCCATGGTCATGACGGTGTGTATATCCACCCAGACCAATTCACCAGGAACGACTTTTTCCCGGCGACTATTAAAAGCTAAGATTTTTTCGGTGATGGTTAATCCCATTTTTTTCAGTTATATTTTGTTGGGTTAAAAGATTCAAAAATGGAGTAGGGAAATCGTGGAAGCATTAAAAGAATCAGTGATCGCTTCGGGAGGGTCCGGTGGAACGAATAGAGGGTAAGTCTATCCAGAATTTAGGATCAATTTCGCTTTCGGAGGCCACTTTACGCTCTTCAATCATTGTAATGCCCTGAAATTCGTCTCCGGCAGACCATTTCCAAACGCGAATTCGATGGGTACCGTCCCCAATCAAATCAATCATTTCAAAAAGATGGTTCTCTGGGCGGTTTTTGTAGGTCCAAATCAGACAGACGCTGTTGTTGGTCTCCCAAGCCTTCCCTTCGATGCGAGGATTGTCGAAAATCAACTCGCCAGCTTCGTTAAAACGGCATACCCCAAAATCATGGCATTCCTGGTAACCATCGTCCCAAAAATACTGATTTACCTGGTGGTATTCATTTTTTTCCAAAAACCGAATGGTGAGCCTGCTTTTCCATTCATCCAGTAATTTACCACGGGCATCAATGCGCCGATAGGTTCCATCCCAAACCCCTGTGTGGTTGGGAAAAAGTCTTAATGTTTTATTCTCCATTTTTTTTAAAAATATTTCCATAAAGATAATTGATTAACCAAATTAACCAATTATCTTTATATGGAATTTTAGAAAAAATTCAGAAGATAATTTTTTACCAGCAAAATTTCCTAAAATGAAAATGAATTTAACGCGCATTTTTTCAGTTCTTTGCTGTTTAGGTATTTCCATCCACATGTTGTCGGCCCAATCTACAGTTACAGGGGTCATCACGTCTGACGAAGATGGGCAACCACTTGTTGGTGCGACCGTTTTGGTTAAAGGAACAACTACCGGAACAGTTTCCGCTGACAATGGCACATTTACCATTACCACTACAGCTGCGAATAATATATTAGTTGTCAGCTACACAGGTTTTCGCACTCAGGAAGTGAAAACAGAAGGAAAAAGTTCTCTATCAGTAGTAATGATTTTAGACGCAAGTACTTTTTCTGATGTAGTGGTCACGGCTACCAGAGCTCCCATTCGAAAACTGGAGAGTACAACGGCCATTACTACCGTAAGTGCAAAACAATTGGAAGCTGTGAAGCCTGAAGGCATTGCAGAGGCAGTTTTTGGCACTCCGGGAATGTATGCATCCTTTGCTCAGGGTAGATTTAGAGGTGGAATTTACACTCGGGGGTTCCCTGACGGGTCCGGAAATGGATTAGTCTACACCAGTGTCATGATTGACGGATTGCCGGCACTGGCTTCCGCCTCACGTCCGCCGGATTTTGCCTTTGCCTTTGACCCCAACGTGGAAAGAGTTGAAGTAGTTAGAGGAAATGCAGCTACTTTATTCGGTCGTTCTGCCGCCGCCGGTGTTGTCAATGTTATTACCCGAACTGGAGGAACCAAATTAAGTGGAACATTTAGAACCACTATTTACAATAAAAATGTGGATAAAGAAGGAATTGACAGGAAAATTGAATTCAATCTGAACGGTCCTTTGAACGCTTCGAAAACTTTGCGATTTAATGTAGGGGGGCTTATGCTGAGAGACAACGGCTTCAGGAACATGGGCTATCCGGATAAAGGAAGTCAACTAAGGTTCAATGTGGATTATTTGATTCCCGAGGATAAGGGTTCGGTTAGAGTTTATGGGCAGTATATTGATTTAACGATTCAGAATAATATTGATATCCCCTATCGCCTGAGTGATAATCTTCCCCGGGCGGGATGGAAAACAACGGATTCCTATTATTTCCCAGGACTCGATAATCTAAGTTATTCTGTAACCAACCGGCAGGGCACTAAAGAAACCAGGAGTATAGGACTTTCCAATGAAGAGGGTAATTATGCTACAGGTATTCAGGCTGGTTTGGATATCAAATATAAATTAGCTAAAGGCTTAACGTTTGCTAATCATCTTAGATATCAAAATTACGACCACGGTACCAAATTTAATCTGGGTGTTTCGCCTTTTTATAAGGATGCATCCTTTAGCCAAGTCCGGGTATTGATTGACGGAGACGGCAACGATACAGAATTAATGGATGAATTCCGTTTTACCTATGAAAAAAAGTCAGGTAAAATGGAGCATCAGATTTCAGCAGGCGGGTTTTTTACACTCGGGAAATATATCCCAACCACATATAGTTTAACAGGATGGAATACTTTGGATATTGGTAGATTGGAATTTAAAGGGTTTGCGGGTCCTCCTTCCTTTCCTCCCTCTACAGTTGGTTCCCAATCAAGGATAGATGACTATAAGGTTGGTATTACAGCCTTTTTCCTAGGGGATGAAATGAAAATAGGAGATAAACTTCGCCTGACCACTGGTCTTCGCTATGATGCCATAAATATTAACCTTAAAGGATTCTGGGCTCCTACCCCACCGGCTACCTCGGTGACCAATGTGGACCGTACCGAAAAACATGCCGATTGGAGTGCCTCAGTTGGGTTTAATTATCTTCTTGGTCTCAGGAATGCCCTATATGGCAGCGTAGTCCGTGCCTACAGAATGCCCGATTACGATGCATATTCTCCTGCAAGACCTAATTCTCTTACTGCAAATCCCCGCATTACAGATAATGAAGTGGTTTATAATACCGAATTGGGATACCGGACGGGTCTAGGAGATTTTACCCTGGATTTGGCGGGTTTTTACACCCGTATTAACAATAGGTTAGCAACTGTTTATGAAGGAGCTATTGCGGTTCAAAAGCCTTTTGGTACCAATCAGATTAAAGGTGTTGAAATTTCAGCAACCTACACCCCTGCAGTAATCCGTGGTTTATTAGTTCAGGGAAGTATCACCATTCAGGATGCTACTTTCCTCGATTTTAAAATTCCGGTTGTCTTAAATGCAACGACGAGAAAACCAAATTTTGACGTTGACGGTAATTTGTATGGCAATGTGATTATCAAGGAAGGCGTTAATGCTCAGGGTGCAAATGTTTATTCGATTGATTTGAAAGGGAAACAATTGCCCGTTGTACCCGCGCGCATTATTAATATTACCGCAAATTACGATCAGAAATATTTTGGTTTAAATGCAAATCTTAATGCGAATATTAAAACCTTTCAGGATGCTACCAATATCTACAGATCTGACGATTTTTATATCGTAAATTTGGGTGCGTATGCCAAAATATACACCAACAAAACTAATTATGTGAGAATTGGAATCAATGGTAAAAATATGTTGAATTCTCAAAAAGCTTTGAGAATGCTTTATGTAACCAATACAGACGGTGCGCTCGTTAAAAAACAGGAAATTGACACTGGTAGAGCTTTAGCGGCAAATACTTATTACTGCGGTATTCCCCTTCAGCCAAGAAGAATATTATTTACGTTGGAATATAGATTCTAGTATTGATTGAAAAGGCGTATATTCTAATTTTTATGGAATATACGCCTTCTTACCATTTAAATTATCGGCTATGCCTTCTTTTAGTTTATTATCAAGCATATTTTTCCTAGTTTTTTCGCTCCACCTGGTAAAAGGGCAGCATACGGCACCTGCTAAATTAAACCTCAATAACCCAGAAGATAATCTTACGGCCTTTGCTAAAGTCAGGGGTTCCATGGATTCCACCGAAGAAGTCATTTTTTATGCGAATGGCGCTATTTATGGTTTTGTAGGGGGTGAAAGAGATAAACCTCTTATGGGATTTGAAATGTTCAATATTGGTAAACTTATTCCCAAAGGCCCTCATAACTACGAATTATTAACCAATGAGGTATTATTATACACGGATATCAATACTGGTGCCGTTTTGGATTCCTTTTTGAATCCCTATACGGGAGTGAAAATACCCGTCGTTCATGTTTGGAATTCTCCCGTAAATCAGAAATTTGAACTGGAGGGTCGCTTTGGAAAATGGAAGGTCAATCACAATAAGTATGGGGATGACGTCCTATGCTTCAATTCCGACATCTTTCTTTTCTATCCTTCGCCTTTAAGCGTTGCAGCGTTTCCCAATAACTCCCAATCCGATAATTATGAAGCCGCTGAGCTTTTTCAGTTTTTTTTCTCGGAAAAAGAACTAAATAATTCTAAACTTACTTCGGTTCCTTCCACGATTTCATGGACCCGGATTGGTCCTTGGTTACCCTGGCTGGAAATGGGACAAAGATCAGGAAATTTAGTCTATCAGGGTGCTGGGTATAAACTTTCTGGGAAAGATTTCAATAAAATGCCGTCCAAATTAACAGAATATGTCCTGAAAAATAATCCAATTTACCGACATGCCCCAGAGGTATTCACTGCTCCCAATGAAACAAGCTGGACATATTTTAAAAAGTTGAAAAGCAAAAAATAATGCCCAGATTCCGTCCTGCCTGCTTATTATTTATTTGCTTTATTATTTTTCCTTGTTTTCTTGCCTTTGGTCAGCAACTGTCGAAGGACGATCCACGGTGGCTTGAACAAGATTGGCTTACACCAGTCAGTTCGCCTGATGAGGCGCTCACAAAAAAACTTACCTTCGTTACTATTGCAACCAATAATTTGGATAGTATCCGCTTATTTTACGTGGATGGCTTGGGTCTTACTCTTGAGGGTCCATTAGCGGTATCCCCGAGGGTTCTTAAAAAATGGAAGCTTCTATGGCAAATTCCCAATTATCTGAATTATCTCGTTTACAGAATGCACCGTTCTACCGTGGCAGGAGAAATTGAAATAAGGGTTATCGTTTTTGAAGAACAGCAATCTACCGTTCATGCAAGTTATGATCCTTTAGAAGTTGGGCCATTATCTATTGGTTTTCCCAATCTGAACCAAATTTCACTCGATGAGAAAATCAGGAAGATGGGTTTCACCACTATGGCGCCTCTCGAAGAGGGTAAAATACCCAGACCGGACGGTACCTTATACCGGATTTATGAATCGATTTTCAATGGACCAGATTTTGTTCATGCTGTAGGTATTACCCGAAAAGATGGAATGAAACAAATGGCACCGGTTGATTCTCTGACTGAACTGGGTGGCCCTGGCTACTCCGCACAGGTGGTTCATAACAGTAAAGAAGTCCTTCCATTTTACCTCGATGTACTGGGCATGGAACTGCGTTCGGACAGGAATTGGAAATCTTCCCCGGGTTCTGCTTTAGGTATTCCCGAAGGAATTCCATTCCGCTTCTCCATTGTTTACCCCCAAGGTGCCCGAACGGGGCAGTTATTGTTTTTGGATTTTGAGGACGATAGAGAAAAGAAAGCGGCTAATGGTTTTGTGCTTCCTCATAAAGGCATTGTTATGTGGACATTTCAAACCCGGAATCTAGAGGAAGTTTATCGCCGTGCCCAAAAAGCGGGAGCAAAAGTGCTTCATCGGCCCATAAATATGAATAGACCGGATTTAGGAAAAATAAGGGTTTTAATGCTTATCGATCCCAATGGACTACCCGTAGAAGTTTATGAAAATAGAATATAAGGACCGATTTGTTGTCCTGGAAGAACAGGGAATGAGAGACGGGCTTCAGTCCATTGCGACCTTTGTGCCTACCGAAAAAAAATTATCATGGATAAAATCTTTAGCGGAGGCGGGTTGTAAAAGGATTCAGGTTACTTCTTTTGTTCATCCGAAAATGGTTCCTCAAATGGCTGATGCCGAAGCACTGTGTCGGGCATTGCCCGTTTTTGAGGACGTAAGATATAGCGCTTTGGTTTTAAATCAAAAAGGATTGGAACGGGCGATTTCTGCTAATATGATTTTTCTGGCTATTTCCCTATCTGCCAGCGATGTTCACAGCAGAAAAAATACGGGGATGAACCTCGAGGAGGCAAAAGAGGGCTTCAAGAATAACATGAAATTTGCCCTTAGGGAACAAAGGATAGTGCGGGGGGGCATTCAGTGTGCCTTTGGCTGCCGTTATGCTGGAAATATACCGTCTGATTTAGTATTGGATTTGATTAAATTTCAGCTGGATTCCGGAATTTCTGAATTGGCTTTGGCTGATAGTACAGGTATGGGGCATCCGGCGCAGTTGGCGGAATTTCTGCCGAAGGCCATGGAATTGTGCGGCTCAATTCCCATTTCCTTGCATTTACACAACACGGAAAATAAGGGATTAGCTAATGTTTATGCCAGCTTATTGTCGGGAATCCGTCATTTTGATACAGCTCTGGGTGGTTTGGGAGGATGTCCTTTTATTCCGGGTGCAACCGGGAATATCGCTACCGAAGATACCGCCCACATGTTGCATCAAATGGGATATGAAACAAATATTTCGATACCGAAAATTGCGGAAATCAGCAAAGATGTTGCCCGTGAAACGAAGTCAATATTGAGTGGCGCCATTTTTCATCAGATATAATTTGAATATGACATTGTCAACAACTGCTGAAAAAATTTTGAGCGAAAAGGCTGGAAAAAGGGTAAAAGCCGGTGAATTGGTTGTGGTGCCTACTGATGGAATTATGGCTTCTGATACAACAGCTCCTGGGGCCATTCAGGCTTTTGAAAAAATGGGGGGTGATTCGCTGTGGGATCCTTCCAGATGCTTCTTTGTCATTGACCACGCCGCACCGGCCCCGAATGAGAGAATTGCTAATTTACATCAGTTAATCAGATCCTTCGCCACCCAACAGAAGGCTAGACTCTTCGATATCGGGGAGGGGATATGTCATCAGATTATGGTGGAAAATCAATACGTGAAACCCGGTGATTTATTTATCGGTGCCGACAGTCATACACCAACGTATGGGGCCTTAAATGCAATGGCTTGTGGCGTAGGTTCTACCGACCTTGCCGCTGTTATGCTCACTGGTAAAATATGGCTTAAGGTTCCACACTCAATAAGAATTCACTGTCGGGGAAAATTAAATAATGGTGTCTTTGCCAAGGATTTAATCCTCTACCTGACGAAAAAAATAGGAATTTCCGGCGCTACCTATCAATCGGTAGAATTTGAGGGGGAGGCTTTTACCAACATGAGTCTGGCCTCGCGCCTGTGTATCGCTAATATGTCTGCAGAAATGGGCGCTAAAACTTGTTTTGTTCATGCCGATGGATTAACACTTCCTTATCCTTATCAACCCATTTTTCCAGATCAAGGAGCACATTACAGCAAAGAACTGGAGATTGATGTATCCACCCTTGAACCCATGATCGCATATCCAGAGTCTCCCGATGAAGTTTTTCCCTTGAAATCAGTAGAGGGAACGCCTGTACAATATGGATTTATAGGAACTTGCGGTAATGGAAGACTAGAGGATTTACAGGCAGCAGCCCATGTTTTGAGGGGCAAAAAAATTGCTGCTGGAACCAGATTACTGATTGCGCCAGCATCGAGAAAAGTTTTATTGGATGCCATGCTAGATGGCACTGCTTATCAACTTGTTGAGGCTGGAGCCACCTTAATCACTCCGGGGTGTGGTCCTTGTGTGGGAAGTCACGAAGGGGTTCCCGCTGATGGAGAAACAGTTATCTCAGCAGCCAACCGAAATTTTAAAGGCAGAATGGGAAATCCCCATGCACGTATTTTTTTAAGCGCCCCTCAAACGGTCGCGGCTTCCGTATTACATGGATTTATTACTTCGGCGGAAGAGTCATTTTAATGGAATAACTGGAATATGAAAAAGCAATCCTTCTTACTCGCAATCACAGCATCAGCATTGGGTTTTTTTGTCGATTTGTATGATATCATCATAGTGAGTATCGTTAGAAAAAGCAGTTTGTTATCCCTTGGGGTACCTGAAGATGAGCTTTTAAGCAAGGGGGTCTTATTGCTAAATGTACAGATGGGCGGCATGCTTATTGGCGGCTTTATCTGGGGAATTATCGGAGATAAAAAAGGCAGGCTTTCCGTTTTGTTCGGTTCAATTATTCTCTATTCAATCACAACCTGGATGGCTCCATTATCTCCTGATTATTGGGTTTTTCTGCTGCTTAGATTTATGGCAGGCATTGGTTTAGCTGGAGAATTGGGGGCGGGTATTACCTTGGTAACGGAACAAATGCCACAGAATAAACGCGGATTGGGTCCGGCTATAATTGGATCTTTTGGAATGCTTGGAGCCATAGTAGGCGCATATGTAGGAGCTCATTATTCCTGGGAATTTACCTACCGCCTGGGCGGGTATATGGGTTTTGCTTTGTTAATACTCCGATTTGGTGTTTTTGAAAGCGGGTTATATGAAAAATTAAAGGAAAAGACGACGAGTCGGGGAAATCTGGCCCTGGTTATTAAAAATCCCCGTCATTTGAGGAGATACATCGCTACCATCTTCATGGGTTTTCCGGGGTGGTTCGTCAATGGTATAGTCATGACTTTCACCCCCGAAATTGCAAAAAGCATGGGTATGACGGAGATTCCTTCTGTTTCCACCGTTTTCACCTTTTTTTTTCTGGGTTTTACCTTTGGTGATTTCTCCTGTGGTTTGCTGAGCCAATTTTTGAAGAGTAGAAGAAAAGCGATTTTGATCTATCTACTCTCTTTTACTTTCCTGACTTGTATTTATTTTATCTGGGGACGTCAGTCGGTTACGGTTTATTATATTCTTTTTTTCCTGATGGGCGTTAGTGCGGGTTATACTATTGTCTTGCTTACCAATGCTGCGGAAATGTTTGGTACCAATATCCGATCCACCGTAACTACCTCATCCTTGAATCTCCTGCGGGCTTCGGTCATTCCCCAAAGTATTTTATTTTCTGCCCTTGTTCCCTTTCAGGGTGCGGCTTTTGCTGCGATGATTACCGGAGTTTGCTCTATATGTCTGGCTTTTTACGGTTACAGTCAGCTGGAAGAGACCTTCCATAAAAATTTAGATTATGTGGACGAATAAAAAAATGGGTCGGGCACACGTTTATGGCGACCATATTGATACCGATAGAATCATTCCCGGGAAATATACCAAAACCCTGGATGCTCAGATGCTTGCCGACCATGTTTTGGAGGATCTTGACCCCGATTTTAGAAAAAAATTAATCATGGGCGATATTTTGGTAGCCGGGGATAATTTTGGTTGCGGTTCATCCAGAGAACAAGCCCCTATAGCTTTGCAAAAAGCTGGTATTTCCCTCATTATAGCTAAATATTTCGCACGTATTTTTTTTAGAAATGCCATCAATATTGGGTTACCTGTATTAGAAATTCCTTTATTTAAGATTGCTTCGGGGGATATGCTCGAGGTTGATCTGGAGCTAGGAGAGGTAATGAATCTTTCCAACGGCGAATGCTTTCATGCTTCTCCTCTACCACCCTTTATGCTTCAGATTTTAAAAGAGGAAGGCTTGGTCAGGTATATGCAGATACATGGCAAAAATGCCTTTAAGGAAGAAGGATGAATAAAGAATTTGATGTAATCATTATCGGAGCCGGTGCCGCCGGTATTGCATGTGCCATTGAACTGTCGGCAAGGAAAAAAAGATGTTTGGTACTGGAAAAAAGTACGGATATCGGCGGCGCTTTGCATTGGTCGGGTGGGCATTTGAGCGGGGCTGGGACGATTTTGCAGCAATTAAAAGAAATTGAAGATTCGCCCGAAGCGCATTTTAATGAAATAAGAAGTATCAATAAGCATACCGGGAATGCCGAACTCATTCGTTTGGCTACTCAGCTGGCACCCAAAACAATCGATTGGTTAATGGAGCAGGGTTGTTCATTTGCTCCAGATTGCCCCAGGATTATTTATGGACATGTTCCCTACACCATTCCCCGAACTTATTACAGTCCTCAGAAGGGTCCGGGTATTTTGAAGGTTTTGAGGCCTCTGTGGGATGAGGCCATAAAAAGTACTTTTGTAACCTGTTTGTTTTCCGTTGCTTGTGTAGAATTGCAGACTGAGCCGAATGGCAAATATCAGGTTTTTGGAAAAGATGAAAAGGGAAATATCCAAGGTTTTTTCGCTGCAAACATCGTATGGACCACCGGAGGCTATGGATCTAATCGAATGCTATTTAGTAGAATTCATCCAAGAGTTCCCTTCTCAAGTGCTGCCTACCCGACAGCTCAAGGGGATGCTTTTTCCATTCTGGAAAAATTTGGCGTTGTTATTGAGTATGCGGGCTACCATTTACCTTCATTGGGAGGCATTGAATTAGTTCCTGATAGTGGTATTTCCGATTTCAACGGCGCCTGGGCAATGGTGCTTACCTCTGTTTATCGCGCACCCAGGGAAATTTATCTCAATGAAAAAGGGATTAGGTTTATGGCGGAGGATGAAATAAATGCTGATACCCGCGAGCGGAAAGTAATGGAGAGCACAAAT
>Ga0214917_10005161_pt1 | contig 14078 bp, 15 predicted proteins | sample LL_1208_BB_MetaG_FD_177983 | JGI IMG/M metagenome (GOLD analysis project Ga0214917, IMG submission 177983) | Freshwater microbial communities from Lake Lanier, Atlanta, Georgia, United States - LL_1208_BB | ecosystem: Environmental > Aquatic > Freshwater > Lake | place: USA: Georgia | collected... | reverse complement strand
GACTTTGAGTGGCGCGCTGGCGTCGAGCGACCGATCCGCAGCGGCGACAAGGCGCGTGCTGATGTCGCCATCGGCGAACGCGGCGTCGAGGCTGCCAAGTGGATGTTCGGCGATGCGCGCCACGAGACCGCTCGCGCCTTGATGGCGGGCTGGTTCGATTGGCTGCGCGCCGAGGCCACCCTGTCACTGCGGCAGCAGGCCGACACCGCGCTGCGGCAGATCACCGACGCCGTGCGCCAGCGCGAGGCGCTGGGCGACGCTGCCCGGCTTGAACGCATCCAGGCCGAATCGGCCCTGGCGCAATCGCAGTCCTTGACGGTTCAAGCCGAGCAGACGCGCGACGCCAGCCGCCGCAGCTTGCAGCAGCTGTACCCCGGCTTGCCGCTGACCCTGCCCGAGCTGCCCGAGCCGGCGCCGCTCGATGGCGCGACCGACTGGCTCGCGAGCATCCTCGAGAACAGCCACGAACTGGGTATGAGCCGCGCCGAAGCCGACAAAGCCCTGGCGCTAGCGGATCGCTCGCGGCTCGACCGCCGCCCGGATCCGACCGTTGGCCTGGCAGTTGCCCAGGAGCGCGGCGGCGACGAGCGACTCCTGGTGCTGACGCTATCAATGCCGATCCCCGGTGAAGCCCGGCGTGAACAAGGCAATGCCAATCAGGCCCGTGCTGAAGCCGCCCGCGCGCAGTTTGAGGATGTGCGCTTGCGCGTGCAGGCGGAGGCTCTCAACAGCGTTGAGCGCGTGCAGACTGCGGTGCGGTCTTGGCAGGCCGCTGCAGCTGCGGCGCGACAAGCCAACGAGGTTGCCGAACTCACCGCACAGGCGCAGCAGCTTGGCGAGCGCGCCCTGGCCGATGTATTGCTGGCACAGCGCCTGGCGAGCGAGACGCGGCTGCAGGCGCAACTGACCCAAATCGACGCGCTCGAAGCACGCGATCGCGTCTGGCTGGACGCACACACCATTTGGAAAGACGAGGACTGACCTATGCGGCCGAAAAAAACCGGCATTCCCCGCATCATCGACGCGGGCCGCCACTCGATCGAGGGGCTGATTGCCACTTGGAAAGAAGAAGCCGCCTTCCGTCAGGAATGCGGACTCGGGCTCCTGTTTCTGGCGACGCTGCCTTTCTTGCACCGCAGCGGCTTGGAAAACGCCGTCTTGGTGGGCAGCCTCGCCGCGGTTCTGATCGCCGAATTGCTCAACACCGGGGTCGAGAAAGCCATCGACCGCATCGGCTACGACGACCACCCCCTCAGTAAATTCGCCAAGGACGCCGGCTCGGCGGGCGTGTTCATCGCGCTGGTAAACGTGCCGGTGACCTGGGGGCTGATCCTGCTGACGCCGTAACACGGGCTGCGTGACACGGCGCCACCGTCGCGGTCTAATCGCAGGCGCGCTGCACCTTCGCCTTCCGGAGCCCTCATGCTGCTGATGATCGACAACTACGACTCGTTCACCTACAACCTCGTCCAGTATTTCGGCGAGCTCGGGCAGGACGTGCGCGTGCACCGCAATGACGAGATCACGGTCGAGGACATCGAGCACCTGCAGCCGGACCACATCGTCGTCTCACCCGGTCCGTGTACGCCCAACGAAGCGGGCATCTCGGTGGCGACTATTCAGCGCTTTGCCGGCCGCATCCCCATCCTTGGCGTGTGTCTGGGCCACCAGAGCATCGGCCAAGCCTTTGGCGGACAGATCATCCGTGCCAAACAATTGATGCACGGCAAGACCTCGCCAGTGCACCACAACAACACCAGCGTTTTCCGTGGACTGCCGAATCCGTTTACAGCGACGCGCTATCACTCGCTGGTGATCGAGCGCGAGAGCATCCCCGAATGCCTCGAGATCACCGCCTGGACCGACGACGGCGAGATCATGGGCGTGCGCCACAAGACGCTCGCTGTGGAGGGCGTGCAGTTCCACCCTGAGTCGATCCTCACTGAGCACGGCCACGCCATGCTCGGCAACTTCGTCGGCGTCAAATGGACTGGCAGCGCCCACGCGGCCTGACGGCCACTGCGCCCGCACACCTCGTTTATCCGCCCAACCCAAGTCCCACATGATCTACAAGGACACCCTCAACCGCCTGCTGGCGCGGCAAGACCTCACCCGCGAGGAGATGCTCGACCTGATGCGCGCGCTGATGGGCGGCGAACTCGAGCCGGCGCAAATCGCCGCAGCGGTCATCGCGCTGCGCTGCAAAGGCGAGACAGTCGCCGAGATCGCCGCCGCCGCCGAGGTGATGCGCGAGCTCTCGGCCAAGGTGGTGGTGACTGACCGTAGCCATCTGGTCGACACCTGCGGCACCGGCGGCGACTCGCTGCACACCTTCAACGTCTCCACCACCGCCGCCTTTGTCGCCGCCGCGTGTGGCGCAAAAGTCGCCAAGCACGGCGGACGCGCGGTGAGCTCCGGCAGCGGCAGCGCCGATGTCCTGGAGCATCTCGGCGTCAACTTGAACACTGGCCCGGAGCGTGTCGGCCAGCTGATCGATTCGGTGGGATTGGGCTTCCTGTTCGCGCCTAACCACCACAGCGCCATGAAGCACGCCGCGCCAGTGCGCAAGGCGTTGGGCGTGCGGACGCTGTTCAATCTGCTGGGACCGCTCACCAATCCGGCTAATGCGCCGAACCAGCTGCTCGGCGTGTTCGATCGTGGCCTCGTCCGCACCTTGGCCGAGGTGCTGCAGACGCTCGGCAGTCGGCACGTGATGGTGGTCCATGGCTGTGACGGCCTCGACGAGATCACCCTGAGCGGCGAGACCTTTGTCGCCGAACTCAAAGATGGTCACATTAGCGAGTACTCACTCACGCCGGAGCCCCACGGCATTGCCCGCGCCGACATCGCCAGCATCCGCGCCGATGGCGTGGCGCAGTCGGCCAATATGCTGCGCGAAGTGCTCGCCGGCACGCCCGGCCCGGCCGCCGACATCGTCGCGCTCAACGCGGGCGCAGCGGTGTACGTCGCCGGCGTCGAGGCATCGCTCGAGGACGGAGTTGCCCGCGCGCGCCAGGCGCTGGCAGACGGGTCGGCGGCAGCGAAACTGCAAGCACTGGTCGCGCATTCAGCCGACTAGGCGCAGCTCACGCCGAGCCAGCTTGACCGGCGTCAAAGTCGCTGACCGCCGGCGAAGTCACACTGCACGCCCGTCCAAAAGGAGCGTGAGATGGCCAACCTTGAGCCGCGTGCCCAGCCCAAGTCCCGTCGCGACCGGCAGATCGAGGAGGTCCGCCATGACCCCTACCTCGCTCGCAGCAAGCCTGCCGAACCCGCATGGTGCCCCAGTTGCGGCTTGGTCTATCACGCCGGTCGCTGGCAACGCGCCGAACGCCCGTCCGAACCGCACCGCCACTTTTGTCCCGCGTGTTTGCGTCTGCGTGACGACTTTCCGGCGGGCATCGTGACCCTAAGCGGCGATTTCGACACGGCGCAACGCGAAGCACTGCTCGGCTTGGCCCGCCGCGCCGAAGCCAGCGAAGCGGCCGAACACCCCCTGCAGCGCATCATGGCCGTACGCGTGAGCAAAGCCCACACGGTGATCACCACCACCGATCCGCACTTGGCACAACGCATCGGCAGCACCATCAGTCATGCCCGCGGTGGGAGGCTCACGATCGACTACAGCGACGATGAGTATCTGGTGCGGGTCGACTGGTCCGCGGCAACGCCCAAAGACTAATCAAGCCAGCGTGTCGACCACGCTGCCAGAGGCCTTGCTCGTCGCGAGGCGGTCGCTCAGGTTCTTCAGGAACTGACGCAACGACACCTCCGAACCGGAGGAGCCGAGCGCCGAGACCATGGTGTCGAAGCTTTGCCGCAGAGCGGCTCGCCGATCGGCAACGACGGCATCGTCGCGGACTTGGCCCGGGGCTTCGGCGCCGGCCGGGGGCGCCGCGCCACCGCCCAACTCGGTCACGTTGGCAGGCGTATCGGCAGTCGGCGGCCGAGCCGCTTCGAGTTCAGCGATGATGACCTTGAGGTCGCGCTGCAAACGGTTGGGTGCTTGCTCCGACTGTTGATATGCCGCCAGTGACGGGAGCGGCACGACGTCCCGGCCGGATCGCGTGGCGGCGCGGGCAGCATCCGCCGTCTGCGACTCTGCGCCCGCTGGTGACGTAGCCAACTCGTCGAGCAAGCCGCTCACAAAGCTGCGCACAGCGTCTTGGGCTTGGGGGCCGCTCGCAGCCGAATTGATGCCGATGTCCTGCAGCGACTGGCGCACCGCATCGAGCAGCGCGCCGCTACGCCCCGGTGACAAAGCAGCCTGTAGCGCGGCACCCGCGGCCTTGCGGTCGCGCTCGACACGCGCCCCGGCCGCAGAATCCTGTGTCTGCGCCGCCGCCGGACTGCCGATCGAAGAAACGTCTATAGCCATACGTCGATTCTAAAGCGGGACGACGACCCTGTGTCCAGTCGCTGCTGGGTCTGACGATTTGCTGCAGATCAAAGGTGTTGCATCCACCAAAGCGCGAGGCCCCCGTTTCCCCGAAGCTTGTTCCTCACGGCGTTGGCGTGTTGCTGAAACGCCCCATCAGGAGAGACAGGGTATGGACATGCACAACATGGGCGACGCGGTGGGCTTGCGGTTTGCCGGCACCCAGTCCGCCGAACAAATGTCGCGGCTCACGCTGGAAACGGCCCTAAAGTTACTGAGCCTGAACATGGCATTTGCCGAGCGCGTACTGGCCGACGCCGTCGAGTCGACCCAAAAAGCCGCCACCATCAAAAGCCCACTCGAATTCCTCGACCTGCAGCGTCAGTGCTCGGCCGCATCGGCCGAACAGTCGGTGTCGTTCTGCAAGGCGTCGTATCAGGTCGCACACGAACTGCAGTCCCGCCTGATTGGGCTGACGCAAGAGCAGCTTCGCGAGATCCAGTCGAGCTTGCCCATGACCGCCGAATCTGATGACAGCACCAGAGCCGCCAGCGAACCGCTCATGGCCGCGATCCGGTCTGCGATCGCAGCCACCTCATCGGTGCTGGAACACGTCGCCGAGACCGCGGAACAAAGCAAGCACGTCGCCGACGCGACGGTCGATGCTGTGGTTCAAGCAGCTCGCCAACCGCTCAAGGTCGCGTAACACAACGTTTGAGCGCATCCGACATGCGCTCGGACAATTACGATGAAATAACATCGACATTTGCTCAATATAGGTCCATGCTCACCTCCCCACTAAACAGACATCGCACGCGCGGGAGTTGAAATGTTTCCCAGCAATACGTGCTTCATGGTTGTGGATAAGAGCGGCGCCCAACGTCGCGAGATCATGACGATGCTTGAGCGATTGGGTTTCGCTCAGTTCGTCGAAGCGGGTACGGCGCAAAAAGCGATTCAGCAGCTCAACGACCACGCCGCCACCGGCAAACCCCTGGATGCTGTCATCTCGGGATGGTCGATGCCCGATATGTCGGGACTTGAACTACTAGCCCACATGCGGGCCAATTCTCCCAAGCCCGCCCCTTTCGTTTTGCTCAACGACACCGAAGCCGAAGCCCAGCTAGGGAAGGAGATGGGCGCCTCCGCGTGCGTGACCAAACCGTTCAGCGAGCGCACGCTGCGCAACGAGCTCGAGGCACTTTGGAATCGCGAAAACGCCAAAGCCGCTGTTGACGGGAACGCTGCCCCAGCCTTGCCGCCCACGCTGTTCGACAAATACGGCGGGATTCCGGCAGTCAGCGAACTGGTGCGGATGTTCTACGCCGAGGTTCTTAAGCGTAAACACCTAGCGTGGTACTTTCGCGACGTCTCTCTCGAACGACTGATCTTGCACCAGATCCACTTGGTAGCAGTGGTCATGGGGCGGCCGCCCGATTTTTATCGCGGACGCGATGTGAGCGCTGCGCATGCCGGCCGCTTCATCGAACCCAAGCACTTCGACGAGGTTGCCGATCTGCTCAAAGCCAGCCTCATTCGCGCCAACATCGAAGCCGACGATCGCACCGCAATCATGGCGCAGGTGGCGGCGCTCAAGCCGCAGGTGGTGGGGCGCTAACTCGCAGCGCCGCCAGCGGACACGCTACTCGACGCTCTCGAGAAAGCGTTCCTCAAGGAAGGATTTTTCTCGCAGCACGCGCGACAACTCTTCCTCGGAGTGCTCGGCATCTTTGCGCAGCTTGTCGGTGATGTTTTCCAGGGCCCGCAGTCGGCTGCGCAAGTTGCGATTCTCGGCCTCCACTTCGGCGCTGACTGGCGCACCCCCGCCAGACTGCTGCGCCTCCAGTCGCGCCCGCAACCGTTCCTGTTCCGCGGCCAAGGGGTTGAGTCGCGACTCGGCCTCCTGAGCCCGGCGGCGGGTGTCGCGCAGATCCTGGCTCAAGCGCTGGTTAACCTGACGCAATTGCTCCATCGCTGACTGCGCCGAATCGAGCTCCCCGGACTTGGCGCGCAATGCACGAATCTCGCGGTTGCTGTCGTCCACCTGCAGCCTTAGCGCATCGAGTTCGGCTTCCAGTCGACCCTTTTGCTGAATCAGGCGCGAAAGATCGCTTCGACGGTTCTCGCGCCATTCGATCAGCTGGTCGTTCGGCGTCTCAACCACCTCGCCGAGGGCGGCAAAGCCTTGTTCCGAAAGCGACATGAGCTCCGGACTCATGCGCGGACCCTGCAATTTGCGGTTGAGCGTCTCGAGTAAAGCCTGCAGTCGCTCGGCATCGAATTTGCTGACGAATTGCTTGGCCCGTTCCAGCATGACCCCGAGATCGTGCTCGGCATGCTGGTACCGGCGGGTGACCCGGCTGATCTCGTTCAGCTGCGATAGGACCTCCTTGCGCAGCAGTTCGGTCTCCTTGCGAACCCGCAGCATCAGCAAAACAGCGAACACCAAAAAGCCGGCGATGACGACTAACAGCGTCGCCAAGGCGATGATCTGAATGCTGCTGAGTTGCATATCGTGTGCCCTTGTCGCCTTAGCTCAGCCGAATCAGGGCCATGGACCCCGAGGCCAATTCCGGGATGCTCAAGCTGAACGCGACGCCCCAACGGTGGTGGTGCAGTGTCTTGCGCAACAACTCAAGTTTGACATTCACCAGACTCGCCCGAGACAGCACCGTTCGGTGCTTGGGATCGAACAATCCGGCTTGAAGCTTGAGGAAATGCTCGGCGTGCGGACCGACCTCATTCGGTGCCTGGTTGTTGGCAATCGATTGCAGGATGTCCTTGGTCGGAACATGCGCTGCCACGCCGCCCAACAAAGTGATCAGATTGAAGTCCATCAAGCCCAGTCCAATCGCCGAATGATCATCGGCGCGGGAATACACCCCGAGCAGAACCTTGCCGGAGATGTTCTCGAAGGACGCCAAGGGAATCGACTCGATCTGCCACGGGCTTTCGTGCGTCATACCGGCAGCCAACTCGACGATTTGTTCGCCGCTGGGAGGCTGCGAGGCACCCGAGGGCGGCTTTACATGACGTGGCTCGGCCAAGGCCCGCTGCACGTTCTCCAACAAGTCTTCGTCACGGAACGGCTTGTGCAGGATGAACGACACGCCGTGCGAACGGGCTTCAGCCAGGCGGATTTCGTTGGTTTCGGTGGTCACCATGCCGACACGAACGTCGTCATGGCAAGACTGTCGCAACTTGACCAGCAACTCGAGGCCGGTCATGGTCGGCATGTGCCAGTCGGTGATTACCAGGTCGGGACGCACCGACGTGGCGAGCTCCAAGGCCTCTACCGCCGACGACACGGTGTGGACCTGCTCTTTGTCATATCCCGCGCTGGCGAGCGCGCGGCGGATGATGCTCTGCGTGGCGCGACTGTCGTCAACAATAATGAACCGGTGCATCAGGCAACCTCCCCCGGTCGAAAACCAGACATTGGGTCGAACAGGATCACCGCTAGACGACGGTCATGCTGACTCGCCTCGAACAGTGCCTTAACGCCACTCGCCAGCGAAACCTTGCGGTAGCCCTCCAGCGCCATTGCCTCGGGCAAGCCAATATCGGCAAGGTACCCGGACGGCAAGTATTCCACCAAGCAACCGGAAAACACGTTGCAAGCTTCGGCACACGCATCGTCGATGTCGGACTGCTCCAGTGCCGCCGGAGCCAGATCGAACATCACACTCGCCAAGGTCTCGGCGTCTTCATGGGAGATGACCAAAGCGACGCCGGCCCGATGCGACGGGTCGTCGAGCCCTACCGGCAGCACAATGCGACGCTCACCGTCAGACACCGGGCTGGGTTGGACATCGAGCACCAGACGAAACTCGCGACTCTCCCGCGCGAGCGCCTCCCAGACCCCGCTCAGACGGGCTTCAATCTCGTGCGGTTGAATCATCGGGCGGGCCGCTGACGAAGTTGGCAAGCAGGCAATGGTGCCATCGCTTTATGACAGTTCTGACAAAGCCAGACAGTGCATTGACCTCTGTCCCGCAAGCCTCTACCATCGCGGCCCCTGGGAGACGTTTGCTCAGCCGGGTCGTTAGCTCAGTCGGTAGAGCAGCGGACTTTTAATCCGTTTGTCGCGAGTTCGAATCTCGCACGACCCACCAACATCGGCTTGCGCGTGTTGTCATCGGCACCGCATACACTGGAAGAATCCCTTCCGGCATAGGCCCATGTTCAAGCCCCATTTCTGGCTCCGCCTTCTGCTATTAGCCGCCCTGCTGGGCACGACGCCCGCACGTGCCCTCGATTTTGTCGCGCTCGGCGATATGCCGTATGGCGACTCACCGGCGATCGAGGCCACTTACCACCGTCTGATCGCCCGCATCAATGCGACGCGCCCGGCGTTCTCGGTCCACGTCGGCGATTTCAAATCGGGCGGAACCGAATGCAGCGACGCCGCTTTTGTGCGCCAGCGCGACAACTTCGGCCGCTTCGACCACCCGCTGGTCTACACCCCGGGTGACAACGAGTGGACCGACTGCCATCGGCGCAGCAATGGTGCCTACGCACCCATCGAACGACTCGCCCGGGTGCGGCAGCTGTTCTTCGGCCCTGGGATCACGCTGGGCAAGGGACCACAACCCGGCATGGCCCAGTCCGAGTCCATGCCCGAGTTCGCCGAATTCGTCGAGAACCGTCGTTGGGACGCCGCTGCAATTCTGTTCGTCACGCTCCATGTGGTCGGCAGCAACAACGGCTTCGAGGCGCGCTCGCCGACGTCCAGCGAAGAATTCTTCCGCCGTGACCGCGCCAATCGCGCATGGCTGACAGCGGCCTTCGACCGCGCTCGGGCGAGTGGAGCGCGCGGCATCGTCGTCTTCATGCAAGCCGACCCGTTCGCCGCCCGGGCGCTCTACGACGACTTCCCGACGTGGTCCGGCTTTCGCGGAATCATCGTCGAGACCCTGCTGCCGCTGGTGCGCGACTGGCACAAACCGGTGCTGCTGGTTCACGGCGACGAACATCAGTTTCGCAACGACCGCCCCTTCCACCTCGACAACGCGGCGGTGGACAATCTGTTCCGGATTGAAGTGCCGGGCGATCGCGACATGCGCGCCGTGCTGATCCACTGGCACGATCAGGGCGAGACGCCGTTTAGCGCGGAACTACTGGCACCCTGATAGCCCTTGCGCTACTCCGCGAGGCGCGACAAGGACGTCGCCAGATCATCGATGCTGGCCTTGGTGGTGCCGACCAGCTCGCCGATCTCTTGTGCCGCGTCGGCGGACCGCACCGACAAGCTGCGGACTTCCTCGGCGACCACAGCGAAGCCCCGACCAGCACGGCCCGCGTGAGCGGCCTCAATCGCAGCGTTGAGCGACAGCAACTGGGTCTGGATGGCGATGCCATTGATGGTGCCGACAATTTTGCCGATCTGGTCACTCACCTGGAGCACTTGGCCCATCAGCGAGTGGGTCTCGTCGATGGTCTGCTTGCGTGCAGTCACATCGCTGCCGTACAGCAGAACTTTGGTGACACGACCCGATGTGTCACGGGCCGGGCTTAGATGCGCCAAGACCCAACCCTCGCGGCCTGTCGCGTCCTGCAGGGAGAACTCGGCCGATACATTGGTCCCACGCAATAGTTGAGCCATTTGCTCCGGGGAGACCAGATGACGGAGCAAGCCGGGGAGGACTTTGCGCGCCTCTAGCGACGACACCCCGAGCATGGTCCACACCATGTCGTTGGCGTCGAGCAGGTCACCCTCGCTGTTGAACTCGGCGACCGCACCCGTCGCGCGAATGGCCGCAAAGCGCACATCGTTTTCCAGCGCCTGCTCTTTGGCAGCGGTGATATCAGCAGCCATCTGGACCACTCGCACCACCATCCCCTCGTCGTCAAACACGGGCATGTAGCTGGCCTCGAGCCACAGTGGCGAGCCGTCTTTGCGCCGCCGCAAGTGGACGCCGCCAATACTCTGGCCGGCGCGCAGCTTTTCCCACAGCTCGGCGTACTCGCGCGAGGCAGCAAAGTCTGGGTCGCAGAACATGCGGTGGTGGTGGCCGATCAGCTCATGCTCTGGGTAACCCACGGCACCGCAAAAATTCGGATTGGCGCGGATGATGGTGCCGTCCGGCTCGAACTCGATGACTGCCCACGACTTCGAGATCGCCTGAATCAGCCGATGATTGGCGCGGTCTTCTGGCAGCTGCGAGTCCCGCTCAGGCGACGCCGCTGCCGCCACGCTTACTGCGCCTCGTTTGGCCATAACCTGAGCACCCCATGTCGTCCAATGGACCTATCTTAAACCAGTCCAAGTTTGTAATGCACGGGGTCGGGGACACACCCTCGACCCGCAGGGACTTGACACTTTGCCCAGAGTTGACGATTCTATTGGGCTGTGCACGACACGGGTTGTTAGCTCAGTTGGTAGAGCAGCGGACTCTTAATCCGTAGGTCGAAGGTTCGAATCCCTCACAACCCACCAAAATCAAACGGCTCGCCAGTGGCGAGCCGTTGTTTTTTATCGCTAACGCGAGTGCTCCGCCATGCCGGCGAAGCCGCAACAATCAAAACGGGCTGTGTTCGTATGAGGGCAAGCCGGCGGCGACCGATGCCGACCACGCGCCGCGCTTACGCAGCGCCTCAAGCTCTTCGATAGCCCGGCTCAGCGAACGCTCCCAAAGCAGCTGGCTGGTACCAACCTCGAGGATGGACTCCAACCACCCCAGAAGCATCTGCGCATGAGAGGACGCCAGCGGCGCCGCAAGCAAGCCCGCGTACTCCTCTTCCAACCGGGCGATTTGCGCTCTGCCAGCCGCTTGACGAATCGACAGTAGCTTTTCCATAGCCATTCACATCTTTGATCGCAAGATTCATAATTTATATGTTGTCCTAGACAAAGTCCATTCCTTTATGTTGATCATCGCAAATGAGGTCGTCGACACGACGTGGCGGTCCGAGCGCGATTGAGGCATCCTTGCGACCGATTCAAGAACCCGCCACCTCAGCACCATGTGTCTTCGATACGTGATGTACACCAGCACCGCAGCACCCGAACTCGGTGACGCCGAACTGCTCGGGCTGCTTGTGCGTGCGCGCCACAACAACCAAGCGCTTGGAATTACTGGCGTGCTGGTGCGTCGCGATCCGTGCTTCCTGCAGTACCTTGAAGGCCCTGCAGCGACTCTGGCCACTCTGACGCAAACCATCGCGGCAGACTCGCGTCATCTACATTTTCAGATCGTCGCCGAGGGCGACCTGCAAGGGCGCCAATTTGGCGAATGGTCGATGGACCTGCGCGGCGCGCATGGCGCCGACTTTCTCTCAGATGAAGAGTTGGCGGACGATCCCGAGGGCATCAAATACATGCTCTACGGCTTCGCCACCACCCTACTGTAGCGCTGGCCCGGCCGTGTCTAAACCTTGTAGCCTGTCACCGAGTTGAACAAGGCCTCAGCCTGAGCTTGCATCGACTCTGCGGCAGCGGCGGCCTCTTCCACCAAAGCTGCGTTCTGCTGGGTCATGTCATCCATCTGCACGATCGCTTGGTTGACCTGGCCGATCCCGCCGCTCTGTTCACGCGAAGCCGCGGCGATCTCGCCCATCAGATTGGTCACGCGGTTCACCGAAGACACAATCTCTTCCATCGTCACGCCGGCTTGGTGCACCAGATCAGCGCCGGCCTGGACCTTCTCGACAGAGTCGGAAATCAGCGCCTTGATTTCGCGCGCCGCACTACCAGACCGTTGGGCCAGGGTCCGCACTTCGGTGGCCACCACGGCGAATCCGCGCCCTTGCTCGCCAGCTCGAGCGGCCTCGACCGCTGCGTTCAGCGCGAGGATATTGGTCTGGAAGGCGATGCCGTCGATCACGGCGATGATGTCAGCGATGCGCCGCGAGGAGTCGCTGATGTCGTGCATGGTGGACACCACCTCGGACACCGCCTGACCACCCTTCTCGGCCACCTTGGACGCGGCAATCGCAACATCATTGGCCAAGTGGGCACTGTCGGCATTCTGCCGCACCGCGCCACTGAGCTCTTCCATGCTGGCGGCGGTCTCCTCCAGGCTTGAGGCTTGCTCCTCGGTCCGCGCCGAGAGATCGGTGTTGCCGGCAGCAATCTCGCGCGCCGCGGTGTTGATCGCGTCGCTGGAGTCTTTGACCATGCGCACCAGGTCGGTCATGGCGTCGAGCAACGCGTTGACGCTATGACACAAGTCAGCGTGGAAACCCTCTGCGCCGGCCACATCGACGCGTTGGGTCAAGTCACCGTTACCCGCCTGGCTGACCACTTCGGCGATCTTCTCCGCCAGTTTGCGCTCTGACGCGGCGCGCGCTTCGGTCTCTGCAAGCCAGCGCTTCTCCTCTTCGGCCCGCCGATGCAACTTGTCCTGCACCTCTCGCAGACCCTTGAGCAGATGACCGACCTCGTCGTTTGACGAATCGTCAATGACGGAATCGTATTTGCCGTCGCCGATCAGGTTGGCCGTCTCCACCGCCGAGGTGAGAGGGCCAGTCACCGAGCGCGTGAGCGCGGCCCCCAGCAACACGGCCACGATTGCCAAGCCTCCGATCAGGCCCAGAGTGCTATCGAGTTGCGCTTCCGTATCGGCCACTCGCGTCACCAGGACGTTTTCGAGGCCCTTGGACGCTGCGTCGATGAACAGGTATTGCAGATCAATCGCCGCGGTCGCCTGAGCCGCAAAATCAGCTGCGCTGACCTTGCCTGCCGACTCCCCAGCCAATTGCGCGCGGGTCAGTTCGAACAATGCATCGGTGGCATCAGCGGTTTTGAAGGTGCGCAGGACATCCTTGAGCTCGGGTTTAAGCGCAATGGCCTTGGCCAACTGGGCGCTGGCGCGGTCGCGCAGATACATCGCTGTATCAAGCTCGCTGCGCGCCAGAACGCGCGCCGGCGACATCGCGGTAGCACCCGTGACCGCCGCATCCTCAAGCCGGAGAAGCGCTGTCGTCTCAGCCAGGCGCGGCAGGTGATCGACCGCCGCCGTCATGACGTAATACGACTCAGCGACTGGGTCGAGCGACAAACCCGATACGTCGGCAATCGCATCCATCGCGTGGAGGTTTTGCGTGATCAGCGCACTGTGCGCCTCGATCGATCGCGCGGCATCAACCCGCCGTTCGACAACGTCCGCCGCAAGGCTTTTCCACCGTCCACGCGACGCTTCGGTCTCGCGGAGCGCATCTGCGTACGCCAACTCGCCCAAGCGGGCGATTAATGCCGCGTAGCGCTGCTCGACGTCAGCCGCAACTTTGACACGCGCTTCGTCGGCCCCACTGACGCCACCTAGAGTGGCTCCAGCGAGAAGGCGGTGGCGTTGCAGTGCTTTTTGCAAGTCGATGCTCAAACGCAGCGGCGACAAGCCATTGGCTTCGGCCTGGGCGACAGCGATCTCACCCTTCTTGTAGCTGACCACCTTTTGCAAAGGCACCAGGCACATCACCAGGCCGATTAGGCCGAGCACCACAAAGCGCTGCCACAGCCGCAACGTTCGCAACAAGTTCACCGATCACCCCTCGCCGACCAAAGCCTACATGACCCTACCGCCACTTTAGCCAATTTCGGTGAGCAACGGGCAAGCGGCGAAGGTGGCTTCAGTGGCCTGCGTTCAGCCCAAACACAAACAGACACCAAGCCACCACCACCACCAATAGAATCAGGGCGAACAGCAGTCCACCCTTCCAGTCGGACCAGTCAGTTTGCATATCGATCTCCAGACTTAAC
>Ga0214917_10005160_pt1 | contig 14079 bp, 8 predicted proteins | sample LL_1208_BB_MetaG_FD_177983 | JGI IMG/M metagenome (GOLD analysis project Ga0214917, IMG submission 177983) | Freshwater microbial communities from Lake Lanier, Atlanta, Georgia, United States - LL_1208_BB | ecosystem: Environmental > Aquatic > Freshwater > Lake | place: USA: Georgia | collected... | reverse complement strand
CTCCACCTGGTAATGACCGCCTCCGTTCCAAAGCGCGCTTTGGGCCGTCAAGGTTCCAGGGCTGTTGCCCACCGCCAAGGTTCCCCCCGAGGCGATGGTCAGCGCACCCAGGCTACCGGAACCGCCAATCGAGGCACCGTTTTGGACCAGGACCTCGCTGTTGGACAAGGTTCCGTTTACCACCAGCGATCCGGCCGCCACGGTGGTGTTGCCGCTGAGGGTGTTGGTTCCCGCGAGGGTCAGGCGACCGCTGCCTTCCTTGGTGAAGGCGCCTGAACCGCTCAGGGCCCCGGTCACCGTCAAACCATCGGCGGCCACATCAATCTTTCCTCCGCCCGCATTGACCAGAAAGCTCCGGTCGGTGCTGACGGCACCGTCCGACTTTTGGAACCGGAACGTCCCGGTGGTGGCGGCCCCGCCCAGTTCCGTGGTGGCGGAAAGGTTCCCGTTCGGATTCCAGGTGCTGAGCGTTCCTTCCGTTACCTTCCACGTGGTTCCGCTCAAGTCGTAGGAAGTCCCCCGTGTCAGGGACAGGGTGCCAGCGCCTGTTTTGCTGAGGGAGACACCGGTATTCGACATGTCATTGAGATATTGCTGCAGTTCCAGCGTCTTGGTGGCGGCCACCTCAAAAGTGCCGCCGTTGGAACCAAGGGTGATTCCGTTGTTCGCCTGAAAGACGAAGGATTCCGTGGCCTTGAGGGTGCCCCCGTCGAGGTACACCTTGTTGGCCTTGAAGGTGGAGGCGTTGCCAAGGTTGCCTTCCTGGGAGACCTCCAAAGTACCTCCGTAGAGGTCGTAACGCATATCCCCGTAGTTGCTCCCGTTGGAGAGGGCCAGGGTTCCGCTCCCCCGCTTCACCAAAAGCGCATCCCCGGCCGTGATCAGCTGGTTGGCGATCGTCACCGCCGAACTGTTGGTCACGGTGAGAATGGTGTCCGCGGCGAGGTTCGCGGTGGCACCCGTCAGGGCCAAGGTTCCCCCGTAGTTGGCTCCCAGCGTGGTGTTGGCGTCCAAGGTGATCGCCCCGCTTAAGGTCGAGGTTCCCGCGGTGTTGTACGCTTCGATTCTTTTTGCGCCGGACGAACCACCCCGCACGACGATGGCATTGGCCATGGTGATACCGGATCCCGCCAGAACGAGGGTGGCAGCGTCAGAACCAAAAGTTTCGCCCAGATACTGGGTGGCGGTGCCCGCTCCGGTGTCGGCAGCCACCGCGGTGATTCCTCCGACAAAATAGTTGGCCCCGGAGAAGGTGTTGTTGCCGGACAGAACCAGGGTTCCTTCACCTTTTTTGACGATGCCACGGAGCCCGCTGATCTGCCCGCTGAAGGTGTGGGTGGTGCCGTCGGCAGTGGTCAGAATACGAACACCCGCTTCGCTACCCAAATCGACCGTGCCGGAGAAATTGAGCGAGCCGGTGTTCACAGAGGTCTGGCCCAGGGTCGCGTCGTTGTAGAACTGGATCGCATTGGTGATCTGGCGGCTGGTGCCGCCCAGGCTGGCCAAAGTCTTGGCCGTATTCGTCACGAAGGAAAACATGAACGTTCCCGATCCCAAGGCTCGGTCATTTCCCAGAAGAATCGTGCCTTCACGCAAAAACGTCTGACCCGTATGCGCGTTGGCCCCGCCCAAGATCAGGGTTCCGGTGCCGTTTTTGCCCAGACCCCCGCCTCCTGCCGTCACCCCGTTATAGGTCAGATCCGTACCCGCGGCGACGTTCAGGGTACTGGTCGAACCGCTGCTCAGGGTGATCCCCCGGTTTTGGGCCAGACTGAAGCTGGCGGTGGACGCCAAGGTGCCACCTCCCAACGTCAACTGGTCCGCCGTGGCCGCGCCCGGCGCCGCTCCCAAACGGGCATCGGAATCGATGGACAAAGTTCCGCCGGTGACCGCGGTTTTACCGGTAAAGCCGGAGTTAGCCCCAGAAAGAGTCACCGTGCCGGAGCCCACGGAGAGCGCGCCGCTCCCGGAAATGGCGCTGACGAAGCCCGAGGTGCCGCTCCCGGCGAGGCGCAGGGTGCTGCCTCCGTCAATCGTGGTGGTGCCGGAATAATTTTGGTTCCCTCCCCCACTCATCACGATCGTGGTGTTGTTCCCCACCGAAAGATTGCCCGCGCCGGTGAAAGTGTTGGCGTTCGTAACGGTCCCGCCCTGGTTGAAAACCCCCGAGTTGGAAATGGAGAAGTTGTTGAAATAGATGTTCCGGTTGGCGTTATTATCTCCCTGATTTCCTTCATAGAGGTTGATTCTTGAAATCGCACTTGTCGTCACAAGGTTGGTAGTAAAGACCACGGAGGAGTTGGTGCGGCTGGTCATGGAAAAGCTGTAGCCGTTGGTTGTTCTGGTTGCCGTGACCAGCATCGGAGTCGTTCCATATCCACCCATAGTGGAGGCTACTGCCCCCGCAGTAATGGTGATGGTTGAAGAACCGCCATTATTTACGTTAAAGACATTGGCGCCCGTGGAGGTTTTCAGATCAAACCCTTTAGCTCCACCAGAGCTATCCCAATTCATCGCCCAACGAAACGAGAGAGTATCTCCAACTTGCAGGCCGGTGTTGAAGTCGCGGGTCGCGTTTACGTACCCGCTGTTATTGGCTGAAGAAAACAGGCCAAAAGCCGTGGTGCCGATCCCGGTGGTTCCCATGCCATTGTTGGCGGGATTTCCAATGAATACACCGGCGGCGGCGTTGGTGGTTGAAATGGTCCAGCTTCCAAAGCCAGAACCCCCGTTATCCCCGCTGGCCCAGCCATCGCTGTAAGCCGAGTTGCCCGCATTGTCCGTGGCGAAAGTAAACTGGGCCTTGGCTTCGCCACCCAAGAACCAACCCACCCATCCCAAAAACAGGGTTAAAATTTTTTTCGTCCTAACAAAGCTATGCATAAACACGGAGATAATAATCCTTCCGTAAGCAGATTTATCAAGGCGAAAAATATTTACCAGTTAAACACAAAGCTCCTCACCATCAAAGCTTAAGGCAAAGCCTCAACACAGGTTTTCGTGTCGTTTCCTGATTTCACTATTTTATCATTTCATAAGTTGCGCCACGCAAGTGCTTCGTTCAGGGTCAAGCCCTATGGCTGCGGTCCGGATCGAAAATTTAGTTAAATCCTACCCCGGAGAAAAAGGGCGCCCGGGCAAGACCGCGGTGGACCATGTAAACATCGAGATCCGCCACCGCGAATTCATGGTCCTGGTGGGACCCTCCGGCTGCGGAAAAAGCACAACCCTCCGCATGATTGCCGGTCTGGAGGATATTTCTTCCGGCGCCATCTATATCGACGACCGCAAGGTCAACGATGCGGCCCCGAAAGACCGTGATATCGCCATGGTCTTTCAGAACTACGCCCTCTACCCGCATATGTCCGTTCGCGAAAACCTCGCCTTCGGATTGAAACTGCGCGGCTTTCCCAAGGAGGAAATTACCCGGCGTGTCGACGAGGCCGCCGGCATTCTCGGCCTGCTGGAACCGGACAACCTCCTCGAGCGCAAACCCAAGGCTCTCTCGGGCGGCCAGCGGCAGCGCGTGGCCCTGGGCCGGGCGATGGTTCGGCAGCCCAAGGCCTTCCTTTTCGACGAACCTCTCTCCAACCTCGACGCCAAGATGCGGGTGGAGATGCGCTCCGAAATCACCCGCCTCCACCGGCGCCTCCAAAGCACCATGATCTACGTCACGCATGACCAGGTGGAGGCCATGACCATGGCGGATCGCATGGTGGTGATGCATCAGGGCCGGGTGCAGCAGCTGGCCGCCCCCCTGGAGATCTACCGGAATCCTGCCAACCGCTTTGTCGCCGGTTTCATCGGCAGTCCCCCGATGAATTTTCTCCAGGGCTCCCTCGTCGGCTCCGGGGAGCGGCTCGCTTTCCGGGAAAAATTCTGCGCGGGCTCCTCCGCCCCCGTCCAGATGACCTTGACCGCCGAATCTTCGCGGCGCCTGACTTTCCATCAGGATCGGGAAATTGTCCTCGGCCTCCGGCCGGAACATATCACGGAGGCCACCCCCCGGGATCCGGCGACCTTTTCCGCCACCGTGGATGTGGTGGAACCGATGGGGGCTGAAACTTATCTCCACGTGAGGACGGGAGGACACTCCCTGGTGATCCGGAGCACGGCCGAGGAAAGTGCCCAAGCTCAGGCCGGAGGCCAGAGAATCTTTCGCCTCGATCCGGATCGAGCCTGCTTTTTTGACCCCGCCACGGGCCAAGCTCTCCCCCTTTCCTAGTCCGGCGTCTTCCGGAAAAAAGACCGCACCCCGGAAAAAGTCAGGGTTTGGCGGATCCCGTGATTTTGAGATGGTTGAACCAAAGCTCGTTCTCCGGGCTGGGATCCGTATCCATCACATAAAACTTCAATCCGCCGGCGATTCCCCCGTAGTTGCCTTCATGGGTGGAACTCACCCCACCTGTCCGGGTGATTTTCCACGTGCCCCCGGTGGGATCCTTTTGCGTGAAGACGATGGTCAGAACTGTTTTGTCGGAATATTCGTTCCCCAGGGATCCGTTCCCCGCCGTGGCGGAGTTCACCTTGTAGTCATCCGCGCCGATGTTGAGGTTAAAGATCGTGGCATTGTCGCCGACTTTTCGCAGGTCGATTCCCTTGTTCCCGCTGCGAAAGTTGACGGAGAGCTGAACCTCGAGCGTTTGCCCCATCTCCAGGGGCGCGTCGAGGGTCCGGTAGGCTTCCACGCTGGCCCCCTTGCCTTTTGCAAATAGGCCAAACGCCTTGCCGGCGGAAGTATTGATGCCCATGCCGTGCTTGGAAGAGTCGCCGATCTTGGCGCCCGCCTCCGGCCCGGAAGCGACGATATTCCATCCCACAAAACCCTTGCCGGCATTTTGACCGCTTTCCCATTTGTCGCCTGCATATTCAGGAGAATCCGGAGAATCCCCTCCGGGGGTGGCGGCGGAACCGGAGGTAAGGCCACCGGCCAGAATTAGGATGAGGATGGATGCGAGGGGTTTCATGGGGATTTTCTCCTTGGGGGTTGGTTATTTTCCGATCGGTTGCTTCACGGTGCCACCGGATTTGGAGGGGGCCTCCCGGGAAGATGCCATGCGCAGCGTGGTCCGGCCCTCCACCCAGCGGGACCCGAGAAAAAGACACCGCTGAAAAGGAGGAATCCCCACTTCATTGTGATACAGATGGTTGATCAACATCTCGACCGCGGCGGCCCCGAGGTGTTCGTGGTCCTGCTTCATTCCGGACCAACCGGTCAGCTCCTCGGTCCGGTCCAGATGTACCAGTCCGACGTTCTGGGGACAGGGCATTCCCATCCTCTCAAGCCAAATTTTGATTTCCGGATGGAGGGTCAGAATCACGTCGGGATGATACCGGCGAACCCAAACCACAAATTCTTTTTCACCCCGTGCCTGATAGGGGTGCTCCGGTATCCGGCGGTCGGCCGGGAGTTGTCTCTGCGAAACCAGAAATCCTGCCGAAAACCGATTTTCCACCACCGCATCCAAATCTGGATGAACGCACAGGCCCGGCCGGCGATAGCCGGAGGCCAGACATTTGGCGACGGCATCCGAGGTCGTCAAAAACTGGTCATTCAAAACACAATCCAGGGCCGGCTTCGAGGTCCGCTCCCCCACCACCACCACACTGGAGCGTCCCAGGATGTCGTACAGATCCCGGGAAATGGAGTGGTCGAGGAAGGGCCCGGCCAACATCAGCCCCCGGATGTTGCGGGCCTCGAGAATTTCCAGCAAACGGCCCGGGGAGAGTTTCTTTTCGTGCAAGGCAAATTCATCGAGCCAAAAGCCCAATTCCTCCGCCCGCTGGCGGGCGGCCGCCAACCAGGTTTTGGTGAAGGCGCTGGAGGCATCCTCGGAATGCGAGGAAGTGGACAGGAAACCCAGAATTCCCTGCCGGGCCGTGGATTGGCTCGAACGCATCTGGGAAAGAAGGCGGGAAATCACCGGGTTAATCTGGTACCCGCTTTTTTTTGCCAACTTTTGCACATACTCCCGGACTTCGGGGGTGATCCGCGGATCATTTCTCAGGGCCATGGAGACCGTAGCGGTCGAAACCTTGGCCTCTTTCGCTAAGGATCGGATGGTGGGCGTAGGCAACCGCACGATCCTCAGTTTGGATGCCCGGGCTTTCAATGGGTAGAATGTTAAACAGTTAAACGGTATGGCCGAAGACTTTTTCCCTGAATCAGATAGAAGTTTTCTAGGAGTCATTTGAAGCGATTGCTCTATTTCAAGCAGGTATGGCTCACGGCAAGCCATGCTTTTGCAGCTCTTTTTTTTGCCCTTCTGCTGGCCAGTTGCAGCGGCTCGAACGGGGAAAAAGCAAACTCCGCCAAAACGGTCTCCCTCCAGGGCTCCTGGGAAAAGGTTTGGCAAGAAGTGAAAAACCTACGCGGCCAGGAAAAAAGGATTCCCGAGGAGGCCAAGGTGGCCGGACCTCCCTTGCAGCGGGGAGAGTCGATTCTTTTTCGGTTCCAGGCCGATGCCGATGCCAGGAAGGTTTACCTGGCCGGGAGCTTTAATGGCTGGGCCCACAACAACAACGGGCGCGTCACCAACCCGCGATTTGCCATGCAGAAGACGGAATCGGGGGTCTGGTACTTGGAGGAAAGAATCCAACCGGGTGAAATTAAATACTCCTTTGTCGTGGAAACCGCGGAGGGGAATTTCCGATGGCTGCTGGATCCCTCCGTGCGGGAAAATGACGGAGAGGGCCATTCCATCTTCCGTGCCTCCGATCAGGATCTAAAAAGGAGAACCTGGTCTGGTTCGGAACTTTCCCGAAGTTACCCCGCCCTCCGCCCTAACTCTGTTCCCCGTCTTTCCGTGGAAACGGTCCTCGCTTGGGTCAAGCCGGGTCAGGCCCACGAAGTGAAGGTTTCGGCTCCATCTGCCCTGGCGGGAAACAGGGAACACCCGCTGGCCCTAATTTTCTATGCCCCGACCGGGGAGGAAATCGACCGTCAGTCACGGTCATGGGATGGCCAAGCCAAAACCTTCCCCCTACCACCAAAACCCACCGCAGGAGCCCAGCGGTTGGAACTGATCTGGGGAGATCCCGAAAATCCCCTCGCCGCCGGTGAAATCGTCCTGACCACCGTCGCCCGCGTGGTGGACGACCTACGCTACGGCTTTTTTACCGATTACCGCCCCGGTACGGAGGTCGATGCGCCGGGACAAGCCGGCATGTTGGCCCGGTTGGGCATCAATGCCGTTGAGTTCTATGACTACTTCCCCGCCCACGGCCTCTACGCCCCCACGGAGAAGGAGTATAAATACGAGCCTTTCGGAATCCCCATTTCCGGGGAAATTGTCCGCCAAAAAATTCAGGCTTCGCAGGAGCGCGGTATTCTTTCCCTGGCCTATGTCGCGGCCTATGCCGCCTCGGAGAGCGTCTACCGAAAACATCCGCATCCCATGACGGATGAGAAAGGCGCTCCAAAGATCTTCAACGGGGACATCATGACGGAGCCGGAAGCGGATCGACAGAAAAAGCCCAAATGGTTTTGGCTGATGAATGTGGCCGAAGATTCCCCCTGGCATGCCCACGTTCTGGGGGAATTTCGTCGGGCCCTCGACGACAGCCCGGCAGACCTCTTCTCTTTCGACGGCTTCGAGATCGATTCCTACGGGGACAAACCTGACACCCGCTTCTTTGCCCAGGGCAGCCGCCGAAACGGGGATCTGCTCGTCGATGTCCTGCATGATTTTATGGGGCAAGTTCAACGCCTGACCCACGAGATCAAGCCGGAGGGCCTCGTTTCCTTCAACAGCGTCAACGAGTTTGGTGCGGAACGGATGAAGGACGTCACCGATTTCCAGTTTCTGGAAATCTGGCGCTTTTACACGGACGAGGTGGAGGAGCTGGTGGAGATTTGCCTCCGCCAGCGGGAGCCGCGCCAGCAACGGGTCATTCTCAAGCTCTACCCCGCGGACATGCAACCCAAGCAGACCTCCTGGCCGGCCGGCAGCCTCGCCCGCATTCTCGGGGCCACCATGACCGGTGCCGGTTCCCTTATGGTGGTGGGCGAACCCGACGCCAAGAATCGGACCATGCACGGGCTGAACAGCCTTTTTTATCCCGATCACACCGCCGTCCTTTCCGGCAACCACGAGCTTCTGGCCGCCTACTATCGGCACGATGCCCTGCTTTACGGTTACACCCACGGACCGAAGGTGGTCCATGTCCCGCTGGACATTCCGTTTGCCGAGGGCCTCGCCCGGGCGTTCGCCGCCCAGGATCGGCAGACGCTGGCCGTCCAGATTCTCCGGTTGGGGCCGGACCGGCGCTGGAGCACCCCGATGCCCTGGCCTGAACCCTTGCGCGAAGCCCGGTTGGAAATTCCCAAAATCGCCGACGCGGTCCCCTCCCGGATGTTGTTCTCTTCTCCGGATGCCACCGGCTTTGCCAATCCCACCCCTATCGAGTGGAAAGACCAAGGAGGCAAATTGGAAGTGATGCTGCCACCTTTTTGTGTGCATGCCACCCTGCTCCTGCAGTACGAAACGCTCCAACGATGAACCTTCTTTTCCTCCGGCTTCCGCTGGTGGTCGCCGTTTTTCTCTCCGGCTGCTCGGGGGACTCCGGCATCCCCTCGGGTCGCACCGTCATCCGATACTGGGACAAATGGTCCGGGTGGGAGGCCGAGGCCATGCGGGCCGTGGTGGATGAATTCAACCGCTCCCAGGAGCGGATCTGGGTGGAGTTCTCTTCCACCAGCCACATCAATCGCAAACTCATGCTTTCCATCGGCGGCGGCGTTCCACCGGATGTGGCCGGATTGTTTGGTAACACGTTGGCGGTCTACGCCGAAAACAACGCCCTCACCCCGCTGGACCAGCTCGCCCGGGAGGCCGGCCTGGGGGAAGATCACTACATCCCGATTTTTTGGGAAATCTGCAACCACCTCGGCCACCTCTGGGCGCTGCCCAGCTCGCCGGCCTCGTTGGGGCTGGTCTGGAACAAAAAGATTTTTAGGGAAAACGGTCTAGATCCGGACCGCCCCCCTTCCTCCATCGCGGAGCTCGAAAGCATGAACGATCGTTTGGTTCGACGGGACACCAACGGCCGATTGCAGTCGGTGGGTCACCTTCCGTCCGAGCCGGGCTGGTGGCCGGCCATCTGGGGTTGGTGGTTCGGTGGACAGCTCTGGGACGGGGAGCGAATGACCATGGATGACCCCGGCAACCGGGTGGCGATGGAGTGGATTTCCACCTACCCTCGGCGTTTTGCCAGCCGCGATCTCCTCAGTTTCAGGGACGGTTTCGGCAACTTTGCTTCGCCCCAAAATGCCTTTTTCACCGGGCGCGTGGCCATGGTCCTGCAAGGACCCTGGATCCATACCTTCATCGAAAAATACGCGCCGGCAGATTTCGCCTGGGGCGTGGCGGCCTTTCCCACCGCGGATCCGGCCCGCCTCGGCACGGTCACTTTGGTGGAGACCGATGTGTTGGTGATCCCGGCTGGGGCCAAACACCCCCGCGAGGCCTTCGAGTTTTTGCGCTATGTCAGTCGTCCCGCCGTCATGGAAAAGCTCTGTCTGGGCATGAGGAAATTCTCACCCCTGCGGGAAACCAGTCCGGATTTTTTCGCCCAACATCCCAACCCCCACATCCGCACCTTTCTGGAGCTGGCCAAGAGCCCCCAGGCCAAACGCGTTCCCCCCTTCACCCTTTGGGCCATGATGGAAAACGATATGAAGCAGGCTTTTGGCAAAGTCTGGAACGGCACCGCCACGCCGGAGGAGGTGCTGCGGGAGGTGCAAAACCATCTGCAGGCCGAGCTGGAAAAACATCAGCAGCGCTGGTCCCGCCTGTCTGGGATCCTGCAAAAACAGTGGGGCTCCCCGTGAACTCCGGGAATCGCGGTCGCCTCGCCACGGGGTTTTTGTTCATCGCCCCATGGCTGGTGGGCTTTCTCGCCCTCTCCCTCTATCCCTTTCTCTCCAGTCTTTATCTTTCCGGGTGCGACTATTCCGTGCTGGCCCCGGCCGTCTGGATCGGGCCGGAGAATTACACCAACCTCGCTCAGGATCCGATTTTCTGGAAAGCGGCCGGCAACACGGTTCTCTTTGCCATGGTCTCCGTGCCGCTGGGGCTGCTTCTCTCCTTCCTCCTGGCGCTCCTGCTCAACGCCGACATTCCCGCCCGCGGTTTTTTCCGAACCGTGTTCTTTCTTCCCTCCCTCATGCCTTTGGTTTGCCTGGCCGTCCTTTGGCTCTGGCTGCTGAATGGGGATCTCGGCCTGGTCAACGCCTGCCTGCGTCCTTTCCTCGGGCTAGGAAATCATCTCTTCGGCGCTTCGTGGGCCCCGCCCAACTGGCTGCAGGACCCTCATTTTGCCCTCGCCGGCCTGGTCCTCACCGGCATCTGGGGCGTCGGCCACCCGATGGTCATCTTCTTGGCCGGACTTCAGGAAGTGCCTCGCCATTTGTATGAATCCGCCGACATCGACGGCGCCTCCCCGTGGCAAAAGCTCCGCCATATCACCCTGCCCATGCTCTCCCCGGTTATCTATTTCAACGGCCTCATGGCCCTCATCGGCTGTTTCCAGGTCTTCGCGGTGCCGTTTGTCATGACCGAAGGCGGGGACGGGCCGGAGCGCTCCCTGCTCTTTTTGGCGACCTACCTGTACCAGCACGCTTTTGAGTACTGGAACATGGGCTACGCCTGCGCCATCGGGCTTTTCCTTTTTTGCCTCATTCTTGGACTCACCTGGGTCGCCAGCCGGGTTTCCTCCCGCCACGTGCACTACGAGGGTGCCTGAAGATGACCTGCGGAAAAACGATTCGTTTCCTGCTCCTGCTCGCACTGGCGGCCACTTTCCTCGCCCCGATGGCCTGGATGGTCTCAACTTCCCTGAAGCCTTTGGCCGAAACCATGACCGTGCCGCCCCGCTGGATTCCCAGCAGCCTGCAGTGGCAAAACTATCCGGACGCCATTCGTGCCATGGGATATTTCTGGCGGTATACGGGCAACTCCCTGCTCCTCTGTCTTTTGACCGTGGCGGGAACCCTAGTCAGTAGCACGTTGGCGGCCTACGGCTTTGCCCGGCTCGAGTGGCCCGGCCGGGACAAACTCTTTTCCCTCTGCCTCGCCACCATGATGATCCCTTTCCCCGCCATCATGGTTCCCATCTACGGCCTCTTTAAGGATCTCGGCTGGATCGGCTCCCTGAAGCCCCTCTGGATCCCCACCTTTTTTGCGAGCGCGTTTCACGTCTTTTTGCTCCGGCAGTTTTTTCTCTCCCTGCCACGGGATATGGCGGAGGCCGCCCGGATTGACGGCTGCAACGAATGGCAGATCCTCTGGCACACGGTCCTTCCCCTCGCCCGGCCGATCCTGCTGGTGGTGGCGGTGTTCCAGTTTCTGGCCACCTGGAATGATTTTCTGGGGCCACTCATCTACCTGACGGATCAGCGGACCTTCACCCTCGCCCTCGGCCTCCAGTCCTTTCAAAGCCAACAGGGCGGCACCGCTTGGCACCACCTCATGGCCGCCTCCACGCTGGTCATCCTTCCGGTCCTGTTTCTTTTTTTCCTGACCCAGAAAACCTTGATTCAGGGCATCGCCACCACGGGCTCCAAAAATTAGGGCGGACTAGCCGATCCGGCCGAATTCGATTTGGAAATCTTCCCCCCGCGGGACCGTGGCAAACCCTTCGGAGGACGGCTGCAGGAGGATGGGGGTCCACGTTTCCAATGGCGGGGCGTGCAGGTGGAGGTGAAACCGATCCTGTCGAAATTCAGGAAACTTGTGGCCCCGCACGGATCCCACCAGGGAGATTTGCTTGCCTGCCCGCGTCAGCCGGAAATCCGTGCGCAGGTATTTCCCCATCTGGTAATGAACGGTCAGGCCGTCGTCCTCCTGCAGCGTGGATTCCGTGGACCCGTCTTCACCGGGAAGAAAGACGTGGAGGTCGATGACCTCGGGATGGTAGCCCATGGTGGAAAGCGGGGCTTCCGGCCAACACGGGATCACGGCTCCTCCTCGGACCCAGACGGGAATACTCTTCAAATCCACCGGTGTGACCCGGCTTTCGCCCTTGGAAATTTCATAGGTCCCATCCGGCCAACGATACCAATGGCCAGCGGGAAGATAGACGGTCCTCTGGGTGGCACCTGCCGCCAGCACGGGCGCGACGAGGATATGCTCGCCCAAGAGAAATTGGTCTTCTACTTCCCAGCTCTTCAGATCCTGAGAAAATCCAAGCGCCAGAGGCCGCTGGATGGGCAAGCCAGTTTCACTGGCGATCACAAACTGGGAGTAAAGATAGGGCATCAATCGGTAACGATGCTGCAGAGCCTCCCGGATCAAACTCAGCGCCTCAGGCCCAAAACTCCAGGGATACTGGTCGGGTTGGGCCGCGGCGTTGTGATTGCGGCAGAACGGAGTGTAAGCGGCGTACTGGTACCAGCGAACCAGCAGTTCCGCGGAACAGGCTCCCATGAAGCCACCCACATCCGCTCCCACAAAAGGCTGCCCCGAAAGTCCCATCCCCAGGGCCATGCAAACCGCTAAGCCGAGATGCTCCCAGCGTGAGCAGTTATCCCCGAGCCAATTGGCAGCATAGCGCTGGATTCCCGGCGATCCGGCCCGGGACAAAACAAAAGTGCGTTTTTCCGGCATGGCCTTCTTCAGGCCCTCGACGGTCCCCATGGCCATGAGCAATGCGTATTCATTATGAAAACGGGCATGGGGGTCACGACCGTGTCCGAATTGCATATCCTCCGCGGGAACCTCACCCGTGGCGGGCTCGTTCATGTCATTCCAAATTCCTGCGATTCCGGCTTGGACGTGTTCGGCATTCAGCCGGCCCCACCAACGCCGGGCCTCCTCCAAGGTGAAATCCGGAAAAACCGTGCGACCCGGCCAAACCTGCCCGACATAGGGTTGGCCCTGACGATTCAGGCAAACGAGCCGCTCTCGGATGGCCTCGTCATACACCGGATAGCCGGGCTCTTCCTTGATACCAGGGTCGATGATCGTGATCAGCCGGAACTTTTCCTTTTCGAGATCTTGGAGAAGTTTGGGTGGATTGGGAAAACGCTGCTTGTCCCAGGTAAAAACCCGGAATCCGTCCATGTAGTCAATGTCGATCCACAACACGTCACAGGGTATTTGTTCCTGGCGATACTTGTCCCCCAAGGCCTTGACCTGCTCTTGGTTGTAGTCATGCCAACGGCATTGGTGGTGGCCCAGAGCCCATAACGGCGGTAAAGGGATTCGGCCCGTCAGGCCGGTATAACCCTTCAAAATTTCAGGAAGATTTGGCCCTGAAAAAACGAACTCCTCGTAAGCTCCACTCTCGAAGCGAAACACCGCCCCGCCCGGCTGGGTAAAGTCGAAGGAGGACCTCCCTAGGTTGTTGAAAAAGGAGCCGGTCAGCAGGGAACTGCCAACGGGTCGGTGCAGATAAAAAGGAATGGAGACGTAGTAGGGATCGAACTGAGTGCTGGTGGGATCCTGCAGGGGATTTTCGTGGGGGGCCTCCCGGTACCCGCCCGCCACACTGGGATTGAGCACGTCGGTATTCCAGAATTTCCACGCCCGGCCGTTTTTATTCAGCGAGCCGGTCTTTTCCCCCAGCCCATAAACCCCATCTTGTCGCTCGATGACCCTGCCCACGCAAAAACCCTCCTTCTCCTTCCGGTAAAACCAAGGACGCCCTGCCTCGTCCCGCGGAGAAACCAGGACAGGGGTTTCGTCGTTACGTCGAATCTCCACATGGAAAGGATCCAAAAACAGAGAAACCTCCATGGCATCCGTGCCGATCAGGACCCTATCCTTAAACTCCTCGATTCGGGTCCGGGCCGGTTCCATCTGCCCAAGCTCGTCAGGCACGGCATAGGAGGGCTTTTTCTCAAACTTGCCCTGACGGGAGATTCGCAGGCGGACGATATCCGGCCGAAAGAACGTAACAGAAATCCGCTCTCCGGCCAGTTCTGGAAGGCTCATTTCCAGTCCTTGCTCCGTGCGCAGGATCTTGCGCACTAAAGCCACTTGATCGTCCGTGGTTGACATGTCTCTGCTCATTCCACCCACCCTTCCATGAAGAATCCTTTTTGGCATTCCGCATTGGGATCGCCATTGGTCCGCA
>Ga0214917_10005159_pt1 | contig 14083 bp, 12 predicted proteins | sample LL_1208_BB_MetaG_FD_177983 | JGI IMG/M metagenome (GOLD analysis project Ga0214917, IMG submission 177983) | Freshwater microbial communities from Lake Lanier, Atlanta, Georgia, United States - LL_1208_BB | ecosystem: Environmental > Aquatic > Freshwater > Lake | place: USA: Georgia | collected... | reverse complement strand
TCAATGCGGGACAAGTTGCATGTGCCGCTTGGCTGGTGCTGCTCAGGCTGTAGAGCAAAGGAGTACACATTGATACCCACAGCTGGGATGTTTGTGTGGTGCTGGTAAGGCTGTACCCAGTTAAAGTAGTTACCATCACGCACATCAAAGCGATCATGGCCGTTCAGCTGGAGCAGTGCCGTGATTACAGGGTTCTTGCCAGCCATGCCCTCTACGCGAGTCACGGAGTAGCCGCTCTCCAGCACGGAGCGATCCCACCAATCGGAGTAGTTGAATGGCTGAGCACCCTTGTATGGGCCGACGATATTGTCATCGCAGGATACAAAGGAGTCACGCTGGACCACCCATACCAGCTCCTTACAAGGGTGGTTAAAGTTCAGCTTGAGCTTATTGGCGCTGGAGGTGATTGACTCACCACCCGTGAACTGCAGCACCTCAATCAGGTACTCGTGGGAAACCTGGGCGAACTTGCGACGCTCATCCGTGTCCAGGTAGATGTAGTCCACGTACAGGGAGGCGGCAGCTAGACCCGTCTGGCCTACACGCGTGCGGACAGCGTGGGGATCTGAGTTGCCTGGGGCCTGGTCCCAGCACAGGTTGTTCAGCGTATTGAACTCCAGATTGATACGCACTTCGTGGTACTGGAGGGCAATCAGAGGTAGAGCCAGACCAGGGTTGCGGCAGAACCAGAACTGGAGAGGCACATACAGCGTGTAGGCAGGGGCGCAGGACAGCACCGTCTCAGATGTGAGTGGCTCACCGCTGTAGCAGGAGTTGTCGCAGGATGAACCACCCTGTAACAGCAGATTCGTTAGTTCAGGCACGTTACCAACCATCTTGGCGTAACCGGCCTGTTTGCCTGGCTCTTGCGTGAGTTCGTTCCAGATCTGCAGCCAATCACCATAGTGTTTATCAATGCGCTGACCACCAATCTCCAGCTCAACATAGTTGATCAGATTGTGGCCGATCCAGTTCAGCCAGCGGAACTGAGCACCGCTGCCGTCCGTGGACTGGAGCTGTACCTGAGGCAGCGTGGCCTGGAGGTACATGCGGTGGATCAAGTCACCATTACGCTGGATGGTGCAGGTTACCTTCTTGCCGAAGTTAGGGGCACCATTGAATGGGTTCTCAATGGACTCCATGGCAAAGTTAGTATGACGGCGGTAAACAACCTTGAAGAAAGTAATCTGGGGATTACCAGTTAGGTAAACATCCTGAGCGCCATAGGCAACGAGCTGCATTAAACCACCGCCTGTCATTTGGTCTTATATATCTCTATGCAACAAAAAAAATTAGAAAAGAACACTTTTTCCGCAAAGTAGTTTCAGCTTAAACCTCAATAAATGAAAGAAAAATAATATGAATTACCTTAATGAATCATCAGAAGATGATAAATTACGAAATTCCGTCTTTTTTAAGATGAAATCCTCAAAACGTTCCAATCCGGAGACTCGTACTATGCTAGATGCTCTACATAATCAGAAAGTCACAAATTTTATTGAGGAAAAAAATAACTTATCTATATTGCGAAATAAATTTCAGGAAATTGTTCAAAACATAAAAACTTCAAAGAATGAAATTGAAAAATGGAGATTAGAGCGCGAAAAAGAGCAGATTGAAAAGGATCTCAAGATGATTCAAAAAGATGATAAAATAATGGATTACTATTTGCGATCAGGAGAGATTCTTTTTAATTATTATGAAGTTCAAGATAAAATTAAACAGGGAATTATACCTTCTTCATCAAATTCAAAGGCAAAACCTGGATCTATTTTAGCTATATTAGAAGCTATTGCGGAAAATGAGAATTCAGATAGTAAAAATACGATTGTGACTAATAGTATCAATGGGTATAAAAATATAGAATCAAATAATGATATATCTCAACAGAAGATTACCAAAAATTCATTCACACCCCAGAGAAATGATTTGCTTAATAAATATTTAATGATTGAAGATCCTGAAATGGCCAGAATGGATAATGATTTTGAGGATCCATGGACATATTGTGAGGAATGCAGTACTGAAATGAATATGTGCTTAAATGAGGCAGTTCTTACGTGTCCTAGTTGTGGCTTTCAGGAAAATATCTTGGTAGATAGTGATAAACCTTCCTATAAAGATCCACCTCGTGAAAATTCATATTACGCCTATAAAAAGATTAATCATTTTAATGAATGGCTAGCACAATTTCAGGCAAAAGAAACAACTGAAATTCCTCAGGATATTTATGATAATATTTTAATTGAACTCAAAAAGGAACGTATAACGGATATGAGTATGTTGAAGAAGGAAAAAATTAAGGAAATATTGAGAAAAATGAATAAATCAAAATACTATGAACATGTTACACATATTATTAATAGGTTGAATGGAAGAAATGCTCCTCATATGAGTCGGGAGAATGAGGAAAAACTTCGGCACATGTTCCGTGAAATTCAACCGAGTTTTGTTAAACATAAACCAAAAGGTCGTCGTAATTTTCTATCATATTCCTACGTCTTCTATAAATTTTGTGAACTTTTAGAGATGGATGAGTTTTTAAGTCAGTTTTCACTTCTTAAAAATCGTGATAAACTCTATTTACAGGATCAGACTTGGAAACTAATCTGTCAAGATATGGGTTGGCAGTACATCCGAACACTCGGTTGAAATCTTTTAATCCAAATTTCAGATAACAATTATTCCTCATTTGAGTTAAACTGATTTCTATTAATTATTATTGGAAGGGGGGGGCAAAGAAAGATAGGGGAAATACTACTATTATTAAATTTTAACAATTTAATAATGTAATATAGGGACTAATAAACTAATTAGTCATATGTGGGTGCTTAACGGCGCATGGGGAAACCAACTAGGTTGGCGCCGATACCGAAGCCAGCGCCCTGGCGTGCCGTTACACCAATGCTAGGGGACACTGCATCCAGGATGGCGAATACTACACCAGCCAGAACAGCTAGAGTAGCTACCTCCTCCATTGGCAGGGCCTTCTTAGGGATAAAGATAGCAGCGGCAGCCACAACCAGACCCTCAATTAAATATTTGATTACACGGTTAACAACTTCAGCAACTCCGTAGTCCATTTGGAACTCTATATCACATCTTTAGATTTTTTTTTGAAATATTCCAGAATATTTTGAAATATTGCCGTCGGTTTAAAGCATCACCGTAAAAGTCCAAATAGAAATGTCACACCCAGTTGAAGATTTCTTGGATGAGGATAATGAGATTCCTTCACAGCGTTATGTACTCCTAAGTTTTTTGAGCCCTGAGCGAGTCTTGGAGAAAAAGGATCTCTTCTTTTTTGAGCAATTTCTTCATAACTATGAAATTGAATGGAAATCAAAGAATCTAGAAAAATTTCTTGCAGAAACTGTTGTGGCTGTAAATCATGAACTTGATGAAAATGCCGTAGAGTTGGAAAAGAAAAATATGTTTGAACAAGCTGAAGTTTGTAGAAAGAATCGTGTTGGAATTGAGACTGTAATGGATAGTTATCAAAAATTTCTACATAAGAGCCGTAAAGAACTAAATTCAACTCAAATTCAGGAGGCATACCGTGATTATATGTTTAAGAATCAAAATAGACTAGAGGAAGAATATCATGCTAAAAATGATTTTCATACAACAATGAGAGGAGTAAAGGTAAGAGGTGTTTACAGTACTCCTAAGGAAGCGGAGGCCCGTGGGAAAAAATTACAGCAGAAAGATAAGTATTTTAATATTTTTATTGGTGAAGTTGGAAAGTGGCTACCCTGGGATCCTGAGCCGCATCAGGTTCAAGAGCAGGAGTATGCAGAAGAACAACTGAATACATTGATGAAGAAATACAAAGAAAATGAGGATGGAAAGGAGAGATTCTTTGAAGAACGTCGTAAGCAGGATGGTAGTTCTACCCGTGCTCAGCCCAAGCAGATTTTTGGCGCTAATACTGAGGGAAATTCAACTGAAAATGTTGCCGAAGCTACAGGTGGTATGTTTGATCTTGTTGGTGATTTGGCTTTACAGCGCAGAGTTCGCAAAGAGGCAGAGAAGAATGGTGAAAGTGATGATAAACAACAGGAAAATAATATTGTGATAAGTCCCGCAACTAATGCTGATATTGCTGCTGCCAATGCTACTACCTCTTCAACTGATTCAACAGCAAAGCCTATTGGTGAAATGGATAATACTCAGTAATTAGTAAATTAAATGCACCAAGTGTAAATTAAATTGTTCTTTGGTCTAAAATAGGCTAGTAATCAGGCGCAGGGACAATTAAAAATGGGCATTAAATATATCCATTTTTAATATTTTAAGGCCTAAATATATTAAATAATTTAGACTAATGAGCATTTCAATTTACTCATTTGTACCGACCGATAAAAATTTAAGTTTTATCAATCTTGGACCAGAAAATAATTTTAATTAGCACTAAGTGGGGAGGGGGGCTAAGTACCATGTACCACTTTTTGCTGATTTTATTAGATAAAAGGGTTCTTTAGCCATGATGTTCGTTGATCTAACTAAAATACCCAACAATCTCATTATCAGCCTTGGGAGCATTTATATTTATACATGTACGTGTTGGACCATCACAGAATGTACCTTCAGGGCAGACTTTTCCACTACTATCAACATTACAAGGTAAAGATGTATCTCTCTTGCTAGAATCATAACCCAACGTTGGATCTACATTTACATCCGGGGTCACAGCAACTGATCCTCCTGGGCCTGATGGGCCAACACTTCTAGGATCAAACAGACCAGAAGTAGGTTGATCAACTGCTGGCACATATCCTTCAAAGGTATTTCTTCTAAAAATATATAAAACCGCGACTGCTGCTACAAAAAATAAAAAAAGAGCACCTAGACTTAATCCACGATGTACTGCCATACTCTAATTCATAGAAACGTAATTCCTGTATCTTTGTTCTTCGCCATCTGGACTAAAAAATGGTCCGCGAAGTGGCAAATCAGACTCAGCTGGCCATGAAGGTGGATTCGGTTTTGTACAATAACCATTTATACACTGCATACCATTCCCACAAGATGGTATATTAACACCACACATCTTAGACCCTAATTCTAACGTGGTAGGCATAGCAAAACCTTCTACAAATCCTGATTGAATTACATATAAAGTCATTAAAACTATAAGGGCAATAAAAATGCCTGCTATTAATTGACGATTCATATCCCTAATTCACATCCTAGACTTTTTTAATAGTTATTGCTGGACCTTTTAATCTTCTAGCACCATAATTATCTAATGCTCCACCAGCATCGTCATCATCTTTCTCCTTTGAATATTGTAAGCTCTGTGCCCATATTTCAGGAGAACCAAGACGAAAATTGGGAAGATTAGCGTCAGCTTTATACCAAAAAACAATGTCCTCTAGTTTATTACTTTGTGTTGTATTATTAATAACTAGACATTCATAGTTCTGTGTACATTGATCCATAACCTGACAGAAAAATTCAAATGATGGAAAAGCAGCTCCGTAGTTATCGTAAATTCGCTTACGATTGGATAGATAGGGTTCACGGAGAATAAATACATAGTCAACATTTGTACGCAATGATGGCATAATACCTAGAGGATACTGCATTGTGATAAGTAAGAAAACTTTTAACCATCTTCCATTCATAAAAAGGTAGCGAATATTTTTATCGTGGGTCCAACTATCATCATACATACAGTCATCCATTATAAAAAAAGTCCGTGGATCCATATTGACTTGTACACCGGCTTCTTTATTTTTTTGTATTTTCTGCATAATCATTCGCTGGCATCTCATAAATCTTTCTAGAATTACAGGATTGTATTCACCATGTATAAAAAGGGGTGGAACTATTTTTTTAAAGAAGCCATTTGATTCTTCTGTTCCACTTATTACTGTAGCCATAGGCATATCACGATGGTGGTACAAAAGATCCTTCACTAATGTGGACTTACCTGTGCGTCGCTTACCCAAGAATATACATACGGAATCTTGTTGGATCATCTTCATATCAAATTTGCGAATAGTGAAGTCTAATGATTGCTGGGCCATAAATAAATACTAAATTGAAAGATATATAAATATTATTATTATTTATCACAAAGTTACTGACAGTAAGTGCGGATTGTAAAACTTTGTATAAACCTTTGATTTCAGAAGATGGACACTAGAAAATTTCTAAATAATCTTGAACAGAGTTCGCTTCGCTGGATTAAAAGCGGAATTCAAAATGGACCACTTTTACATTTAAATTATAGGCAAAATTATTGGCCGTATCTTAATCTTTTTAATATACCAGAATTTGGATCAATAGAAAAAAGTGAACTTGATACTACATTTTTTATAACACAGTGGCATAATCAAATAAGACCAAAGGTTTGGAATTGTTCTATCAGTGATATAAATAATAATGATAGTTCTGCGAATGTATTTATAAAAGATATTCACCTTTTAGATCCAATAAGTCTATTAAAAAAAGAATTTATACCGATTAATTATGGATTTCTTCCTAACTATAATCGTAATTGGATAATTCCTTACGAAAAAATCCAAGCGAGGGATAATCAGGCATATGTTGACTGTTTATCATATTATCTTTTTAGTCGCCTGAGGGAGGAAAATATTAGTCCGCATTTTGTTTTATTCTATGGTTGTCAACTTGGAGTAAAAGATACGTATGAATATAAAATAACGGATTTGTATGATAGCTTGAGAAATGATAAAAAATTCTGGGATGGTGTAAAGAATAATGAAAGTAGACTTAAAATTCAAAAAGATGATGTTGATATTAGTGAATGTGATGAACCAGATATTTATCGATATTTGAAGGTGCCTGAAAAATTTGCATCTTCAAATAATGGCTATGATGGTAGTAGCGATTGTGAAATAGTTGAATTACCCTCTGTACAGCCATCCTTGCTATCTGAGACTTTATCAGGTGAGCTATCAGGTGAGCTATCAGGTAAGCTAATTGAATTAAATGATTTAGCTATATCGGATTCAGGTCTTGAGACAATTAATATTAAAAGAGTTGATAGTGAGTCTGTAAGAAGTCAGGATTTATCATTGCCTGAAAGTTATATATCTTCTGAAAAAACTGATAATCAGAACTATGGTGAGGACGGTGAGGACGGTGAGGACGGTGAGGACGGTGAGGACGGTGAGGACGGTGAGGACGGTGAGGACGGTGAGGACGGTGAGGATGGTGAGGGCGATGATGATATAAATATTGTTGTAGAAATTCCAAATGTACCTATAATAAGTATTTTTCAGGAGGCACAAGATGGTGTTCTTGATAAACTTCTCAATGAAGATGAAATAGACGGTGCTGAGAGAGATACCCCAGAATATGATAAAATTTGGTTAGCCTGGTTGTTCCAAATCTGCGCTGCTCTCAGTATACTTCAAAAAATATTTCTATTTACACATAATGATCTTCATACAAACAACATTGTTTGGCGAAAAACAGATAAAAAATATCTCTTCTACAAATCAAAAAAAGGGACAGTTTGGCGAGTTCCAACTCATGGTAAAATCTTCAGTATTATTGATTTTGGCCGAGCCATATTAACGTTCAAAAATGATATGATTATAAGTGATGATCATTGGCCAGAAAATTATGCGGGTGATCAATATAATTTTGGACCTTTTTTTGATCCAGAAAAACCTGAAGTTGTGCCGAATCCAAGTTTTGATTTGTGTAGATTAGCAGTGAGTATGCTTGATGGTTTATATGAAGAATTTCCAAAATCCCGTCCAGTCCTGAAAAATAGACAAGCACCAAAAATTATTTCTCAAGAACCAGGATGGACAGTTTATGAAACAAATTCACATTTGTTTAATGTTCTTTGGAGTTGGACAGTAGATAAGTCAGGTAAAACGGTGTATGAAAATTCTGATAGATCCGAAAGATATCCTGGGTTTGAACTTTATAAAAGAATTGCCCAAGATGTTAACTCTGCCATTCCAAGAGATCAGATTTCTCGCAATGAGTTTCAAGATTTTATAATTACAAAGATTCCAAAGAACTGCAGTTTTTATTTTATTGATTGTAATTGTTAAACAGATCTACCCAGGGAACCTGATGGAATCGGTCCTAATTGTAATTGTATATCATCAGAATTTGAGGTAGATTCTGATGAATTTAGAAATCCACCTATTTTTGGCAGTAAACTTACAAAAGATTTATTATTTACAGTTTCAGTAACAGATATATTTTCAGATGATGCTGAGGCCGAGGAGGGTTTAAAAAATGCTAAAGCGGAGACTCCCGTAGGAATTGAAACTAATTTAAAAATATCAGGAAAGTAATCAGGAATTAAAACGGCCAAAAAACTCATAAATAGTATCCCACCAATAAAATCTTGTAAAAATTGCATAGAAGTTCTTTTTTGTTCATGGTATTGATTAGCGAAATAGCTAAATAATGTAAAAAGAGAGCCACTTAATAAAATCCAGGCACCTAAATTATAAAGGTTCATATGACTCTTCACTAATTCACAAATGGCGATAAAACTTTTTTTATAAACGCAGGTATAGATATGATTTCTGAAATAGGAATCTTTAGCTGGATTATTTTTGGTCTGTTTATAATTTTCATAATTTGCTTTGCTTATCAAAATTATAAAATGGAGCAATTTCTTCAAAAACAGCAACAGATAATTTTAAAGGAAGTATTGGAACAACCTGTACTTTTACGTAAAATTAATAGTGATCAAAATATTTTTAGCGAAACTAAAAGTTGGAAGCCTCTTACAGGTTGGAAATTTTCTTGGCTTTAGGCCAATATTTCCGCATCATCTATTTTCAATTCATCATTCTCCATATCCCCCTTTTTATCATCATTTTGAGAAATTTCATTATCAGGTTCTATTTGAAGTTCATTAGAATCAGATAGATCAAATGTATAACCATTATCACTTTCAATATCACTATCATTATCTTTTGGTTCATAAACAATTTCCGAGGCTTCAGGATCTGAAGGTTTGAACACTGTATCAAATTCTGTAAATAAAACTTGTTTTGTGCTATCAAGATTTATTATTGGTTTTTCATCATCTGTGATATTTTTAATGGTTTCCGATTCTACTTCTGCCATAGTTCCAGTTGCGGACTCTGCCACGGTTCCAGTTGCGGACTCTGCCACGGTTCCAGTTGCGGACTCTGCCACGGTTCCAGTTGCGGACTCTGATTCATTTAAAGCAGAAGATTCTGATACCGATTCCTTTTTTTCTATTTCTTTATTATTTTTATCAGATTCCTCAATATCATTATTACCATCACCATCCCCTTCTCCTTCTCCTTCCATATCCCCATCATTTTCATCAGCTCCCCCGTCTTGATTAATAAAATCTTTAAGAATAGTTTTTACTGGTACCATTGCTCTGATAGCTTGATGTATACCTTCACTAATGAGATTTTCAATTTGTCTATAATTTTTTTGTCTTTCAACACTTGGCAAACTTTCAGAAAATAGATACGAAGAACCCCACAATAATTTACCCGTTTCACACAAAACTTTGAATAAAAAATGTTCAACTTTAGGAACTGTAATTTGAACTTTTTTTTGTTTTGATGAAAGACGTATTGCTGTTAATACTTTTGTATGAGCAATAAAAACGGCTGTTAAAAGATCCTCAATATAATCACAAGAACAAGCCTGCTGGATTAAATTAATTTCATTAGTGACTTTTTCCATATTCCAATCAGGTATTTCATTTAAATAATTCTGAAATTGCCATAGGGCTTTTTTAGGCTCATTTGCCGTAGTTTCTTTCGCTTTTTCAAAAAGTGATATATACCACTTAAAATAAGCTGGGACAAGAAAGATTCCTAGTTGACGCATATATTCGTGCCGAGCATCTGAATAAACTGACACAAAACTATCCGTCGTACCACTCTGCATGTCTCTCTTAGTCCTATGAACATTTCATATTTATCAATAATCGCACTGAGAAAATAACAAGGCCCACAATGAACCATGATTTCTGAGTGTTTTTTCATATTTTTTAAAAAAAAATTCTTTTTCTTTTTCTTTTTCCACTGTATTTCTTACATTTAGACCTTCAAACTGTTTTTCAATCAATGTTCGTGGATTTAGCCCACTTCCATAGCTATTTTTATAATTTAGATCATTTATTTGAATATTTTTCTCTAATTTTCGTGTTTTTACAGCAATTTTCCATTCATCAGGATAATTAGAGGCTAAATCTAAACATTGATAAAATCTGCGATATGAATATTCAGAAGGAAGCAAATACTCTTTTATTTCATTTAGAGATTGAGTTGTAAATTGAGAAAGAATCGATGGATTTGTAGAAAGTAAATCATTCCATGTCGGTCGCATCATTCGGTAGATGATATATCTTGAGCGGATAGGTTCCTGAAATTTAGCAGCATTTCTACATTCCAACACAAAACTAACTTGAGGACTATGGGTTTCAGAAATTCTTCTTAAAAATGCCTGTGATTCTGGAGTTAAATCATCAGCACCTTCAAGCCATATGACTGAATTATCCGTTCTCTTAGCCCATAAATGTAATAATTGCCGACCTTCGCGCAAAGTTCTGTCTTTCCTACATGGACAATGTAATAGCAATTTCCCCTCTTTTTCTGCCTGCTTTCTAATAAATTCCGTTTTTCCACATCCAGGTGGACCTACCACAATTTTCGGAACATCAAAAAAAGACTGATTATTCATGGATTATTAATGAAGCTATACGCTTTTATCTTTCAATTAAAATCTATTTTTAGACTGGAATAATATTTTTACACCTCTCCTTGCCGCCTCTTCGTCTATTATTATAACCCATACGAGACTAAGAGACTAAGAGACTAAGCAACTATACCAGGCATTTTAGCCAAAATAGCAGAATCATGCGCAGCATTTCTTTGTAAACTCTGCATCAATGGATTTGTATCAACAGATTGGACAGTATCATATGTATTACGATCTCGGCTCACATCCAGATTTAGTGGTACACGATATTCCATGCGACCAATATCACCAACACCAGGCGATAATTCCCATCCAACACGATTAACAGCATTTGGTCTGTCATTAATGCTGTCCGTATCCAATTTCTTAGTACTCTGATGTATTTCTCCTGTGAATACAGCTAATTTACCTGAACCAGCAATAGGACGACGACCACGAGATATTTGTTCTTTATTGGGATTTGAACGCATGTTATAAGCAAATGTTGTATCCATTCCATCCTTTGAAGCAGAGAGTCCTGGACCTGTCCAGTTATGATTACTTAGCTGCTGTTTCTGAGTGGGTCGTGCAATATCATCAGGATCATAGACCTGTAGGCGATTTGGAGCAGAACCTGAAGCAGCAATACCAGGGCGATCCAAATAAATTGTTCCTTCCTTCACAGTTGTTCTGGCAACATCCTGTGGATCCCACACAGTTATAGCAGGAGCCTTATTATCATAAATTGTAGGTGTACCACTTAGACGAGGATTTCCAACAGTTTCAGCACGTCGTGTTGGTCGTGCGTCATCTGCTGGATGTGTTGTTACCAAACCCGCTTCTGCTGGAACCAAATTGAGTCCCATAACACGTTCAGATGTTAACTCGCGCTCATTTGGCTTATTTTCATAGGAAGAGCGACCATAATCGGCCTCAGCACCATCAATATCCTTAGTGTAATATAACTGCATATCAGCATTACGGAATCCTGCTCCAGCATATTGCTGAGCCATAGGAGTACGATATGCTCCAGATACATAGTTACCTCCATAGTCAGTTGAAGCAGGTGTACCAATCAATTCACTACCAGTTTCACTTCTACTTGTGAAGGGCATCACTTGTACAGAGCGTGCTGTTTCTCCAATATATTCACCTGTTGTTGTCAGGAAACGTTCAGCTCCCTGATTTATAAAAAAAGTGTCAGGTTTATATTTTCGTACTTCTCCATATGTATTGCTATCTGGTTGAGTCGTCACAAAATGTGATCCAGGTACCATTACACCCTGGAATGTAGTTTGCGGATTATCAGCTGTTCGCATTACATTTGTTTTATAAGCTCCGCGCATTATTTCATTGACCTCAAGTTGTTGAAATCCACCTTTTCCTAAAAATCCATACTCCTCACCAATACCAGGAGCAACTTGTACCTGTTCCATAGGTTTTTCACCATTACGTATATTAGGATCTACAATACGTGATTTCATAAATTCAGTGTGATTTTCCATACCAAAAGGATTACCAAAAGGAGCACGCGATGTTTCAAACATATTTTCAACTTCTCGTTTGGCAATCTGTGTTGATCCACTACCTGTGTAAAAATCCAGTGTTTGTTGATTCATTTGTGGACTAATGTTTTGTTTTACGCGGCCACCAAAAAAAGGCTGCATATTATTGTGTCGGTATTCTTCTGCGGGAATCTTCTGACCGCTTAGAGGACTTGTAACATATTTTGTATTAACATATGAGGCATTTGTTTCAATACCATCAACACGCATTTCCATCATTGGTACATTACAGTCAATTGGTTGCGGTTCAGGCTGTGTTGAACTAAGGGCAGTACCTCCAAGTTTTGCAGAATCCGGAAGGACTGGTGGTTTCTGAGAAGCATAACCGAGTGCTGAACCATGTGGGCCTGGATTTGGTTCAGAGGGATATAATTGACCATTTGGATATTTATACATTTGATCCAATTCAGGAGAGAATCCTGTTGCTGCTCCTCCTTGAGGTGTCTGTGTCAAAGCATCGCCACTGGGTCCACGAGCAGCGGGAATAAATGCCTCTTTTGTCTTTTGCTGACTGATATTTACACCACTTGTTTTTTTATCTCCGATTTGTGAAACAACATAGCCAAGACCTAATAAACTTGCTAGGACTGCTACTTCCATCTAACCCAGGTTGATTAAATCTACCAAAAGATAGAACACCTTAGTAAGCATGACTACCTAAAATTACACCTCTAGATATCATAGAGTAACTACTTTATTGAAATATGTCCAAACCAGCAAGTTTTTGTACTCTAGCAACCAATAGTTGTAAAAATGAACTCCTTGGATTTCTTCTGAGTCTAGCATGTCATCATAAAAATACGAATGTTGTATGTTTAGCTGATGATGATACAAAAAGATATGTAGAGGCTTGTTCAGTACAACCAGCACTTAATATTATTTGGATTCTCTCACTAAATAAATACTCGGGTCGACAACGAAAAGATATGGAGGCAGATGGTACCTGGACAGACTTTCAAATGGAGAAAACACGTGCTATTGATGAGAGTCTTGATCGTTTTACTGATACACTTTTCTTGGATAGTGATATTGTTATTGTAAATGAGATTGATTCAATTGATAAAACAAAGTCCGTTGGTGTAAGTCCTCATTATATTCGCAAGAAAGATACCGACCGTTTCGGTTATTATAATGGTGGTGTTCTCTGGACTAACACAAAAAAAGTACCTGAAATTTGGCGTGAGGCAACCAAAACATCACGATTCTATGATCAAGCATCAATTGAAGATATAGTAAAACAGTTTCCACAATCCTATTTTGAATTTGATGAAGGACATAATATGAGTTGGTGGCGTATTCAACAAGCAGACGAAACACCAGAGAAAATGGCAAAATATTTTAAGATTTCAAAAGAAAATAGTTCAGAACCAATTATTCTTTACAAATCCTATAGATTGCGATTTATACATACTCATTTTAATAGGGATCAGGAAGCAAACTTTAATAATTTTATGATTTTACTTATGTCACATTGCCGACCAAAATATTGTAGAGAACTTGCCATTATTAACCGAATGATAACTAATAAGTGGCAAATACGAATACCTAAGCAACCGCAACCATATCCTTTTAATCATACAAATGACAGTTTTCGCGAGCTACTAGTTTTACTTTACCAAAAAAATAAAGATATCGAATTAATCTATGACAAAAATCATAATATTATTCTAGAACCAAACATATATTTATATGACCGTGACACACTAAAGTGGATAGAGCCAGAAATAGTTCAGAAATCTCAGACATTATTTTTAGGAAATGGTGGGGAGAGTGATATAAAGGAGTTAAAGAGTGCTGGAATATTTGCTAGGCCCTGGATTTATTGGCCAAGAAGACCT
>Ga0214917_10005158_pt1 | contig 14084 bp, 8 predicted proteins | sample LL_1208_BB_MetaG_FD_177983 | JGI IMG/M metagenome (GOLD analysis project Ga0214917, IMG submission 177983) | Freshwater microbial communities from Lake Lanier, Atlanta, Georgia, United States - LL_1208_BB | ecosystem: Environmental > Aquatic > Freshwater > Lake | place: USA: Georgia | collected... | reverse complement strand
GTGGGGCCAAGTGGGCGACAAGCTTGAGCCTTTGGGCTTCCCCGCCGGAAAGCTGGCTGAGTGGTTGTCCGCAACGGAGGTAGCCGAGGCCAACTTCGGACAGGAGCATGAGGGCATGAACAATCCTTTGGTGGCACTCGCCGGCCCGGGGAGTGAGATCCGTGGCGGTGGAGAAGAAGGAAAGAGCTTCGGCGGCGGTGGAGGCAAGGAGCTGATCGATGGTCCAACCCCGATAGCGGGCTTTTAGGACGTGGGGTTGAAAGCGGCGTCCTTCGCAGGACGGGCAGGAGACAAAGACATCGGACAAAAACTGCATGGAGACCTTTTCATAACCCATCCCCCCACATCGCTCACAGCGTCCCCCGCCGGCATTGAAGGAAAAGGCGGAGGCGGGAAGCCCGGCACTCTGCGCCTCTTCCGTGGAGGCATAGAGCTCGCGGACGAGATCGTAAATATCCAGATAGAGAAGAGGAGTGGAACGTGGGGTTTGGGACAGGGGGGACTGGTCCACCAGCACCACGTCCGAGATGAGTTCGGCGCCGGACAAGGATTCCAACGCAGGCGGCTCCTCTACGGCCCGGCCCATCCGGTGGAGAAGGGCTCGATGGATGATTTCATGGACCAGGGTGCTTTTGCCGGATCCGCTCACCCCGGATACGGCCACCAACCTGCGCAGGGGAATGGCGGCATGGAGGTTTTGTAAGTTGTGGCAGGTGGCGCCACGGATCCTCAGCCAAGGATGCGCCTTATCCGGGCAGGGCCGGCGGGTTGGTGGAGCAGGAATGGTGGCACGGCCCGAGAGATAGGCTCCGGTGGGTGACTCCTTGATTTTCTTCAGGCCAGCCGGGGGTCCCGCATAGAGAAGCCGACCGCCTTCCCCCCCGGAGCCGGGGCCCAGTTCCAAAATATTTTCCGCGGAACGAATGACGGTTTCATCGTGCTCGACCACGAGAACGGTGTTGCCGGCGTGACGGAGTTCCCGCAGCAGGTCGAGGAGGCGACCGGTATCGCGGGGGTGAAGTCCGATGCTCGGTTCATCGAGGACGAAAAGGGTTCCGGTTAAACCCGTGCCCAGACACCCGGTGAGGTTGACCCGTTGCAGTTCGCCGCCAGAGAGGGTGCGGGTGGGACGGTCGAGCGTCAGGTACCCAAGACCCACTCCCTCAAGGTAACGGAGGCGTTTGCGGATATGTTCCAGCGGAGTCTGGGCGGATGGATCCTTGGTTTTGATTTTGGAGAAAAGTTCCGTGAGTTGGTTGAGGGGCAGGGCATTGATTTCGGGCAGGGTTTTGCCAGCCATCCGCCAGAAAGTGGTTTCCGGCCGATAGCGCCGTCCGGAGCAATCCGGGCAGGGCCGGTAGGCGCGGTAGCGGGCCAGGAGAATGCGGACATGCATCTTGTAGGTTTTGGTCTCCAGCCAACGAAAGAAGCCGCGAACACCGTACCAGTCGCCGGAATCCCACAATTCCTGAAGATCGCGCGTGGTCCCCCCTTGTCCCTCGATCACAAAACTTTGCTGTTCCCGGGTGAGTTCCCGGAACGGAACTTCGAGGGGAATCCGGTGTTTGCGACAGGCCCGTTCCAAGTCCTGCTGGCACTCTTCAAAGCTGGCCGTCTGCCAAGGTTTCACGACACCTCCGGCAAGGGTGAGCTGGCGATCCGGCAGGGCCAGGCTCTCGTCGATTTCGATGACCCTCCCGAAACCGCGGCAAACAGGGCAGGCTCCCAACGGATGGTTGAAGGAGAAGAGGGCGGGGGCGGGATCGTGAAAGTCCCGTTCATCGCGGGGACAGAAGTAGCGGTCGGAGTAGAGAAGAACGGCATCGGGTTTTTTGACCAAGGCGACCGCGGCCACGCCTTTTCCGTATCGCAGGCACGAGGTGATGGCTTCCGCCAGTCGAGATTGTCCCGATTTCGAGAGGGCGAGACGATCCTGGATGACGTGAAGGAGCAGATTCTTTTCCTTGGGAGTGCGTTGGAGGGCCTGGGCCAAGGCCTCCAAACCGGTGGGTTCATCCAGCCGATACGGGTGACCCTCGAGAAGAACCCTTCGGAATCCCTGACGGGCAAGGAAGGCGGCCGCCTCGTCCGCGGGAGTTTTTTGGGGGAAAGGAATGCGGAAGAGGAACCAGGCTTCCTGGTCGGAATATTTGGTCATCAGGTCGGCGAGGATGGAGTGGGGAGTCCACGGACGGATGGGTTGAGAGCAGTCGGGACAGGTCAACTCGGCCAGGCGGGGAAAGAGGAGTTTGAGATGATCGGCGATTTCGGTGACGGTGCCGACGGTGCTTCGGGAGGAGCGGACAGGGTTGGATTGTCCGAGGGCGATGGCGGGTGGGATTCCCTCGATGCGGTCGACCTGCGGTCGATCCATTCTTTCAAGAAACTGGCGGGTGTAGGGGCTGAAGGTTTCGGCGTAGCGGCGCTGTCCCTCCGCATAAAGGGTATCGAAAGCGAGCGAGGATTTGCCCGAACCCGAGGGTCCGGTGAGGACGTGAAACATCCCGAGGGGGAGATCAAAGGTCAGATTCCGGAGATTGTTCTGACGGGCGCCTTCGACGCGAATGGATCCGGAACCTTGCATGGGGTGGGAAGGCTAGCCCGATTCCGGGTGGGGACAAATGACAGACTTGGTCTGCCGCAAAAAAACCCTAGTTTCAGGTAAATGGAACATCGTTTTCGAAACCTTCTCCACCGGCTACGGCTCAGTCCGGAACATCTTCAGGCGGGGAAGGTGGGAAAGTGGCTGGGGCGCCATGGGGTGAATCCCGATCTTTGGAGTTTCCGCCGGGGACCGGTGGCCCGGGCGATGGTGGCGGGGCTGCTTCCGGCCACCAGTCCCTTATTGGGATTGCATCATATCCTCGCGGTGGTTTTTGCCGTCTTTCTGCGGGCCAACGTCCCCACGGCCATCGTGGTGCAGATGGCCAACAATCCCTTCACGATCCCCATCTACTACACGGCCGCCTACCACGTGGGGGAGATCATCCTGGGACGACCCATCAAGTATGAGGGGGGACTTCCGGAAAAAATGAAGAAATTGGATGCGGCGGACGGGGCCCGGGCGAAGCTCCGGATGCTAGCCGGGGATCTGGCCAACGTGGCGGTCCCTTTGACCGTCGGTTGCACGGTGATCGGGGTGGTGGTGTCGCTGGCGGGGTACGGGCTAATCTTCCTTCTTTGGCCGGCGGAAGATCCGAAGCCCAAGGGGAATTAAACGGATTTTTCCCGCCGGGTGCTGCGCAGGTGGATGGTCTTGTGTTCGAGATCGTGCACGGCGCGGATGTAGCGCACGGTGCGGCTGCGCGCCCTCATGAGAATGGAGTGGGTGATGGCTTTGTGCCCGATGAGTTTGACCCCGGGCAGGAGGGGGCTTTCGATGATGCCCGTGGCGCAGAAGATGGCGCTCTCCCCGGTGACGATGGTGGAGGAGCGGTAAATCCTCTGGATTTCATTTTTCGGTATCCCCGCCACCTCGCGGGCCTGGGCCTCGGCATTCGGAAACCACATCCGCAGCTGAATTTCTCCGCCCAAGGCCCGCAGGGCGGTGGCGGTGAGAACCCCCTCGGGGGAACCACCAATGCCGACATAAAGATCGATCCCGGAATCGGGCAGGGAGGGGGCGACGGCGGCCGTGATGTCCCCGTCAGCGATGGTGCGGAGGGAGGCGCCGGCCCGCCGGATGGCGTCGATGAAAGGCTGGTTTCTGGGCCGATCGAGAACCAGGACCACCATGTCCCCAACCCGTTTGTGTAAGATTTTGGCCAGACGCTGGAGGGTCTCCTCCAGCGGGGCATCAAGAAAATTGGCCTCCGGATCCTCCTTTTGCAGGACCCTGGCAACCTCAGGTCCGTAGGCGATCTTGTGGGAGTAGTAGCTGGGAATGTTGCGCATGACCGATTGCTCGGCTTCATGAGGGACCTCCGCCGCTGCCATTACGGAAATGGCGTTCGGAGAACCTTTGGAAAGATTGGTGGTGCCGTCCACCGGGTCGAGGGCGATGTTGAAGCGGGGGGCATCGATCCCCCATTTTCCAAGGCGGTCCCCCAAAAAAATCCCGGGGGCCTTGTCTTTGATTCCTTCGCCGATGACCACCTCTCCGCGGATATCAACCAAATCAAAGACGCCCTGAATGGCGTCACATGCGGCCGCATCGGCCGTGTTCTTGTCGCCCTTGCCAATGAAGCGCATTGCGTTCAGGGCCGCGTTTTCGGTGGCCCGGACAAATTCAAATTCCACCGTGCGTTCAGGATCGTACATAAAACACTGACGCTAAGTAGTTAACCTAAATAGCCAAGGATAATCATAATCCCCCTGAGCTTAGCTTGACGGGGAATGGGCCAGTGTATTAAATACGTCTTCATGCGTAAATTGTTGATCATAGCTATTTTGGGATCTTTGCCCCATTCGCTGTTCGCCGAGGAAAACGACGCAGTTCCGAATTTCCGGCCGGCTCGAGTTGAACCCACAACCAATGGCATGGCAACCCCGGCATTGGCGGGAACACGTCCCCCGGACGGAATGACGACCGATTTGCCGGTGGCATTGGATAAAGAAATCAGCCTGAACAAAATTTACACGTATTGGAACGACCGAAACAAAGGGGTCAAGCCCCCGATGGACAATGGCTCCATGGTTTTTGAGCCGAAATATTGGGATCACGGGGCGATCACGGCCAAGGAGATTCAGGATCGGAAGGGAAACATTTTTGTGATCAATTGGCAAAACGACGGGAAGCCCTCGGATTTCACCGTTCGTTTGGACTACCGTCAGGCCAACACCCGGGAAAAAGTCATGACCAAAACTCAGGAGTACAAGAATTTTGATGGCTACGAAAAAACCGTCCTCAAGGTGGTGGGGGAGGATTACCTGAGGGGCGGGGTGGTGAACTCCTGGCGAATCTCCATCGTACGGGACGGCAAAATCGTGGCCCAGGAAAAATCCTTCATTTGGTAAGAGGGTGCATGGTACGCAGTCTCGCCTTTTGACGAAGCCCCAGCCTAAGTTATCCAGCATGACCCTGACATTGCATCCTCCCGAGGCGAGGTTTTCGGAGGAAATGGAGCGGGAGCATGAAATTCGAAACCTGAAAGAGACGGTGGGGGCTTTGCGCGAGGCCTTGGAAAAGCAAAAAGCGGGGACGGCGCAGGAGGTGGCCCAAGCCGTAGCCGAAGCTCACACGGAGATCCGGGACCTGAAAGCCACCATTGCCGAAATGAGAATCGAACTGGAACGCCGCAAAGCGGCCGGCGAGGAGGCAGTGCAGAGGGTGGTGGCCCAATCCGCTGAGGAGGGAAGGCAACTCCAGTCTTCCGTGCAGGCCCTGCGCGACCAATTGGAACGGGAAAAAGCACGGCATGGCGAAGCGGAGCAGTTGATGCGCAGAACCCAACGGGACGAGACCGCGGAACTGGAAAAAACCATCCAACGAATTCGTGGAGAATTGGAGGCTGCCCGTGCCCAAAAGTAAAAGCCCGATCGACACCCTAAGCCTGTCCGAAGCCAAGATTCTGTTGGAGGTGGCCCGCAAGGTGGCCGACAGCCAGACCCTGGACGATCAGTTGGAGACCCTGGTGGCTCTGGTCACCGAGGCGACTGGAGCCGAACGGGGAACACTCTTTGTGAATGATCCCTCGACCCAGGAACTTTACAGCCGCGTAACGGTGGGGGGACTGAAGCGGGAGATCCGAATTCTCAACACCACCGGTATCGCCGGAAGCGTTTTTCAGTCCGGCAAGGGCGTGGTGGTGAAGGATGCGTACAAGGACGGAAGGTTTAACAAAACCGTGGATGAGCAGACTGGATATCATACGCGATCCATCGCCTGCGCCCCCATCCGGACCGTTCGGGGAGAGTTGATCGGAGTCGTGGAGGTGTTGAACCGCAAGGGGAGTAAAAGCGCCCAATTTTCCCCCAAGGACCTCAAGTTGTTGGAGGCGATGGCGATGCAGGCGGCGGTCTCCCTGCAACGGAGTTTGCTGCTGGAGTTGGCGGAAAGGGAGAAGGCGAAAGAGGCTGAATTCCTGGGGGTGGTTTCGGAAATTTCAGGGGAGATTCAATTGGGCAACCTCTTGGCGAAGATTATCCGGACGATCACCCGGTTGTTGCACGCCGAGCGCTCGACGCTTTTCATCAACGATGAAAAGACCAACGAACTCTATACCGAAGTGGGGGAGGGCCTGGGAGCCACGCAGATCCGGTTTCCCAACCACCTGGGTATTGCGGGGGCCGTCTTCACCACTGGGCAGACGGTCAACATTCAGCACGCCTACGCGGATCTGAGATTCAATCCGGGCTTCGACAAAAAGACCGGGTTCTTTACGCGATCCATTCTCTGCACTCCGGTGGTGAACAAGGCCGGCAAGGTGATCGGCGCGACCCAAGTGCTCAACAAACGGGGAGGGGCGTTTAGCCATGAGGATGAGGCAAAACTGAAAGCCTTCACCGCGCAAGTCTCGGTGGCTTTGGAGAACGCGAAACTTTTTGATGACGTGCAGAACATGAAGAACTACGCGGAATCGATGCTTGAAAGCATGTCGAATGCCGTTGTGACCCTTAACGAAGACGGCGTGATCCAGACCTGTAACAAGGCGGGCTACCGCATCCTGAAAACCAACGGCCCGGAGATCCTGAAAAAGAAAGCCAGCGAGTTCTTTGTCGAAAAGAATGCATGGATTGAGGAAAAGATTCGTTCCACCACGGAGTCCAAGGAGCCGGCGTTGGTCATGGACGCCGAAATGGAGTGGGGAGGGGAAAAGACTTCCGCCAATGTGAGCGTGCTTCCGTTGATCAGTGTGAAGGATAAGCCCCTGGGTTCGCTGCTGATGATCGAGGACATCAGCGAGGAAAAGCGCATGAAGGGGACGATGGCGCGTTACATGGATCCGGCGATCGCCGACCAGTTAATGGCCACGGGAAAAGAGGTTTTGGGCGGGAACATCAGCGAGGCCTCCGTTCTGTTCTCCGATGTCCGAAGTTTTACGACCCTGACCGAGAGTCTTGGGGCACAAGGGACGGTGGGCCTGCTCAACGAGTACTTCACCCTGATGGTGGACTGCCTGCAGAAAGAGGGCGGCATGTTGGACAAGTTTATCGGAGACGCCATCATGGCTGTGTTTGGTTTGCCCTTGCCTCGCGAGGACGACGCCGACCGGTCGGTGAGGGCGGGCATTGGAATGCTCCAGGAGTTGGATCGGTTCAACGCCGCGCGAAAAGAACGTGGCATGATGGCCATTGACATGGGGTTGGGAATCAACACCGATGAGATTGTCAGCGGGAACATCGGTTCTCCCAAGCGGATGAACTACACCGTGATTGGTGACGGGGTCAATCTGGCGGCGCGTTTGGAGACGGCCTGCAAACAGTATGGGGCCAAGATGTTGGTGAGCGATGCCACGGTCAAGAAACTCAAGGGCACCTACCGGATGCGCGAAGCCGACCGGGTAATCGTGAAGGGAAAAACCGAACCGGTGGTGATCTATGAGTGCTTGGACTATCACACTGAGGCGACCTTTCCGAACCCCATGGAGGTCATCAACCATTTCAAGGACGGATTGGGCAAGTACCGAAAGCAGGAGTGGGACAAAGCCAAAGGCGCTTTTGCAGAGGCCCTCAAGGCCCATGCCGGCGACAAACTGAGTAAGATTTATACGGAACGGTGCGATTATTTTCAGAAAAACCCTCCTGGTGAAAAATGGGACGGGGTGTGGGTGATGAAGGAGAAATAAGCTCCGGACGTTGTCACGCGAAGGGATGGACGGAAACGGGGAATCCGCTACCTTTTCAAAGCGGGGTCGTTAGCTCAATGGTAGAGCTGCTCCCTTTTAAGGAGTAGGTTGTAGGTTCGAGTCCTACACGACCCACTCTTCCCATGAACTTTCAAATTGAGTCCCCGTATGCGCCCGCCGGGGATCAACCTGGGGCTATCGAAGCCCTCGTGCGGCGATTGCGGGAAGGGGTAAAGCACAACGTTCTTTTGGGAGTCACCGGATCGGGAAAAACCTTCACCATCGCCAATGTAATCCAGCAGATGGGATTGCCCACCCTGGTCATGAGTCACAACAAAACACTCGCGGCCCAGCTCTACAGCGAGTTGAAATCTTTCTTTCCCCGGAACGCGGTGGAATATTTTGTCAGCTACTTCGATTACTACCAACCGGAGGCGTACATCCCCCGCACCGACACCTATATCGAGAAAGACTCCTCGATCAACGAGGAGATCGAGAGGTTAAGATTGTCGGCGACCACCAGCCTGTTGACCCGCAAAGACGTCATCGTGGTGGCCAGTGTTTCCTGCATTTACGGGTTGGGTTCTCCGGATGATTACGAGCGGATGATTCTGGCATTGGAACCCGGGATGAAGATTTCCCGGGAAGAACTCTTGGCCCGGTTGGTGGAGATTCAGTACGAACGCAACGACCTGGCACCGGAACGCGGTCAGTTCCGGGTGAGGGGGGACGCGATGGAGATTCTCCTGGCGCACGAGGACGCGGGGGTGAGGGTCGAGTTGTTGGGCAACGAGATCGAACGGTTGACCCGATACGAACCGATGACCGGGGAGGAGTTGGGAAGACCCACGCGGGAGATCCTGACCCCGGCTCGCCACTATGTGACCCCCGGGGAGAAGATGAAAAGGGCGGTGACCGCCATTCGGACCGAACTTTCCGAACGAATCGCCGAATTTGAGCTGGGCGGAAAACTCTTGGAGGCCCAGCGGCTGAAGATGAGAACGGAGTACGATCTCGACCTGATGGAGGAGATGGGAACCTGCAGTGGGATTGAGAACTACAGCCGTCACCTCACGGGACGGAAGCCCGGGGAGAGACCGAACACCTTGCTGGATTTTTTCCGGGGGGATTTTCTCATGGTGATGGACGAGAGCCACGCCACCGTGCCCCAAGTGGGAGGAATGTATGCGGGAGACCGAAGCCGCAAGACCGTTCTGGTCGAGCACGGGTTCCGACTTCCCTCGGCCCTGGACAATCGGCCCTTGAAGTTCGAGGAATTTGAAAACTCCCTACCGAGGGTCATTTATGTCTCCGCCACGCCGGCTCCCTTTGAGCTCCTCAAGGCGAAGGGGCAGGTGGTGGAGCAGGTGGTTCGCCCCACGGGTCTTCTGGATCCTCCCGTCAAAGTCCTGCCGTTGAAGGGGCAAGTGGACGAGACGATTGCCCTTTGTCGTGAACGGGTGGCACGACGGGAACGCGTTTTAGTGACGACGCTGACCCGGAGAACCGCCGAGGATTTGGCTGAGTATCTTAAGGAGGCGGGTTTGAAGGCGCGTTACCTCCACGCCGAAGTCGATGCAATCGAACGGGTCGAGATCCTGCGGGAATTGAGGTCGGGGGAAATCGATATTCTCGTGGGAATCAACCTGCTGCGCGAGGGGTTGGATCTGCCTGAAGTCTCCCTGGTCTGTATTCTCGATGCCGACAAAGAGGGCTATTTACGCTCCGAAACTTCCCTGATCCAGACGGCGGGCCGGGCCGCCCGGCACCTCAACGGAGAGGTGGTGCTTTTTGCCGACAAGATGACCAAGTCGATCCAAGCCTTGTTACGCGAGACGGAAAGAAGGAGGGCCAAGCAACAGGAGCATAACCGACAGCATAATCTGGTTCCCCGCTCCGTGGTTCGCGGGGTCCAGGAAAGTCTCCAGACCATTGTGCGTTCGGCCCGGGGGATCAACGACAAGGTGGTCGGTGGACAGACCACCGCGGATGCCCGCGAGGTGCTCAACCAGTTGGAGTCGGACATGTGGGAGGCGGCCGAAAAGCTGGAATATGAACGGGCGGCACTGTTGCGGGATCAGATCGAGGAGTGGAAAAAGGCCAACGGTCTCGAAAGTTTGACGAAATCGCAAAAAACCAAAATGGTGAGCTACCGCAACAAACCCGTGCGGCGGAGAAAGTAAACAATCAGCGAAGAGTGCAGACGGAGTAAGTGGGGATGGGGGCCAGGTGCTTGGATCCGTTGGAGGCGGCAATTTCCAGCAGGGTGACGATTTCCACCAGTTCCCCTTTGGTTTGACGCAGGAGGGCCACTCCGGAAGCCAACTGAGAACCGCGATCCAGCACATCCGCCACCATCAGGATCCGGCATGAGGGTGGTACGGATTGCAGATCGAGGACCGGTCCCCGCCCGGACGGTTGTAGGACGCCTAGCCCGCAACCGGTGAAATAAGCCAAGGGAGAAGCAAGGGGAATGGCGGAAGAGTCGTAGGCGACCACCAGCTCGATTCGGCGACGTTGGTAGCGTTCATTGAGATCCGCGCAGGCAAAGCGGAAAAACTGTCCATCCCGGTAGATTCCGTCCGTGACGTATTGTGGTTCCCCGGCGCGCCGGGCGCTTTCAATGGTGCGAACCGCCCCGAGAAGACGATCCCGGGCGCTGCGCAGAGCGGGGGATTTCATGCCTCCTCCTCAGAAGGCTTTTGCCCGCCCTGGGGCAGGGCATCGAGGGCCGTACGGAGTTTTTTGAGGGCCACGTTTTGGATCTGGCGAATCCGTTCGCGGGTCACCTTAAATTTCCTTCCGATTTGCTCCAAGGTCGGCGGTGTTTCGTCAGAAAGAGGAAAGCGGAGAGATAGGATGGCCCGTTCCCGCGCATCCAAGACATGGAGGACGCTCCGCAGTTCTTTGATGAGATTGCGGCTTTCCAGTTCACGTCCCGGCATCACCGCGGTTTCGTCCGCAATCAGATCACCCAGCTCGGCATCCGCTTCGTCGCCGACCATGGCGTTGAGAGAGGCGGGTCGCAGGGAAATCCGTCGGAGTTGGGCCACCCGTTGGGCGGTGACACCGATCTCCTTGGCGAGCTCTTCATCCGTGGGTTCCCGGCCGAGTTCGTCGGAGAGTTGCATGGCAATGCGTCGCATTTTGGCCAACTTGTCGACCAGGTGGACCGGAAGCCGGATGGTTTTGGACTGGTTGGCCAACGCCCGGCGAACCGCCTGTTTGATCCACCAAGCTCCGTAGGTGCTGAATTTGGTTCCTCGATTGGGATCAAAGCGCTCCACCCCCTTCATCAGACCGATATTCCCCTCGCTGATCAGATCGAGGAGCGGGAGGCCGAGTCCGGAGTAGTCATGGGCGATTTTGACCACCAACCGCAGATTGGCGCGGATCATTTGCTCTCGTGCCGCCCGGTCTCCTTTTTTGATCCGTTTCCCAAGGCGAACTTCGTCCGCCCGGGTCAATAAGGGGATTTCCCCGATTTCTTTCAGGTAAGCCCCCAGCGCCCCTTCGCGGTCATCGCGCATCATTCAAGAATGCGCGGAAAGAACGAAAAGGGAAAGGCGAACCGAAGCGTCCGGTGCGCGATTATTTTTCCAGGGCGGCCTGGGCGGCAGCCAAGCGAGCGATCGGGAGGCGGAATGGAGAGCAGGAGACGTAAGCCAAGCCCAAGCGATGGCAGAATTTGACCGAGTCGGGATCACCCCCGTGTTCTCCGCAGATCCCCAATTTGATGTCCTTGCGGGTGCTCCGACCCAGTTTGACAGCCAGTTCCATGAGTTTGCCCACCCCGGTTTGGTCGAGGACGGCGAAGGGATTCTGACGCACGATTTCCTCTTCCTGATAGCGGGGGAGGAAGGATCCCGCATCATCGCGACTCATGCCCAAGGAGGTCTGGGTCAGATCGTTGGTGCCGAAGCTGAAGAACTGGGCGGATTTGGCGATTTCATCGGCCACCACACAGGCGCGCGGAACCTCAATCATGGTGCCGACCAGGTAGGAAAGCTTCACATTCCGTTCCTTCTGCACTTGAGAGGCCACCTTGTGGACGAGGGCAAGTTGCAGTTCCAATTCCTTGGGGAAGCCCACCAACGGAATCATGATTTCGGGGCGAACCTTCACACCGGAGGATTGCACCTCGGCGGCCGCCTCGAAAATGGCACGCGCCTGCATTTCGGAAATTTCGGGGTAGACGATGCCGAGACGGCAACCGCGATGTCCGAGCATCGGGTTGAACTCGTGGAGTTCCTTGACCCGGCGTGACACCCGATCCGCCGAGATGCCCAGCTTGTCGGCCAAATCCCGCTGGGCGGCCTCGTCATGCGGCAGGAATTCGTGCAAGGGGGGATCGAGAAGGCGGATGGTGGCGGGGCGTCCGCCCAAAGCGCGGAAAATGCCGGCAAAGTCGGATCTTTGTTCGGGCAAGAGTTTGGCCAGAGCCTGACCGCGCTCCTCGGCGTTCTCCGCCAGGATCATCTGGCGGACATAGTCGATGCGGGCACCCTCAAAGAACATGTGCTCGGTGCGGCAGAGCCCGACTCCCTGAGCGCCAAAGGCGACGGCATGTTCCACCTGATCGGGCTGGTCGGCGTTGGCACGGACTTCCAGCTTCCGGCGCTGGTCGGCCCACTGCATGAGCTGGGCGAAGAGGCGGTAGGTATAGCTTTCCGAGGCCTGCAGATCCTTGTCGATCAGGACGCGGGCGATGTCGGAAGGTGAGGTTTTGACTTCTCCTGCGAAAATCTCCCCCGTGGTTCCATCGATCGAAAGGAAATCGCCTTTACGGTAGTTTTTGCCCCGCACGTGGAGGGTGCCGGTGGAGTAGTCGATTTGCAGGTCGGAGGCGCCGCAGACGCAGACCTTGCCCATCTGGCGGGCCACTAAAGCGGCATGGGACGAAACCCCGCCGCGCGCAGTGAGAATTCCCTCGGCGGCGAGCATTCCGCGGATGTCCTCCGGGCTGGTTTCAACGCGGACCAAAAGGACCTTGGCTCCCTTGTGGGCGGCGGCCTCGGCCTCGTTGGCTTGGAAATAGATCTGGCCGGAAGCCGCCCCCGGACCTGCGGGAAGTCCCCGGGCGATCACTTCGGCGGTTTTTCGGGCACGGGAATCGAAGACCGGGGCCAGCAATTGGCTGAGGGAGTCAGCAGGAATGCGGCGGATGGCGTCGTCGGGCTTGATCAGCTTTTCCTTCACCATGTCGACCGCGATCCGAACCGCGGCCACGCCAGTGCGCTTGCCGTTACGGGTCTGGAGCATGAAAAGGCGGCCTTCCTCGACGGTGAACTCGAAGTCCTGCATGTCGTGGAAGTGGCCTTCGAGGGTTTGCCGAACGTCCTGAAGTTGCCGATACACCTCGGGCATCTCGACCTGGAGTTTGATGACCGGTTCGGGTGTGCGGACCCCGGCCACGACGTCCTCACCTTGGGCATTGAGGAGGAATTCCCCGTAGAGGACTTTTTCGCCTGTGGCAGGGTCGCGGGTAAAGGAGACGCCGGAACCGCTGTCGTTCCCGGTGTTGCCAAAGACCATCGCCTGCACGTTGACGGCCGTGCCCCACTCGTGCGGGATGTTGTACTTGCGGCGATAGATGATGGCGCGCTCATTGTTCCAGGAACCGAAGACCGCCCCGACGGCCCCCCGGAGCTGTTCGCGGGGATCCTCGGGGAAATCCTTGCCCGTACGCTCACGAATTAGCTTGCGGAAACGGTCGGTGAGGGTGCGGAGGGCGGAGGCATCCAGCTTTGTATCGGAAACGTGCGGATCCTTGGGAAAGAGTTCTTTTTTGAGTTCCTCGATGACGACCTCGAACGGCTCATGGTCCTCGCCAGGACGTTTTTGCACCCCCATGACCACGTCGCCGTACATCTGCAGGAAGCGGCGGTAGCAGTCATAGGCGAAGCGTTCGTTCTTGCTACGTTCGGCGAGGGCACGAACCGTCCGGTCGTTCAGACCGAGGTTGAGGATGGTGTCCATCATTCCAGGCATGGAGTCTCGGGCGCCCGAACGGACAGCAACCAACAGGGGATTCGAAGCATCCCCAAATTTTTTACCCATGGCGTGTTCGAGCTTGGTGATGGCTTCGTCGATTTGTTTGTCCAAGGCCGCGGGGTAGGTGCGGTTGTGGTCGTAAAAGTAAGTGCAGACTTCGGTGGTGATGGTGAAACCCGCAGGGACTGGGAGGCGGATCCGGGTCATTTCGGCCAGGTTGGCGCCTTTGCCCCCCAAGAGGGACTTCATCTTGCCATTGCCGTCGGCTTTGCCGTTCCCGAAGGAATAGACGTACTTGACGGCCTTGCGGGCAGGGGATTTTCCGGATTTCTTGGTCTTGGACTTGGTTTTGGTGGGCATGGA
>Ga0214917_10005157_pt1 | contig 14084 bp, 8 predicted proteins | sample LL_1208_BB_MetaG_FD_177983 | JGI IMG/M metagenome (GOLD analysis project Ga0214917, IMG submission 177983) | Freshwater microbial communities from Lake Lanier, Atlanta, Georgia, United States - LL_1208_BB | ecosystem: Environmental > Aquatic > Freshwater > Lake | place: USA: Georgia | collected... | reverse complement strand
CCTGCGAAGCCCGCTCCTGGCGGCGGTGGCGCTCGTGCCCAACGCCCTGCCGATCTTCGTCGTGCTCGGCCTGCTCGGGTGGGCCGGCGAGCGGATCAACATGGGCACGGCGATGATCGCCGCGGTCTCGATGGGGCTGTCGGTCGACAGCTCGATCCACTACCTGACGGCCTTCCGCCGCCGTCTCGCCGGCGGCCAGCCGATCGCGGCGGCGCTCGAGACAGCCCACCAGACCGCGGGCCGCGCCATGGTCTTCTCGACACTGGCCCTCGTGGTCGGCTTCCTGGCGCTCACCACCAGCGGCTTCATGCCCACCGTGTCCTTCGGCGCGCTCTCCTGCCTCACGCTCACCGGCGGACTGCTGGGGAACCTCGTCGTGCTTCCCGTGCTGCTGGCGCTCCTCGCCCCCCGGATCGAGGCCCGCTGACGGCGGCCGTTTGCGCGGCCGGGCGCAGCCGCTACAACAGGCGTCGCCCGACCACACCCGTCAGGAGCGGACCATGCCCCCGGAATTCTCCCCAGCCCGCGGCGGCGGCATCGTCGCCGATCCGTCCGCGCGGCCCGACACCGTCGAGGCCGACGCGATCGTGACCTTCCTCACCGAGGGGGGCGTCGGCTCGGGCGCCGTCGCGACCGTCGATGCCGCGGCGGACGGCGTCATCTCCCGGCTCGCTTCCGCGGGCGAGATCACCGGGAAGCGGTACGAGTGCGTGCCGATCCTCGCGCCGCCGCGGCTGCGGTCCGGCCAGATCGTGGTGGCGGGGCTCGGCCGCCGCGAGGACGTCGACGCCGGCGTGCTCCACCGCGCCGCCGCCACGGCGGCACGGCAGCTCGCCGGACGGCCGCGGGCGCGGGTGGCCTTCGTGGCCGACGCCCGCTGGACGCCGCGGGAGCTCGAGCAGGCGGTGGCGGGCGCGGCGGTCGGCATGGTGGGGCAGGACCTGTATCGCGCCGAGAAGAAGCGGACCAGCTTCGGGACGACGCTCTGGCTCGGGGCGGCGGATGACGTCGTGGCCCGCGGGGGGGTGATCGCCGACGGCGTGAATCTGGCCCGGCGGCTGGTCAACATGCCCCCCGACGAACTCTACCCCCAGACCTTCGCCGAGGAGGCGGCCGGCGTGGCCGGCCGCACGGGCATGGAGATCGAGATCTGGGACGAGGAGCGGCTGGCACGGGAACGCTGCCAGGCGATCCTCGCCGTCGGCCGGGGCAGCAGCCGTCCCCCGCGGCTGGTGCTGCTGCGGTATCGCGGCGTTGGCGGCGGCACCACGCCCGACCTCGCCTTCGTCGGCAAGGGGGTGACGTTCGACTCGGGCGGCCTCTCGCTGAAGCCCTCGGAATCGATGCTCACCATGAAGTGCGACATGTCGGGCGGCGCCGCGGTCGTCGCGGCGGCAGCCACGATCGCGACGCTGCGGCTGCCCGTGCACCTCGTGGCCGCCGTCGGGCTCGCGGAGAACATGACGGGGCCCGCCGCCTACAAGCTCGGCGACGTGATCACGGCGCGGAGCGGCACCACGATCGAGGTCCACAACACGGACGCCGAGGGACGGGTCGTGCTGGCGGACGTGCTCGACGTGGTGCGGGGTCTGTCCCCCGGGCGGATCGTCGACGCGGCGACCCTCACCGGCGCGTGCATGGTCGCCCTCGGGCACGACGTGGCGGGGCTGTTCGCCAACGACCAGGAGTGGTGCGACCGCGTGGCCCGCGCGGCGCGGGCCGTCGGCGAGCCGGTCTGGCAGATGCCGATGTACCCGGAGTACGACGACCAGATCCGCAGCGAGGTCGCCGACATCAAGAACGTGGGGGACGGCCGCTGGGGCGGTGCCATCACGGCCGCGAAGTTCCTCGAGCGGTTCGTGGGGGGCATCCCCTGGACGCACGTGGACATCGCGGGGCCGGCGTTCGCGGAAAAGCCACGGCCGTGGATCGACGGCGGCGCGACGGGGGCGTTCGTGCGGCCCCTCGTCGAGCTCGCCCGCGGCCCGGGCTGACCCCGCTGACGCCTACAGCAGCGTGCCGAGCTCGTCGACCAGCTCGCCGAACCGGCCCAGCGCCGTGGCGACTGGCTCGGGCTTCTCGAGATCCACCCCGGCGTCCCGCAGGAGATCCAGCGGCCACTTCGAACAGCCTCCCCGGAGAAAGCCCAGATAGGCCTGCAGGTCCTTCTCCCCGCCTTCGGCCACCCGCTTCGCCAGCAGGATCGCGGCCGACAGCCCCGTGGCGTACTTGTAGACGTAGAACGCGTTGTAGAAGTGGGGAATCCGCAGGCACTCCAGCTCCAGCTGCCCGTCCACGACGAACCGCGGGCCGAAGTAGGCGTCGAGGAGCTCCCGGTAGATGCCCCGGAGCCGTTCGAGCGTCAGCGGCTCGCCCGCCTCGACCGACGCGTGGCTGCGCCGCTCGAACTCCGCGAACATCGTCTGCCGGACGATCGTCGCCCTGATCGAGTCGATCTCCCGCGCGATGATGGCGGCGCGTTCCTTGGCGGACGTCGACCGCTGCAGCAGCAGTCGCGTCATGAGCTGCTCGTTGAACGTGCTCGCCACCTCGGCCACGAAGATCGTGTAGCCCGCGTACTGGAAGGGCTGGGATTCGGCCGACAGCCGCGTGTGCATCGAGTGGCCCGCCTCGTGGGCCAGCGTGAAGACGTGCTCGATCGCCTCCTCCTGGAAGTTCATGAGGATGTAGGGATCGGAGTCGTAGGTGCCGGAACTGAACGCCCCCGACTGCTTGCCGGCGTTGGGATACCGGTCGCACCAGCGGCCCCGCAGCCCGCGTTCCAGCCGGCCGACGTACTCGCCGCCGAGCGGCTCGAGCGACTCGACGACCAGCCGCACCGCCTCGTCCCACGAGTGCCGCTGCTCCAGCTCCGGCACCAGCGGCACGTAGCAGTCGTAGTGGTGGAGCTCGTCGAGCCCGAGGATCCGCCGGCGCAGGTCGTAGTAGCGATGCACGGCCGGCAGGTGGGCACGGACCGCGGCGACCAGCTGGTCGTACACCGCGATCGGGACGTGGTCGTGGAAGAGCGCCGCCTCGACGGCGCTGGGGTACCGCCGCACCCGCGCCGCGTAGACGTCCCGTTCGTTCGATCCGGAGAGGGTCGCGGCGAGCGTGTTGGCGTGGGCCTCGTACTGGGCGTAGTACTGGTGGAACGCGGTCCGGCGCACGGCGGGGGCGGTGTCGTGCAACAGCGTCACGAACGTGGCGTTCGAGAGCTCGACCCGTTCCCCCCTGCCCGTCGCGATGCTGCCGAACTTCATGTCGGCGTCGGTGAGCTGACGGAACACGCGGGCGGCCGTGCCCGCGAACGTGCCCTGCATCGCCAGCAGCCTCTCCTCCGGCTGCGACAGCGTGTGGGGCCGCGTGCGCACGAGCCGCTCGAGCAGCAGCCGGTAGGGGGCGAGCACGGGCAGTTCCATCCAGGCCGCCAGCGTGGCGGGCGGGATCGCCATGATCTCCGGCCGGATGAAGCTCGCCTTCTCGCCGGCGAGCGTGGCGACGTGCTGGAAGCGGCCCGTCATCCGCTGGGCCTCCGCGGCCGTCTGGTCCTCGCTGGCCCGCAGATGCGCGTAGGTGCCGATCCGGTCCCCCTCGCGGTCCACGGCGAGGTCGAAGGCGAGGCACTCCGCGAGCCGATCTGCCGACGTGCCGAGCGTGCCGGCGAACTCCGCGAAGCCCGGGATGCGCAGCTCCCATGCCGCGAGCGCCTGCTCCCACTCGGCGTCGGAAGAGAACAGGCTCGACAGATCCCACGTGTCGCCCAGCGGCACCTCCCGCCGGGCGGGCAGCCGTCTCATCGCCCCGTTCTCGTCGGTCATGGCTCTCCTCGCGTGATTGTCACAGCCTCCACACCGCACTGCCCCAGGCCAGGCCGCCGCCGAAGCCGCACACGACGACCGTGCTGCCGGGGCCGACACGACCCGCCCGCCAGGCCTCGTCGAGCGCGAGTGGGATCGACCCGCTCGAGGTGTTGCCATAGCGGTCGATGTTCATCGCGAATCGGTCGGCCGCGATGCCCAGGGCCTCGCGGGCGCCCTCGATGATCCGGGCGTTGGCCTGATGGAGCACGAAGAGGTCGACCGACTCCATGGCGACGCCCGATCGCTCCACCACGCGGCGGATGCTCTCGGCCGCCACCTGGATCGCCCACTTGAACACCGCGCGGCCGTCCATCTGCATGAACTGCTCGCGGCGGGCGAGCCCCTCCATGCTGACCGGCCGGCGGGATCCGCTCATCGGGCAGGCCAGCAGGCCCGCGCCACGGCCGTCCGAACCGAGCGAGAAGGCGAGCAGGCCGTGCTCGCGGCTGGACGACTCCGCCTCCGCCGCCTCCAGCAGCACCGCGCCGGCGCCGTCGCCGAAGAGTGGCCAGGTCTTCACGTCCTCGGGATCCACCACGCGGGAATTCGTGTCCGCCCCGATCACCAGCGCCAGCCGGCTCGATCCCGCCGCCAGGAAGTTGGCCGCCGTCACCAGCGCGTAGGCGAACCCCGCACAGGCCGCGGTGACGTCCATCGCCGGTGCGTCGAGCCCGAGCTTCTCCTGCACGATGCAGGCCGTCGAGGGAATCGACATGTCGGGCGTGAACGTGCCGAGCACGACCAGGTCGACATCCCCGCGGGCCGCCCGCGCAGCGGCGAGGGCCGCCTCGCCGGCGGCGGCGGCGAGGTCGCTCGTGGCGATCTCGGGCGCAGCGTGCCGCCGCTCGTGGATGCCGGAACGCGTCACGATCCACTCGGGGTCGCACCCCAGCCGGGCGAGGTCGGCGTTCGTCACGACCGTGTCGGGAACCGTGCTTCCGGTGCCGACGACGCGGAAGCCCGTGGCCCGGCCGAACCGCGCGCGTCGGGGGGAGGTGAGCATCTCGGACATCGCGACGGCGCTCCGATTCAGTCGCGCGAGGCTGCCGCCCGACGCACGTGCCGCGGCCGGATGATGTCGGTGGCCAGGCCGAGCCGCGCGAGCAGGAGAATGAAACAGTACGTGAGGTCGAACTCCCACCACTGATGCCTCACCGACGCGCTGGCGGGATCGTGGTGGTGGTTGTTGTGCCAGCCCTCTCCGGCCGCGACGAGCGCGACGAACCAGTTGTTGCGGCTGTCCTCGCCGGTGTCGTACGTGCGGTAGCCGAAGAGGTGCGACAGCGAGTTCACGCTCCACGTGATGTGCCAGACGAGGACGGTGCGGACGAACGCGGCCCACACGATCCAACTGGCCGCGAGCCTGACGCCGTGATCCCAATCGCCGCCCGTGAGGCGGCCGACCAGCAGGCCGGCGAGCGCGAACACGAGCACGTGGGCGATGTAGATCCACAGGATCGTGGTCGGGTGCCGCTCGAGGAACCGATAGTAGCGATCGGCGATGACGTCGCGGGCGTACCTGTCGAAGAACGCGAGGGTCCGCCTGTCGGGGGATCGGCGCAGGAGCCAGCCCACGTGCGACCAGCCGACGCCGTCACGCGGGGTATGAGGATCCTCCGGGTCGTCGGAGTGCACGTGGTGGAGCCTGTGCGTCGCCACCCAGCGGGTCGGGGTGTCCTCCAGGCAGCAGAGCGCCACCGTGGCGAGCGTCCGCTCCAGCCACAGCGGCACCTTCAGACTGCGGTGGGTGAGCAGGCGGTGATACCCGAGGTTGATGCCCGCCCCGAAGACGTTGGTGCCCACGAGGGCCAGCACGACCCCCGACCAGCTGAAGCACCAGGGCAGCAGGGCCAGGCATGCCAGCGCGTGCACCACGAAAATCGGGACGACGTACTCCCAGTGCACGCCGCTCCAGCCACCGCCGGCGGCCGCGTGAGGGTGGCTGGCCACGGCGGAAATCCGCCCGGTGCCGGCGGCCACGGCCGGGGCCGCAGGGGTGGGGTGCATGGCGATCCTGGATGACGGCGAGCGCGGCGGCGACGGGGGGAGCGAACGCCGGAACATTATCGGCCCTGCCTGCGACTTCACAAGCCAGCGCCGCCAATCGCCGTGCGCGGACCGGCCGCCACGCCGGCCCGAACGGTCACTGTCCGTCCGCCGCGGGGGCCGGAGGCCCGGGCGGGGCGGCATCGGCCGGCTTCGGGTCCGCCTTCTTCACGACATCGCCGCGGCCGAGGTGGATCTTCGCATACTCCTTGTCGGATACGACGTAGTACCAGTCGGCGAAACGGCCGTTGAGGTCGCGCACCCGCTTCTGCGCCGCCTTCACCTTGTCGTCGTAGTCATCCTGCTTGCGGCGGTTCTCCCGCTCCACGCGACGGCGGCTTTCGATCGCGGCCTGCGCCGCCGCCTCCGCCTCGTCCGCCTTCTTGAGGGCCTCGGCGGCATCGGGCTTCGACTCCTTCGCGGACTCGTCCGTGCCCGCCTCCGCGCCGCCATCCTTCGCGGCGGCGTCTTTGGCATCGTCGGCCGCGTCACCCTGCGGCGCGTCCTTCGCGTCCCCCTCGTCGCCGTCCTCCGGGCCCTTCTTCGCAGCCTCGTCCTTCGCAGCCTCGTCCTTCGCGCCGCCGGGCACCGCCGGCAACGGCTCGAGCCGCGGCTTCTCCACGAGCGACTCGTTGAACCGGGCCATGACCAGCAGGTATCGGCCGCTGGCCTCGCCGCCGTCGTCCTTGCCAGGCTCGGCGGCCGGCTTCTTCCCCTCGTCCTGCCTGCCCTCGGCAGCGACCGTGGTCGCCGCCCCGAACCGCAGCACGTACTCCACGCCGTCCTTCATCCCCACGATCGTCTCGCCGTCCGTCGAGAGGATCTCCCCGGACTTCAGCGGCAGGAAGCCGCGCTGCTGCATCGACGTCACCGCCTCGCGGTCGCTGGTGAACGACTCGGCGGCCTTCAGCTCGGCGCTCAGTCCGGCGGGCTTGCGGGCCACGTCGATGATCTTCAGGTCGGCCAGCGCGTTCTTCAGGTCGTTGAGCTTCTCGGACGCCAGATCCTCCCCTGCGGCGAGCGTCTCCTCCTTCGCCTCGCGACCGGCGACGAACGATTCGAGCCTGACCAGCGACCACTTCGCCTGCTTGTCGTCGTAGGCGAGGTCGATCCGGCTCTCGCGATCCTGCTGCACGCCGACCTTGCCGTTCGACTCGACCGCCACGAGCTTGTAGTCCTCGAGCTGCAGCCGGCGCACGTCCCACGGGGAGAGCTTGAGCAGGTCCTTCTCGATCCAGTCGCCGAACTTCGTGGTGAACTTCGAGGTGTCGATCTGCACGCGGTAGACCGGGTCCTGCCCCGCCTTGCGGACGAACCGCAGCGGCGGCCCGCCGGCATCCTCGCCCGACCGGCGCTTGTCCTCCTTCCCGACGACGAGCCGCGCCAGCTTGTTGCCGGACGCGTCCCGGATCTCGACGAGCTGCCCGACGCCGGTCATGCCCGGCTTGATCTTCTCGGGGTCGGGCTCGATCACGCCGTACGTCTCGTGGTCGCCGGGGGACCCGCTCACCACGTCGAGCATCTTGAGGTCCACGAGCGAGGTCGCCGCCGCGGCGAGGTGCTCCCTGGCATCCGCCGGATAGTTCTGGTGCGCCGGGAGCATCCACACCCCGCCCGACTGCACCACCTTGAAGGGATGCAGCGTGGAGAGCTCGTCGTCGTACGAGACGATCTCGAGGCTCGCCGCCTTCGACGCGTCGGAGAGCTCCGGGAAGAGCACCCGTTGCTCCTCCGGCTCGACCCGCGCGGCCTTGAAACGGGGCTGCATCGCCACGCCGAGGCCCAACATCCCGAGCCCGGCCAGCAGGAACAGGCCGGTGCGGAGCGTCGCCGGCGATACGCCGCCCGGGGCGTCCTCCGGCTCGGCCATGTGGCGGCCGCCGTACTGCGTGTCTGTATCGCGTGCTTGCATCCGAGAATCCTCCCGATCGTCCGTCGTGTCCGCCGTCCTGATCCGTCCGTCGCCGACGCGGGGTCGGCCGGCCCGCGTCACCGCAGCCGCGACTTCGCCACACCCTCGCGCTCGAGCGCCCGCCGCCGGAAGTAGACGAAGAACGCCACCACGAGGGGCGGGATCGGCGGCAGCAGCACCGCCAGCCACTTCTGCCAGTCCTGCTCCTGACGGATCTTCGACTCGAGCTGCCGTTCCACCGCCTCCACCTCCGTGTCGCGCTTGCGCTTGAGCTGCTCGATCTTGGTGTCGAGTCGCCGCTGGGACAGCCGCTGCCGGCTGGCAAGTTGCTGCATCGCCTGCATCGCCGCCTGCGGATCGGCGTCGCCCGCCGTCTCCATGTCCTTGATCTTCTTCTCGAACTCGCCGACCTCCGCCCGCATCGTCTCGTTGGCGCTCCGCTCGGCCTCGTCGAATTCGGCGATGAATTTCTGCCGCTCCTTCTCCGCCATCTCCCGCGCGTCGGCCACGGTGCTCTCGATCCGTTCCAGCGTGCGGTGCTTCGGCTTCCGCTTCCTGATCTCGAGGAAGCGGTCGTCGCCGGCCAGCGAATCGAGGATGTTCAGCACGAAGGTGACGTTGTCGAAGTCGAAGCCGAAGACTTCGTCCGGCCGGTTCCGCAGGCCGAAGATTCGGCCGTCCATGAGATCGATGTCGGAGACGACGACGGCCCGGATCGGCTTCTTGGCGCCGCCGGCCACCCCGGCCTTGGCCACCTCCTCCACCTGCAGCCCCTCGGTCTTCGCCTGCCGTTCGATGGCCACCGCCAGCACCATCGACTGCTTCGCCTGCTTCTCGAAGAGCTGCAGCTGCCGCATGTCGCCGCTGCGGTTGCCCATCACCTGCGCGACCTCGATCGTGCCGGTGCGGAGTCCGGTCTGGGCCAGCGGCGTCCAGGCGACGTCGGCCTTCTCGTCCTTCTCCACGGCGCCGGGGAAGGGGAAGAGCACCTCCTGCAGGCCGGCCGCGATCGGCTGCCGCGGATTGAAGGCGGGCAGCTTGCCCGCGGCGTCGGCGGCGAGCTTGGCGTCGATGAAGACGAACTCGTCGGGCAGTTCGAGCTTGGGATGCGGGTTGTAATCCTGGCAGACGACGAGCGGATCGGAGCCCGTCTGCCCCATCGCCGGACGGCCGCCGCGGGCCAGCAGCTTCACGCCGAGCGTCTCCCAGAGCATCCCGATGTCCCCCTTCGGCTGGCCCTGGGGCTGGAACATCGCCATCGGGCCACCCGGACCACGCCGTGGCTGCCCGGTGCCCGGCACGCCCTGCATCAGCACCGGCAGCGGGTCCTCGAACACCGCCACGGGCTGCCCGGCCCGGACGGCAGCCACGAAGTGCCCCATCTGCTCGGGGCCCAGCGACGAGGGCTGCACCGCGAGGAGCACGTCGTAGGCGTCGGTGATCGGAGCCGACGCGTCGACCTGCACGACGTCGTACTGCTTCTCGAGCTCCTCGAGCACCGGCTGCCGCGGCCGCTGCTGCCCCGTGGTCATGTCGAAGCCGCCGAAGAGATCGGCGTCGGTCGTGAGCACCCCGAGCCGGCGTCGCTTCTGCTGGGCGACGGTGCAGATCGAGCGGATGAGCTCGTACTCCACCGGCGTGCCCTTGTCGAAGAAGGGCACGACGACCTTCTCCAGGCCGCTGGTGAACGCGCAACCGAGGAAGATGCTCTGCTCACGGTAGGCGCCGCGGTCCCGCGAGAGCACGCTGACCGGCTCGATGCCGAACTGCTGGGACGCGAGCGCCGCGGCCTCGGTCTTGGGCTCGGTGGAAATCACCTCCACGTTCACCTTGCCACGGCCGAGCCGCTGGAACTGCCGCAGCATGTTGAGCAGGTTGAGCCGGGCCTGCGTGTAGTCCTCCGGCACGGTCGGGCTGACGTAGGCCTTGATCTCGATCGGCCGCGACGCCTGGAGGTCGCCCAGGAGCTTGCGGGTGTCGGCCGCCAGCGAGCTGATCCGCTCCTCGGAGAGATCGGCACGCACGTCCATCGCCCGGCACAAGAGCACACCCCCCAGCGCCGCCGCCACCAGCCCCAGCGTGCGGACGATGTAGTGCACTCCCATGCGGGCGCCGTCGCGCCTGCTCGTCCAGTGCCGGCGGCCGATCAGCACCATGGCGATGTAGAGGCAGATCGCCGCGATGCCCAGAAAGTAGGCGATGCCCGAGAGGCTGACGATGCCGCGGCCGAAGTCGGTGAACTGCTCCGCCAGGCTCCACGACCGCACCCGTTCGGCCAGCCGCGGGGCCATCACCGCCCCGGCCTGGTCGGCCACGACGAGCGGTGCGTTGAACGCCAGTCCGAGAATGAAGGCGACGGTGAGGTTGTTGGTGAGGAAACTGGCCACCACGCCGATGGCGATCATGGCGACGCCCACGAGCCAGTAGCCGAGGTAGTTGGAGAGGAAGAGCCCGCCGTCGGGCGTTCCCCAACGGAGCAGGATCACCAGGTTGCAGGCGCACGAGAACATCAGCGCCACGGTGTAGATGCCGACCGCGGCGAGGTACTTGCCGAACACCACCTCCCAGTCGCTGGCGGGGATCGTCAGCAGCAGCTCGTCCGTGCCCTGCCGCCGCTCCTCGGCCCAGACGCTCATGGTGATCGCCGGCACGAAGACGAGCAGGATGTAGGGCAGGTAGCGGTTGAGCTGGTCCAGGTTGGCGAGGTTGGAATTGAAGAACTCCGGCGGCCAGAAGGCGGCCAGCGATCCCAGCAGCACGAACACGCAGATGAAGACGTAGCCGGTCGGGTTCGAAAAATAGGCGACGAAGTTCCGCTTGAACACCGCGTCGAGAACGTGCCACTTCATGATTTTCGGTCCTTCGCTTGTGATGGTCGATGACGATGCCCTCGTCGGCATCGGGCCGCGGCCGTGATCGGCCGGATTCGGCTCACACGGACACGCCCCGCGTCAGCTCGTGGAACCGCTCGTCGAGCCCCTGGCCGCCCGACCGGAGCTCGGCCGGCGTGCCGTCGAACCGCAGCCGCCCTTCCGAGATGAGGATCACCCTGTCGGCGAGGGCCTCCACCTCCTGGAGGATGTGCGTCGAGAGCAGGATCGTCTTCTTCTCGCCGAGCCTCCGGATCGTCTCGCGCACGCCGCGGATCTGGTTGGGGTCGAGGCCGCTCGTGGGCTCGTCGAGGATCAGCACGTCGGGCTCGTGGAGGAGCACCTGGGCCATCCCCACACGCTGCCGATACCCCTTCGACAGCTTGCCGATCGCCTTGCCGATGACGCTCCCGAGTTCGCACTGTTCGACAACGGCGTCGATCCGCTCGGCCTTGCGGGCGGCGCCGAGGCCACGCGCGTCAGCGAAGAACTCGAGCAGGCTGCGGGGGGTCATGTCGGGATAGAGCGGGCCGTTCTCGGGGAGGTACCCGAGGCGGGCGGCCCCGGCGAGCCGGTCGGTCGACATGTCGTAGCCGGCGATGCGGGCCGTGCCGGCCGAGGGGGCGAGGTAGCCGGTCAGCATCTTCATCGTGGTGCTCTTCCCGGCGCCGTTGGGCCCGAGAAAGGCCACGATCTGGCCGCGCGGCACCTGGAAGGAGACGTCCTGGGTGGCGATGAACGCGCCGTAGTACTTGCAGAGGCCGTCGGCCTCGATCATCGCGTCGCCGGCGGCGGGGTGGGCGGAGTGCATCATGCTCATGAAACCGTGCCAGCTCCTGCGTCTGAGGAAAATACGATCATCGCCGGCCCGGCTCCACGACGCCACCGCACCGGGCCTGTCATTTTTTCCGGCTGGGACGCTTCCGACAATCCCCTCCCCCACGGGCCGACGGCCCGCGGAGGTCGTCCCCGACCGCGCCGGCGTCCGCGTTCGGTCCCTGCGGACCACCGCGGCGAACCGCTCGAGGAGAGCGTCATCCGCCGCCGGAACCGCGGCGCAGAACCGCCAAAACCGCGTCTTTTCACGGCTCGCAGGCCAATACACGTCCGTAGCATCCCGCTTCCACGGCCGGCCGGTGGGCCGCGGAGGGATTTTTCCACGGCCGTTCAGGCGCCGGACAGCCAGGTGACCTGCGGTTCGCTGCCGCCCCGCCGCCAGCCGATGTGGGCCCGCCATGCCGGACTGGTCTGCGGATGATCGCCCCGGAAGTGCACGCCGCGGGTCTCCGGCCGCTCGATCGCCCCGCGGATCATCAGCCGCGCGACCTGCAGCATGTTCTGCAACTGCCAGCCCTGCGGTTCGGCGAACTGCCGGGGCAGCACGTAGCGGCACCAGCCCTCGACTGTCTCGAGGGCTTCGGCGAGCGGCCCGCCCGACCGCTCCACGCCGACCTGCCGCCACATCAACGCCCGCAGCGAGTTGTGGATGTCGGCCAGGTCGAGCGGACCGCCGGTGTCGCCCCCCGCGTCGGACCTGGGATTCGCGATCGCGGGCACGCGGAACTCGACGTCGCCCGCGACCGCGCCGCCCGACGCGAGGATCTCCGCGGTCGCCGCCTCGCCGGCCCGGGCGCCGTAGACGAGCCCCTCCAGCAGGCTGTTGCTCGCCAGGCGGTTGGCGCCGTGCAGCCCGCTCGACGTCACCTCCCCGGCCGCGAACAGGCCGGGCACCGTCGTACGGCCGTTCGCGTCGACCGTCACGCCGCCGATCATGTAGTGCGCGCCGGGCCGGACGGGTATCCGGTCGCGGGCGAGGTCGAGGCCGAACCGCTGGCAGATCTCCGCCATGCCCGGAAACCGCCGCCGCACCTCCGCGGCGTCGAGGTGCGAGAGGTCGAGGAACACGTTCGCCTGGTGGGTCCGCTGCATCACGACGGTGATCGCACGGGCCACCACGTCGCGCGGGGCGAGTTCGCCGCGCGGGTCGAACTCCGGCATGAACCGCCGGCCGTCGCGATCGACCAGCCAGGCGCCCGCGCCGCGGACGGCCTCGGTGATCAGGCTGCGGGCGCCGCCGGCGATGTAGAGCACCGTGGGATGGAACTGCATGAACTCCATGTCGCGGAGCTCGGCACCCGCCCGCCAGGCCAGGGCCATGCCGTCGCCGCTGGCGCCCGGCGGGTTCGTCGACTCGCGGTAGAGCTGTCCGGCACCGCCGGTGGCGAGGATCGTCCGCCTCGCCCACACGAACGTCTTGCCGTGCGCGGGATTCCAGACGAGGGCGCCGCGGCAGGCGGCTTCGTGCGTGACGAGGTCGATCGTGAACGTGTCGGGCCAGACCTCGAGATTGGCGAGCTTTCTCGCCTGCTCGATCACCGCCCGCATCACCTCCCGGCCGGTGGCGTCGCCGAGGGCGTGCACGATGCGGTGGTGGCTGTGCCCTCCTTCCCGGCCGAGTTCCAGGGCGCCGTTGTGCGAGTCGAACCGCGTGCCCCAGGCGATCAGTTCGGCGATCCGCGACGGCGACTCACGCACCACCGCGTCGACCACGTCCGGATGGCAGAGGCCGCAGCCCGCGGTGAGCGTGTCGGCGACGTGGTTGTCGAACCGGTCCTCCGGGTCGACGACGCTCGCGATGCCGCCCTGCGCCCATTGGCTCGACGAGTTCTGCAGGTCGTCTTTCGTCACGACCGTCACGGAGAGCCGCGGATCGACCGCCAACGCGGCACGCAGGCCGGCCAGCCCTCCGCCGAGGATGAGCACATCGGTGAAGCAGTGCGGCACCCGCTGCGGCCCGAACGCCGCCAGGTACCTCGGCCCCTCGAACCATGGGCTGCGCTGGCTCATTCGCCGCTCGCGCCCTGCAGAAATGCCTTGAACCGCTCGCGGTAATCGCTCGGCGGCCTGCTGCGACGTCCCTCCGCCTGGCCTCCCTTCACGTCGGCGGGCACGTCGCGGGAGTTACGCGCGCCGTTCGGACGCAGGCCGAGGCTCCGCATCGCCCGCTCGAATTCGCCGCGCTGCCGCGGATCGGGACTGTCGGCGAGCCGCCGCATGTTCTCCCAGCGGTCGAGGAACGCGCGGGCCTGCTCCGGCGTCCAGCCGAGTTCGTCGAGCACGTCGCCCCTCCCGCCCGCCACCGCGTCACGGAGATGTGCGATCGCCAGATCGGCCGCATTCCTCGCGTTCTCGAGTTCCTGCCGTCCCCACTCCAGCTCCCGCGGAGTCTGGGGCCCGCCATCGACGGCACGATCGGTCGCTGCAGTACCCCCCTCGACGCCGCCGCCGCCCACCGGAGACGAGTTGCCGTCAGCCGTGGGCCCGGCGCGGCCGTCCTTCTGGCCGCCGGCCTCGACCGGCTGATCACCGGCAGCCTGCGGCGATCCCTGACCA
>Ga0214917_10005156_pt1 | contig 14085 bp, 10 predicted proteins | sample LL_1208_BB_MetaG_FD_177983 | JGI IMG/M metagenome (GOLD analysis project Ga0214917, IMG submission 177983) | Freshwater microbial communities from Lake Lanier, Atlanta, Georgia, United States - LL_1208_BB | ecosystem: Environmental > Aquatic > Freshwater > Lake | place: USA: Georgia | collected... | reverse complement strand
GCTCACATCCGGGTAGGCAAACTTGAAGTTGTTAACGATTGATCGGTTAAACAACTGTGCCTCCTGGGAGACCAGCGCCACCTGCTGACGCAGACACTCAAGAGCAATATCGCGCAGTCCATAGGGGCCGTAGTGGATTGTTCCGGCCTTGGGCGGATAGAGGCCGGCGATGAGCTTCACCAGGGTGCTCTTGCCGCAGCCGGATTCTCCAACGATTGCGGTGCACAGACCACCGGGGATCGTGAGTGAGAAATTCTGGAGCAGCTCAACCCGGCCGGCGTGGTGGAAGGCGAGGCCATCGCAACAGATATTCGAACCGAGTGGCAGCTCCACCCGGGGTTTGTCTGCGGCGCCGGGATCTTCCACCGTGCCATCGAGTACCTCTGATAGTCGATGGAATACCACCTGGGCTGTGATGTACTGGTTGACGAAGCCAATCAGCCCGCCGAGGAAGCCGAGCACATTACCGCTGAAGCCGTTGAAGGCCAGGAGCTGGCCGATGCTCAGCTGGCCGCCGATCACAAATGAACTGCCATACCAGAGCAGGGCCAGGGTGGCGGCGCTGGAAAGCAGGCCGGTGCTAGCGGAGCTGAACAGACCCAGCTGCATCGTGCCCCAGAGCAGGTTACTCAATCTGCCGAAATTACTCTGGTATTCCTCCCAGGCCTGGGGTGTGGCCTCGGTGGACTTGAGCACCTGTGCACCGCGAAACACCTCAACAAGAAAGCCCTGGTTGTCAGCAGCCTCCACGATCATCCGCTGCGTTTTTCGGCGCATGGCGGGTACGAACAACAGACCGATCCCGGTCACAAGTGCAAAGGCTAAAAGCGACGCCGCAGTTAGAGGCGTGCTGTAGTTGATCATCACGATGAAGGAGATCAGCGCGATGAAGGCCTGGCTCGGCATGCCCAGCACGATGGTGCCGATCATGGCGTTGATCTGGCTCACATCGCCGATTCGGGCCACCACTTCGCCGCTGCGGTGGCTGTCGAAGTAGGTCATTGGCAGCTGCAGCAGCTTGTGGCCGTAATTCATCAACATTCCCAGCTGCAAGCGCTGCGCGAAGTGCCCCACCATGTGGCCCTGGATGGTGCTCATCACCGTCCTTAACCCGAAGAGCAACAGCATTCCCAGCCCCAGGCTGGTGAGGAGCTGACTGTCCCGCCGCACAAGGACGTCGTCGGTGAGCAGCTGCATCAGCAGCGGCATGGTGAGGCCGAGCAGGCCCAAAACGATGTTGATGGCCAGGGCCTGCAGCAGCAGACCGCGGTAGGGGAGGGCAAGCGGCAGGAAGCGCAGTAGCGGATGGCGGGTTACCTCTTCCTGCTGGGCCAGCCGGCAATGGTCGGGCTCAAGCAGCAGCATCACGCCATTGCTCCAGCCGTTCAGGAATTCCTCACGGTGCAGCTGGCGGAGGCCCACACGGGGGTCGGCCACCAAGAATTTCTTGCCCTGGCGGGCATGTAACACCACCCAGTGGTTGCCCTTCCAGTGGCAGATGGCGGGCAGGGGGATCGCCTCAAGCTGATCCAGCAGATCGGGATCAGCGCGCACGGTACGGGCATGAAAGCCCACCGCATCGGCACCACGGCGGAGCCCCAGCAGGGTGGTACCGCCAGCACTGGTGCCCACCAGTTCACGAATGCGGGCCAGCGGCAGGCGCTTGCCGTGTTGGAGGGCCACGGTGGCGATGCAGGCTGGGCCGCAGTCTTCCTCAGAGTGCTGCTCAACGCAGGCGTGACGTGGCATGAAAGCAGGCGATCAGGCCCATGGTAGAGAGGCGCTACGGACAGGCAAGAGAATGGAGGCGTCTCGACCCCTTCTTGCCGCGCTGCAGAAGCGGCTTCGGCGGTACGGCAGGTTGTCTATAGTTGATTATGGAACTCATCCTGATCACCACTGTTGCGCCTGCCGTTCCCGCTCAAGCATCCGTGGGGATCTGTCCTGATCCTGGGTGCGCTGGCGGTTGCAGCCAACCAGTTTGGGTTTGACCTTTTTTATGGGGCCCGTTTGTATCTGGGCTCGGCTTCTGCTGTGCTTGCCCTCCTGTTGCTCGGCAGATCGGGCCTGTGGGTCGGTGCGGCTTCGATTCTGTTGGTCCCGCGCCTCTGGGCGGAGCCTCAGGTGGGCATCGTGCTGCTGGCTGAACTGCTCTGGCTCTTCGCATTTCTACACCTCGGAGGCGACCGCGGCGACCGCCTTGAGCAGGGCGACGTCGTCCTGGCCGATGTTCTGTTCTGGATTGTCATTGCAGTCCCGCTTGAATGTCTGCTGTTCGGTGTGCTTGCCAATGCCGATCTGTCTGGGGTGCTGGATCAATCCCTGGTTCGGGCGATCAATGGTTCCCTGAACACAATCATTGCTGTTGCTGTTCTTGTCCTGGTCCGTCTTGTCCAGAGCCGTCGTGGCCGGCCTGGCTGCGTTTCCCTTCAGGGCCTGCTGCTGATCTCCCTGCTTGCGCTCACGCTGTTTTCCTCGATGCTGTCTCTGGCGGTTGTTGTCCGTCAGCTTGACCACGAGCTCATCGATGATCATCTGGCGCGTTTCAGGCAGCTTGCCCTCACCTCGGCTGTCCTGGACAGCGATGCGCTCGATGACCTTGCCGGATTGCGACGCCAACAGCAGTCACCTCTGGATTTCCAGGTGATCAATCGCCAGGGCAAACTTATCTATGATAGCAACCCTACCTTGTTTCAAACGCTGGCAGCCCGCTATGTGGAACCTGCCGCGTCGGTCGCCAGGCAACCGCAGGTCGACGAGCCTCTGGACCTGCTGGTTCCGGTGGAATCCCGCCCCTCTCCGCCTTCTGCCCTGCGCGGTTACTGGCTCTATCAGAGCAGCGAGGATCAGGACCTTCGCCCCGGGGGGCTCTCTGGTTCTCTCCCCGACCGCATGGTGGTGGTGGTGGTCGAACCGGCCCGCAGCAGCATTCGTGACCTCCAGACCCAGAGCAGCCGCGCGATCCGATTGCTGGCCCTGCTCGTCCTCCTGGCGGTGATCGCCGCCAGGAGCCTCTCACGATTCGTCGTCCAGCAAGTCCCGGAGTTTCCCATTCTGCAGGGCTTCCGTGCCGATGACCATCGCTCGGCCTCCACGGCCGAACTCGAATCGGTGGCGGGTTTCCAGCTTCCTGGCAATTTCAAGTCGGATCTGCGGGAGCTGCAGCCGCTGCTTCAGGCGTTGCGTTCGCGCGGGGATATGCTGTTCAATCTGCGTGAGTCATTCCGGCGCAGCGAAAGCCAGCGCCACCGCCTCGAAATGGAGGTGGGCAGACTGAATATCATTGACCCGCTCACGGGCTGTTTCAATCGCCGTGAATTGTATCGCCGTCTCGACCATGAGCTGCGGCTCAGCGATCGCGAGGAGCGCGAGCTGACCTTTCTCTGCCTGGAGATCGATCACTTGCGTCACATCCATGACAGCTATGGCCAGGATGTCTATGAAGAAGTTCTGCGCCGGGTCGCCCAGGAGCTGCGCCATCGATCGCGGACCACGGATGTCCTCTGTCGCCTGGGCTCTGAGCAGTTCGGTTTGCTGCTGACCGCCTGTGATACCGAGTCCGCAGAGAAGGTGGCCCAACTGCTCAGTGATGTGGTGCGTACGCTTGAAATCCGGCGTGAAGGTTCCATCCTGGCGGTCACGATCAGTGTTGGAGTGGCCTCCCTGCAGTCAGGCAAGGATGATCCGGATTCGTTGATCACCCGTGCCCAGAGCGCCCTGTATCGCGCCAAGGCCGAAGGGCGTGACCGCATCGTGATCGCCTGAATAAACAGGGGCCTGTGGTGCACGCACCCTGTCGGGTAGCGCCAGGCGGCCACCCCTAGGCTGCCGTGAGTGAATGCTCACTCGCAATGGCGTCCTCCTACCGCCCGTCGCGGGCGGACCCTCCCCCGGAGCCTGAGCCACCTTCCGTCTCCGCTCCCCTTGAATCGATGCCGCGTCCCGCGTCGCGTCGCCGCTGGCTGCTGCCGTTGTCGCTGGTGCTGCTGGCGGCTGGCGGTGCTGTCTGGATCGTCAGCCACTGGGGGCTCGAGGAGACCGATAACGCGCAGCTGGAGGCTGACCTCACCGAGATCTCCAGTCGCGTTCAGGGCACGATCGAGCGGGTGGCCGTGCTTGAGAACCAGCAGGTGCGCGCCGGCGACCTGCTTGTGCAGCTGGATTCCCGTGACGCCCGTGCACAGCTCCTGCAGGCCGAGGCCGATCTGGGTGCCGCGCGCCAGGAGGCCGAGGCGCAGCGCACGCAGGCCGAGTCCACCGTCAGCCGGGCGGACGCCGCCGGCAGTGAGGCACTGGCGGCCGAGGAGGTCGCCGCCGCGGAGCTGCAACGCGCACAGGTGGATCTGCGCCGGCTCCGTTCGTTGGCGAAGCAGGGGGGCGTCTCCCAGCAGGAGGCCGACCGCGCCGAAGCGACCTATGCACGCGCGCAGGGTGGCTTTCTCAGCAGCCGTGCCAGCTTCCAGAGCGCCGAGGCCAGTCGCAGCCAGGTTGGCGTCGATCGCCAAAAGGCCGCCGCCGCGACCTCCAAGGTCAAGCAGGCGGAGGCCGCCCTGGCCCGCGCCCGTCTCTCCCTCTCCTACATGCGCATCACGGCTCCCCGGGGCGGACGCATCGGTGCCCGCACCGCCGAGCCGGGTCGTCAGGTGCAGCCGGGGCAGCCGCTGATGACCCTGGTGAGCAACACACCCTGGGTGGAGGCTCACTTCAAGGAGACGCAGCTGGATGCCCTTTACACCGGTCAGCCCGCTGAGATTCACATCGATGCCTTCCCCGGCCGACTTCTCCGCGGACGCATCATCAGTCTGGCGCCCGCTTCCGGAGCGCGTTTCGCCCTGCTGCCACCGGACAACGCCACGGGCAACTTCACCAAGGTCGTCCAGCGCGTCACCGCCCGGATCGCCCTTGCCGAGGGCCTCGACGGCGACCTGCGTCGCCGTCTGGTGCCCGGTCTTTCCGCCAGCGTCAGCGTCAGGCGGCGATGAGCGGACGTGTGCCGCCGCATCCGCCCGCCGCCTCGGCTCCGCCGCCGATGGCTGGAGCCGGCCTCCGGGAGCATCCCGCAGTGGTGGCCCCATCCGTCCCGGATGGCCTTGCCCTGCGCCAGTGGTTGATCATCCTGACGGTGTCGATCGGGGCGCTGCTGGAGATCATTGATGTCAGCATCACCAATGTGGCGTTGCTGCACATCCAGGCCAGCCTCGGCGCCACCCTGGCGGAGGTGGGTTGGGTGGTTACCGGCTATGCGATGGCCAGTGTGATCATGATTCCGCTGAGTGAATGGCTGGGTGAGCAGTTCGGCCAGCGCAACTATTTCGTCTTCTGTCTTGCTGGCTTCACCGCCGCCTCCCTGCTGTGCGGCCTGGCCACCAATCTTCCCTGCCTGGTGTTGGCACGCATTCTTCAGGGTCTGCTGGGGGGCGGACTGCTGCCAAAGGCCCAGGCCATTCTGTTCCGCACCGTGCCCCCCGCGCTCCAGGGCGCGGCTCAGGCGGTGTTCGGGATCGTCGTGCTCGCCGGTCCGGCTCTTGGGCCCACGCTGGGTGGCGTGCTCACCGATGGCCTGGGCTGGCGCTGGGTGTTCTTCATCAACGTGCCCCTGGGCCTGCTGACGGTCGCGATGGCCCTGGCCTACCTGGAAGAGGATGGGACCGCTTCCGCTGCCAGCAGTCGACGACTCCGCATCGACTGGGTGGGCATCACCTTGATGGCCGCCAGCCTTGGCAGCCTGCAGGTGGTGTTGGAGCAGGGACACCAGGTCGACTGGTTCGACGACCAGGGCATCCGCGCCCTGACGCTGCTGGTGCTGGTGGGTCTTCCCTCCTTCGTGCTCTGGGAGTTGCGGCGGCGCGATCCTGCAGTGGACCTGCGCGTGCTGCGACATCGCTCCCTGGCCGCGGGCAGTGCCTTCTCCTTCGTGCTTGGCATCGGGCTCTACGGCACGATCTTCGTGGTGCCGATCTTTGCCCAGACGGTGCTCGCCTACACGGCCACCCAGACCGGACTACTGATGCTGCCCGGTGCCCTGGCCTCGGCGTTGACCATGGCCCTGCTCGGCCGCTTCAGCGCCCGTTTCGATGCGCGGGCCCTGATCGCGCTGGGGGCGCTGCTGATGGTGGGCACCATGATCAGCCTCGCGGCGATCGGGCCCGATACGGGCGGGGACCAGCTGTTCTGGCCCCTGATCCTGCGCGGTGTCACCACCGTGATGATGTTCCTGCCCCTCAGCCTGGCGACGCTGGGTCCGTTGCCCCGGGCCGATGTGGGGGCGGGCAGCGGCTTCTACAACCTCAGTCGCCAGCTGGGCGGCAGCTTCGGAATTGCCGTGCTGACGGTGAGCCTCGATCACCAGCTGGCCGTGCACCGCGCTCAGCTGGCGGAGCATCTGCCCTCCACTTCGCCTTTGCTGCAGCAGCGGCTCGCCCAGATGCAGGCGGTGCTGCAGCGTTCAGGCGTCGATGTGGAGACCGCCCGCCGCCAGGCCCTGGAGATGCTCAGTCAGGCCCTCGACCGGCAGGCGGCGCTGCTGGCCTACGGCGATGTGTTTCGACTGGTGGGTCTGGTGTTTCTGCTGGCCATCCCGCTGGTGTTGCTGCTCGGCCGGGGCGGCAACGCTCAGACTGCCGCTCCGCGCTGAACCGGTCCCGATCGGCCTCCCCTCAGGGCCTCCTGCCCAGTAGCAGAGGCAGGGCGGCGGCGATCCGCTGCGGCAGGGCCGAGAGGGTGTCGTGCACCAGGCCCTGCAGCATCATCCCTTCGCAGCTGGCCAGCAGCAGCGGCGCCAGCTCGGCCGGTGGAAGGGAGGGGGCGAGCTCGCCCTGGGTCACTGCCTGCTCCAGCAGTGCCGTCAGCGAGTTCCGCAGGCGTGCACCGAAAGCCTTGGCCTCCTCACTGGCGGGGCTGGAGCCTGGGCGTGGCAGCTCCGAGAGCAGCATGCGCAGCAGGCCGGGATGGCGGCAGACGAAGTCGGCGTTGGCCTGCAGGAGCTGCTCCACCCGGCTCAGCGGCGCCAGGCTGTGATCGCTGGCGATGCGCTGCAGATCGGTCTCCAGGCGGGAGGTGGCCCAGCGCACACTCTCGGCCCAAAGGGCTTCGCGGCTGGGGAAATGGCGGAACAGGGCCGCATGGCTGACCCCCATCCGCTCCGCGATCGCCGCGGTGCTGATCTGCTCCGGGGCGCAGCTGCAGGCCAGATCGAGCAGGGCCTCGATGGCTCGGGCGCGCCGTTCGGCGGCGGGCAGAGCGGCGGCCCTGGGCACGAATTCAGGTTCACGGCGGTTCAGGTTAAGGGAGCTGCGCCTTCCTGGTCCCGCTTTGGGACACCCTTCTCGCCTGGGCTCCAGGCAGTTCAGTTCGGGGCGCTGTTGTGCTGCTCAGGCATGGGTGCCGGTGTCCCTGTCGGCTGGCCTGCTGTCTGCCCTGCTTCCCCATCGTCGCCCCGCTCGGCGACGAAATCGCCCTCGAGGGGTTCGGCGGCCAGCCCCTCCACCTCCCGCAGGTAGCGGGCCAGGGGGACGGCGCTTCCGTGGGTCACAAATATCTGTCCGGCGCCGCTGTCGCGCACACTGCGCAGCAGACCTGGCCAGTCCGCGTGATCGCTGAGCACAAACCCCCGTTCGTAGCCCCGCCGGCGCCGCGCGCCGCGCACGGCCATCCAGCCGCTGACGAAGGCGGTCTGAGGGTGGCGGAAGCGGCGCATCCAGGCGGAGCGGTGCGCCGAGGGGGGAGCGATCACCAGTCGGCCCGCCAGGGATTCGCCGCGCGGCACGTCGCTGACCGGGCGTGTGGGAACCATGGCCACGCCAGCCTGCCGATAGGCCTCCATCAGGGTCTGCACGGCGCCATGGAGCAGCACCTCCTGGCGCATTCCGATCGCGTGCAGTTCCGCCAGGATCCGCTGGGCCTTGCCGAAGGCATAGGCGAACAGCAGCGAGGGCCGCTCCGGCGCTGACTGCCACCATTTCTGGATCGCGCCCGCCACTTCGGCACCCGGGCGCCAGCGGTACAGCGGCAGCCCGAAGGTGGCTTCGGTGATGAACACATCGGCCTGCACCGGTTCGTACGGGGCGCAGCTGGGATCGGGGCAGCGCTTGTAATCGCCGCTCACCAGCCAGCTCTCACCGGCGGCCTCCAGGCGGATCTGGGCGCTGCCCAGCACATGGCCGGCACTGTGGAACGAGATGCGGGCGTCGCCGATGCGGTGCACCTGGCCGTAGTCCAGCGGCAGCAGGGTGATGCGTTCCCCCAGCCGCTGCCGGAGGATCGCCTCGCTGCATCCGATCGCCCAGTACTCCCCACATCCAGGTCGGGCGTGGTCGGCATGGGCGTGGGTGATCAGGGCCCGGGGGACCGGCCGCCAGGGGTCGATCCAGGCCCGGGCGGCGGGGCAGTACAGGCCCTGAGGCGTGAGCTGCAGCAGGCCGCCGGCGGGAAGGGGCATGGGGCGTTCAGGGCGGCAGCACCGATCCGGTCGCTTGCGGCGGCAGGGGCCTGACCCTAGGAGGGCCGCTCAGGCCGGAGGGCAGCTGTTCCGGTCTGGGCAGATCCCTCAAGGCCCTGGGAGCCATCGCGACGGCTGCACTCCCACGTTCGGCTCTGCTTCCCGTGATGAGCGCCAGAGCAGGCTGATCTGCGGCTTCGGGGCACCGCTCCATTCCCGAGCTGCCGCCGCGATGGCCGCTCTTTCGGGAAGGGGCTGTGATGGCTTGATCGCCCAGGCGCGGCACTGCGAGCCTGGGCGGTCCGGCGGTGGCGTCTCGCGTTGACGTCCTCGTCGGCTCCCGTTAGCCATTGGGGGCATCCCTGTGCTCCCCGCCATGACGCTCGATGCGTTCCGCGACGAACTAGCGGCCACCGCCGCCGCACTCGCGGCCCCCGGCACCGGCCTTCTGGCCGCTGACGAATCCACCGGCACGATCGGCAAGCGCTTCGAGGCCATCGGCCTGGAGAACAGTGAGGCCAATCGCCGGGCGTACCGAAGTCTGCTGGCCAGCGCCCCGGGGCTGGCGGAGGCGATCAGCGGCGTCATCCTGTTCGAGGAGACCCTGTTTCAGGACAGCCTCTCGGAGGCTGGCGAGCCAGGCCCGCCGATCGTCACGCTGTTCGAGCAGCAGGGGATCATCCCCGGAATCAAGGTGGATCAGGGGGTGGAGCCCCTGGCCGGCGGCCTGGCGGGCGAGAGCTGGTGCACCGGTCTCAGGGGGCTGGCTGAACGGGCCGGCCGTTATTACGCCCGCGGTGCGCGTTTCGCCAAGTGGAGGGCGGTGCTCCGCATCAGTCCCGCCGGTTGCCCGTCGGAGCTGGCGGTGCGTGAGAACGCCTGGGGTCTGGCCCGCTACGCGCGCACCGTCCAGGAGCAGGGTCTGGTGCCGATCGTCGAGCCGGAGATCCTGATGGATGGCGCCCATGACATCGCCACCACGGCGTCGGTGCAGGAGTGGGTGCTGCGCACCGTCTACGAGGCGCTGGCGATGAACGGTGTGTTCCTGGAGGGCAGCGTGCTCAAGCCTTCGATGACCACGGCGGGCGCTGAATGCACGGAGCGCCCCGGCCTTGAGGAGGTGGGGGACTTCACCGTGCGCACCCTCAGCCGCAGCGTGCCGGCGGCGGTGCCGGCGATTCTGTTTCTCTCCGGTGGGCTCAGCGAGGAGGACGCCAGCCTCTGCCTCAACGCCATCAACCAGGCGGCTGCAGAGGGTTTCGCCCCCTGGCACCTGGGCTTCTCCTTCGGCCGGGCATTGCAGCATTCGTGCCTCAAGCACTGGAACGGCAGCGACCGGTCGGCGGGTCAGGCGGCTCTGCTCGCCAGGGCAAAGGCCAATGGTGCCGCCTGCCGCGGCGCTTACCAGGCGGGATCGCAACCCTCCGATGACGCCAGCCTGTTCGTCGCGGACTACAGCTACTGAGGGTTGGGGCCTTGTCGCCGCCTCCACCCGTGCCGCGGCAGCCAGCGGATCAGCGCCGCGGTGGTTCCTGGGTTTGCGAGGCAAGATCGGGCCGCAGCCGGGCCGCCTCCCCCAGGTAGATGTGTCTGGGGGCCTGGGTCGACGGCAGCCAGACGAGCAGCAGCACGCGGATGCAGCGCGGCAGATCACCTCGCACCGCCAGCTGCTGCATGTCGAGCAGAGCCACCGCATCCCAGCCCGGCAGGCGGCGCGCCACCGCGGCCGGAAACAGGGCATCGAGATCGGACGTGGCGGTGAACGTGGCCGAGACCACCCGGTCGGGATCGAGCTGGTTGCGTTGGATCAGTTGGGCCATCAAGGCGGCGACGGCCGTGGCCATGGCTTCCCGGGTGTTGGCCTTGACCGTCGTGGCACCCCGAAGGCCCACCAGCCGCAGCGTTGCTGCTGATGGGTCGGACCCGGCTGCCGCGAGCGGAGTCAGCAGAAACACCAGGCCGGCCACGCCGGACCAGGCGGCGGCCGCGATGCGTCCCACCGCTGTCAGCGGCTCATCTCCAGCATCCGCTCGATCGGGCGCAGGGCCCGCAGGCGGATCTGCTCGTCGAGCTCGATCTGCGGCTGCAGCGTCTCGAGGCAGCGCCATAGCTTCTCGAGTGTGTTGAGACGCATGTAGGGGCAGGTGTTGCAGCTGCAGCTGTCGCTGCCGGCCACATCGAAGAACTGCTTGTCTGGCGCCTTGAGCCGCATCTGATGCAGGATTCCCGGCTCGGTGAGCACGATGAAGCTGCGGGCGTCGCTGCTCTGGACCCGTTGCAGCAGCTTGCTGGTGGAGCCGATGAAATCGGCGAGATCGAGCAGGTGCTGCTGGCATTCGGGGTGGGCGATGACTTCCGCCTCGGGGTGCTGCTGCCTGAGCTTCAGCAGGGCCTCCTCGCTGAAGGTTTCATGCACGATGCAGCTGCCGGGCCAGAGGGTGAGCTCGCGGCCGCTTTGACGGGCAACCCAGCGCCCGAGGTTCTGATCGGGCGCGAACAGGATCGGCTGATCGGCCGGAAGCTGCTGCACGAGCTGGACGGCGTTGCTGCTGGTGCAGATCAGATCGCTCTGCGCCTTCACCGCGGCCGAACAGTTGATGTAGCTCACCACCGTGTGATCGGGATGCTGGGCCCGGAAGGCGGCGAAGGCGTCGGCCGGGCAGTCGTCCGCCAGGCTGCAGCCGGCGGCCAGATCCGGCACCAGCACGGTCTTGGACGGATTGAGGATCTTGGCGGTCTCCGCCATGAAATGCACCCCGCAGAAGACGATCACATCGGCGTCGGTGCTGGCCGCCTGGCGTGAAAGCTCGAGCGAGTCGCCGATGAAATCGGCGATGTCCTGGATCGCGTCATCCTGGTAGTAGTGCGCCAGGATCACGGCATTGCGCCTGCGCTTCAACTCCCGGATCGCCTGCGGCAGCTCGCCGGTCGGCGGAGCCGACGGCAGCTCTCCACCACCTTGCGCGTCGCTGTGGCCCGGGGCCTGTGTGAGCTCTGAGAGGCTCGGACTCTGGGTGAAGACCAACCGCTCCCTCGCATCGGGCAGGATGAGTGCAGCCTAGGAAGCCGGCTGGCTTGAGCGATCTCCACCTCGCCATCGCCGGCGATCTCCATGATCAATGGGATGCGTCGGACCATGAGCTGCTGGCGCGGCTCCGGCCAGACGCGCTGCTGTTGGTCGGCGATTTCAGTGACGGTGACAGCCGCATCCCGATGCTGCTGGCCGGCCTGGATCTTCCCCTGGCCTGCATCGTCGGCAATCACGATGCCGGAAAGGACGGCTCCGGCCGCCGCCTGCGCAACCAGCTGAGCCTGCTGGGGGACCTCCACTGCGGCTGGGGTCTGCGGGAGCTGCGGCCTCCGGGCCTGGCGGTGGTGGGAGCCCGGCCCGCCACCGCCGGTGGCGGCTTTCATCTTTCGCGGGCGGCGCGCTCGGTGTTCGGCCCGGTCAGTCAGCAGGAGTCCGCGGATCGCATCACCCGCGCCGCCCTGTCGGCCGATCCCACCCTCCCCCTGGTGCTGCTGGCCCATGCCGGTCCCACCGGACTGGGCAGCGCCGCCGCCGATCCGTGCGGCCGCGACTGGAAGAATCCCCCCTGCGACTGGGGGGATCGGGATCTGGCCCTGGCCATCACCCAGATCCGTCGCCGCCGACCTCTGCCGTTGGTGATCTTCGGACACATGCATCACACCCTGCGCCATAACCGCGGCGAGCGGCTGAGTTTCCAGCGGGACGCGGAGGGCACCCTCTATCTCAACTGCGCCTGCGTGCCCCGCCATGGCACGGATCTGCAGGGACGCCAGCTGCGTCACTTCAGTTGGGTGCGTCTGCAGGGCGGCCGTCCCGTTCACCTCAGCCACCGCTGGTTTGACCTCGGCGGGGCGCTCCTCTACGAGGAAGTCCTCTGGCAGGACTCTCTGCCGCCGACGCCCCTGCCGCCTCCTGTGCTGACGACGCGATGCTGATCTATGCCTGCATCAGCTCCCATGGTTTCGGCCATGGCTCCCGTTCGGCGTCCGTCCTCACCGAACTGGCGGCCCTCAGGCCCGACTGGCGGCTGGTGCTCTCCACGGCCCTTCCGGACTCCTTCCTGACGCTGGCCTTCGGCAGCGTTCCTTTTGAGCACCGGCCCAATCGCTGGGATGTCGGCATGGTGCAGGCCAACGCCCTGGAGGTGGACCCCGAGGCCACCCTGGCGGCCCTCGCGCAGCTCGACGGTGAGCTTGACGCCAGGATCGCCGCCGAGGTGGCCTGGCTGCAGAGCCAGGGGGAGCCGCTGCTGGTGCTGGGCGATGTGCCCCCACCCGCGGCGCGGATCGCCGCAGCCCTGGGCGCGCCGCTCGCCTGGCTGGCCAGTTTCGGTTGGGATGCGATCTATGAACCCTGCGGCGGTGCCCTGGGACAGCGGGCTCAGGCCTGCCGGGAGCTGTATCGCCAGGGGGATCTGCTGCTGCGCTGCCCCCTGTCGCTGCCGATGCCGTGGGGACTTCCCGTCCTGGAGCTGGGCCTCACCTGTTCCCGGCCCCGATTGGATCCAGGGCCGCTGGCCGGGCTCCTGCGCCTGCCACGCGCGCGCGACCGATGCGTGCTGCTCAGCTTCGGAGGCCTGGGGCTGGACCTGGACGTCTCGCTGCTGGCGCGCTGGCCCGACCATGTGTTCGTCGGTTCCGACCCAGCCCTGGCACGGGTGCCGAACGGCCGCCTCCTTCCGCCACAGGTTCGCCCCCTCGATGTGATGCCGCTGGTGGGGCGGCTCATCACCAAGCCGGGCTACAGCAGTTTCTGCGAGGCCTTCAGCCAGGGGGTGGGCATTCATCTGGTGGAGCGCCACGGCTTTGCCGAAGCGCCTGTGCTGGAGCAGGCGCTGCGCGATCACGGCAGCCATCGGCTGCTCCGCCGTGACCAGCTGCAGACGGGCGACTGGCAACTGGATCAGCCGCTGCTCCCTCCCCGTCTCGGTCTGCTTCGGGCGGATGGCGCGTCAGTGGCGGCAAGGGCTCTGGTGGCGCTGGCCGAGTCCTGAGCCGTGCATTGATCAGCAGTTCCGATCTGATGGATCGGAATGTTCCGATGTTCTTTGCAGTTGCGACGCAGGACTGCCGCGGTGACTGTGATGCGAACGGCGCGCGTTATTTCTGATACAGGTGGACGGTAATCCGATTGTCACAGTAACGATCGCGTTTCGCGGGCTTGATAGGCAAAGTATCGCCACATTCATTTTCAAACCTTTCCTCCATCGGTGAGCGCTCCTGAAGCGACTCGCCACCCTGGCTTGTGACCGACGCCGTTCTTCCTCCGAGAACTGCGCTGATCGTCGATCGGCCGGGACGCTGTCCTCCGCATTCGTCGTTTTGACCCGTCTTCCCTCCGCCCGTGTCGCCATTGCCCTGGCCGGCCTGTGCCTGAGTGCCACCGCCGCCCCTGCTCTGGCCGCCGAGACGAGTGATCCCTGGGCCACCGCCGTTCCTCAGGCTGTCGTTCCTCAACTGGCGGTGCTGCCCTCCCTGCCGCCCCCCGCTCCTCGCCTGTTCGCGGTGACCCCGGAACGGCAGGCGCTGCTGAACACCATCCGCTATGCCGAGGGCACCTGGAAGAACGGTGAGCGCATCGGATATCACGTGATGTTCGGCGGCAGCCTCACCCCAAG
>Ga0214917_10005155_pt1 | contig 14090 bp, 23 predicted proteins | sample LL_1208_BB_MetaG_FD_177983 | JGI IMG/M metagenome (GOLD analysis project Ga0214917, IMG submission 177983) | Freshwater microbial communities from Lake Lanier, Atlanta, Georgia, United States - LL_1208_BB | ecosystem: Environmental > Aquatic > Freshwater > Lake | place: USA: Georgia | collected... | reverse complement strand
ATAGTGACGGCCAGTCCGCTCCCGAGCTGGCCGCTCACCTAACTGCTTGAAAGGATGACGAAATGCCAACAATAGTTACGGCTTCAGAGCTTAGGACGATTCTTGGCGTTTCGTCATCTCTATATAATGATGCTTATCTAAATGACATTATTGATGCTTCAGAAAATTTAGTTTTGCCAATGCTGGTCACTTTCCAGACAAAAATTAACAAAGTAAGACTTGAAGATAATGTTGCTTACTTTACTAGCGCAACTATTCAAGAATTTACTGAAGGCCAATCAGTAGTTATTACTGGTTGCGGATCACCATTCAATGGCACTCACACAGTTTTAGCAGATGGATTATCAGATTATGAATTCGCCGCTGCAATCACCAATGCTGACATATTGGAAAAAAATGTTATCCCAGCCGGGAACGCTGCGCTCTCTGGATTATCGACCTATGTCGGAAATGCCAATGCTGAAGCTGCAATTCTGGCTATCTCAGTCGAAATCTTTCAAGCAAGAACCGCAGCAGGCGGATCAATAGAAGGCGTAGATTTCGCCGTAACGCCTTACCGCCTATCTAAGAATTTACTTGCCAAGGTAACTGGCCTTCTAGGGCCGTATCTTGATGTTGAGACAATGGTGGGCTAATGCCAGCCAGCACAATTGCTACAGATGTTCGAGGAGCTATCAAAACAGCTCTAGCAGGCGTATCTGCCAACATTTACGATTCAGTCCCTGAAGCGCCAATTGTCCCAGCAATAGTCGTAATTCCAGATTCGCCATATATGGAACTTGAAGTTTTAGGTAAATCAACAACTAGAGTTAAATTAAATTATACCATAACGGCTTGCGTTGCTTATTTTAGCAATGCAGCAGCTTTAGATAATTTAGAGAAAATGATTATTAGTATTCTTGGAGCCTTAAACGCTTCCAAGTATGAGTTATCGACAGTCGAAAGACCATCAGTAACTGAAGTAGGAAACACAACCCTGCTAGTTTCAGATATCCGCTTGAGCGTCCGCTACGAGCAAACCGCATAGGAGACCCAAATGCCAACAACAGTAATAACTGGGCGCGATGTGAACTTCACACTCGATACATTCACATATGACGCCCAAGCAACAAGCGCAGCCTTAAGTTGCGACACAATTATCGAGACTTATCAAACTCTCGATGGTCGCGCTTATAAGTCCGTTGATAAGCAATGGACATTCACAATTGAACTACTTCAGGATTGGGGAGCTGCAGGCTCTCTATTTGAAGCAATGTGGGCTGATGCAGAATCTGCACCTAACACCACACTTGCAGTCTCATTCACAGCCGTAACTGGCGCAGTTTTTACTTTCAGTGTATTGCCAATCTTCCCAACTGCTGGTGGAGCTGCTCCCGGAGCACTCACCGACACTTGGACGATGACAGTCGTTGGAATGCCAACAGAGTCCTTTACCTAAGAGATCGGAGCATCGGGAGCTATGAAAATATCAATCACAATTAAATACAGCTCAGGCGAATCAGTCACTTATCAGGCTGGCTTGCCAGAGTGGGCTAAGTGGGAACGCAAGACTGGTAAGTCGATTTACTCGATGAAAGATATATCGGCCTACCAGCAAGCGGACTTCTTAGATCTTGCTTATTTTGCGTATAAGCGCGAAGCAGCAGGAAAACCAACCAAGTCGCAAGAGATTTGGGAGCTGACAGTTGAGGAAATGACGATTGGAGATGAAAGCCCAAAAGTTACGAGCCCGGAAGCATCAACCGACTAATCATCGAGATTGCTATCGCAACTGGGATTCCAATGCCTTACTGGACAGACATAGACCAAGTATTAACGGCTATAGACATATTGAAGGAGCGTAGCGGTGGCAGATGAGTTACCAATCAGCTATGACAAGCGCGAGCTCCGCTCAATCATTACCGCTTTCAAAGCGATGGATGATGAAGCCGTTAGCCAAGCTAAACGCGAATCTAGCGCGTTGGCTACTTACGCAGCAAATGAAATCAAAGCCTATTCGCTCACAAGGACTTTTGGTCAAGAAGCAGTCAGAAGAATTGCAACAGGCGTTAAAGTTTCGGCCAGTTCCAAAATCGGAGAGTTCTCTTACGGCTTTGCAAGTCAGCGCTTTTCTGGTGGCGGTAGCACACAAAAACTCTGGGCAGGTTATGAATTTGGATCTAATCGCTTGCGTCAGTTCCCCAGAAGAACACCAACGAAAGGTCGCGGAAACGCTGGCTACTTTATCTACCCAACCCTTCGTAAGATTCAGCCTGAATTGATTAAAAGATGGCAAGAAGCATTTTCGCAAATATTGAAAGAGTGGGATAAGTAATGGCTGGCAGTAGAACACTTAAGCTTTCGATTCTTGCCGATATAGATGATCTCAAGAAAAATCTTGATACTGGCTCTAAAGAGGTTGAAGGCTTTGGCGGTAAGTTAGAGAAGTTTGGCAAGATTGCAGCAGCTGCTTTCGCAGCAGCAGCAGCAGCAGCAGCGGCCTATTCGGTCAAGTTAGCCGTTGATGGCGTTAAAGCAGCCATTGAAGATGAGGCAGCTCAAAATCGTTTAGCCAATGCTCTAAAAAATGTTACTGGGGCCACCGAAGCGCAGATTTCTGCAGTTGAAGAGCAGATACTTAAAACTTCTTTGGCTACAGGCGTTGCTGATGACGAATTACGCCCGGCGCTTCAACGCTTAGCAACTGCCACAGGATCAGTAACTAAGTCGCAAGATTTACTGACCCTAGCCCTAGATATTTCAGCTGCTACTGGTAAAAGCGTAGAGACTGTCTCCAATGCGCTCGGCAAGGCTTATGAGGGAAACACAACAGCTCTAAGCAGATTAGGCATAGGTTTATCGTCAGCTGAAATAAAGACTTTAGGTTTAGAAGGCACAGTCAAAGAACTAGCAAATACTTTTGGCGGTTCAGCTACAGTTCAAGCGAATACTTTTGAAGGCCAGATTCAAAGATTAAGAGTGGGTTTTGATGAGGCCAAAGAATCTGTGGGAGTAGCCTTATTGCCTACTCTGCAAAGGCTTTTAGATTATTTTATTAACACAGTTATTCCAAAATTTATTGAATTTAAGGATGCTGCATTAAAACCAGTTACCGATGCCATTGCTAGAAATAAAGACGCTTTGACTACTCTTTATAATTTCATCAAAGACTTTGTAGTCCCAGTCTTGCTAAATAATCTAGGATCAGCCTTAGGATTTATAGGCAAGGTCGCTGGCGGTATTCTTGATGTTATTGGCGCAGTGGTAAATGGGATTAAGAGCGCAGTTAGTTTTGCCATAGATGCGATTAATACCTTAATTCGCGCTTATAATGCAGTTCCCTTATTGCCTAATGTCCCGACTATTTCAAAGCCTAGTTTTTCAACTCCAAGCACTCCCAGCAGTTCATCACTTCCAAAAATTCCAAGTGCTCCAAGCAGCCCAAGCATTCCTGTAGCTCCAACGCCTTCCGCCACACCTACAGCTCCATCAACCGCTGCAAATATTCCAAGCGCACCATCCACAATAGTTCCCAGCGGTAATGCCATTCCTTCAACTTTTGATGTAGCTGCGGCTAGACGCGGAGAAGAACGCGGAAATGTCATTGTCAATGTAAATGCACCATCAGCAATAGACGAAGAAGGATTTACTAGAGCAGTTATCTTGGCGCTTAATAACTCGACTAATCGCGGAACTACTGGCGCTGGCGATCTAAGGACTTCGGCTCAAATCTTATGACCCTTTGGACTCCCGATTGGCGAATTAAAGTCAATGGCACAGAACTAACCTCAGTTACTCTGAGCAATCTAACCATTACCTCTGGCCGTCAAGATATTAACTCCCCAACTCCTGCAGGGTATTGCTCGCTCGAAGTTATAAATACCGATGGCACTAACTACTCATTTACAATTAATACTTCAGTTACAATTGAAATTAAAGATACTAGCGGAAATTATGTGGCTCTCTTTGGCGGTAGAATTTCAGATTTACGCCAAATAGTAAGAAGCGCTGGATCAAGTGCAATAATTACGAGCCTTCGTATTACTGCCATTGGAGCACTTTCAAGATTACAAAGAGCTATATTTGATGGCAATTTGGCTCAAGGGCTGGATGGGGCTCAAATATTAGATTTGCTAGATGATTTGCTTCTAAACTCTTGGAACGAAGTCCCGCCAGCAGAAACTTGGGCAACCTATGATGCCACCGAAACTTGGGCAAATGCTCAAAATATTGGATTAGGTGAAATCGATGCTGGCGAATATACGATGGTTAGCCGCCAAATCACCGATAGCGTAATTGCCCCAATAGCCAATCAAATTGCTAACTCAGCTTTGGGTTATCTCTATGAAGATGCTAATGGTCTTATTGGATATGCAGACGCAAGCCATCGTCAGGATTATCTAATTGCTAATGGCTACACAGACTTAGACGCTTCTCAAGCCATCGCTTCTGGCATCGGCGTAATTCAGCGCCAAGGCGATTTAGCCAATAAAATAATTATGGATTATGGCAACAACTTTAATAGCTCTTATACCGCCCAAGACGCAACCTCTCAGGCAAGCTTTGGTCTATTTGCTGAACAATTTAACAGTTATCTAAAGAATGCGGCCGATGTCGAAGATGTAGCAGATCGCCTAATCCAACTTCGCGCCTACCCGAGAGATACTTTTCAATCCATCACTTTTCCCCTTCAATCTCCTGAAATTGATGACACAGATAGAGACGCTTTATTAAATATATTTATGGGCCAGCCGATCCGAATTACCAATCTGCCCCTCAATATCCTAGGTGGCGAATTTACTGGCTTTGTCGAAGGCTGGACTTTTAGCGCTTCAGTTTCGGGCCTTTCAATTACTTTCCTAGCTAGCCCAACAGAGTTCTCGGCTTTTGCTCAACAATGGGCTCAAGTCAATGCAGCTGAAAGCTGGAATAGTGTTCTTAATACGCTAGAATGGCAAGACGCGATAGGAGTTATAAGCTAAATGGCGAATACAACAAATTACAACTGGGCGACTCCAGACAATACAGATTTAGTCAAGGATGGCGCAGCTGCCATTAGAACCCTTGGCAATTCAATAGATACAACAACTAAAGCTCTTAATCCTGAGACAACGCTTGGAGACATTGCTTACCGCTCATCGACCAGCAACACAAATACTCGCTTGCCAATTGGAAGCAACGGGCAAATCTTAGGCGTTTCTGCTGGAGTCCCTGCTTGGATAAATAATGATCAAGGCGATATAACTGAAGTGCAGGCTGGGACTGGTATTTCAGTCGCTTCAGGAACTGGCCCGATTCCAGTAGTAACTAACACAGTTGCAACCGCGTATGACGCCAAAGGTGATTTAATAGTTGGAACTGGCGCAGACACATTCTCCAAGCTTTCCGTTGGAACAAACGGCTACACACTTGTAGCGGATTCTGCACAGACCAGTGGAGTTAAGTGGGCTGTAGACCCTGTAGCTGATGTTGTCACTACAGCAGGCGATTTACTTTACGCAACTGCTGCTGATACAGTGACTAGACTCGGCATTGGAACCGCTGGGCAAGTGTTGAAAGTAAATTCAAATGCAACTGCCCCTGAGTGGGCTACGCCTGCTGGCGGTGGAAAGGTGTTGCAGGTTGTGCAAGGCACTCAAGCGACAGGTGTAACAGTTACAAGCACCAGTTATGTTGATACTAATTTAAGCGCATCAATAACACCTTCATCGGCTTCAAGCAAAATTTTAGTTTTAGTAACTCAAAAGTATTATGTTTATAGAACTACTGCGCCTGCAAATAGTGGATTACAATTATTAAGAGGCGCAACTTCAATTCTTGATTACGGCCTTGGCGCTGGTCGTATTTTAGCAGCAACTTCAGGCGGTGAATTAGATACTGGTAGCCTTTGGAATTTGCACTATTTAGACAGCCCTGCCACTACTTCTTCAATTACATATAAAACTCAAGCAAAAATCGCAGATGCTGGAAACAGTGGTCAAGTGCAAGTGAATGCTGGAAATACAACTTCAACGATAATTTTAATGGAGATAGGTGCATAATATGGCAACAGGCGCGGAAGTTTTAAGGATGTTAATACCTAATGGCGGGTATGTGTTAGTTGGGGATGATTATGAGGGTTTGCAATTTTTAGATTGTGAGCCAATTACTAAAGAAGAATACGAGGCAGGCTTTGCTCAATACGATGCTTGGAAAGCAGAACAGGATGCAGCAAAGGCCGCCCAAAAGGCAGCCCTGTTAAATCGGCTAGGCATCACCGAGGAAGAAGCAAAACTGCTTCTAGCACAATCTTGAGGAATTGTGCTAAATAACTGCTATGCCTAAATTATGCGCAGCTGGAATTCAATTAAGGGAAATGATTGATGATCTATATCCTGAGCGCGATAGGCGTAGTGATGGCTGGGTGGCTGATGCTCGGCATCTTGCAAAAGGCAATTCTGACCATATACCGGACGCAAGAGGAATCGTCAGAGCTATAGATATTGATTCCGACCTAAGCGCACACAAAGAAGAAGCTTATGCATTAGTCGAGAAAATTCGTAACTGCGCCAAGCGAGGCGATAAGCGGATTAAATACATTATTTACGATGGAAAGATTATGAGCCCAATCTTGGGCTGGAAGCGCAGAAACTACAAAGGGGCCAATCCGCATCGTAGTCACTTCCATATATCATTTACTAGCTTGGGAGATACAGATGGCAGATGGTTTGACCTTGAAGGAGAATCTAATGAGCGACTTAAAAAAAATGGCCGAAAGCTGGGCAAAGACATTCCTAGCGACAGCTCTAGCGACCTACCTAGCGGTGGGGTTGGACATAAATGCGATTGCAAACGCAGCTCTAGTATCAGTCTTGCCTAGCATCATTAACTGGCTAAATCCCAACTATGAGCGTTACGGCAAAGTCCGTTAATGCAGGCGGTTGAACTGGCCACTCTAATCGCTTCAGTTCTTGGATCAATAGCTCTACTGGTTGGCGGCCTTCGATACATAATCAAATTGGAAAATATTCCCATAGTGTCGCGCCTGGATAAAATGGAGTCTCAGCTAGAATTAGCCCTAGCGAAGGGAGTCCGAAATGGCAACGCGAAAGCGCGTAAGTAAGAAGCGCCCTAAGAGAAGGCGCACTACTAAAGAAACTCCATTAACAAAGCTTGATTTCTGGGCTATTGCAGCTAACGAAGTTTATAAAGCTTGTCGCAGGGCTGGAATGGATGAAGGCACTTCGCTGGCCTTCGCTATGGATCGAAGCTCTTATCCTGATTGGATAGTGCCAGCCGATGACCCAATAAAGAAAATTGGTTGGGAAGATGGCGAGGAAGATAACTAATTTACTTTCGCGAGGTTGAGCTCTTCGAGGCTCTCAAGTCGATTTACCCGGACTTGACGCCCCTATCAGCGACCGACCGAGCCGATGGCATTACCAGCGATAGCTTTATTGAGCTCAAATGCCGTAGGACTCACTATGACCGCCTTCTAATCGAGAAGAAGAAGTGGGATTATCTGGCCAATATAAGGGCTAGGACGGGCGCTAGAACGCTTTATATCAACGCGACACCTAAAGGTATCTACCAGTTCGACTTAGGGGCTCTAATCGAGCCTGAATGGGTTTTAAAAAGCCTTCCAGTAACGACTGATTTTAGCAACAAAGCCCATAGCGAGAGGCCTTGCGGGTTCTTAGATATCCGACTCGCCGAGCTCTTACTTGTCTAAATAGATTTAAGCAAATACATTTAACCCGTTAATCCATTTAGGGATTACAGAACGGGAGCAAAATGATAAATAAAGTAGCTCTTATTCGATTTGATTCTCAGGCTGGTGCTTGGACTGATGAAACAAATTGGGTTAAGGGATCAATAATAAGGCGATTCGCTAAAGAGCGGATGGGTAAAAAGCAGTTGCGAGGCCGTTTATCCAAGGCTGAAATTTCTGCATATTGGCTTGATAAATATGGGGTGAATGCAGATGTTGCCTAATTTATCTGATGAAGCAGTTGCAGGAATAATTATTGGAGTTCCATTTCTTAGCCTCTACTTATGGGGTTTATGGACTTCAGCCAAAGCGAAAGCTTTTAACGAAGGTTATAAGAGAGGAAGGTCAAGTGTCAGATACACAGAGGTCATTAAGTGACTGGATCAACGATGCTGGTGACACCTTATTCGACAGGGGCATTGAGTATGGCGACCCGAGGCACAATTTTCTACGCATTTACAAAATCGCGAGAGCTCTCGGTATTCAGCTCAGAGACCCATCTGAATTGGCACTTATTGCTATTGCGACAAAACTCTCAAGAATGGTGGAAAGTCCAGAGCGCGAGGATTCGTATCTCGATCTCATTGGATACGCCGCTATCTTGGGTCGATGCAGATTTTCTACACCAGAAGATTGGGATGACATTGAGTCTGACTCGCAATCATAATCAAAATCAATACTGCGATTATTGCAAATCTCGCTGGGGACAAATTAAAGGCGAATGGCATTTGAAAGCTAGAACGCCAGCAGTCTGGAAAGTCCAAAGCGAAACACCACTTCGCAAAGCACAGGTCAGGTTCTATTGCCAGCCTTGCGCCGATGAAGTTCAAAACTGGCCAGATGGCACATTTTATTCATTGAAAGAACAGTTAGAAGATGCGATAAATAATTTTGCAGGGAGAGAGAAGTTGAATGTCGAATTACCTAGATGATTATGTAAGTGTTCAAGATCGATTGAAGGAGTTTATAAATGCGTATCCAGATTATCGAATTAAGACTCACACCTTGGCGGAGTCGCTTGTCGCTAATTGCGATGTCTATATTGTTAAAGTTGAGCTGTATCGCACTGAAGCTGACCCTAACCCTTGGACTACGGGTTTATCTAGCGAGTCTAAGTCTAAGCAATACGCGCTCGAACTTGCCGAGACCGGCGCTCTTGGGCGAGCACTTAACCTTGCTGGATTCTTCGCTAAGCCGACTGCAGCGCCAAAGAAGGCGATTCAGACAACAAAGCCAGAGCTTGCATCCTTCATTAAGGAGCAAAGACCGAATGACCCAGAGCCAATTGTCTGGGATGTCTCAGCTATTGCAGAGAAATTGGGAGCGGAAGTAGTTGATGAAATACCACTTTGTCAATATGGCAAAGGGCCAATGATTCTGAAATCTGGCAGTAAAGATGGCAAGGAATATCGCGGTTATGTCTGCCCACATAAAGACAGCGAAAAGCAATGTCCAGCTAAATGGATGAAAATCGGGTCAGATGGGCATTGGGTATTTCAGAAATGAGAACTGACGCTCATCCGTTTATCTGCTCAAGTTGCAAGTTAGTTACTCCGCATATTGAGCTAAATCGGTATGAGACCAGCGATATACCCGATGCGCCTGAAGAAGTGTGGCTGATTGAATGTCAGCGCTGCTTTATGCAGCGCATTATCTATCCATCGGATCGCGTAGCCAGTAAAGAAGATGACATAACCCGATGCGATAAATGCGGTAATTGGAAGATGAAGGCAGGCAATTGTCGAGTATGCCGACTAGCTGCTGGATTTGAGAAGCAAATGGTGCAATACTGGAATGGCAATGCGACTATGGAAAGGCCTTATGACGATGCCAATCTATGAATATCGATGCGACAAATGCGATAAATCAAGGGAGCTAGTTGCATCAATAGTGCAGAAATATGAAGTAACCTGCGATAATTGCGATGTGCCTATGTGGCGCGTATGGCATCCAACGCCAGCAATTTTCAAAGGAGAAGGATGGGCAGGGAAGAAGTAAGCAGACCCCATTCTATTAGATATATCCGTCAGCTAATGGAATGGGGATTTGATAAAGAGTTTATCGCCCGGGATTGCGGTATCAATCTGGCATCACTTGAGACCAGATTAAGAAGAGCAGAGGAAAGGGAGCGCAATGGGAATCAAAGAACTGAGCCTAGAATTGGCAGCAGTGAGTCTGATAGCTGATGAAGCTAAGAAAGCTAAAGATAGGCTGAGAGCAGCTTTGCAGGCTGAAATGGACGCTATTGGAGCCGATAGAGTAAAGGCTGAATATGGTGAGGATGTAATCGCTTATGTAACGACCAGCAAGCCTAAATTCAAATGGACAGTCAAGAATGAACGCAAATTCGTTGAATGGGTAATGACCAATATACCCAGCGAAATAGTGCAGACAGTCCGGGAATCATCTCGCGACGCGATACTAGATAAGTTTCATTACATTAATGGCGATGATGTTATTGATCCAAATGGTGAAAGAGTTGAATGGTTAGAAGGCACAATAGCTGAGCCTTATTTAGTAACCAAGTTTCATAGTGACGGCAAGGAAACGCTGAAAGGCGCGTTTCAATCAGGCCACTTAGAATTTAAGAAGATATGGGAATTAGAAGGATGATTGAGGATATTTATCCAATATTTAGAACAATAGATGATCAGATAGATAATTGGGAATCGATTGGAGTAGAGGGTAAATATGGCTCTGAACAGCACTTATGTTAGCCGACTTGACAAGACCATTACACTCCGTCTAAGGCGGGGCCCGAAGGCAGCCCGTAGCCGCAGCGTAGGGGCAGGCTATTGCCTACCGCTGATGCTATCGGCACTATTGCTGATTCCAATTGATTCTTCTAAAGCTGATATGAATCTAAAGCTTTATGCTTACAACAAAATGGATTGGTCAGAGTTTCAATGTTATAACTGGATAATTATTAGAGAAAGTAGTTGGAATTCCAAGGCTCGCAATGGATCACACTACGGCCTTGGTCAGATGCGCTCTACTTGGTATAGAGACCTTAGCCCTAAGAAGCAAATAGATGCGCATATTAAATACATAAGACACCGATACAAAGATGCTTGCAAAGCTCTGCATCATCTTGAGACTAAGGGCTGGCATTGAGTAAGCGGTATAACACCAGCTACTGGGCAAGAGTTCGTAAGCAATGCTTAGAACGCGATTACTACACTTGCCATTATTGCGGAATGGAAGCAACTACAGCTGACCACATAATCCCCATAAGCAAGGGGGGCACAGACCAGTTAGAGAACTTGCTAGCTGCTTGCATTAAATGCAACAGCGGTAAGCGCGATCGTATGACCCCTAGCTTTTTTGAGCGCGACAGGACACCCACGACCCCCATCGGGAAGATTTTCCCTGAAAATGGCTCGGCTAGGCATTATCAGGAATGAAAGCTATCGCTATGGCGCAATTGGGAGAGATTGCCCGGGTCCGGGACGAATCGGCTTACCGAGGTGTGGCAGAACCCAGAATTCACACAAAACTCAATGATTTACCATCTTTAGGTGAGCAAATGATTAAATTCTGTGAGGAAATCGGCTTTGAATTGATGCCTTGGCAGCAATGGCTGGCTCATCACAGCCTAAAACAAAAACCCGATGGCCGATGGGCTCACCCAGTAGTGACCTTGCTTTGCGCTCGGCAACAAGGCAAATCAACCTTTATGGCGCTTCAAATTCTATTCAGAATCTATGTATTGAAGGAGAAACTGCAAGTGCATACAGCTCATAAATTAACTACTTCAGCAGAGCTCTTTTATAAAATCTACGGGATTATAGAACAGAATGCAAGACTAGCTGCTGAATTCACTAAGAAGCTGGAAAGCAAGGGATTTCAAGAACTGCAATTTACTGAAGGCAGGCGATACATAGTCCGAGCCAATAACTCAGCTGGTCGAGGCATTGCAGCTCCCGAAACAATTCACCTAGACGAAGCTCGCGAATATAAAGATGAAGATGTTTGGTCTGCCTTGCGCTATACCCAAATGGCTTCACCTAATCCGCAAATATGGGTTTATTCAAATGCTGGGGATCAGCACAGTATTGTCCTGAACAAATTAAGGGAAAGAGCTTTATCTGCAATTTTTGGCGGCAATGATGACATTGGTTGGTTTGAATGGTCAGCTCCTCAAGGCATTAAGTTTGATAATGGCTCGGACTTCTGGCTAGGTGTCTGCCAAGCTAATCCGTCACTTGGTATAACAGTTCATCCAGATAATATCCGAGCCGTCCTGTCAGACCCCGAGGATATTGTGCGCACAGAGGTTTTATGTCAATGGGTCGATACAATAAACCCAGTTATCAATGCGTCGCAATGGGAAAGCTGCAAAGTTGAGGGACTTCGACTCAATCCTGAAGCCGACACTTGGCTGGCTATTGATCTAAGCCCTAGCAGAAAAGAAGCTGCGCTAGTAGCAAGCCAAAGACTTGAAGGGGATAAATTTCAAGTCATATTGCTACAAACTTGGCATAACCCAGCCAATCTTGATGATAAAGCAATGGCGAATGATGTAGCAGAATGGGTCAGAAAGTATCCAGTCCAACTGGTCGCCTATTCAGCCAAAACCGCGTCAGCGGTTGCAGCTAGATTAGCGCCTGCGGGAATTAGAGTTGAGCCGATAGACGGCTTAGATTATGCCCAAAGCTGCGATGAATTACTGGGAGCAATTTCATCTCAGCGGTTAGCTCACTCGGGACAGGAAGAGCTGACGAAGCAATGCCTATCCGCTGTCAAACTCCCTTTCGGTGACGGCGGTTGGGTAATGGGTCGCAAGGTAAGTAATACGACAATCTGCGCAGCAATTGCTTCAGCTTTAGCAACACACTATGCAACGATGGCTGAAACTGGCATAGATATTCAAATAGTGTAAGAAGCCTCGCTTACAATGTAAGCAATGGGTGCTATAAGAGATTTTCTATTTCCACAGGTGCAAACCGCTAAGCCTACAAAGGTTTCCGATGTTGCAGCCGCGCTGACTCCAATTCAGATTAGCGATTCAGTTTATAATATCCTTGGCGGTGCAACTAATACTACTCGCCAATTAGCAATGAGCGTTCCATCGGTTGCAAGAGCTCGCAATATAATTTGCGGAACAATTGGTTCTTTACCCTTAACAACTTTCAATCGCATAACTGGTCAATATGTTGATCCACACAGAGTTATCAATCAGCCAGACCCAAGAGTCGCAGGATTTGTAATCTATAATTGGCTCGCTGAAGATATTTGGCTTTATGGTGCTGGTTATGGTCAGGTGTTAGAAATGTATAGCGCAACAGATGGCGGTCGCGTTAGAGCTTGGACTCGCGTTAGTCCAGATAGAGTCACAGTTGATACAGATTTTCTAAATACTGAAATTACTGGATATAAAATTGATGGCCGCTCAGTTCCGCTTCAAGGCGTAGGTTCTCTAATAAGATTTGATGGCCCAGATGAAGGATTGCTTCACAGAGCAGGCAAGACAATTGCTGCAGCGGTATATCTTGAGAACGCAGCAGTTAATTATGCTAAAGAGCCTGCCCCAACTATGGTTCTTAAATCAAATGGAACTAATTTAACTGCCGAAAGAATTTCAGCTTTATTAAGTGCTTGGAAAACTGCTCGCCAATCTCGCTCAACTGCATTTCTAAATGCTGATGTTGATTTGAAAGAATTTGGTTTTGATCCAAAGTCAATGCAACTTGCTGAAGCGCGTCAATATGTCGCACTAGAATTAGCTCGGGCTTGTGGAATACCTGCCTACTTCTTGAGCGCCGAAACGACTTCGATGACTTATTCCAACGCTGTGTCCGAGCGGCGCTCACTAGTAGATTTCTCACTTCGCCCAATACTTAAGGCAATTGAGGAACGCCTATCATTACCGGACTTCGTTCCCAATCCAGTAATGACGCGCTTTGCACTTGATGACTTTCTACGCGGTAACGCATTAGAGCGAGCACAAGTTTATGAAATCCTAAACCGCATTGGCGCGATGAGCGTTGAGCAAATTCAGCGAGAGGAAGATTTGATTCCAAATGAAGGTTAATATGCCAATGGCAATAACAGCTGCCGACACAATTAAGAGAACAATTACTGGAACTATTGTTACTTGGAATGAGCAAGGCAATACCTCAGTAGGGCCAACAGTATTTGCAGCAGATAGCATTGAAATGAAGCCAGTTAAGTTGCTTCTTGAGCACGACCGCACTCGACCAATCGGCAAGATAGTCTCTCACAATGTAACTCCTAATGGAATTGAAGCCACTTTCAAGATTGCAAACACTATGGCTGGAGAAGATGCTTTAGTTGAAGCAACTGAAGGGCTACGCGATGGATTTAGCGTTGGAGCCCAGATAAATGAATGGACAAACAA
>Ga0214917_10005154_pt1 | contig 14094 bp, 11 predicted proteins | sample LL_1208_BB_MetaG_FD_177983 | JGI IMG/M metagenome (GOLD analysis project Ga0214917, IMG submission 177983) | Freshwater microbial communities from Lake Lanier, Atlanta, Georgia, United States - LL_1208_BB | ecosystem: Environmental > Aquatic > Freshwater > Lake | place: USA: Georgia | collected... | reverse complement strand
TTTTGATGTGCCGCCAGTACCTAGAAAACAATGTGACACACCATCAAGGATTACTTGCCTCGCGCGTTCTCAAATCTCCTTTAAAACTTGATATCTTTCAAACTGGACAGGTGACTTTAGAAGGACTTGAAGAAACTTTGCTCTCACTCGGTATACAAGATGTCGAATTACAAAATGTCTTAGGAGTCATGACGCTCAAAGGTACTCATGCTTCAAATCGTGGAATCAGACGTTTATGGAAAACGTTTGGGTACATTTAATTTCAGTTTTAATTTAAAATCTAAAACCTAGTTCGATAAATATAGAAATTATTTCCGAGATAAATTGGTTTCTTGACTGGGACTTTTGTTAGGCAAGAGTTTGAGAGCTCGACAACGGAAACTACATAACCTAAATCAATTGCCTTGGCATATTCAGAGCATGGATTGAGAGTAATCATTATTTGATCGCCACCGACTCTTGAAATAATAGGAAGAGAAGTGCTTTCGTCAAAAGTTAATTGAAGATAGCTTGCTCCAGAATTCCAAATTTCACGATATTGATTTAGTGGGTCTATTATCTTCCACTGCTGAATATTAGGTCCGTTTAATTGTTGTCCAGAGATTTGGTCCTTACCATTTAGAGTTAACATGGCATCTATGAACATACTGTTGCTGGCCCATTTTGTGGAGGAATCGTTTGACTTGAGTTCTCTACTCAATTCTGTTTCATAAATATTTTCAAAACCCTTTGCAACAGGGTTGACTGCAACTCCAATTAAGAAGCTTAGAAAAGCAAAAAGGCACACACCCCGTAGTAAATAGGTTTTTCCAGCTACTATCATTCCAATAGCTAGAGCTACAAAAAATGCTACGAGTCCCGAAGTAAGCGGCGAAAACGGAGAAACTGAATTCTTAATTGTCATACCAGAAGAGAAAGTAACGTAAAAAGAGAAGGTGCAAACTAGAAGTACAGCCATCGTTTTTTGGTTATTTGGACTTACCAATTTGGAACTGTTCATGTTTTTTGATTCTTGACGCACCCAACCCAGAATGATTGCAAAGAAAAGCGGAGCGAGGGTAGAAGTAACTGTTAAGGCACGCTCCGGGGAAACAAGCTCAAGAGGATTAAAACCAACCTGAGGTATTGGTACAAAAGACCAGGCAATAAGGAAAAAATATGCCTGGGCAAAAATCATGACTTTGAAAATTGTTGTTTTGTTCTCAAGATTTCTTGTAATCAAGTAAATCGAAGGAATTAGGAAAATTAGAAATCCCAAACTCAATTCTGATTGGTTGCTTGCTAATATTGCATCTGGCTTTAAAAGTGCCCACTGTTGAGGGGCGCTGAACGCCCAATTTGAGATATTGACTACACCGCCATCGTATCGTCGGCTCCCAGGATAGGTGGTTTGCGCAAGTGTTGAGAAAATTTTAGATTTTTGACTGATAAAGAGCAAAAGTGGAACTAGCCCAAAAGTCACTCCAAATAATGTGGGAAGTGGCTTCTTCTCTTTACTAAAAAACTCCAATAATCCAAAAACTAGAAAGAAGATAGCTGCAACGACAACCCAGGGCGCATAGTCTACAAAACTTCCTGAAATTAGATAAGCACCTGAAAAGCCAAGCAAGAATTTGACAGTCCTTCTTTTTTCTATAGAAAGAAGAATTAATCCGGATGCAAGCGCAATGCGACCTACGATCCCTGCAATAGAGTTTGACCACCAAACTACTGAAGGACTGAAGGCCACAATTATTGCTACGGGGATTGCCAATTTTGTTTGGAGTTTAATCGAACGCAAAAATAATGGCACCCCTAGGAAGAGGAGTAAATGTGGTAACCACCAAAGGGCTGCAAATAGTTGAGGGCCAGAGAAAAAAATCGAAAGTAGGAAACGTTCTGGTCGGAGTAATTCGTAAATACCAACACCCGGTTCATTCAATGAGGCCTCTGAAAGTTGGCTAACTCCAGAACTGTTTGGATAGAGGATTCTGTTTAACTCAAATGGTGTGCTACGCAAAAACTCATCGGAACGAATTGGCCGATCATTTCCAATTAGGATTGAACTACTATCACTGACGAGTAAATTTAGACTTGAGCCATGAATTCCAAGCAGACTTAGCAGTAGGAATCCGATGGATATAGTGATTATGTAACCCGTCCAGAGAGGATCTTTTCTAAAAAACTTTAAAAGATGGGTCCTCGGGTTTTGAATCATTTTATTCATCTTTTTTGATCAGTCTCAATTTTATCAAAGCTATTTCTTCGGTAAGAGACTGAATCTTGTCTTCTTGCCTACTTAAGCTCAAGCTAAGTTGGAAAACTAGAATACCAATGCAAATCCCAAAGAAAAGAAATAGGAAATTTGAATAAACCTTGAACCCCAACATTTGAGTTAACTCATTAACTTGAGTAAAAAAAACTCCAAAAAGGAATACAAAAAGTGCTAGACCAATCCAAGCTACCATGTATTTTTCACGTAGCTTGAAAATTGCCAGCATGGAAATCACCAAAAACGTCGTCAAGATTGCTAAAACGATATAAACAAGGTTCATCAGATTTTCCTTGGCTTTCTATACTGTAAAAATGAAACAATGATCACAGTGACCACGCGGGCTAAGTAAACGATTAAATTGTAAAGATTTTGAGAAGGTTGACCACCTTTTCGTTCATGCATTACCACAGAAACTTCTTCTACTCTAAATCCATTTTGGCCGGCCATTAGAATTGATTCAACGGTGTCGCCAAGATACTCTGGGGGATAATTAAGACTATAGAAGTGAATCGCAGCGCCCCCTGTAAGCCTGAACCCTGAAGTAACATCCGTTAACTTTTCCCTGACACGCCTGCCAACCACGAATGCTAAAATTTTCATAGCTAAGCGTCTAGCCTTTCCGACTTCATAAACCTTGGAGTCTAAAAACCTAGAACCTATAACTATTTCCGCTGCATCTGCTGCTGCGATTAGTTTTAGAGCTTCTACAGCACGGTGTTGTCCATCCGCATCAAGCTGGAGGACATGGGAGTAATTCTCTTGATGGGCAAACTTAAACGCAGCGCGCATCGCCGCCCCAACTCCCATATTGAAGGGAAAATGAAGACTAGAAATTCCGAGATTCTGGGTAGTAACTTTTGTATCATCGGTTGAACCATCATCGATGACTAGAATGTCGGCCATAGGAAGATGCCTGCGAACATCTTCGATTACATCGGATATCGTCTCTTCCTCGTTGTAAGCAGGAATCGCGACCAATAACCTCACCCAAACACCCATTTCTTCGGTTTTCGTTAGGTAAAGTTAACCACATCAAAGGCTGTATTTCATGCACAAGAAGCGTTTGCCTACAGATTTTAGGTACACACCATTCGATCTTCACTAAAATTATATATTGACTTCGAAGGGTTCTAAATGAAGCTATTTTTTGTTCATGAAGTAAGTTACGAAGATAAAGTAATATTTGAAATGCATGAGTTCCCTGAAATTCTTGCTTCCCGGTCACACGAAGTATATTTCTACGACTTTCCAGAAAGAACTTCTAGAATCATGAGTTCCCTCAGCAGTAGAAATAGGCTCATTTCAGGACGAGTACATCGAGAGTCACGGCTGCACCTTATCTCTCCACGAACTATTTCATTCGGTATTCTTCAAAGGATTTCTGTCATTCCTTATTCATTCTTTGACTTATACCGTAAATTGAATGCAATAAAACCGGACGTAATAGTTACATATGCTGTACCAACTTATGGCTTACAAGTTTTATTATTCGCAAAATTGTTGAAAATCCCTATTGTCTATCGTGCAATTGACGTTTCACATATGATTAGAAAGTCGAAATTGAACTTCTTGGTAAAAATCCTTGAGGGACTTGTTATCAAGTGGAGTACTTATATCTCTTGTAACAATACAGCGATGCGAGATTATGTCATCTCTCGTGGAGCTAATTCGGAAATAGTAACGACAAATTATGCTCCAATTGATTTCGCTCATTTTAGAAGTAGCAAGGATCTGCGAAAGAAGAGTTTAAAAAGCTTGTTCTTCTTAGGTACACTATTTTCATTCACAGGACTTAAAGAATTTATATTAGCGGCTAATCGCGATCTACTTTTCAATGATGGGTATACACTTACAATCGTCGGGTCGGGTGAAGAGCACAATTCATTACATTCGTTAGTTGATTCATTGGGGCTAAGTGACAAAATTCATTTTACTGGAATGGTTCCTTACGCAGATTTGTCAAAGTATTTAAATCAGGCAGGTATCGCCTTGAACCCATTTGTAAAGAGCCCTTTGACTGACATTGCTCTACCGCATAAAGTAATTCAATACGCTGCTGCCGAGATCCCTATAGTCTCAACTCGATTAGATGGTTTATTAGGACTCTTCGACACAGATCGAACTATTTTCTGGGCGAGAACTCCAGAAGAAATGGTGGATCTGATCAGAACTGTTAACAAAATGCAATTAATCGATCTTGAAGCAAGAATTCAATTACAAACAGATTCTTTAAACACGAAATTAGATTCTAATAAAGTAATCGAGTCTTTTGAATCAGTCTTAATTGCTGCAATAGAAAGGACGCTCCTATGAAAGTTTTGATCTTGGGGGGGACGGGTGTAATTGGTGGACAAATAGTTTCGACATTGAGCTCTAGCGGATTAGATGTCACTGCTATCTCAAGGGGATTAATTCCAAAACCAAAGAATAATCTTGAAACTAAATTCACAACAATGGATTTACTTGACACTAGTGATAATGAGCTGCTTTCACTTATCTCAAAATATAGTTTTATAGTAAATGCAGCTGGAGTCATTAAGCAGAAAATTTCAATAAACGACTTTTCGACATATTTAGAAGCGGTGAATTTAAACTCGATCCTGCCAATTAGATTGGCATCTTTGTCGCAGGGGATTTCAAACAAGATTATTCATATTACAACCGATTGTGTCTTTGATGGTTCGGTAGGAGATTATGACGAAAACTATTCACACTCAGCACTAGACATTTATGGAAAGAGTAAGTCGCTGGGAGAAGTACAAAAGGAGAATGTCTTGAATCTGAGATGCTCAGTAATTGGTCCCGATACTACCTCGTTGAGTCTCGCTGGATGGGTTTCGCATTTAGATTTTAATTCAAAAATTACTGGCTATTTGAATCATTACTGGAATGGAGTAACTACATACTCGTTATCTAAGGTTATCTTGGGGCTTATTCAATCGAGCAATTGGCGGTCTGGTACCCAACATTTGATTCCATCGAATTCCTGGACAAAATTCCAACTCTTGCAAGAGCTAATTAAAGTTTGTGGTCGAATGGACCTTAGGCTTGAAAAGGGATTTGCAGAGCAAGACATTAATCGAATACTCAAAACCTTAAATGTTAATCAGAATTCTATTCTTTGGAAACTAGGGGGTTATTGTGAGTGTCCAAACCTTGAAGAGCTTTTTGCGGAACCTGCATTTAAGGCTTCTTTTAAATTTTAATAATCAAAACTTTCCAAAAGCTTCATCGAGCTCTTATGCCAAACCATTCATGAGCACGATTTGCAGTTGAAGCGATGAACTTGACTACTCTCTCAGCGTGGTCTTCCACTTCATATGCAGCAGGGCAAACGCTTTTGCCATATGAATTTCGAGCCAGCGTCACGGCTCGCAGAATGTCATCTTCACCCAATCCACACATAATCATGGCCCCGGTGTCCAGAGCTTCAGGGCGCTCCATCGAATCACGAATGGTGACTGCCGGAAAGCGCAATATTGACGCTTCCTCACTAATAGTTCCACTATCCGAGAGAACACAGAATGCCGCCTTTTGGAGCGAAATAAAGTCCACAAATCCAAACGGTTCGTGAACAATGAACTCTTTTGGGGTCTTGATTCCAGTCTTTTCAAGAATACTCTTGGTACGTGGATGAAGAGAAATAACTATTGGTTGATCGAAATGTTGACTAACACTAACTAAAGAATCAAATAACTTTTGTAAACGAATCGGGTTATCCACGTTTTCTTGCCTATGTGCACTTACTAAGAAGTAGCTATTTTCCTTTAGACCTAAGAGTCTCAATGCGGTTGAATTTTCGATTTTGTTCTCTATTTGCTTTAGCACCTGCCGCATCGGAGAACCACACATCATCAGACGTCTTGGATGTAGTCCCTCATTAAGCAAATTTTGAATAGCATTTTGACTGTAGGCAAGATTGAAGTCGCTAAAGTGATCGACTACTTTTCTATTAATTTCCTCTGGGACATTTTCATCGAAGGATCTATTTCCAGCTTCTAAATGATATGTGATCACATTAAATCGCTTGGCTATTAGTCCAGCAAGCGCGGTATTTGTATCACCTAAAGTGACTAGCGCATCGGGCTTAAAGTTCTTTAACTCTCTTTCTAAATTCACCATTGTTGATCCAATAATGGTTGCAAGGGAAGATCCATCTATTTCCCATTGTGCATCGGGTTGCCTTAAATCCAAATCGTTAAAAAACACATCTCTCATATTCGGTGATAGATTCTGTCCCGAATGAACAAATCGATGATCAAAATGTTGATCTAGCAATTTTATAGTCTCTGAAAGTCGAATTATCTCTGGTCTAGTTCCAACCATAGTTAAAATTTTCATTTCAAATCCCCTTTAATATTTCTCGATATTCATATAGATCATTAAGCATTGTGGCTACCTGGTCCGCAGACAACTGTTGGGTATTCTCTGAGGTGTACGCTTCACTTTGCAGAGCCGATTGATTTCCCTCGTGGAAGTAAGGCTCATACCTCAGGGAGCGTGAGTCAATTGGCACCCGAAAAAACCCACCAAGGTCCTCTACGCTAGAAAGTTCTTCTACGCCCAATAATGATTCGTGCTTCTTTTCTCCATGACGGGGGCCGATTATACGAATTCTTGGATTCTCTACATTGAGTGTTTGAGCCACTCCCTGAACTAATGTTCCGATATCACTTGCTGGTGCTTTCTTCACAATCAGATCCCCTGGATTCGCGTTAAAAAAAGAAAAAAGAACTAACTCTATTGCTTCATCCAGAGACATCAAAAAACGAGTCATCGCTGGGTCAGTGATTGTTATTTCATCACCGTTCAAAATTTGTTCAACAAATCTAGGGATGACAGAACCTCTGGAACACATTACATTTCCATACCTAGTCACGGAAATTACCGTTTCTTTGGCTCGAAAATCCCGAGCGTATGAAATCGCGATTTTTTCCATTAACGCTTTAGACATTCCCATCGCATTAATTGGATTAACTGCTTTATCGGTACTTAGACAAACAACTCTTGGAACTCGTGCAGCAATCGCAGCTTCCAATACATTGTGACTTCCCAAAATATTGGTGTTTATCACCTCTAAAGGAAAAAATTCACCAGTTGGGACTTGCTTAAGTGCGGCCGCATGAAAAATTAAATCCGATCCTTGAAGTGATCGTTCCATGCTTTTATAATCACGCACATCACCAATTATGAACTTTACTCTTTCATCTGAAATTTTCTTCCGTAGTGCATCGTGTTTTTCCTCATCGCGGCTAATTACGCGGATTTCGGAAACACTACTTGGTAAAAGCTGCCTGAGCATTGCCTTGCCGAATGAACCCGTTCCACCAGTTACTGAAACACATTTTCCATCAAATTGATTAAGATAATCCTTCGAAACGTTATTTATTTGCACACCTCATTCTACCTCGATTATAGAAAAAACTAGCTTTGGTAGGCACCAGATACCCTTAACCGACACAGGTCTCAACAAGCATGGCATTATTGGGATAAAGGGTTAAATCTTCAGGAGATGATATATACAGGGCAATCGTACGTACTTTAACATCAAAGTTTTGGGTCTTAAGTTCTGTTGAAATCTCTGGTACCGCTATCAGGCTTGATAATGAATAACATCCTTTCAAGGTGGCTTTGAGATTAGTTTCAAGCAATATCTTAGTTCCCTCTTCACTCAATTGCTTTCCATGCAAATCCAAAACAAATTCGATCTGTTTTTTTATGTTATATATCCAATGTTTATCCGGTAGAGCACGTTGACTCTGAATTCCGCCTGCATACAGAATGATTCCTGGATGATACGAAGACAGGTCTATAACTTCTTCTCCCCGCTTTAACTTGGCGTTGATAGAAAAGTTCTCCAAACTGCGTAATTTTTCGGTAGTGTAATAAAGTCCATTGGAAGATGATTTAGAGCTTGCGATCGGGTAGAGCGTCTTTTCAAAATTATTACCAACTTGGGTGTCTGTAAAATGACTATAGGCTGAGAGTGAAACAAGCAGCGTAAAGATACTTAAAAATTCGAGCGTTTGCGGGACAGACTGAAGTTTAAAAGAATATTCTTTTTCATTATTTGTATAAAAAGCTTGAAGAAAAATCCCCAAGGTGAGTAGCGATTGAGACAGAAAAAGTATTTGCACATTTCCAATTGCTGGCGTATTCGATCCAAACTGACTAGTGTAGGGAAGTGAAGTCAATATCCATAAAGCACTGAATTCCCGGATCCCAATAAGATACGCGCCAAGAATCGAATTTAATACGATCATTGACAGCAGATAGCCAAGGTTTGGACTACTAATTTGGATCCGAGGATATAGATAAATTATTGTAATCAATGTGACTGAAATAATCGGGAGTGAATTAGTTGAAACTACAATTTTTCGTTTTGTTAAATCTTTTTTTTGCTCATTGAGTAAATATCTTGAACAGAAGTATACCAGCGCAGAGATAATCAAAAGGGGAAATACGGGCATTAAGACATCTTTAATTTCCGCCGATATATTGTATCCATTGGGATCAAATGATTTTGAAATCTCGATACTTTCCAGTAGCCGATCTTGTAAATTGTAAAAGTTAGATGCAAATACACTTAAACAAATAATTAACTGTAAGACAAGAATCAACATTGCAGATCTGAAATTCTTAATACTTAAAGTTAATAGGTAAATTAAGACTGTAGCAAGCCCTACCACTCCACTTGTGGGACGGGATAAACCCATTCCGAAAATTAGAATTGTAATTGCGATGATTGTCGCGTACTTAGACCATCTTTTTGTAGCATGTTTTCCAAAGTGAATAATATTTATTAAAACTGAACTTACTAATATTGTCCATTGATAGGTTGGAGTAACGAGTAGGTACCTAAACACAGAAGGAATTGTCATTAATGACAAAAGCAAGATTAAAGTCAAAAAAAGTAAAAGAATATTTTTTGATTTACTCTTCGTAATATTTTTTGAAAAAAAGTATAAAAGTATCGACAGCAAAATGAGCAACCCGAACACCCTGAATGTGTAGATATCTTGATTCGATATTGCAAAAATGAAGTTGAGTGGCTCTACAAAGGTGAAAGTATAAGAAGAAGTTCCATGTATCGCTCGCTCGTATAGAGCTATTAGGGGCCCACCTTCATCAGTAAAACCGTAGCCTGCCTTAAGATTTGCGTAAATTTGATTAAAGGATTGAAAACAAATCTTACTTGTGATTACCAAGGTCGCAAACAATAATATTGCGGTCCGAATTTGCAAATTTATTCTGGATCTACTTTGCGACATCTCCACTCGCTTTCTTATCGCCGGAACGAAAAACTTATGACAATTTTTATTTATTACGTCGAGCCTGCCATTCAACTTGCTTTGAAAGACCCACTTCAAAATCAATTTTCGGATAAAAATTTATCAAACTTGAAGCTTTCGTGATATCACCACGAGTTTCTCGCTGATCGCCATTCTTCGGTGGAAGAAATTTAATCTGCGCCTTTTTCCCAATAATTTCTTCCAATATGCTAATTACGTCTATCAGATTGATACTTCTTGCACCAGAAATATTAAGGGTTTCGCCATCGACATTATTTGTTAAGGTGCACTTAATTGTCGCATCCACAATGTCGGAGACAAAAGTATTTGTTCTGGACTGAAGTCCATCACCATAGATTTCAATGCATTCGTCATCTAAAATCGCTCGAATAAATCTATTGTAGGCCATATCAGGCCTTTGCCTTGGGCCGTATACCGAAAAATATCTCAAAATTACAATTGGGATTTGAAAATTCTTTGAATAGGCATGACATAAATTTTCACTGGCTAACTTGCTCACACCGTATGGTGAATAAGGTTCAGTTCTTGACAACTCATCCCCAACTGCATTTTTTCCATAAACTGATGAAGTTGAAACTTGAATTACTTTACCAACTCCATATTTCTTACAACTCTCTAGTAAGCGCCCTAAAGCAATTACGTTAGAAGCCATGTACTCATTTACATGTTCCCAAGACTTAACTAATCCAGGAATAGCAGCTTCGTTTATAACTATGTCCTGATTTTCCATCAAATCATCTATTTCTTCGTTTACTAAATCTCGTTTGTAAAACTTGATTCCCAATTGATCGAATTCAGAAATATTCTCTAATTTCTGTTCAGATCCATACAAGAAATTTGAAAATGAATCGATTACAGTGACTTTATTGCCGGATAGGCTTAATTTTTCTGCTAGATGTGAGCCAATGAATCCAGCGCCACCGGTAACTAGAATGTTCACACTTTTCCTTAGATTATTTGTCGCACTATTGCATAAGGTACATGGTATTTCGCATTTATTTGGTAAAGTTGAAATATGAACTCGGTTGATTTCAGACCTGTAAAAATAGCAATTTCAGGTGGGGCTGGCTTCATCGGTGCTGCTCTTGCAAACGAACTGTATTCCCATGGGCATAAAGCCATAAAACTATTGGACAATCTTTCGACAGGTGACTGGTCACGCCTTAATTATGATGCAGACAAGACATTAATTGATGTTGCGAATTCAAAAGAAGAGGATTTGATGAACATCCTTTCTGGTACAGATATTCTGTTTCATTTATCGGCTGTAAAATTACACAATGAAAAAAACTCCTTTGATGACCTCCTTGCGCACAATGTTATTGGCACTCAAAAACTTCTGGAAGCGGCGGGGCAAGTAGGAGTAAAAAAAGTTGTTTTTACCTCGTCCCTTTATGCTTATGGGATGTTGGAAATGGAGACATTTACAGAAGATTTGATGCCATTTCCAAGTACGATCTATGGCGCATCAAAACTTTTTGGGGAAGGCTTGGTTTCAATTGCTGCAAAAAAATATGGGTTTGAGTATTCAATAGCTCGATTATTTTTTATCTATGGAGAAAAGCAATTCTCTCAAGGCGGCTACAAATCCGTCATTATAAACAATTTTGAGCGCCTTAAAAATGGAAAGCCGGCGATTATTACAGGGGACGGTGAACAAATTCTAGATTATCTCCATGTTAATGATTGTGTTAATGCCCTCATGGCCCTTAGTGATAAGACTACCAATGGAGTCTTCAATGTCTCATCGGCCTTACCGCTTTCGATAAATGAATTGACTGTGGAAATGTTAAAAGTTGTTGGTGAAGGTAATTCTAAGTACGTAGAGTCAGACTGGACACAAGGGACTCGTCGTGTTGGGGCAAACAAAAAAATCTATGAACTGACTGGGTGGTCCCCAAGAATCTCTCTTAGAGACGGACTTGAAAGAACATGGAGGAGCTTGAATTGAACTCTGGAATTTCGATTTTAGTCCCGTGCCTAAATGAGTCTGGAAACATCCAAGCAACTTTTGAACGAATTTCTAAAACCCTAACAGGCGAAGCATTTGAGGTGGTTTTCATTGACGATGGAAGTTCCGACACTACTGAAAATGAAATTTTAGAGTTGGTGGCTTTAAATCCTGTAAATGCGAAATTGGTTTCCCATAAAGAAAATTTGGGGATTCCATCGGCTTGGAAGTCTGGTTTAGAAATTTCCAAATATGACATTATTTGTCTGATTGATGGAGATTTACAAAATCCTCCTGAAGCCATCCCGCACCTAACACAGATACTGAACGAGCAACAAGTCGACGTTGTTCAAGGTTCAAGATCTTCGATTGGTAGACTAAAAGATCAAAGACTGATTTTTTCTAGAGGACTTAACTTTATATTAAATCGTACTTTTCGCCAAGATGCGATTGACTCTAAATCTGGCTTTTTAGTCTCAAGCAAGCATGTTCTTCAGGATGTCTTTGTTGATATTCCAAAATTTAGACATTTTCAAACATTTATTGGGGTTGCAATCAGAGCTCGAGGATTTCGTGTAGTTGAAGTTGAGACTTTGTTTTTATCAAGAGAAATTGGAACTTCGTTTCTAACTAATTCAAAAACTCTTGAGGTACTTTTAACAACTATCCGAGACTTAGCCGTTGGGCTAAGAGTTTACGGCCGACGTAGAGTACATACTATTTTCCTTAGAAGTGAAATAAATTTTACTGTTAACTTGTCTTTCATAAGAAAACTTCGATTTAATCTTTTTTTCAATACAATGCCCCTACATAAGTGGATAATAGGTAAACGTGCAAAAGAATTCTATCTGTGGCTAAAAAGCTTAGAGTTTTCTACAAAGAATGACATAGAACACCTGCAATTACGAAGACTAAGAAGTTTGTTGCAGCACTCATACTTAACTGTTCCCTATTACAAAAGAACTTTCGATGCTGCTGGGTTTAAGCCAAATCAAATTGAAAGCCTCGCTGATCTTTCCAAGGTTCCCTTACTAAGCAAGCAAAATGTTCGTGACAACGTCCACTTTGCAATGTTTTCGGATCTTCACAACAAAAAAGAAATGCACAAAATCAATACCAGCGGAAGCACGGGTGAACCATTTGTTTGCTATGCAGACAAATTTCAATTGGAGATGAGGTTTGCTACGACTCTGCGTGCTTCAGAGATGTCGGGTTGGCAGTTTGGAGATAGGCAATTGAGATTATGGCATCAAACATTAGGAATGAGTCGAATTCAAGCCTTTAAAGAACGCCTAGATGCCTGGTTTATGCGACGTCACTTTATACCGGCGTTTGAGATGTCTGAAGATACATTGAAAAGCCTCATCAAAACAATTGAAAAAAAGAAACCAGTATTAATTGATGGATATGCCGAATCTTTGAATTTCATTGCAATTGCAAGTACGACAAAATCACAACACAGTCCACGAGCTGTAATTTCTTCAGCACAACAACTGACTGAGTCCACACGTGCTCAGATTGAAAACCAATTTGGAGCAAAAGTTCTCGACAAATATGGAAGCCGGGAATTCAGCGGGATTGCTTACCAATGTCTTGAATCTCAGCACCACCACGTTCAGGATGAGTCCTACATACTTGAGATTTTGGTTGATGGTCGTCCAGCAAAAGTTGGGGAGGTTGGCGAAGTTGTGATTACTGATCTAAATAATTTTTCAATGCCGTTAATTAGATATCGGATTGGCGATATGGCGATCGCCGTTGATCAAACTCCATGTTCGTGTGGCCGCCCTCACTCCCAGATTGGTGCGATTTCTGGTCGAACGCAAGCATTGATTTCGTGTTCGAATGGTGTGTGGCTGCCTGGAACTTTTTTTGCACATTTCTTTAAGGATTTTGATTATGCAGTTCAGCATTATCAAATTATCCAGGAAAGCACCGAAAAATTCACACTAAAAATTGTCCCGAAGTCTCAATTCACTGAAGAAGTTAAGAATCGCATAATTCAAGATCTAAAGACCTATACGGGGCAAGAACAGATTATTGAGGTCAGTTTGGTTGAGGAGATTCCATTATTAAGAACAGGCAAGAGGACACCAGTTGTCTCTAATATTAAATTAGATTTCCAACAAATTGACAATACAAAAATTCTTCTAAGTTAATTTACGATTGTTATACCCTCTAAAAATAGAATCTAATCCAATCTAACAACACCACTTGGTGTCCTTAAGTGCACTGCAACAATTCCATACTCGCCATCATTTGTTGATGGATCAACGAACTCAATATCTGCGCCATTTAATCCATCAAGGATCTCTGACTTAAACCAAGAATCAGCTAGGTGATCAGTATCAGCAATAGTAATTTTCTCAATTGATGCAACTGCCTTACCATCTTTTGATGGATGATCGGCAGTTAACCATTGAATAAAGAATGGAAGTTCGCGAGAGTCTGTAATCTCATTAACTCCGATTTGCTTCCACTTTAGATCGCTTCCATCTGGACGTGTGCGGTGACCTTCGATTGCGCTGCGCCCAAACTTCTCTTCAACCTCTGAAATATCTTCAGTTGCAAAAACC
>Ga0214917_10005153_pt1 | contig 14095 bp, 13 predicted proteins | sample LL_1208_BB_MetaG_FD_177983 | JGI IMG/M metagenome (GOLD analysis project Ga0214917, IMG submission 177983) | Freshwater microbial communities from Lake Lanier, Atlanta, Georgia, United States - LL_1208_BB | ecosystem: Environmental > Aquatic > Freshwater > Lake | place: USA: Georgia | collected... | reverse complement strand
GGACGGAACGAAAAAAGGTTATGACTTGGAGCTGACACGGGCAGTGAGTTCTGCCATTGGCATACCAGTCATCGCCAGTGGGGGGGCGGGAAGCAAGGAGGACTTTGCTGAGGTGTTAAGTGAAAAAGGGGGGGCTGATGCAGCCTTGGCGGCGAGTCTTTTTCATTTCGGCGAATTGACCGTTCCAGAGGTAAAACAGCATCTGCAGTCGCGCGGGATTCCCGTGCGGCCGGCCCGAACCTCATGATTTATCCGGACGAGAAAAAATTTATCGAGCTGACGGCTCAGGGAAACCTGATTCCGGTGGGGCGAGAAATGCCGATGGGGCGGGAGACCCCAGTGTCGGCGTACATCAAACTATCCGGCCAGCCAGGGGGCGGTTCCTTTCTGTTGGAGAGCGCGGAGACGGGGGGAAGGCTGGGCAGGTACTCCTTTGTCGGAGCGCGACCGACGGCCGTGATGGAATTTCGCAACGGGCGTATTCGTCTGACCCAGCTAAACGGAGAGGTGAAGGAAAAAGCCCCGGAACATCCCGACCCGCTCCATGAAGTTCAGGAGATGCTGGCCGGCATACGAACGGTATCGGCATGGCCCGGAGATGCTCCTCCCTTTGCCGGCGGGGCGGTGGGATTTCTTGCCTTTGAGGCGGTTCGCTTTTTTGAAACGAGCGTTGGTATGGCCAAGAAAGATGATTTAGGTGTGCCAGACGCCTGCTTCGCCTTGGTGGAGGAGTTTGTTATTTTCGATCACGCCCAAAAAACGATGCGTCCGGTAGTGCAGGTGAAGGTAGGAAGCGATCCCCGGGCGGATTACCGTCGCGGGCTGGAGAGGCTGGAGGCATTAGAAAAACGGCTCGCTCAGCCAGCAGGAAAGTCCAGTGCGGAAGTTCCTAGCCGACCCGATGGGGATTTGTTGCTGGGAGCAATTCCCAACATGGCTAAGGCAGAGTACATCCAGATGGCCGAAGGGATGCAGGAACATATCCGGGCGGGAGATATTTTTCAGGTTGTGCCTTCTCAACGATTTACCGTTCCCTTTAACGGGCGTCCGATCGATCTCTACCGAGCTCTGCGAGCGATCAACCCCTCCCCCTATATGTTTTGTCTCGAGATGGCCGGATTGGCTCTTGTTGGATCATCGCCGGAGACCCATGTGCGTTGTGAAAATGGAAAGGTCGAGATTCGCCCGATTGCGGGAACGAGGCCGAGGGGCAGGACCAAGGAGGAGGATCTGGCCTACGAAATAGAGATGAAGGCCGATCCCAAGGAACGCGCGGAGCACATCATGTTGGTGGATTTGGCCCGGAACGATCTAGGTCGGGTCTGTGAGTATCAGAGCGTCAAGGTGGTGGAGTTAATGGAGGTGGAGCGATTTTCACATGTGATGCATCTGGTTTCCCGAGTGACGGGTCAGTTGAAGCCTGATCAGGATGCTTATCAGGTGATGCGTGCCACATTCCCTGCCGGGACGGTCAGCGGGTCACCGAAAGTGCGGGCGCTGCAAATTTTGGCTGAGAGCGAACCAACCCGGAGGGGGGCGTATGCCGGGGCGGCGGGATATTTTTCCTTTGATGGAAATCTGGATTCATGCATTTCGATTCGAACGATTCTCCTGAAAGGCGGCAAGGCTCATGTGCAGGCTGGCGGCGGGTTGGTGGCTGATTCAACTCCGGAAGGCGAATACCAGGAGAGCGTGAACAAGGCAAAAGCGGGTCTGGCGGCGGTGGCGGCGGCGAGAACCCTGGCCTAGGATCTTCTTATGTTGCTCGTTATCGATAACTACGATTCATTCACCTACAACCTCGTCCAGTATTTCGGTGAGTTGGGGGCGAATCCGGTGGTGAAGCGGAACGATGCGGTATCCGTCGAGGAAGTGAAAAAAATGAAACCGGAAAGAATTGTTATTTCGCCGGGACCTGGATCACCGAAGGATGCAGGAATCTCTATGGAGTTGATCCGGCAGTTGGGCTCCAAGCTGCCCTTGCTGGGGGTTTGTCTGGGGCATCAGTGCATCGGCGAAGTTTATGGTGGGAAGGTGATCCGAGCAGGGCGGTTGATGCATGGAAAGACTTCACCGATCCGGCATGATGCGAAGGGGGTCTTCCGGGGCTTGCCCAATCCCTTTGAGGCCACCCGGTATCATTCCCTGATTGTGGAAAAAAGTTCTGTGCCGGATTGTTTGGAAATCTCGGCCGACACCCAGGAAGGGGAGATCATGGGATTGCGCCATCGGGCGCATCCCGTCCACGGGGTGCAGTTCCACCCGGAATCGATTTTGAGCAAAGAGGGAAAAGATCTTCTGGCGAACTTTTTAAAAATATAAACGAGGGTCTTTTTGTGAACCTGCGCTGCGTGGGCGAAGGGTTTGGATCGGTTGACGATGATGGGGGGCGGGAAGTAGAATTTTCCTCAAAGGGAGATTAGAAATATGGAACAACGTGAAGGGGAGCGGACACTGAGATCGGAGAAGGTGCAAATCGAGAGGAAGACGTTCTTTCTGGATTTGAAGGAGAACGACCGTGGGCGTTTTCTTCGTATCACGGAAGATGTGGGGGGTCGGAGAGACCGGATCATCATGCCGGCGAGTGGCATGGAGGATTTTGCCCGGGCTTTGGACGATCTGATTATTTTCGAGCAGGAAGAGTTGGGCCGGTAAAGAGTCTTGGAACCGCGCGTGCGGTCAATTGCGGTCGAGTTTGTTGGGGGGTTGGGAGAGGAGTTCGATCGCCTTCCCTGCAGCCAGATGCACCTGCTTAGGGGCAGAAGGATCCGCGTAGATCTTTTTCAGGAGTGAAGAGGATTCCTTGTCTTGCAGTAGGCCCAAGGCGATGAGAGCGACAACGCGAACTTCACTGTCTGCATCGCCCGTGGCTGAGCGGATAGCGGGGAGAACTCGGGGATCCTTAATTCGAGCGGCCGATTTCACTGCTTCCACTCGTTCGATCCCCATGGGATTTGCCATCTCGGCGAGCAAAATCTCAAGGCCTCGGCCGTCGTTAAGTCGAGCCAAGGCAAGGGCGGCTACGACTTGTGTGGTGCGATCCTGAGAAGAGAGCGCTGGCACATACGCATCGGGTTTCGCCTGTCCGGCAAGTTCCAGTAGAGAGCGCCGGGCGAAGCGGCGGACGTAGGAGTCGCGATCAGAGAGAAGAGAGAAGAGATCAGGCAGAGCGAACGGATCATTGCGACTACCGAGCAATCGGGCCGCAGCGGCACGAGTTAACCAGTCGGAATCTCGGGCGGCTTCACGCAGGAGGGGTAGAGCTTCTGAGTTTTGGAGAACATGGGTGGCCTCGATGGCTTCACGTCGAACGGTCGGATCGGAATCGTGGAGCGCATTTTTAAGAATCCCGGAGGGGATGGTTCCGGATGGAGGATCGAGCGTTATGGCTCGTAAGGCTGAACATCGAACTGCCGGGGAAGGATCCTGCAGGGGTTTTAGATAGGGTTGGGAGGAAGGATGAGTTTGGAGAATTTGGCGGGCATCTGCAGCGGCGAGTTCGGCTTGGCCGGCGAGAAGGTGGAGGTACATACGTTCCTGCAAGAGATCGGGACTATCCGGAAATTGGTGCAGGCCGGTTTCGATCATTTCCTCCGCCTGTTGGATTTTCCCTTGTTCAATCAGCTGGTGGGCCTGATGGGAGAGGCGTTGTTCGGGGCGTGTGCAGGCTGAGATGAGCAGGGCAAGAAGCAGGGAGGCGAGAGCCAAGGGCATGGTTTTTAGATTAAGATGAAGATCAAAATTAAGGAAGGCTTGAGGTACTCTTTATCGAATTTTTCGGCTTTTCCCTCTTATTTGACTTCGATGGTCTCTTTTCTAGCTTTCTAGAAATGAATAGCTTGGCGAAACAAGCAGGGTTGAAACCCCGGCCGGACTGGATACGAGCGGATCGTGCTTTGGATCTGGAGCTAAAGGAGGTGGAGCGGAGGATTTTGCATCAGGCCACGCTGTTTGATGCTGGGGCGGAGACCTATGTCCGATATGCCTTGGAGGGGGGTGGTAAAAGGTTGAGGCCGGCTTTAGTTCTTTTGGCAGGAGAGGTGGCAGGAGGGAGGAGTGATGCGATCCGGGATTTGGCCGTGATTGTCGAGTTGGTGCATGTGGCATCTTTGATTCATGACGATGTTTTGGACCGGGCCGAATTGAGGCGTGCTCGGGCGACCTGCAATGCAAAGTGGGGGACGGAGCTTTCGGTTTTGCTGGGGGACGCTCTTTTCGCGCATGGCCTGCAGTTGGCCACGCGCCTAGAGGATGCGGAGGTGGCGAGGAGAATCGCCGAGGCTTCCCGGAATCTCTGTGAAGGGGAGATTTTGCAGACTCAAAGGCGTTTTGATTTAAAAATGACGACGGCAGATTATCTCCACGTGGTGGGATTGAAAACGGGAGCCCTTTTCCGGGCGGCGGCGGAGGTCCCGTTCCTGATTTTTAAGGCAGCGGAGGTCAAACGTGAGGCTGCGAGATCCTTCGGGCATCAGCTCGGCATGGCTTATCAAATCTATGACGACTGCTTAGACCTCTTTGGGACGGATGAGGAGAGTGGGAAGACGTTGGGAACGGATTTAAGGAAGGGGAAATGGACCTTGCCGGTATTGCATGCCCTCCAGACTTTACCGAAGGAGGAGTCGGAAAAGCTCCGGAATCAGTTGGTTCAAGAAAACGGATCGATTGATGGGGTGGCAGAGAAGGTGCGTCAGGCAGGTGGCTTGAGGTTTTCCCTCAGGAAGGCGGTGGATTTGCTGGAGAGGGCGAAGGGAGATTTGAAGGTTTTGGGGGATGAGAAAAAAGTGGGGGAGTTAATGGGAATGACCCAAAGGCTGTCCGACTACCTTAAATTCGCGGGGGAGGGGTAAGAAATTTTCGTACGTTGGGACACCGGATGGATTGCACTTTTCGGCAACAGTCGAGCAGAGTAGGGTTCGTCTGATGTCGGCTGATGCCACCAAGGAGTTGGATCTGGAAAACGGACCGACGGACGAGGAGTTGGTGGCGGATACTTTAAAGGGGAACCTGGCCTCCTATGACGAGCTGATTCGCCGATTTCAAGCCCGGCTTTACGGCGTGATTTATCATCTGACCTCCAACCACGACGATACAAACGACATGCTGATGGAGGTTTTCGACAAGGCTTACCGGAGTTTACCGACCTTTCGGGGGCAATCGTCCTTCTATACATGGATTTATCGGATCGCGATTAACCGGACCTTTAACTTTTTGGACAAGAGGAAGAGGCGTCAGGGGGCCATGAGTTTGAATGAGATTGATGAGGATGGCCTGCCTAAGTTTGATTTACCCGATCCAATCCAGCGAAACAATCCATCTAAGTCATCTATGCTCAATGAGTTACAAAATAAATTGAACGAATCAATGCTTCAGCTGTCGAAAGAACATAGAACCGTGGTTACCTTATTTGATATTCAAGGACTTGCACATGCTGAGATCGCTAAGATCATGGGCTGTACGGAGGGGACTGTCCGTTCCCGTCTACATTATGCTCACAAGCAGTTGCAAAAATCGCTTGGCATTTATCTTAGAAGGTAAAAGGATATAGGAGTACATCGATGAGCCAACCCGAAGATTTCACATCACTACAAAAGCTTCTTCAATTGAAGAAGCTGGAGACTCCTGGTCAACAGTACTTTGATCGTTTTGTGGACGCCTTTCACCAGTATCAAAGGCAGGAGATTCTTCGGGAACAGCCATGGTATGCGAAGCTTGTCGAAGTTCTTTTTGAGCCTTGGGTCGCCGGAATTCCTCGTTTAGCGACGGTAGGTGCTGCAGCCGCATGCTTAATGGCTGGAATCGCCCTGATGTTTGGTCCGATAGGGGCGACATCGGTTCAATTGGCCGATGGGAAAGTTTCTCATGCCCGAGGAGTGATTGTGGCTTCGAGCCAAAAAGATGATTCTGCGCAGATCCAGCCCGAACTGATCGATACGGCAGCTGGTGGCGAGGTGACCGAAATCCGGCCCCTCTACGTGAACGGGCATGGTGCGGTAGCCTATGATTCCCAGCTCGCGTTTTAAGCCAGCGATTTTTGTTTTAAGTTTCCTTGGGGTCGGCCTCTTGGGGTTGGTCGTCGGGCGTTATGTCTATCTAACCAAACAACGGGCTCCATCTTGGGATGTCGCCTCGAGTCCTCGTGGGGATTCAGGTACCAAGGCCGGCAACGCATTCCCCTCGACGCCCGCCACTCCGGTTCAGCCCTTGGCTTCAGGATCTGGGGTTTTCGATCGGATTGCCTCGGAAGTTAGCGGAGTTTACGAACAGGCAGCTCCTTCGGTGGTTCGTATTCATGCTTCAGACGGTCCGGAACAACTTTCGGGCACAGGATTTTTTATTGATGGGCAGGGCACGATTTTGACGGCTTATGCGGTGATCGGGCAGAGCCAGGGAGCTACAGTCGACGTGAACGGCCGAAATTTTCCGGCAAAAATTCTGGGGAGAGATCCGCGAAGTGGGGTGGCTGTTTTAAAGATCGATGCCGGGAAAACACCTTTTTTAGAATTTGGAGAAGGGCTGCATCTTCGGCCCGCCTCAGCTGTTGTCAGTGTCGCATTTCCGTATGATCTCAAAGCAGAACCTACCTTTGGTTTGGTGGCCGGATTCGATGTCAAATATCTTACCCGCTTCTTTGCGACGACTCATCTGCGGGCGAACCTGCCCATCAAGCCCGGTCAAATCGGCGGGCCCTTGTTGGACAGCCACGGCAAGGTTGTGGGCGTATTGATGCTCGAGATAGACGAAGGAAAAGCTTGTTACGCTCTGCCCATTGAGGCAGCGGGGAAAGTGGCTGCGGACATCGTCAAGTATGGAGAGCCAAGGCATGGCTGGATGGGGGTGGGGGTGATGCCGGATCGGAGCCGACCTGATAGGGGTGCACCAGTTTTTGTGGATCGCCTGTACAAGGGAACCCCGGCAGAGAAAAGTGGTCTCAAAGCGGGGGACGAGGTGATTTCCATTGGAGATAAGCCGGTGCGAGAACCTTCTGATGTTTTGGATGCAGCGTTTTTCTCTGTCGTGGGGGAGAAAATTCCCGTCAAGGTACGCCGCGATGGCAAAGAGGCGATTTTTACGATCATTGTTTCGGCTCGGCCCGATAGTTCCAGGATGGTGGAGCCTGCACCTCTTTTCCCAAATCCGACCGGTGGACCTGCGAATCAAGGGATGCCGGTTAAAGCGAATCGCTAAGCTCAGCCTCTGGTGGGCCGGGCAAGATTAAGATTAAGATTAAGATTAAGGCGGTTTGAAGTAGCATCCTTGAGTGCAGTTCGAGGATACAGCTTTGGTCTTGGCAGGTCATGGTTCGACCCAAAATGCGAACTCCAGCAAATATACCCGTGAGACAGCTCATCGAATCAGGGAGAAAGGGATTTTCGGAGAGGTTCGATCGGCCTTTTGGAAGGAGCAACCCTCGTATCAGGATGCCTTGCAGGGATTGAAATCGAAAAAGGTGGTGGTGGTACCATGGTTTTTGGCCAACGGGTATTTCACAACCCAAGTGCTTGCGAGGGAGTTCGCGGATGTGTCGGGAATCGAGTGTAGGGTGACAGAACCCATGGGGATGAGACCGGAGATTCTCGGGCATTTGCAAAAGCGAGCCCAACGATTGCTTGCAAAAAAGAAATGGGAAGCTGCCCAAGTCAGTCTTTTAGTGGCTAGCCACGGAACCCCGTTGCACAGGGGTTCTCGAGGAGCTGCCGTTGGATTGGCTGAGCAGTTGGCGAAAGATGGCTATCGAATAGCACAGGCGGTTTTTCTAGAGGAGGAGCCAAAAATTGAAAATTGGCGGAAGCTGATCCCTGAGGGGCCGGTTGTGGTGTTGCCCCATTTTTTGGCAGGGGGACTCCATGGCTCAGAGGATGTGCCGGAGCTTTTGGGGATATCGGGGGCGAAGGAGGACTGGTATGCATCTGAGAAAGGTGAAGTCGGCTATGGGGAGTCCTTAGGAAGGCCGGAAGAGGTGGAAGAGATGATTATCGAATTAGCCGCAGCCAAGGTTTGAGAGAAAAGGTGATGAAGGGTAGAGACGAGAGGGGAGAGATGGGGCAGGTTTGCTGGGACAAAGAGGGTGAGGTTTGGCGGGTCAGGCATATTCAGGATCGAGGATTATCGAATGGGCAGTTAAGAAGAGTGGAAGCCCTAGAAGCGTTGGAAGAGGTCGTTCGATGGGATGGGCAGGGGGGATATCGACCCCTTCGAAGTGAGGGAAATCTCGTCTCGGGATGGTTTTATCAAGGGAAGGGGGAGAATGAGTTTCGGGAGGTGATGGAGATCATTTATCCAGGCATGTGGGGGAATGCCGAAGCTTGGAATGAAGGGAGACTGAAATTTCAATCATGGGATGAAGCCATGGAGAAACAAACAGAGCGGATTCGGAACAAGGTTGCTGAAATGGGGGATTTGCCGGGAAGGGTGATCGAGAAAAATTGCAAGAAGCGATGTCTCAAGACCGTTGTTTGGGCAGGAGAAAAGCCTGAGGAGAAAAAGGGGAGATTTCCAATGGTCTGTACAGGACCGTGCGGGATGTTTTGGAGTTGTTTGGAGAGCTAGCCGAAAAAACCTTTTTCTGGGTTTTTGAAATTCGCTTTGGGGAGTACTCGCAAAGTGACTTCCGTCCTTCCATACCTAAAGAGTGAAGTTTCTTGTGCCCTGCCAATCGAAGTGTCATGGAGGGTTTTCATGAGACAAGAAGGACAAGGGAATCTGGCTTTCCGGATGGGGGAATTCTTTTCCGAAGGAGGGAGGCTAGGAAAAGCCAAGGGGTATGAGTCACGACCGGGCCAGGCCAAGATGGCGGAAAAGGTGGCAGAGGTCATTGAATCGAAATCCCATCTAGTGGTTGAGGCAGGTACGGGAACGGGCAAAAGCTTGGCGTATCTTGTGCCAGCGGCGTATGCGACCGAGGAGCTTGGAAAGAAGGCGATCATCAGTACCTACACCATTCATCTGCAGGAGCAGTTGTTTGGGAAAGACGTGCCTATTGTCCAGTCGTTGGTGCCGTTTGAGTTTACGGCCGCGCTACTGAAGGGCAGGCAGAACTATCTATGTCCGCACCGGCTGAAAAAAGCCCGGCAACATCAGGGAGACCTTTTTGCGGCAGGGCAGGCTGAGCAGTTGAAGGGGTTAGTAGAGTGGGCCGGTCGAACCACGGACGGGACGCTTTCTGACCTGGATTTTCAGGTGGATGCGACTGTCTGGGCTCAGGTGTGTAGTGAGGCCTTCGCCTGCACTCCGAGGCATTGTGGGGGACCGACCGGATGTTTTTATCAGAAGGCAAGGGCTAAGGTAATGGATGCCAAGATCGTGATTGTAAATCACGCCCTGCTCTTTGGGTTATTGGCAGGAGTGGAGGAGGAAGAGGAGGAGTCGCCCAGTGAGGGGTACCTTTTCCCCAACGATTTTCTGGTGTTGGACGAGGCTCATGAAGTAGAGGATGTGGCAGCCAAGGCGTTGGGACTGGAGCTTCGGCTAGGATCTCTGCGGTTTCTGCTGCAAAGGTTGGTTCATCCGCGGACAAAGAAGGGGGTTCTGACGAGAATCGGGGATGGGAATGCGGTGAAGGCAACTTTGGGGATTTTGGGGATTCTGGAAGGGGAGTTTGAGGCGATTTTGGGAAGTGCGGGGCTGGGGGCTTCGGGACAGAAACGGGTCAGACAACCCTTGGGGGTGAAAAGTGAGTTAGGCCCACGGCTGATGGATGTGCGGGCTCAGCTTTTGAAATTGGCGGAGGATGCGGGAGATGGGGAAGAGCGGAACGAGCTAAGGGATCATGCCAGAAGGTTGGAGGGGAATGCTTTTGGATTGGGGGAGTTTCTCAAAATGAGTCGCGAGGGACACGCGTACTGGGTCGAGAGAAGGCTACCTGAGGAGGGCAAGGCCCACCGAGGGGAGATGAGTCTGCATGCCTCGCCTGTGGAGGTAGCGGAAAGATTGGAAGAGCTCGTTTTTCGGCCTGATTGCACCACGATTATGACGAGCGCGACATTGGATGTGGGAAGGGGATTGGACTTCTTTGCTCAGAGGGTCGGGGCGCAAGAAGCGGAGACACTTTTGGTGGAGTCGCCGTTTGATTATGAAAGTCAGATGCGGGTATATCTGCCCAAGGGGATGCCGGAACCTTCCGAAGGGCAGAGATTTCAGGAGGCGTTGGAGGGATGGATTCAGCGGTTTGTGGGAATGACCAGGGGAAAGGCGTTTGTGCTATTTACAAGTCGGGCGATGTTGAGGAAGACGGCGGAGGGGATGGCTGCGTGGTTTGAGGAGCAGGGGATCAAGCTTTTGATCCAAGATAGGGCCAATTCGAGAACGCGGTTGCTGAAGGAGTTTAAAGAGGATCGGGACAGTGTTCTATTTGGGACAGACAGCTTTTGGCAGGGGGTGGATGTACCGGGGGAAGCACTTTCGAATGTGATTCTGACCCGACTCCCTTTCTCTGTTCCGGATGAACCGTTGTTTGAGGCGAGATGTGAAAGGATCAGGGAGAAGGGGGGGGAACCGTTTCGGGATCTCCAGTTGCCTGAGGCAATTTTGAAGTTCCGGCAGGGGGTGGGGCGCTTAATCCGGAGTCGGGATGACCGGGGTCAGATTGCGGTCTTGGACGGCCGGATTTTAACCAAGAGCTACGGCAAGGTTTTTCTACGGACGTTGCCGGAATGTCCAGTTGAAGGCTTGGATGCAGAATTTTAGTTTTCAGTGAAGAAAATGTTTCGTTTAAAAAGTCTTTGGAGTCGGATCCATTAGGGCGAATTACTGCCAGTAACTTCGCCGGATGCCTAGGTACGATAGAAACAGGCCGAGCGCAAGGTGTAAGGAGAGAACCCAAACGGCTGTTTGCGTGCTTGCGATTGGAGTTTCGGTGATCGCTTGGACCAGGTCATAAAACCTGGTGGACTTTAAGGTCTGTAAATAACCAGACCATGTCCAGTAGGAGCTTATAAATGGACGGATAAGCCAGCCTAAAAAATTCGGCAGCGCCAAGAGGACGCCTGAAAGCGGTAACTGGAAGCCGACAAGATAAAGACTGCCAAGAGATGCCTGCTCGCTGGAGGAAGACCAACTGGAAATAGCGAGACAAAGTGATGTCATCGCCGCAGTCAAAAGGGCAAATGGCAGAAACTGGCCAAAAAGATCTCCCGGGAATTGGCAAACAACCCTAACGAACAAGGTCATCCAAGCGGATTGCAAAATTACTAGTAAGGAAAGAAAAGCAGTGATGGCAGCAAGAACCGCTCCCGGGCGTAACCCGGCCAACTTCTCTTTCTCCAGAATGACCCTTTGGCTTACCACCTCTCTCGCGGAATTATTTGACCCCATCAGTGCCAAAAGGATGACTTGAAAAATCGTCAACCCGCTCACTAAGGTTCCGATTCGGCTCGACTGGACTGTGAAGGCAAGAGTATCCCGAAGCTGTTGAACAACGTCTGTGTCCAGACTCATCGTCATATTTCGGACTGGGGGCAGGCCCTGATAGGCAAAAAGTGAGACTACGAAGGGAAAGATTAGCAACAACGTCAGTTGAAGAAAAACCTGCGTGCGATCCCTTGAGAAAAGTTTTAGGCGTCGCAAAAACCAAGTCCATGTATGCGACCAGAACCCGGGAATGGAGGCTTCCCTTTCTGCGTTGGACAAGATTTCATCTGTCGGGTCTTCTGTGGATGCACTGTTATGAAAAGCTGATTTTGCAAGGGACGAGGTCCACTCCTCCGCCCAATCGGACGATCTTTTTTCCATCAGTCTTGGGTATATATCCTCCGGAGAAGAGACGTTGAAGTAAGAAACAAGCTCACCTGGATGAGCGCTATAAGCCAACCTTCCATGAGAAAGGACAGTAATAGAGTCGTATTGGTTTAGAAAACGCAGGCTGTGAGTTACAAGTATCACCAGACGACTTTGTTCCAGCGCTAAGTGGGCTAGTAAGGCGGTTATTTCTTCTTCGGATTTGGGATCAAGGCCGCTCGTAACTTCGTCGGCAAGTAGCAGACTGGGATTTGTAGTTAGCTCCATCGCCAAGCCCAATCGTCTGAGTTGTCCTCCTGATAATACGCTTGCCCGTCGGTCACGCAGTTCGGATAATCCCGTTTGTTCTTGAACCCTTTCGACGACCGATTGGATTTCTGCAGGGCTACATGATCTTCGAAGGCGGGCGGTGTAATAGATATTCTCCTCGACCGTTAGCTGTGGTTGAGAACAGGTGAATTGTGGGACGTATCCAAGTTCGCCTGGCGATAAGTCATGTTCGTTAAGTTCTCGGCCACGCCATCGGATAGTCCCTGAATTGTGTGGTAGAATACCCGCAATAACTTTAAGCAGTGTGCTTTTACCGCAACCGGAAGGACCCACAATGGCAGCGAAATGACTTGTCGGCAGCCACAGATTGATTCCTGAAAGTAGGGGGGTCTCTGTCGCCGGGACAGTGAGGCCAAGAGATTCCAATAAAAGCATCAAATAAGAGAATCCCCTTTGCCGGATAAAGGCAACGTCGAAAATGCAATTCTACTTCCCATTTGTCGTTGAGTAAAAAGTGATGCGGATGGATATTTTCCGAAGCTCGGTAACTAATTAAAAGTACTTCGCAGCATATATTGCTAATTCATGAGCTCAATTTTCTTTTCTAATCTCCTTGGCCAATGGAGCGATTAAACACAAGCCCATGAGTACTAGGGTGATAGGCCTGAGCCTCGCCTTTTTTGTTTTTAATTATCCGATCTCAATGGGCGTGTTTTCAGGTATGCTACGCAGAGGTTACATACTTAAATGTACTCTCTCACCCTGTTGCCAAGATTTATGCTTTGTGAGTTTGCCAAGTTTGGGGAAAGTTTGGCTTTTTATTCCACGAACCTATCGGGTATAGTATAAAAATATTTGCTGGGGAAGCTTAACTTAATAGACCAGAAAAGAAGGTGTTGAAGACATAAAAAGTGGTAACATGATTACTCAATGAGACGGGCGAACGTTAAAATCAACGTATGGGTCTTTGCGGGTGGTGCAGCGATATTCCTTTTAGTTGCCTCTCTGGGTTATTTTCTGTTCGTAAGATCTGGTGATCCTTTTGGGAAACTTGAAAAGTTGGATGTAATTTCTTATTCCGAGTCTGCAAAAGCCTTTCAAGGTGGTGTGTTTTTGGTTGAGGGAACTATGGAAGAAGTTCTGCATACAAAAACGGGACAAGGTAAGTTGGTATCCATAGTAATATCCACCTCTCGGGGAGCTATTTTGATCCCTATATTAATTCCAGAATCCTTCAATAGCTTCAATCTGCAAAAAGGGCAGGGACTAAAACTAAAAGTTATAGGAATTGAGAGAGGTCTTTTAAAGGCTGATAAGATAGAAAAGGCGTCATGAAAAAATACATGCTATTCGCCTCCGTGCTAGCACAAGCATTTGTCAGTCAAACACATCTATTCTCCGAGACCAACCCTGCTGCGAACAGTGGGCAAGGACAAGGTTCGTTCAGTGCTAAAGGTGACATTCCCGCGGTGAATCTGGTCGCACCTGGAGGTTCATCGGCGGGTTCGCTAAGCCCAGACTCCGGTCTTGATGGTATTACCTGGGACGGGAAAAACTTTAAAGTCACTGACTTTAGGGTGCTGGATTCAAAGTTCTCGGCTTATTTGAACGAGCCTGAAATATCTGTGGCCGAAGAAAAAGAATATGCCGCACTAATTGATCAAATCAGCGAACTACTAGATGTATATAAAATAAGAGGAAAAAACCGGGATTATCTGGTGAAAGAGGTCATGCCGTTACTGAAAAAAGCCTCTCGCTTTGCTCGTGATGGAGGTTTATGCCGATCGATCTACACTGCCGTTGGCACCGACCTTCAGGCAAAAGACGCCAGCGTGTCTAAAAAAGATAGAATGAAGGAGCTTGAAAAAAAAGTCGATGCCCTCAAGTGGAACATGCAGTTAGCTGCCCAATCTGGAACCTTGGCTCCTCAAGGGTCGAAGGCCGCTAGTGACGATGAAATCGCGAGAAATGTGAAATATGCCTTTCTTAATGATGAGTTGCAAAATACCTACGCAGAGATGCAGGCCATCGCAAGGCAGGATCTGGAAAAAGTGGGGGATGCAAGGATAGCTCTCCAAAGGGTGGTGAT
>Ga0214917_10005152_pt1 | contig 14096 bp, 20 predicted proteins | sample LL_1208_BB_MetaG_FD_177983 | JGI IMG/M metagenome (GOLD analysis project Ga0214917, IMG submission 177983) | Freshwater microbial communities from Lake Lanier, Atlanta, Georgia, United States - LL_1208_BB | ecosystem: Environmental > Aquatic > Freshwater > Lake | place: USA: Georgia | collected... | reverse complement strand
TTAGGTTGTTGTCGTTGTCTTTTGCACTGAGACGACGACGCCTTACCGAAGGGAGACCCTGGGCGCGAGGCACTTGATGCCTATCAGTTCTTGATATTGTCTACTTCCCGCCAAGCTTCCTCTGGCGATACACGAGATGGTTCAGATAACCGCACGTGCCCATCGTCAGACCCTCGGCGATCCACCCCACCGTCATCGTAGTCTCCGCCCGCAAGCGCGCCGCCAAAGCCACCTTCACTGAATCCCCCTTGGAAGCCCGCGGTTGATCCGAGATCGAAGGCCAGACTCTGCGGAGCACCTTAAGGAAAGGTTGGTATTGGGGAGGAGAATCCTTCAAGGAGACGCTCCTTCAAAAACCCGAAGGTCTCAAAGAGGGCTCCATGCCGGTGGCGAAGGATTTTAGCAGCAGCGATCAGGCACGGGACCATGACCTCCGGGACGGTGAACGGATCATCTCCGAAGCAGTGCAACAGTTCGGCCTGAAAGGCGGCCGTCGCGAGGATTTCACGGCGCTGCCGCGTGGAGATTTGCGGCGGGTCGCGGTGGCTTGGGCCGTGTATCGGCGCACCTCGCTGCGGCAATCGTGGATCGCAGACCGGCTCGGATTGCTCAGCGGTGACAACGTCTCGGCGCAGGTCCGGAAACTCTCCACACGGGCAAGCGAGGCACGTTCACCCGAGATCCAGGCGTGGATGAAGACCTTCGAATGAAGGCAGCCAAAATCGGAAATCGTTCCCTGACCCCGTTTCCTGTTCCCGTTTCCTGAGTTGAGGTTGACGGCCCGAAACAGCAGAATAACAGACACTTAAAATGAGCGACGCGCACAAACTGAATTTTGCCGAGTTTTTTGCAGGCATAGGCCTGATGAGGATCGGGCTGGAGCGCGCTGGCTGGCGCATCAGCTTCGCAAATGACATCGACGAAGAAAAATGGCGGATGTATCGCGAACATTTCGGCGACACGGGCGAGTTCATTGTAGGAGACGTTCACCGACTCGATGCAGCGAAAGTCCCGAGCGTCGCTCTCGCGACCGCCTCGTTCCCATGCAATGACCTGTCACTTGCGGGCGCTCGAAAGGGCTTGGCAGGCGAGCAGTCCTCCGCGTTCTGGGGTTTTGTCGAGATTCTCACGAAACTCGGTCGTCGCCGTCCCTCGCTGGTTCTTCTAGAGAACGTCACTGGGTTTCTGACTTCCCACGATGGCGATGACCTTCGAGACGCGCTTCTCGCATTGAACAGGCTGGGCTACGCCGTTGACGCATTCATTATTGATGCGGCGCGTTTCGTGCCGCAGAGCCGCCAACGTCTTTTCATTGTCGGCATCAAAACTCCTGATGTCTCCGCTCTCAACGAGACACCGAGTTTCTATGAGAGCGAGGCGAGGCCGCACGCCTTGGCGGACTTCATCCTTTGGAATCCGGAAATCAACTGGTCGATTCGACGACTGCCTCCACTACCACATTTCCATCGGCGTCTTGAGTGCATTCTCGAGGATTTGCCGCTGAATTCTCAGACTTGGTGGAGTCGTGAGCGCTGCGACTACCTGCTCAATCAAATGAGTCCGAAGCACCGGGCCTTGGCAGAGGGGATGATTCGAGGGCAAAGTACTGCCTACGGCACTGTTTTTCGTCGGGTGCGAAACGGAAAATCCATGGCGGAGTTGCGCACGGATGGCATCGCTGGATGTCTGCGAACACCGAGGGGCGGTAGTGGCCGACAAATTCTCATTGCGGCAGGCCGGGGCAAATTCGCGGTTCGTTTGCTGACACCTCGTGAGTGTGCTCGCTTAATGGGCGCAGATGACTTCGTTATAACGGTGCCACAGAACCAAGCCCTGTTCGGATTTGGGGACGCTGTCTGCGTCCCTGTGATTGAATGGATTGCTCGAAATTATCTCAACCCTGTTCTCGAAGAGAAATTTGGTGTTTTTACTCCAGAGCCTCGACCCGTTTCAAATTTCACCCATACCAAAACGCAACGAAAACAAGTTGAGAAATGAGCGCGACGACCAAAGCACTCGAAGCTCTGTGCAAAAAGCATCCCAAGTTTCTCAAAAAGGGAGGTCTTTGTGTCGCGCTTGTCGTTACCGAAACCGCGAAAGCGAAAGGCCTACCGCTTGAATCAGAAGCCTTGCGCACGGATGAAGGCGGGCAGGTTGCCGGGTTAGGAAAGGCGGCCGTTCAAAACATTCTTCAAACACATGGAATCTCGAAGGTGCTCGCCGAAGAAGGTGGCCGAACAAGTCGCGGCAGCCTCGGCTTGATGCGTGCGTATGTCGATTGTCTGAATGAACTGCACGCACACACCAGCGTACAGCTTGCTGAAGCTTTGGCGTGGTGGATTGAGAAAGTTCGAGTCCACTTTGCATCCGAGGGACCGAAATTTCATTTCGACACTGGCAAGTCGCTCCGCGCCAACCTTGAAGACTTGCTCACGCAGGCCCAGGAGTTGCAGGCCGACGCAGGTGGTGCCAATTATGTCGGTGCCATGCTCCAGCACTTGGTTGGCGCAAAGCTCGATGTCGTGCTCGGTAAGGGAATGATTCAGCATCACGGCTCTTCGGTGGCAGATCATTCGACCGAGCGGAAGGCGGATTTCCAAATTGAAGCCGTGGCGATTCATGTCACGACTCACCCAAGTGAGGCTTTGGTGCGGAAATGCGCTGCTAACCTTCAGGCTGGGTTGAAGCCGGTGATCATCACGGTCGGGGATGGTGTTTCCGGCGCTGCCTTCCTGCTGAAGAATTCAATTCTTGCCGACCGGGTTGACGTTCTCGATATCGGACAGTTTTTAACCGCCAACATCTACGAACGGAGTTTCTTTAAGACAGCCGACTGCAAGATTACGCTTTCCAGATTGCTGGAGCGTTACAACGAGATTGTCGCTTCGTGTGAAACCGAGCCCTCGCTTCGCATTAACCTGGGCAGTTGAGCCTTTGGCAAGGCGTCGCTTTGCTGTGCGAGCTTCTGAACCTGGCCAGCAGGTGCATGGTGTTCGGCACCCGTCATAATTAAGGAAGTCCGTACAGCGTTAGCTAAAGAATCAAAATGATTACCGACATCAAGAAGACACTGTCCTTCGTGTTCGTTCTAAATCCGGGTGGAGCGCCCATCCCAAACGGGACTGCATTCTTTGTTGCGGTGGACAGCGTAAATCACACCGGCCGCTCATATGTCTACGTTGTAACCTCGCATCATGTTTTGCGAAAGGATAAACATTCATATTTTGATCAGATTCTACTGCGACTGAACAAGAAGGGTGGCGGCTCAGGCTTCATTGTGATACCGCTGACAGGGAGCCAAGCAGCACCGATTTTTATACACCCGGATCCAACGGTTGATATCGCAATAATTCCAATAGCTCCAGACATTTCCACATATGATATTAAGTGGATTCCCCAGAGTCTTCTTGTTACTAAATCCAAGTTTTCGCAACTTAATATTCAAGAAGGTGACGATGTCTTTTTCGCAGGCTTATTTGTGCAATTCTCTGGTGCGACCAAGAATATCCCGATCATACGTTTCGGGAAGGTCGCAATGATTTCCGATGAGAAGATCCCTTGGGATGGAGAGATGATTGATCTCTACCTGACTGAAACGCACTCGTTCGGGGACAATAGCGGATCACCGGTATTTTTTCTCCTCAACCCTACTAGGAACCCAGGAACCTTAGTTCTTGGCGCTCCGCAACTCTTCTTGGCTGGTGTAATGAAGGGCAGTTTCTTAAACACGAATGAGGTTGTGGTAGTCAATCATTCAACAGTGGCAATTAGCAAAGAGAACGCAGGAATTGCTGCTGTGGTTCCAAGTTATCTCCTCAATGAGATCTTGTTTGACCAGAGTGCATCCTCGCATCGAAACAACCAAGGAGGCTAACTAAGCATAAGGAGATGATCATCCTACTGATTTTTGCGGTGGCCTTCGTTATCATTGCCATTGCCGCAGAGGGCGGCAGAGGTTCTTCCAAGAGTTCGTCGTCTAATGACTGTTTCAATTGGTTTCCATTTTGGCAATGGGGGCGGGTCTGATTCTGCTCATCATGGTTATTATCACAGCAGTTCACACCATCACTCTCATCACGATTCGGCACATTCTGTTGTTGGCGATGTCGGTGGCTCACACCAAGGCGGTTTCGATAGTGGCGGATCCGGTGGCGGTTTCGACGGCGGGGGATCTAGCGGCGGTTGTGATAGTGGCGGAGGGAGTCAGTGAGTATGGTTCGCATAGTTGGTCAGACAAACGATGAACGGTGTGTTGCTGCAGAGCAGAGCGAAGCCAGCTACTAAACCCTTTGCCCGATGACAAACGATGTGAATCGAAAGACACTAGATAACAGGACTTCGGGAAACCTTTTTTGTTTGGCAGGCCTGTTGTTTGTGCTGTCTGGATTGATCGATGGCGACATTGGACTATATATTCCGATTGGGATGATGAATATGTGCATTGGAATGAAGTTTTTCAACATGGCGGAGAGTGCAAAGAAGCCTCAGGGAGACAACCATCAAAAAGCTGAAGTGCCTAACAAGGCGGATACAGGCGAGGTAGGAAAAATTAAATAAACCTCGAAGGAGACGATGTTTAAAGATCCTTAGATTTTATTATAGTTTATGGCCACTGATATTGAGTTAGAAAGAGAAGGCATCCGCCCATGCAAACACAGCGAGATCCAAACCAATACTCCCCGCGGCGCCGTCACTCCCCCGGCGCGCTGGGCTTGCCCCTCCTCGCCGGCCTCGCCGGCCTCGCGGGCCTCGCGAGCCTCCTGATGCTGACGGGTTGCATCCGGGTTGAAATCAGCGGGTTTGACCCCTTCGACTCGTCCTCCTCGGCCAAGGAAGAACGGGTGAGACTTTCTTTGAGCGAGGTGGATGGGAAGATCGCCGGCGACTGGGAGACTTCGGAGAACTTCTTCAAATCTCCCAGCGACGGGAGCCATTCCTTCAAGCAAACCACCCGCAACGACCGTTCCGGGGTGTGGGAGATCGTCTATGGAGGGAATGCCGTCAGCTTTCCCAAGGAGCATTATGGAATCAACAAGCCGGGCACCGCCCCCATCCAGGTGGTTTCCAAGCAGGACCCCGGGACGATCGAATGGGCCGGACAGCGGGTGGGCAACAAGGGCACCGGCCGCTACACCTTCACGCCCAACCCGGATTTCCTTGCGGCGATCCGGCCCCTCACGTCGGGCGATCTTCAACTTCAGGATCTCGAGTATCTCGCTCAGAGCAAGGTGGAGCGCGCCTACTTCATCCAGGCGGCCTCGTTGAACGGGGGCAAGGTTGCCGTTGGGGAGGTCATGACGCTGGTCAATCATGGGATCCCGCTGGAGGAGCTCAAGCAGTGGGCGACCGCGCGATCGACCCTGTCGATTCCCCTGGTGATCGACCTCAGAAACAATGGGTTGCGGCCGGAAGTCTTGAAAGGATTTGAGCAGGCCCAGCCCGGGATCGCTCCGGAGGACGTCATCCGCTACCGCCAAAACGGGCTCAATCCGGACTATGTCCAAGCTTGGGTTCAGGCGGGGTTTGCCCTCAGGGCCGAAGAATTGATCCGCCTGCGCCACAACGGGGTGCCGATCGATTTCGCACAAGCCCTGCGGCGGGGCGGGTTCTCGGGCTCGATCGAGGACATCATCGGCCTGCGCAACAACGGGGTTTCCTCCGACTTTTACGCGGGGGCCATGGGGGCCATGCCGAAATTGAGCAATACCGAGATTGTACGGCTGCGGCAATATGGGGTGCCGGTGGACTACCTCCGAGGTTTGAGGGAAATCGGATATGAATTCTCCGCAGAGGAGATCATCCACCTCCGCAATCACGGGGTTCCGATCGACTACGCCAAACAGGCCAACCCTCCCGGACGGAAGCTGCTGGACCCGGCGACCCTGATCGACGCCCGCAACCGGGGGCTCTCGGCCGAGACGGTGCGCAAGCTGCGGGAATAGCCCGCCGTCGGCTGGCGTGGAAACGGCTTCGGGGATCGGGGGCAGAGAACGATTTCCGAAATTGGAGCAGTCGATTTTCGAGAGCTATGGCGGCCGTGCCACAGATTTTATGGCCCGTTGCGTGGGGATCTGCGACGCGTCGCGGTGGCTTGGGCGGTGAGAACGTCTCGGCGCAGGTCCGGAGACTGTCTACACGGGCCAGCAGGGAGTTTTCACCCGAGATCCAGGCGTGGATGGACGGTTTTAGTTTTTGGCCTACAAACTGGGAATCCCTTCTACCAACTTGATTTTGGTTTTTAGCATTTTGTACCCCGGTTTTGGATTTTTACTTTGACCGGCTTGATCCCGCTTCTAACGATGGATGCCCCTCCCAACTCGCGCATGCTGAACACAACCATCCTTCTGCCACGCGGGAGCACCGCGGTGACCGTCACCCGGCTCATGGTTGGATTTCGAACCTTCGCAATTCGCGGAATCACCTTCGTTCAGTTCCCCGCCCCTTTCGGTCGAGCTTCCCTCTTCACGATCACCCTTTAAAGCGCCGCATAAGAAATCCAAGCGTCCGAAGCCAAGAGCAGCGACTGGATCGGAGACACCCTCGATGCCCCAAAACCATGGATCTTGCAGCAGCCGAAGAAGGAATGACCAGGCCACCAGACGGTCCAGTGAACGGACGGCAGCCAGTGCACTGAGTGTCGTAACACGCGCTTCCAGCAAGTTGATACCGGCGCTGAAATTTACGTTAACCTAAAAACTCCACACCGAGTGATTACAAAATTGAAGTGCTCCAATTGCGGGGCTGCCATGTCGAACCTCAACATGTCTTGGGGCTGGAAGAACGCTGTGTTGATGGTCCTAATCATGTCATTAGGTTTCCTGCCGATAATAAAAATGACCTTTTTCAAGGCCGACGTTACCAAGGACCTGACGATCAGTGGCATTCAAACACGCAGCATCGACGGGCAGCTTGAGATTGTGGGGCTCATCACAAACTCAGGAAATCGAACTTGGTCCCTTGTCACGGTCGAGGCCGAGTTTTTCGACGCTTCCGGGACATTCATCGATGAGGCATCGGAGTTTGTTCAGGCCAATATCACTGGACACGCGAAAGAACACTTCAAGATTGCTATACGGTCGCCATCGGCCTTGTTGACGAATACGGGCACGAAAAAAAATGTCAAAATAGCTGGCGGCACCACGTCGCCATTCTGAGCGAACGGGGTCAGGGAACGACTTCCGAACTGGACTGAGGTGGGTGCCAACTACTGTCGAACAATGCCTTGGGAAGGGCTCATCCCCCACCGCCAAGCCTAGCTCACAGGGTGTCAACAGTTTTGAGATAACAGGATTTAATATGCATCCACGTATCTTGATTCTCCTGAGTTTTGCGCTCGGGATGAGCTCTGTCGGAACCATTTATTTTATTTCAGGGCAGTTTTGGCCGAAATGGCTATTTAAGGGGGCGGAGCACCTCACGAAGCGTCAGAGCGAAGTCCGTGCTGTCGGTGTCATCGTGTTCGGCGCAGCCATCGGCATCGTCTCTGTGCTTCTGCCATCTCTGCAGTACTGATTCATGAAGCCAAAAATCGCGCCATCACCCAACCGCCTCCAGTGCTTTCCGGAATGCGCTTTGCACGAGTTCGAGCACCTTTTCTCCATTTCAAGCATCTCCCCGATGGCGGTAGGTGAAGAGCGACGTTCACCAACAAAACCCCATCCTATAACTGAGCAATGAATCCAAAACAAAAGAACACGCTTCTAGCCGCTGGCATTGTGTCAGGATTGCTGTCTCTGCCGATGACGTGGATGACCATCCGCAATGCCGAAATCAATATCAAGGGTGGCTTCGGAGACTTGTTCGATTCCGCATTCCAAGGGATGACTTTCGACATTACAGGGCTAAACGGCCATGTGACACTATTATTCAAAACACCTCTCTGGTTTATAGTTGCGATCGCAATCGCAGCGAATGCCTTACAGCTGATGCGCTCATCGGACATGTTTGCGATACCCAAGAGGGCCCTTCGGATCGTAGTGATTGGAGCAACGTTCTGGGTTACCGTTCCGATAATCAACGTGTTGTTGACCGGCGAGGCTACTCTGGGGATCGGGGCGCTCCTGGGTCTCTGCTGTACGGCTGCGCCGTTGGTTTGCCTTTTCGTACCCGAAACAAAGGTAGAAAGGAGAGAAGGCAACCCTGCCGAAACAGTGGAGTGACAACGACACCGACTCCCACAAGCCGTCAAACAATCGTTAAACAAAAAATCTAAATTCGCTCCCTGACCCCGTTTTCTGTTTTTATGCAGATTCAATACAAAGACTTTTTGCCATCGGCCGTCGAACACAAGGTTTTCTCAACACAGTACGAAACTTTTTCTGAGGCGGTTGCTCGCGCCAACGAGTGGATTCGAGATTCTGGTGTCACAGTCTTGAATGTGGAGACCGTCGTGCTGCCGAACCTTCAAGAGGTCAAGGATACATCGCAGGTGATCATTATGAGACCGCAGACGGGGAGCTATTTGTTCCAAGTTTTGCGGATTTGGTACAATTGCGATAAACCCAAAACCCCATAAGCAATTATCAGAGGATCATTCTATATGCAGAAATTTGAATACCATTTACAAAAATACGATGCCACCGGTTTTTGGGGAGGCAAGGTAGACCTAGGCCAAATGGATATCGAGTTCAACCGACTCGGGCGCGATGGCTGGGAGTTGGTTTCCATCTTCGATACCAATTCCGGTCATGGCCAATCCCGGTGGATCGTCGCGACCTTCAAGCGACCCAGGGCCATTGCATAAATGCCGCTGGCTCCTTCAGAGAGCGAGGCAATCCGGCGGAGGGTAGACTCCGCGCTGTCGACCGACCTGCCGGACATTCCCTGGCGCTGCCGCACGGAGATCAGTGACACGGCGCCGTGGCGCCCTGGCCCTGACACCGCTTTTGGCGTTCCGCTCGCTGCGGAGAATGGAACCGCTATTCACCGCAGTGGGTGCGGAGAATGAATTGCACCTGCGGGGAATAACGGCACAATCACCGCATTCGACGCGGAGATTGCATGTACATCCACGAGCAAACGAACTGGCCGGATTTCCGGTGGGACTCGGCCAAGCTGGCAGCCCCTCTTTCCGAGGTGCGGTACTTGCAAGGATCGTTGATCGGCCGGATGCAGTCGCTCGGCTTCCCGCTCCGGGAAGAAGCCGCCTTGCAGACGCTGACCCAGGACGTGGTCAAAACGAGCGAGATCGAGGGCGAGAAGCTGGACACCCGAGCGGTGCGCTCCTCTGTCGCCCGCCGCATGGGCATCGAGGTCGGCGGTCTGCCACCGGTGGACCGGAACGTGGAAGGCATCGTCGACGTGATGTTCGATGCCACGCACGCCTACGACCGGCCGTTGACCGCGGAACGGTTGTTCGGCTGGCATGCGGCGCTGTTTCCCACCGGCCGGAGCGGTCTGCAGCGCCTCACCGTCGGGGCTTGGCGGAATGAGGCCAGCGGACCCATGCAGGTGATCTCCGGGCCCTATGGCCGGGAAACGGTGCACTTCGAGGCACCGGGATACGAACGGCTGGAAGGCGAGATGGCCCGATTCCTGGACTGGTTCAACACCCCGGCGCCCACCGACCCCGTCCTCCGGTCGGCACTGGCGCATTTCTGGTTCGTGACGATTCACCCCTTCGATGACGGCAACGGGCGGATCGCGAGGGCAATCGCCGACCTGGTGTTGGCCCGGTCGGAACGCAGTCCGCAGCGGTTTTACAGTCTGTCGTCGCAAATCCAGCAGGAGCGGAAGGACTACTACGATGTGCTGGAGCGGAGCCAGAAGGGATCGCTGGACGTGACCGAGTGGATCGACTGGTTCCTGGGCTGCCTCAAGCGCGCCATCCAAAGCTCGGAGGTGACGCTGCAGGCTGTTCTGACCCAGGCCCGATTCTGGGAGTCACACGCGGGCAAGCCCTTCAACGGCCGCCAGCGGCTCCTGCTCAACCGTCTGCTGGATGGCTTTGAAGGGAAACTGACCTCCACGAAGTGGGCCCTCATCGCCAAATGTTCCCAAGACACTGCCCTGCGGGACATCGGCGACCTGATGGAGCGGGGCATCCTGACGCGCCAAGAAGCGGGCGGGCGGAGCACCTGCTACGAACTCGTTTTGCCGAGGCCGTGAGCGGACTACCGAAACGAGGGCGAAAACGACGATCGGGGTCGGAGATTGGGTTCGGGGAATAGGGGGAATAGGGGTCGGTCCTCACTATTGACACAAGCCGTGTGCTCCGGGGCCGTGAACGCAGTCAGGGGCCGTTTCCCGAATTGGACTCGGCAGGGTGTCAGCTACCGCCGCGCCATGCGCCGGCTGGTTCGCATCGGGTTCCCGGGGGCCGCACCAAGCTGTGGGCGGAAGAGGTACGTGCGACGGGTTGCTTGCCTCGCCCGACGGAAGCGATGACGCGCTGCTTTTGTCAAGTTGGAGGGCGGCATCCCGGACTCGTTGGATGAAACACGATCTCAGTCGCTCTCTTTTTTTATCTTCTCGCCCGCCTTCTCAACGTCTGTACCAAAACCATGCATCGTGTTGCAGCCAATGACCGCAGTGGTCACCAAGATCAAAAGCCCCAGCAATCCGATGCGTTTTAATTGATTTAGTGTAATTGCACTCATGTTTATGATATAATGGAGATATACCGACACTGGATGAAGAGCCATCGATAGGCCGTTCACCACCGTTGGGTAACTGATGAAATCCAATACTGTTGCGCCAGAGGCATCCCGCATGGTTTTACCTCAGGCGACAACGCCCGCCGGGTTCAAAGTTTTCCGAGCAGTAGCAGGATGACAAGAATCACCAGCACCAATCCCAGGCCGCCACTCGGATAGTAACCCCAGTTTCGACTATGCGGCCAAGTGGGAAAAGCGCCAATTAGCATAAGGATCAAGAAAATCAGTAGAATAGTTCTCAGGTACATGGTTTTAATTGTCTAAATTGACAAACAACAATCTTCCAAAACCGACCTTAAACTATTTTGATGTCAGTAATCTATCAGGTTTTTCTTTATAGTCTTTTATCTTATCGATTCCTGTGAAGATGCCCCCATTCCTGAGTGAGCCTTCGCTTCAGGAACGAGGGATTGAATAGCCCGTATGTTCCTACCTCGGTGCCGGTGGGCCGCCGCCCCCTCGATGGAATCACTTCTGGAACAGTCGATTGAAACCGCGCCAGGAACTGGCGTTCAACCGCCGGACCATGGACTGGATCCGCACTGAATCCGACGGGGAGTCAGATCCCCTCCGCCGCAGGTCCCACTGAACCAAAATGCCCACGTTGTGGGCACCGCGCCCCTCCTCGCGCATGGCATCAATGCCAAATGCGTACCCCAACATCACCTGCCACGCCGCGTTGCGAGAAGTCCATCCGAGGCCACCCCCGACTCCGCTATGCCAGTGACCGGGTTGCTCCAATCCGGGGGTATAATCCACCAACGCCGTGCCCCCGTACCCCAGCAAATCCCAGCGTCCGATCAGCGGTTGAATCAACAGCGCGTCGGCAAGCAGGAAGCGTTGAGCGCTGAGTTCCTCGAAGTAATACCCGGGCAACATCAGGGGAAACTCGGCGCCCAACGGCAGCGTTCCACCCAGGCGAAACGCCGACAAACGATCCGCGTTGAGCACGGCCCCGGCCGTCAGCGACATCTCAAAATAATGTCCCGTATTGGTGAAGTTATTGGCCACCAGCGCACGACCCCAGAATTGATGCGCCGACGGTTGGACCGAACGATCGGCGGCGAACCCGTAATCCCCGGACGAAAACCGGGCCTGTCCCTGATACCAAGCACTCAATTCCACCGCGACATCGGGTCGCATGATCGGGTCGCGTCCCCCCCAACGAAGTCCCGCCCGGACAAAGCCCGTTGGCAGGTCGTCGGGAAGTTCAAAACCTGCGGCGGTTCGCGCATTTCGATCAAAAATGCTTTCGCGAAATCCCACTCGAAACACCCCCTGCAATGGCATCTCCATCAAGCTGGTGGGGGTCGCCCCGTCCGGCAGCGGATTGAACAAATGATAGAGCGACGAATTGATCTCCCCGGCATGACCCGAGAAGGATTCCTCCTGGTGCCACGCTCCCCTGCGGATCTCACCGTAATTGTCGGCAAATCCGCCGCCGGCCAAGCCCACCGCAAAATCCGTCTGCGGCGAAATCAATCCGCCGAAGGCCAGTTCGAGGTCCACGTACACCGGGGCCACAGCCGCGCGCAAGGTCCAGTTCGGCCGGACGAATCCCGGCTCGTTGTGGTAGTAGAAGGCGTATGCGGCAAAGGGTGCCTTCCCCTGGATCGGTTGGTTGTACCCTATCTGCACCAGTTGACGTGGGGTCGGATCCACCTGCGCCCAGCTGGGCAGACAGACGGCCAGAAGGGGAATGGCGATGCCGAAAAGACAACGGAAGCCTCGGCCCAAGCTGATCGCGGTGTTCACCAATGCCCCCCTCGGCCTTCCAGCTGGCATGGAGATCGCGCCGAATTCGGAGGTGGTTTGGGACCCTCGGAGTCGCCGTCCCTCACCCGTCTTGGCGGACGAGACAACGAACGTTCCGACGGCGCGGTGGTCGGGAAGGGATTTTCGCTGGACCCCATACACGGAATGCGAGCATGAGACTGCGCCGTGGCGGAAGCCTGGGGCCAAGGACCGGGTTTTGAGGACATGCGCAACATCACGGGATTCGAAACAGGTGGCGGATGACGGGAAAGCACCGGCCGCATGCTAGTTGGGAGCGTCGGACGCGAGAAAACAACCGGTACGGACCGCTGGGAGGACTTGCTATAACTGATAGAGATTTGCTGTTCGACGCTCCGCGATCAGGAGGTCGACGGGCTTTCCGGGACCTTTGAACGAGATATCCATGGTAACTGGGAGAACTGTTGCGAAGCTTTAATCTGTATATTAAGTGCGTTTGCGACCGGAAATAAATTTAACTAGAATCATAATGACAGTAATCACGAGTAATATGTGAATAAATGATCCAATCATGTAGCCACTGACAAGCCCGAGTAGCCAGAGGATTATGAGCACTACCGCAATCGTATATAGCATAAATGTCCTTCAGTTAATTCTTCGGATGATGCGTTGCATTGAAAACCAACGATTACGCGACGGTCGAGTTGGCTGAAACGGGCAAAGCAGTGGTCCTGTTGTAAAAGGTTTTCACACTTCATTTGTGTTGTTGGGTTTTTACAACTTTCTATACTATCCGCAACGGTTCGCGGCGGCGCTATAGGGTATTATCCTTAATTTAACATGCGACATTCACTTAGAGCCTGTCTGAAAATGGGGAGGGGTTCTGCGGCTGGGGAATTCTGGGTTGGGCAAGGCGGTGAGCGGCGGGGCAGACCTCCTGCGGTCTGTTCCGCCCGAACTAACGCAGTCCAAGCCAGAAAGACCCGCCGCCCGGAGGGTTTGGGAGGGAAGGGCCCGCTGGCGGCGTTGCTTGTCGGTCACAGACCGCTGCGGGTCTGCTTCCGCCTCGCGCCTTGCCAATCGAACCCTTCCCTCCCAAACAGAACCCCTTCCCATTTTCAGACAGGCTCTCAGTGCCTTGCGCTCCATGGGCCGGCAGTCGGAATTGCGGGGCCCTTTCCACTTAACCGGCTCCCACATGGATGGTTGCCTTGCGGAATCATTGAAAAACGTTGAAACTGGTCTGGGTTCATCCAAACGCCGCGATAGTCGCTGTGTCGGATCCATTCCACAGGATACACAACCATGATTGAGGATGTTCTTTTCGCCAGTGCCGTCCACTTGATGGACAGGCAAAACCCCGATGACGGTGAATCCGTTTCCCGGGCTGCGACCGACGGCCGCGCCCAGAACGAGTTCATCCAGTGCGACGTGGAGAAACTCTTCATGATCACCGAGGCGCTGTGGACGATCCTCAAGGAGAAGCACGGCTGCACCGATGCTGAACTCGTTCAACGGGTCCAGGAGATCGATCTGCGGGACGGCAAGCTCGACGGCAGGGTGACCAAGGTGAATCCCGACTGCCCGAAGTGCAGCCGCAAACTCATGGGCAAGCGCCCGGTGTGCCTGTACTGCGGAGCCGAGGTTGCTCGGGTCGACCTCCAGCCCTTCAGCCGATAAAGCCCCCCGGATTCCGGATCTGGGGAT